>Ga0302325_10000907_pt1 | contig 78422 bp, 68 predicted proteins | sample Palsa_T0_2_FD_201948 | JGI IMG/M metagenome (GOLD analysis project Ga0302325, IMG submission 201948) | Peat permafrost microbial communities from Stordalen Mire near Abisko, Sweden - Palsa_T0_2 | ecosystem: Environmental > Terrestrial > Soil > Palsa > Peat permafrost | place: Sweden: Abisko... | reverse complement strand
TGACGACCTGGAGCGGGACGGTGCCCTCAGCGCGGGGACGGTCGTTGCCGGGACTGGTCATGGGGGAGCCTCATCCTACCTGGCAGCGTGGGGCCGCCCTCTTTGGAGGGGAACGCCGACGGCTTGGGGAACTGACGATCGATCTTTGTAGTCTCGGCGGCGTGCCCGACCGCGACGCGCCGTTCCTGCTGGCGTGCCGTCGCCAGCCCGCTCCGCATACGCCGGTGTGGTTCATGCGACAGGCCGGTCGGTCCCTCCCGGAGTTCCGCGCCTTGCGTGACAAGTACTCGTTTTTCGACCTGGTGCGGTCACCGGAGTTGACCGCCGAGGTGACCCTCCAGCCCATCCGCCGCCTGGGCGTCGACGCCGCCATCCTCTTCAGCGACATCATGACGCCGCTGCTCGGGATCGGGCTCGACGTGGAGATGCGCAGCGGTGTGGGACCCGTGATAGCCGAGCCCTTCCGCACGGCCGCCGATCTTGACCGCCTGAGACCCCTCGAGCCCGAGGCGGATCTGGCACCCGTGCTCGAAGCGGTCCGGATCCTGGTCGCCGAGCTCAAGGTGCCGCTCATCGGGTTCGCCGGCGCCCCCTTCACCATGGCGAGCTACCTGGTCGAGGGCGGCCCCTCTCGGGACTACGCCCGGACCAAGGCGCTCATGCTCGGCGACCCCGACCTGTGGGCGCGGCTGCTGGAGCTCCTGGCCGACCTTTCGCTCGCCACCCTTCGCGCCCAGGTGTCGGCCGGGGCGAGCGCCGTGCAGCTGTTCGACAGTTGGGCTGGTGCCCTCTCGCCGGCTGACTACAGCGACCACGTCCTGCCCGCCTCGACCCGGGTCCTGAGCGGCCTGGCCGATCTGGGCGTCCCCCGCATCCACTTCGGCGTGACGACGGGCGAGCTGCTCGGTCTGATGGGCGCAGCCGGTGCCGACGTGGTGGGCGTGGACTGGCGGGTCCCGCTCGACGCGGGCTGGTCACGCATCGGCGATCGGGCCATCCAGGGCAACCTCGATCCGGCCATCCTCGGCGCACCGTGGCCGGTCGTCGCTCGGGAGGCCGACCGGGTCCTCGCGGCCGCGGCCGGGCGGCCGGGACACATCTTCAACCTCGGACACGGGGTCCTCCCCGAGACCGATCCCGACACGCTGGCACGCCTGGTCGAGCACGTGCACAGCCAGACGTTGCGGTGAACGTGACCCGTCTGGCTGTGATCGGAGGCGGCATCTCCGGGCTGGCCGCGGCATGGGAAGCCATCAGCGGCGATCCCTCCTGGTCGGTCACGCTGATCGAGTCCAGCCCTCGGCTCGGGGGCAAGATCGCCACCGAGGAGTTCGCCGGCATCGAGGTCGACATGGGGCCTGACTCCTTCCTGGCCCGGGTGCCTGCCGCCGCCCAACTGGCGCGCGAGGTGGGGTTGGGGGACGAGCTGGTGGCACCGGCGACCGGCCAAGCCTGGTTGTGGGCGCGCCACCGCCTACGGGCGTTGCCTACTGGTTTGGTGCTGGGTGTGCCGGCCGACGTGGCCGCCCTCGCCCGATCGAGCGTGTTGCCCAGGTCAGCCGCGGCCCGGGCCGCGCTCGACCTCGTCCTGCCGGGCCGCCCCGTCGGGGCCGGCGAGGACATCGCCATCGGCGAGCTGATCCGTCGTCGCATGGGCTCGACCGTCCAACTGGGCCTGGTCGATCCGTTGCTGGGGGGTATCAACGCCGGCCACACCGATCGGCTCAGCGCCGCCGTCGTCGCGCCCCAGTTGCTCGCCGCCGCCCGTCGCGATCGCAGCCTGCTCCGCGGCCTGCGCGCCGCGGGTACGTCGGGCACGGCGAGCGGGGCGGTGACGTCGACGACGGGAGCCGCGGCGCCGGTCTTCCTGACCGTGCGGGGCGGGCTCCAACGGTTGGTCGAGGCTCTGGGCCGACAGATCGCGGCCTCACCCGGGAGCGAGGTCATCACCGGCGAGGCGGCGGTCGGCCTCGAGCGTGGCGTGGACAACGGCTGGTCCGTCCGGCTCACCGGCGGGCGGTCCGTCGAGTGCGCGGCGGTGGTGATGGCGTGCCCGCCGGCGGCCGCCGCTCCCCTGCTGGCGCCCCTGAGTCCCCCGGCGGCGACGAGCCTTCGACTGATCACGACCTCCTCGGTCGCCCTGACCCTGCTGGCCTACCCGGAGACGACGTTGCCGGCCCCCCTCGTCGGGAGCGGCTTCCTCGTCCCCCGCACCGAGCGCCGGGTCCTGACGGCGGCGAGCTGGCTGGGGCCGAAGTGGCCCCATCTCGCCACCCCCGGCCGCGTCTTGATCAGAGCGTCAGCCGGACGTGTCGACGACGGACGGGCCCTGGCCATGGACGATGACCAGCTCACCGATCGGGTGCACATGGAGTTGGCGAGCGCCATGGGTCTGCGGCGCAAACCCCTCGAGGTCAGGGTCCACCGCTGGCCCGACGCCTTCCCCCAGTTCGCCGTCGGACATCTCGACATGGTCGCCGGCCTCGAGGCCCGCATCAGCCGGGACGCCCCCGGCGTTGCGTTGGCCGGCGCCGCACTGCGCGGCGTGGGCATCGCCGCTTGCATCACCGGCGGCCGGGCCGCCACCGCCCGCCTCCGCGATGGCGAGTGAACGCGGCCGTCAGAGAAGACCCTCGGCGACGAAAAGACGGCGCAAACCACCCGCCATCGTCGTCGAGCATGCGCCCGGCAAGAGTCGCCGCAGCCGCGTGGCGTCGGCCTGGAGGACGGGCCGGTCCGACGGTCGGAGCCTGGCCGGGTTGACCTCGACGGTGATGGGGCTGCCCAGGAGCTCAGCCATGACATCGATCACGTCCGAGCCCGAATAGCTCGCACCGGTCCCGACGTTGACGGTCCCGCCGGAAGCGTCGGAGGCGGCGAGGGCGACGACCACGTCGGCGAGATCGTCGACGAAGACGTAGTCGCGCTTGGCAGCCAGATTGCCGAGTCGGAGGACTCGACCCGACTGCAATTGACCGCAGATCTCCGGGATGAGGTGGGGGTTGGTCTCGCCGGGGCCATAGACGTTGAAGAAGCGGGCGATGATCGGGTCGACCACACCCTCGGCCGCGGCCAACCGGACCAGGGACTCGGCGGCCAGCTTCGACAGGCCGTAGACGTTGTCGGGGTTGGTCGGCGCATCCTCGTCGTGGGGCGCCTCCTGGGGCCGATACACGTCGGCCGTGGACGCGAGCACGAAGCGAGGGGCGACGGGAAGGCTGCGAAGCCCGTCGAGCACGTGCTGGGTGCCGAGCACGTTGACGGCGAGGGTGTCGGCGGGGTGGGCCCGGCACAACGGGATGAAGTGGATGGCCGCCAGGTGGACGCAGACGGCCGGCTCGGCCTCGCCGATCGCCGCAGCCGTCGCCGCTGCGTCGCGCAGGTCGACCTCCCGGACCACGAGGCCGCCGGTCCCATCGAGGCCGGCCAGTCGGTCGGCAGAGCCGGCGGCGAAGTTGTCGAGGACCGAGACGGCGGCACCCGCCTCCAACAACCTCCGCACGACCGGCACCCCGATGAAGCCCGCCCCACCGGTGACAAGCACGGATCGGCCCGACAGCGACCCCGGCTCCGTCACCGGGACGGATAGCTGTCGCGGTGAGCGGATAGGCTCATGGGTCCCGGACCCTACCCCAGGGTGGCGCGGCCACCGTCATGCGCATCGCCTTCCTGACCGACTTTTACCTTCCCAACACCGGCGGCCAAGAGACCCGCTTCGCCGAATTGGCCACCCGGCTGGTCGGTCGGGGTCACGAGGTGACGGTCATGTGCGTGCGGCACGCAGCCGATCTGCCCACCGTCGAGATGCGCGACGGGGTCCGGGTCCTGCGCCAGCCGCTGTCGTTGCGCTACGACGAGCCGCGGATCGACGCCTTCGGTCGCAAGCCTCTTGCCACCATCCGATTCGCCTGGGCGACCCGGCGAGTGTTGCGGGCGCAACGCTTCGACCTCGTCTACTTCAACCAGTGGCCGGGACTGCACATCCTCGCCGCCCCCGCAGCCGTCCGGCGCGCCGCGGCCATCGACTGGTGTGAAGTGCGGGGCGGCGTGGTGTACGGGACGGTGCAGCGCCGCTTCCCTCGCCTCGTGCGATTCAACTTCTGTGTCAACGGTCAGGGCGCCGAGGAGCTGTCGGCCCAAAGCGGCGTCACGGTCGAATACCTTCCCAGCGGCGTCGTCACCGAGCGCTACCGGAGCCTGCCCCGCTCCCAACGCGAGGGTCTGCTGTTCATCGGCCGCCTCACCGACAGCAAAAACCTGCCTCTGCTGATCCAGGGATTCGGCGAGCTGTGGGAGCGCGGGTGGCGCCAGCCGCTCCAGATCGGCGGCGACGGTCCCCTCCGGGACCAGCTTCGCCGCGACGTCGATGCCCTGCCCGACGGCGCCCGGCAGGCCGTGAGGCTGCTCGGCCGGGTGAGCGACGAGGACAAGATCGACCTTTTGTCCCGCTCGGCCGTCCTGCTCCTGCCGAGTCGCCGCGAGGGTTTCCCGGTGGTCGTCGCCGAGGCGATGGCCAGCGGGCTACCGGTGGCGACCGTCGACACCGCCGGCAACGGCACGGCCCACGTCGTCCGCAGCTACGGCAACGGGATCGTCGGAGCCGACACGCCGGCGGGCGTGGCCGACGCCGTCTTGGCGACCATGGAACGCTGGGAGGAGCTGTCGGCAGCCGGCCTCTCAGCCGTCCCCCAGCTTCATTGGGACGCTGTCCTCGACCGTCTTCTCGAGAGGGTCAGCCTCTGACGGAGGAGGCCACCGACCCTGGGCCGTGCGCGTCATAGCCCCCCTTGTCCCAACCGCGGCGACGACGACGGAGCCGACCTGCCCACCGACGGGCCGCCATCGGGCCGCTCGCGGCGGCATCCGTCCATCGCCGCAGTCGCTGATCGAGCCCTGACCCCGGCCAGCGATACAGCCGCCAGATGCGCCGGTAGGGCATCTGCGGATTGAGCTTCACCCCGGCCCAGTGGGTGATCAGCACGTCGGTGTCGAGGTAGGGGATGTGGAGGACGGGCCGACCGCCATCTCTGTTGAGGCCGAACGGCTTGTTCCACACGATGCCGCCGGCGAGGTAGCCGCCCGAAAGACCCCCGACGCGGTGCGCCTGCTCGAAGGCGGCCACCGGGATGAGGTGCGACTCGAAGTAGTGACTGATGAACGTCTGGTCCGAATAGAGGATCTCGTCGCGGTACGGCTCGATGGCGGTGGCGAAGGCGTCGACGTCGGCCTCGCTCATCAGGCCGCGCCGAGCCGCCCAGACGCCGGTGGTGATGCCCTCCGTCCATGCCGTCGATCCTCCCCGCTCACGAAGCTGAGACCCTGGCGCGTAGACGGCGCTGAACGGCGCCCCATGCATGTAGGTCAGGTCGGACCCAGTGGCATCGAGCGTGTCGAGGATGGGCCCCAGATCGCACGTGACGATCACGTCGGCGTCGAGAAAGACGAACTCGTCAAACGGCCCCCAGAATGTCGCCAGCTTCCGGAACACGCCCGGGGGAAGACCGTCACCGCCCGACGAGGGCCGCAGTCGGCGACCGATGCCATCGAGGCGGGCCAGCGTCGGGTCGTCGAGGACGGAGAAGCCGTACCGGGTGGCGAGATCGGCGAGTCGCGTGGATCGGTCGTCAAACGGGATGCAGCAGATGGGGAGGGTCGGATTCCAGGCGCGAACACTCTCGAGGAGCGCGATCACCCATTCGATGTACGGGTCGTTGGCGAGGAAGTAGACCCCCCGCGAGCGCTCCGTCACCTCCCGAAGCGTAGTGGGGCCCCTAACTAGTCCGATGGGGCCATTGCACAATGGTCGTTGTCAGCAGCCCCTGGCGCGGGGAGAGTGGTTGGTGCATGACCACGTCCGACATCACGCGCGCATCGATCCTGGCTCGCCTCTTCGGTGACGAGCCGGTCCCGGTCGGCCTCACCACCGAGGTGCTGCGGACGCGCGATGTGGCCGAGGCCTTCCAGGTGTCCGAACGGACCATTGTCGAGTGGGCCAGGCGGGGCCGCATCCCGTCGATTCGCACGCCTGGGGGCCACCGCCTGTACCCGGCTGACAAGATCCGCGAGATTGCGCGAGACGCCCAGGAGGGCAACGGGACCCTACGGCCTTCGGAGGGTCCGACTCAGTAGCATCGGCCGTCGTTGCTGGGACTCCTGACCTCACTGTGAGCGCGGCGGGGCCGCCGCGTCCCGCCGTCGGCTTCTTCCGCCGCCGTCGTCATGCCGTCCGGATGGCGGCGTTGTACCTCGTCTTCGTGGGCGTGCACCTCGCCCTGTCGCGGCCGATGGCCGGCCCGGTGATCGAGACCGACGAGGCCGGCTACCTGGGCGTGGCCAGCCTGCTCGCCCGCGGCACCGGCCTCATCTACGAGGGCGCGCCCTACCACCCCGGGTACGGGGCCCTCCTGTGGCCGATCGAGCGACTGACCGCCAACCCCGACATCCTCTATCGCGCCGCCCTCGTGACCAATGCGCTGGCCCTCAGCAGTCTCGTCGTCGCCGCGTATCTGCTCACCGGGTGGCTGGTCAAGCCCGAGGCCAAGCTGCTGCGAACGGTGATCTCCGTGCTCGTCGGCATCTATCCGCCTTTCCTCGCCTACGGCAACGTCGCCATCGAGCTCAGCGTCTTCGTCCCGCTCTGCCTCTTCGCCGGCGTGGCCGTGGCGTGGGCGGCGAGCCGCGAGAGCATCGGACGGTGGGGGCTCGCCGGTCTGGTGGCGGGCGCGACGTTCGCGGTGCACCCGGTCGGCGGCTTCGTCGTCCTGGCCGTGCTGATCGTTGCCGGTGGGGCCCGTCGGCCCTGGATCGTCCGCGTGCGCGCCCTCGTCGGGGTGCTCGCCGGCACAGAGGTGACCGGCCTCTTTGGGACGTTGCTCATCAATCGGGTCGTCCACTACCAGGCCGTCCATCTCCTGCGCCGCGGTGCGATCATCGGCCGCGGGGTAGGCGTTGCCATCGCCAACCCGACGGCCATCAGTCGCTCAGCCGCGGTGGTCGCGGCCATCAGCCGCAACGGTTTCGTCCGGGACCACGGCCCGCTGTTGGGCTACGAGATCGCCGGCCAGCTGTGGTACTTGATCGTGGGCAGCGTCGGGCTCGTGGTGATCGGATCGATCATCGCCACGCGAGATGTCTGGCGGGTCTACGTCCACCGGTCCCTCGAGCCCGCCGACGTCATCGGGGCCTTCGCCGGGCCGCTGCTGACGACGTCGGTGCTCTTCTCCGCCCAGCGCTACATCGTGGGTGCCAACGGCGGCGGTCAGGCCGACGGGTTGATCTACGGGCGGTACAACGACCAGGTCGTCGCCGTGGTCCTGGTCCTCGGGCTGACCCAATTGGCCCGGATGTCGACCGTGAGTTGGCGAACGGCCCTCGCGTGGAGCGGTGCCATCGTGGCCGCCACCGCGGTCTGCGGCCTGGCGCTGGTCGAAGGCCGAACGGCGCGGGCGCTCGACGCCCCGATCGTCTACGCCAACGTCTTTGCGCTCGACCCGATACTGCATCTGTTCGGACGGGTGGACGTCGGTGCCATCAGCCTCATCGGGGTGGTGGCGGCTGTCGCCATCGTGGCCCTTGCCCGATGGAAGGCGCTCGCCGCCGTCGCCCCGTTCCTGCTGGTGGCCGGCCTGGCGTCAGGGATCTACAGCACCCGCGCCCTGACACGCGAGTCCGTCGACCGCACGCAGCAGCGGGTCATCCTCCATGCTCTCGCCATCGTCGAGCGAGTCGCGGGCCGCCCGACCTGCATCGGTTATGACCTGCCCATCGAGAACAATTGGACCACCAGCACCGATCAGCTCTACCTCCCGAGGACCGTGTTTCACCGTTTTGACAGCTTGACGGGGGAGGCGCCGTGCTCGGAGCTGGCGCTGTCTCAAAGCCTCGACCTGGCCATGGTCTATCCGGGCGCCCGTCTGATGGCCCTCGAAAACTCCAATCCGGTCCGCCTCTGGGTCTTGCCCGGTCATGTGCAGGATGCGCTCGCTCGCGCCGGCGATCTCCTACCGGCGGGATTCCCCACGGAGCTACCGGACAGCGCCTATGCGTCGGAGATGCTGCTCGTCGGTCCCGCCCCCGTGCACGGCCTCGCACCAGGCGCGGCGACGACCATCAGCGTTCGGGTGTCCAACGTGGGGACGGGTTCGCCGTGGCCCAGCAGCGGCGGGTTCACGAGCGGGTCCGGATGGGTGAGCATCGCCACCGCGTGGCGGCCGGTCGGCACTCCGCCGGGATCGTTCTCCCATCTGCTCGCCACCGGCGTGCGCACCGAGTTCAGCGAGCCTCTCTGGCCGGGGGAGAGCGAGATCCAAGCGATCAAGCTGAAGGCGGTCAGCGCCGCTGGCGTGCCTCTCCCGCCAGGGCGCTATGACGTCACGATCGGACTCGTGCAGGAGGGGCTGACGTTCTTCGCGGCTCACGGCGACCGCCCCGTCGTGTTGGTGATGGAGGTCGTCTGAAACTTCACCTTCCGCGGCGGGGCCGAGTCGCCGTGCCCGCTCTCGTCGCCGGGCTGCTGACCGCCATGTCGGTACCCCCGATGGGCTTCTGGCCGCTCGGCATCGTCGGCCTCGCGCTGCTCGGAGCCCTCCTCTCCGGTCAGCGCGCCCGCACGCGGGCCCTCATCGGCTTCCTCGGCGGCATGGGCCTGTACGGGGTGACCATCTCGTGGTTCACCGAGTTCAACTTCGCCGGCGGCGTCGTGGCCATGATGGTCGAGGCGGCCTTCCTCTGCGTGGCCGCACTGGTGACCCCGCCGGGCCGCGGCCGCCGGGCCGGGTGGGTGGGCGCCGTCGTCCTCCAAGAGTGGGTCCGCAACCACTTCCCCTTCGGCGGCGTCCCTCTCGGCGGGATATCCCTCGGCCAAGCCGCCGGCCCTCTGGCGCCCGCGGCGCGCATCGGCGGCGAGTTGCTGCTGACCGGCGTGACCGTTCTCGCCGCGGTCGGTCTGGAGGGTTTGGTCGTCGGGGCGATCAGGCAGAAGCGGGGAATGTTGCCCGTGTGGTCGGCGGCCATATTCCCCGCCTGTGCCGTCGTCGCCGCCATCGCACTGCCCGTCGCCGGCATCAATGCCCCGGGCGGCCGGGACGTCGCTTCACTCCGTGTCGCGCTCGTCCAGGGCGGCGGGCGGCGCGGCCTGCGGGCGATCGACAACCCGGCCTCGCTCGTCCTCGCCCGTCAGCTCGCCGCGTCGAAGCTCATCCGGGGGCCGGTCGACCTCATCTTGTGGCCCGAGGACGTGATCGCCCTCCAAGGTCCGGTCGTGGGGTCGGAGGCTGCGGTCCAAGTCGGCCAGGTCGCCGTGGCCAACCATGCCGTCCTGCTGGCCGGCGTCACCGAGGACGTCGGCACCGACTCTTTCCGCAACGCCGAGGTCGTCTGGGATGACAGGGGCCAGATCAGCGGGCGCTACGACAAGGTGCACCGGGTGCCGTTCGGCGAGTACGTCCCGGGGCGGGCGCTCATCAGTCATTTCGTGTCGCTCAGCGTCATCCCGCGTGACGCCATCGCCGGCCATGGCACCGGCGAGCTGCCCACCCAGGCCGGTCCGGTCGGGATCGTGATCTCGTTTGAGATCTTCTTCTCGGGGCGGGCTCGCTCGGCCATCGGCGCCGGCGGCCAGGTTTTGCTGGCGCCGACCAATACCGCCTCGTACCGCAACACCCAGGTGGCCACCGCGGAGATCGCCGCCGACCGGATCCGGGCGTGGGAGACCGGCCGCGACGTGCTCATGGCCGCCCCGACGGGCTTCAGCGCCGTGCTCGACTCCCGGGGTCATCTGCTCGAGCGATCACGCCTGGGCGCCGAGCAGGTGCTGGAGGCCACGGTCCATCGGCGGACGGGGCGCACGCCTTATCTGCGGTGGGGCGACGTCCCCGCCCTGGCGGGGGCCGGACTGCTGATCGGAGGGGCGGTCGCGCTCTCGCTACTTGACCGATCGGTCAACTCCGGCAAGCCTTAGCTCCTTATGCCCCCCGGCTCCCCTCCCCCGGCCGCGCCGCGGGGCGGCCCCGAGAGCCTGCGGATCGCCTACCTCGTCTACCGCGGCAACCCGCATTCCGGGGGGCAGGGCGTCTACACCCGGCACCTGACGCGCGAGCTCGTCAGTCTGGGACATCAGGTCACCGTGCTCGGGGGCCAGCCCTGGCCCGTCCTCGACGAAGGCGTGGGTTGGGTCCCCATCCCCTCGCTCGACCTGTACCGCGAGCCGGACCCCTTCCGGGTGCCCAAGCCCCGCGAGTTCCGCTCGCTGGTGGACCTCGGGGAGTTTGGGCTGATGTGCACGGCGGGCTTCCCCGAGCCGTGGTCATTCAGTTTGCGGGCCCGTCGGGTGCTGAAGCAGCGGCTGGGCGACTTCGACCTGATCCACGACAACCAGTGCCTGGGCACCGGGCTGCTCGGCATGCTCGACGACGGCTGGCCCCTCCTGGCCACGCTCCATCATCCGATCACCGTCGACCGTGACCTCGAGTTGGCCGACAGCCATTCGCTCTACCGGCAGATGACCCTGCGCCGTTGGTATGGCTTCCTGCGCATGCAAATGAGGGTGGCCGCCCAATTGCCGCGGATCGTCACCGTGTCCAAGTCGTCGGCCCGCGACATCACGGCACAGATGAAGGTGCCGGCCGATCGGCTGCATGTCGTCCCCGTTGGCGTCGACCATGAGCGCTTCCGCCCCATCGCCGGCGTGACCCGCAACCCCCACCTGTTGATCACGACGGCATCATCCGACGTCCCCCTCAAAGGGCTGGTGCCGCTACTGGAGGCCCTCGCCAAGGTGCGCACCGAGCGACCGGTCGAGCTGATCGTGATCGGCAAGCAGCGCAAGGGCAGCAAGATCCCGGCGACCCTGGCGCGGTTGGGCTTGCAAGACTCCGTGCGGTTCGTGACGGGCATCGACGACGAAGGTCTCGTCCGGCTGTACAACGAGGTGGCTGTCGCCGTCGTCCCGTCCCTCTACGAAGGTTTCTCGCTGCCGGCCATCGAGGCCATGGCCTGCGGGACACCCCTGGTGGCAACCACCGGCGGCGCCCTGCCCGAGGTCGTCGGGACCGACGGTGACACCGGGCTACTCGTCCCGCCCGGCGATGTCGGGGCCCTCGCCGACGCGCTGCTGCGCATCCTCGACGATGACGGGCTGCGCAACCGCCTCGGGGCCGCCGGCCGCCAGCGCGTGCTTCGCAAGTTCACGTGGCGGGCAACGGCCGTCGGCACGGTCGAGGAGTACCGCGCCCTGCTCGCCTGCGGCCCCGGCGCCTCGCGCCGGGTACCCCGAGGCGCCGCCGCTCCCGTCCCGCTGACCTTGGGCCGGCCTCGACCCGAGCCGGAGCTGTAGCGGATGCTCACCGTCGACTACCGACGCCTGGGCCTCGCGCCAGGTCACCGCTTGCTCGATCTCGGGTGCGGCGCCGGGCGACATGCCTATGAGGCGCTGCGCCGCGGCGCCAAGGTCGTCGCCTACGACCTCGACACGGCCGAGGTCAAAGACACGGCCACACTGCTCGCCGCCATGATCGAGACGGGCGAGGCGGGAGCCGGCGCCGTGGGTACGGCCGTCAACGGTGACGCCCTCCACCTGCCGTTCGGCGACGGGTCCTTCGATCACGTCATCGCCGCCGAGGTACTGGAGCACATCCCGGCCGACACCATGGCCATCGCCGAGTTGGCTCGCGTCCTCCGACCGGGCGGCACCATCGCCGTCACCGTCCCCCGCTGGGGTCCGGAGCTCGTCAACTGGGCGCTGTCGGACGAGTACCACTCGGTACCGGGTGGCCACATCCGGATCTATCGGGCTTCCATCCTGTCGGCCCGGCTCGGAGCAGCCGGATTGGACGTGACGGGCCGTGGGTACGCGCACGGTTTGCACAGTCCGTACTGGGCCCTGCGGTGCGCCGTCGGCGTCAACGATGACGAGCATCCGTTGGTGCGCGCCTACCACCAGGTCTTGTGCTGGGACATCGAGCGCACGCCCGTCGTATCGACGGCGACGAGGGCAGCCGACGCCATCCTGACGCCGTGGATCGGCAAGAGCATCGTGCTGTACGCGACCAAGCCGAGTACGACGCATGGCTGACCACGGGCTGGTCGACGTACCGGGGATCATCACCGCCGCCGAGCTCGATCTGACCGTCTCGAGCATCGCCGCCCTCCAGTTGCCGACGGGCATGATCCCGTGGTTTCCCGGTGGGCACGCCGACCCCTGGAATCACGTCGAGGCGGCCATGGCCCTCGTCCTGGGCGGACGGGTGGCTGAGGCAGAGGCGGCCTACGGATGGTTGGCGGACATCCAGCTCGACGACGGGTCCTGGTACAACTACTACCTGGCCGATGCTGTCGAAGAGTGGCGCCGCGACACCAACGTGAGCGCCTACATCGCCACCGGCCTGTGGTTTCACACCCTGGTGACCGGTGACGACAGCCTCCTGGCCCGACTGTGGCCGGTGGTGGAGCGCGCCATGGACTTTGTCACCGGACTGCAATGGGAGAGCGGCGAATTGTGCTGGTCGATCGAGCCGTCCGGCTCCCCAGCCGAGTACGCCCTCCTGACCGGCTCGTCGTCGGCCTATTTCAGCCTGCGCTGCGCGGTGGCGGCGGCCGAAAACCTCGGCTTGGAGCGACCGGACTGGGAGCTGTCGGCCGGCCGACTGGCCCACGCCATCGCCCACCGACCGGAGGCGTTCGCCGACAAGCGCCGCTGGGCCATGGACTGGTATTACCCGGTGCTGTGCGGGGCCCTCAGCGGCGAGGTAGGAAGGGCCCGCCTGACCGAACGATGGTCGGAGTTCGTCATGGAGGATCTGGGGGTGCGCTGCGTCAGCGACTCGGCGTGGGTCACGGCGGCGGAGACGGCTGAGTGTGTGATGGCCTTGGACGCGGTCGGCATGAGCGACGAGGCGCGCACGTTGCTGGCGTGGATCCAGCACCTGCGCAGCGACGACGGCTCCTACTGGACGGGCTGTGTCTACCCGCAGGCCGTGCCGTTCCCGGCCGACGAGCAGAGCACGTATACGTCGGCGGCCATCGTCCTGGCCGCCAACGCGCTCGCCGGGACAGGGCCATCCGCCGGACTGTTCCGCGGCGAGGGTCTGCCCTCCCGGATGGACCTGGCCGAGAGCGATGAAGCCTTGGCCCGACCGGCCCAGCCGGAGGCCTGAGCAGCCGGTCTGAGCGGGCGGCCTTCGGGCCTTCGAGGGAATTTCCGCCCATCAGGGGTCGAACCTCCCCGGCAGCGTCAACAAATTGGATGGGGGCTCAGGAATCGGCCGGCGGTGCCGACCCCGTTTCATGGAACCCGCTTCTGACCACCCGTGGCACCGCCGACGCAAGGGCGGGATGGCCGCAATCTTGGTGCTGGTCTCAGCGATCCTGCTGCCAGTCGTGGCCGAGGGCAGCTCACCCTCCCTGGCCGGCGCCAACTCCCGCCTGGCGTTGCGGACCACGACGACGACCAGCACCACCATCCCCCCTCCGTCGGTGACGACCATCGCTGGTGCTCCCAACACACCAACGGCGGCCCGCGCGACCGCATCGACGACGGGCACATCGACCCTCGTGAGCTGGGTGCCCGCCACGAGCGGCTCGACGGCGGTGACGTTCACGGTGCAGGTGTACAGCGGCGGCACCCTCGAGAGTCAGGGCTCGTGCACCCTGTGCACCTCGCTCTCCGTGCCGGGCCTGACGCCGGGCACGACCTACGAATTCCTCGTCTACGCCTCGGACGCCGCCGGCAACAGCGGCTGGATCTGGACCAACTTCGTCGTCGCCCAGAGCGGCTGTGCGGGCGGCGTGAGGTACTGCATCACCGCCAACGCGAGCAGCGCGACCGGCCCGGTCCAGCACATCGCGTCCGGCCTGCTCAACAGCCTCAATACCACCATGCCCTCGACGCTCGCTCCCCTCCATATCCTCAACTGGCGTGTCGGCGTCGCCGCCGCCAGCGCCGACCCTGCCGACTGGTACTGGGGCGACTACGACGCCGCCGTGGCGGCCGGCGCCAAGGTGACCGTCGTGATCAGCAACGCGTGGTACGAGGAGACCAACGACGGATGCGGCGCTCCGTCCCCGGCCTGCGGTGCCGCGACGCCGTGGTCGGAGTTGTCCAACTACCAGGGCTTCGTGACCTGGTACGTCCAGCAGTTCGAGAGCACGGGACGCCGTCCGGCCTACTGGGACATCCAAAATGAGCCCGATGCGGAGCACGTGCCGGGGGACTACTTCGACACGCAAAACGCCGAGACGGCGACCGTCCCCAACCTCCTCTCGCAGTTCGCCGCCGCGTACGCCGCGGTCAAGGCCGCCGACCCGACGGCGCAAATGGTGGCGCCGAGCCTGTCCTACTACCTGGCGACTCCCTATGAGACCAGCCTGGACATGGAGACCTTCCTCAACTACTCCGTGGCCAACAACCTCGACTGGAACGTCATCGGCTGGCACGAAAACGGCACCACGCACAACTGGGCCGTGATGCCGAGCGAGGAGATCCAGAGTGACGTCACCCAGACGGAGGCGGAGATCGCCGCTCGGCCGTCGCTCGGCCATCCCGTCGTAGCCCTGACGGAGTTCGGCTACCAACCAAGCATCAACCTGCCCGGCGAGGTCGCTGGAGAGGTGGACACCATCGAGCAATCCGGACTGAGCTACGCCATCCGAAGCTGCGCCTACTCGGCCGCCGACCCATCGGTCAGCTCCGGATGCGAGGACTCCCCCCTCACCCTCGACGGCCTCCTCCTCAGCAATGGCGAGACGACCGGCGCCTATTGGGTCTATGACGCCTACGCCGGGATGACGGGCAAGGTGATCGCGACCAACGCTTCGGACTACACGTTCAGCAGCCTCGGATCGATGAGCAGCTCCGGGGCAGTGACGCTGCTCATCGGTCGCCACCAGAGTTGCACCGAAGCCAGCAACGCCAACTGCGACGAGTCCGCTTCCGCCACCCCGGCGGCGGCCAACGTGCCGGTCACCGTCAGTCTGCCGTGGAGCGGGCTGGCCGGGGTCACCGTGCAGGAGATCCCCGACACCATCGGGGCCGTCAGTGGCCCGACGTCGGTCAGCTCGTCGACCGTCGAGGTGAGCGGCGGCAAGGTGTCCGTGACCATCCCGTCATGCAGTGACGGAGCCGCCTACATCGTCACGGTGAAGCCGAGCGCCGGCTAGCGCCCTCTGATTGTTAACACGCCGGTGACGTTTGTCACGCTTGTCCACAAGAGGGGTTGGGTAGGCGCGGGTCGAAGTAGTTGCAACGAGACCGTCCGAGACCCCGGCGGGAGGCACCATGTCAAAGACCTCGAAGCAGCACAAAAGTGCGGAAACAGCTACAGGTACGACGCGGCCCTGCCGATCAGTGCTCATGCGCCACGCCGGCAAGCACGCCGTCGCCCGCCGCAAGGCGAGCCGGCTTGGGATCTTGACGCTCACGCTGGCGATCCTGGTACCCGTCATCTTCACGGCCGGCGTTTCGGGCGCCGGAGCGAGCAGCCTCCTCGGGTTGCTGACGACGACGACCACGACGCGGCCCACGACCACGACCACGAGCACGACCATCCCCCCCAGCACGCAGACCACGACGGCTGGTGCCCCCAACACGCCGACGTCTGCCTCGGCCGTGGCGTCGACGACGAGCGATTCGACGCTGGTCAGCTGGGTGGCCGCTTCCGGGCCTGCCGCGGTGACCTTCACCGTCCAGGTGTTCATCAACACGACCGACGTGAGCCAGGGCTCGTGCACGCTTTGCAGCTCGCTCGCCGTACCGGGACTGACCCCTGGCACCTGGTATCACTTCTTGGTCTTCGCGACCAACACCGCCGGCAACAGCGGTGTGGTGTGGACCAACTACGTGGTCGCGCAGAGCGGGTGCGCCTCGGGCGTGAGCTATTGCATCCTCGCCGATGCCACGACGACGGGGGCGACGATCAGCCACATCGGCTCGGGCCTGCTCAACAGCCTCAGCCCGACCATGCCGTCGACGCTCGCCCCGCTGCACATCCAAAACTGGCGGCTCGGCGTGGGCCCGGACAGCAACAACCCCAACGACTGGTATTGGGGCAACTACGACGCCGCCGTCGCGGCCGGGGCCCAGGTGACGATGGTCATCAGCGACGCCTGGTACGAGGCGACCAACAATGGTTGCGGCACGCCGTCCACGACCTGCGGCGCCGAGACGCCGTGGTCCAACCTGGCGTGGTACCAGAGTTGGGTGCAGCAGTTCGTCCAGGCAGTGGAGAGCACGGGTCGCCATCCCGCATATTGGGACGTTCAAAACGAGCCCGACGCCGAGCATGTCCCCGGCGACTACTTCGACACGCAAAACGCCGAGACGGCGACCGTGCCCAACCTGCTCAGCCAGTTTGGGGCGGCGTACGCCGGCATTCGGGCCGCCGACCCCTCCGCCAAGATCGACGCTCCGAGCGTGAGCTACTACCTGGCGACGCCGTACGAGACCAGCCTCGACATGCAGACCTTCCTCAACTACTCGGTGGCCAACAACCTCGACTGGAACGTCATCGCCTGGCACGAGAACGGCACTACGCACAACTGGGCCGTCTGGCCGAGCGAGGAGATCCAGAGCGACGTGACGCAGACCGAAGCGGAGATCGCCGCCCGGCCGTCGCTCGGCAATCCCGCCATCGCCCTGACCGAGTACGGCTACCAACCGAGCCTCAACCTTCCCGGCGAGATCGCCGGCGAACTGGCGGCCATCGAGCCCTCGGGCCTGACCTACGCTGTTCGGAGTTGCTCATACTCGGCCGCCGACTCCTCGGTCGCCAACGGCTGCGTCGACTCCCCCATCACCCTCGACGGACTGCTGCTGAGCAACGGCAGCACGACCGGCGTCTACTGGGTCTACGACACCTACGCGGCGATGACCGGCAAGCTGATCTCCAGCACCCCGTCGGACTACACCTTCAGCAGCGTCGGCACGATCACCAGCGCCGGGGACGTGACCTTGCTGATCGGTCGCCACCAGAGCTGCACCTACTCCAACAACGCCAACTGCACCCAGTCGGCGTCAGCCACGCCGGCGGCGGCCAACGTGCCCGTCACGGTGGGCCTGCCATGGACCGGCCTGGCCAACATCGCCGTCCAGGAGATCCCCGACAGCATCGGCGCCGTCAGCGGCCCGACGTCGGTCAGCTCGTCGACCGTCGACGTGAGCGGCGGCAAGGTTTCCGTCACCATCCCGTCGTTCAGCGACGGGGCCGCCTACATCGTCACGGTGAAGCCGACCGTCTGACCACCCGGGAATGACCACCCCCGCGCCGTGTGCAACACTCGGGCGGTGACCAACACGGCCCTTGGCACCAGCACGGACCAACCCTACGAGCCGTCGGCGATGTTCTGGCGGGACCGGCCTGTGGCCGTCACCGGAGCAACCGGCTTCCTCGGCACCCATCTGACGGCGACGCTCGTCGGGCTCGGCGCCAAGGTCGTCGTGCTGACGAGAGATCAGGTCCCACCGTCGACGCTCAGCCGCGGGTGGTGGCCACGCGTCTCATCGGTGACGGGCGCCGCCGAGGATCAGCTGGTCGTCGAGCGCCTTCTCGGCGACTACGACGTGGCCACCGTCTTCCACCTGGCCGCCCAGACCCAGGTCGGCGTGGCCAACCGCAACCCCGTCCCCACCTACGAGTCCAACGTCCGAGGGACGTGGGCCATGCTCGAGGCCGTGCGGCACAACCCGACCGTCAAGCAGGTGATCATCGCCAGCAGCGACAAGGCCTACGGCGCCCAACCGGTGCTCCCCTACTCCGAGGACATGCCACTCCTCGCCATCAACCCCTACGACGTGTCCAAGGCATGTGCCGATCTGATCTCGGCCAGCTACGCCCACACCTACGGCACGCCGGTCACCATCACCCGTTGCGGCAACTTCTTCGGCCCCGGCGACTTCAACTGGGAGCGACTGGTGCCGGGCACCATCCGCTCGCTGTTTCGCGGCGAGCGCCCGATCATCCGGTCGGATGGGACGATGACCCGCGACTACCTCTACGTCGTTGACGGGGTGCTCGCCTACCTCCAGCTGGCCGAGTGCCTGGCCAAGGACGAGAGCCTGGCCGGCGAAGCGTTCAACTTCTCGACGGAGCGACCCTTGACCGTGCTCGAGCTCGTCGACCTTCTCCAGCAGGCGACAGGTACCGACCTCAAGCCGGACGTGCGGGGCACGGCGACACACGAGATCGACCATCAGTTCCTCTCCGCCGCCAAGGCCCGCCGGATGATCGGCTGGGTCCCCCGCTACACGATGGAGCAAGCCACGGTCGAGACGGTCGCCTGGTATCGCGATGAGCTTTCGGCGGGCGCCCACCTCACGGACACATAGTGCCGGACCCCCTACGCGTCCTTCTCACCGGGGCGTCGGGCTACGTCGGCAGTCGGCTGGCCGCGGAGTTGGCCACCTCGACCGACGTGACGGTGAGAGCGCTCGTACGCAAGCCGGTGGGTTACGTTCAGGCGGACTCGCAACTTGTCGTCGACCTGCTCGGCGATCCGGCCGAGGTCGTCGATGCCTGCCGGGGCATCGACACCGTGATCCATCTCGCCGGCCACAACGAGATCGTCTCGGCCGCCGAGCCCGAGCGGGCGTTGCTCGAGACGATCACCGCCAGCAACCGGGTGGGAGAGGCCGCAGCGGCAGCCGGCGTCGGCCGGCTGATCTACGTCTCGACCGTGCACACCTACGGGGCCCGGATCGTCCCCGGCGCCGTGCTACGCGAGGACGACGCCACCCAACCGCGAGCCATCTACGCCATCGCCCGACTGACCTCGGAGCATCTCCTGGCATCGGTGGCGTCCGGACCCGAGGTCGTCATCTTCCGTCTGACCAACTCGGTCGGGGCGCCCGCCCACCCCGATGTCAACCGCTGGACCCTGGTCGCCAACGACCTCTGTCGCCAGGCGGCTACCACCGGCACCATGAAGCTGCTCTCCTCCGGTGTCCAGTGGCGCGACTTCATCCCGCTCGCCGACGTCTGTCGCATCCTGGCCGCGACCCTCGCCCCGGGCTCGCTGGCCCCGGGCACGTACAACCTGGCGGCGGGGCAGCCCCACACCGTCCGCCAACTCGCCGGCATGGTCCAGGACGCCTTCGAAGCCGAGGGTGAGCCGCGCCCCGAGCTGGAGGCCCCGCCGGCACCGGCTGATGCGCCCGGTCCCTACCACGTCTCGACAGCCCGCCTCGAGACCGAGGGCTTCCGGGCCGAGGTCTCCCTCGCCGGAGCCCTCACCGAAACCGTCAAATTTTGTCTCGCCCATCGGGACCGGCTGTGAGAGGAGCGATCGGTTGAGCACCATCGAAGGCCTGACGGTCACGCCACTGCGGCGGATACCGGACGAACGCGGGGCGGTGTTTCACATGCTCCGGGAGGACAGCGACGCCTTCGAGCGGTTCGGCGAGATCTACTTCTCGACGGTGTACCCGGGCGCGATCAAGGGCTGGCACCAGCACCTCCGGATGACCCTCAACTACGCCGTGCCGGTCGGCATGATCAAGTTGGTCTGCTACGACGAGCGACCCGGGTCGCCGACCGCCGGCAACCTGGTCGAGCTCCACGTCGGCGAGCTCAACTACGTGCTCGTGACCATCCCGCCGCTGGTGTGGAACGGCTTCAAGGGTGAAGGCGCCACGACCGCCCTGGTCGCCAACTGCTCGAGCGTCCCGCATGCACCCGACGAGATCGTGCGCCGGGATCCGTTCACCCCCGACATCCCCTACGACTGGGCGCTGCGGCACGGCTAACGGCCCAAAGGACGACGATGCCTGGCTACTTCACGACCACGCATGAGTTGATCGCGGCGGTCGCCCTGGTGATCCAGGGCGGGAGCGCCGTCATCGTGGCCGTCCTGCTGGCCCCGCGACTGGCCCGCCCGACCCTCATCGACCGCCTGCTCGTGGGCGTGCTGCTTGCCCTCACCGGGCCGATCGGGATCTCGTTGGTCGCCGGCATGCTCGGGGTGCTCCGCCTGCCCGTCGTGGTCGCCGCCGAGATCATCGCCGCCGCCGCGGTGGCGATCTGGTGCCAACGTCACCCGCGCCCCGTCGATGACGACGCGCCGGCGAAGCGCCGCCCCGGTCTGCTCGACGCCTCCGCCATCGGCGCCACGGCCGCCTACGTCGCTATCAGCCTGTTTTACTCGCTCCGGACCCAGCCGTCGCACGACTTCGACACGTCCGAGTACCACATCAACAACCTGTCGTGGTGGTTGCAGCGGGCAAGCATCTGGCACCTTCCCTACGCCGGACCGGGGTCGTTCACGGCCACCCATCCGAGCAACGGCGAGCTGCTGGGCGTCTGGATCGCCCTGTCCAGCCACAGCGACGAGTTGATCTATGTCATGCCGCTGCTGTTTGCCGTCCTCGCCATCGCCGCATGCGCCGTCATCGCCCGTGAGCTCAGCCAGGACGACCGCCTGGCCGCCGTCGGCGTCCTGGCTGCCGTCGCCGTCCTCACCGCCCCCGTGGCCTTCTTCTCCCAGACCGACAGCCTGTCGACCGACCTACCGGCGGCGGCCGGGCTGCTGACCGCCCTCGCCTTGCTGTTGGTCGCCCGGCGACAACCTGAGACCAGGACGGTCGTGCTGGCCGGCGTGGCCCTCGGTCTCGGTCTGGGCAGCAAGTACACCGCCTTCATCCCCGGCGCCCTGGTCGCCCTCGGCGCCATCGTGTTGCTCCGGCGCCAGCGGGCCTGGTGGTGGCTCGTCCCCGGCGCCGCCCTCTTCGCCGGCCCGTGGTTTTTGCGCAACCTTCTGGACACGGGCAACCCCCTCTTCCCTCAGAGCCTCGGGCCGCTGGCCGGCTCCAACACGCCCTACAACCTGCTGGCGACACCCATCCTCAGCCAGATGGCCCACGGCCACACGGCCATCGTCCACAGTTGGCTCAAGCTGGTGATCCGCCTGGTCGGACCCGTGCTCGTGTTCATCATCGCCGGGTGCCTCCTGGCCCTGCGCAGTCGCCGCGACCGGACCGCCGTCGTTGTCTCGCTGCTCATCACCGCGGGCGCCACGATCGGCTACCTCGCCACTCCCTACACGGGCGGGGGGCTGACCGGGCTGGCCTTCATCATGGCCTCGGCTCTGCGCTACGGGATCATCGCCATCCTGCTCGGCGCCGTCGTGGCGTCGGCCATGCTCGGCACCCGCGTCGGGGTGGCCATCCTGGCGGTGGTCCTGGCCTGGAACCTCTGGCGGCTTCACGCCGTCCGAGGCGGCGTGCGGAGCGATCTCATCGTTCACCCACTTCCGGTGGCGATCGCCCTTCTCCTCGGAGTTGTCGCGACGGGCGCCCTCGTCCTCGCCGGTCGCAACGAGGCGCCGCGCGTCCCGAAGCTCTCGGCCGTCACGACCGGCGGCATCGCTGCCGTCCTGGCTCTCGTCAGCATTGCCGCCGTCTTCGTCACCCTGCATCGCATCGACCGGGGACGGACGGAGACGCCACTGGAGCGGGCCCTGCTGGCCTACGGGCCACGCCAGGCCGCCGTCGTCTTGGGTGTCGGCGATCTACGGGCCGTCCTCGGGCCCGAGCTCGATCGGCACCTGATCGACGTCTCCCGGGCCGGGCGAGCCCACGAGATCCCCTTCGCCGACGCCAACCAGATGCGCCGGGTCGAGCTCGGCGACACGGCCGCCCCTCCCGAGCCGGCCAGCTTCACCACCGGTCTCAACGCGGCCATCCTCGGCGCCCACACCACGTTGCTCGTGGTCGGCTTCGCCAACCCCGTCGCCTATCCGCAGGGGTGGAAGCCGACGGCGGCCTGGTGTCACGTCTTCGCCGACGACGAAGGCGAGGTCTACGTGAGCGCGCTCAGCCAACCGGGTGGCACCTGCCCGTGACGACCTAGGCGGCGGAAAGCTCAAGCCGGGGGGCCGGTATAGTTGCTGTGTGCGGGTAACGGCGGAGCCGACGGTCCTCGAGCTAGACGACCGCCCGGTCAAGCGGGGGGCCTGGTTCGGCGACCTCTGGGCCCACCGCGACGTCTTCGTGATCATGTCCAAAGCCGGCTTCCAGTCGACCTACAAGCGGTCATCACTCGGCATCATCTGGGCCGTCGCCGTACCGCTGCTGCAAGCCCTCGTCATCACCGTCGTGTTCGCCAAGCTGATCCAGATCGGCAGCGGGCGCGAATTTGGTCTGTTCGTGCTGTCCGGCATCGGCCCGTGGAGCTACTTCTCCGGGGTGCTGGGCCAGGGCGCGACCGCCATCGTCGACGGCACGGGCATGACCGACAAGGTGTGGTTCCCCCGGGCCCTCCTGCCCGGCGTCCCCTTGATGGTCAACCTGCCACCCTTCCTGATCACCCTGGGCGTGCTCGCCGTGAGCCAGCCCATCCTGGGGGGCTCGTTTGGTCTGCGCATGCTCTGGTTCATCCCGGCCGGCGCGCTCCTCATCGCCTTCAGCGGCGCTCTGGTCCTGGCCCTGTCCGCCCTGCACGTGTACTTCCGTGACGTGCGTTTCCTGGTCCAAGCCGCGCTGATCGTGTGGTTCTACGTCACGCCCATCGCCTACCCCGCCTCGCGAGCCGGCACCCTGCGGCCATTTTTCGACTTCAACCCTGTTACCGGCATTGTCGGACTGTTCCGCAATGCGGTGATGAGCGGGGGTGGGGAAAACATGCGGGCGCTCACCGTGAGTCTCGCCGCGACCTTCGTCTTGTTGGTGGTCGGACTCGAGGCGCAGCGCCGCTACGACCGCCTGTTTGTGGACCTGCTGTGAGCGGACCTTCTGTGACAGGCGACGAGCCGGCCATCGCCGTCCGCGGCGTCTCCAAGCGGTATTGGAAGCTCGACGAGCAGGCCATGCTGCTCAAGTCGCTGTTGCCCTTCTGGCGCCCCAAGCGCAGCGAGATGTGGGCCCTGCGCGGGATCAACGTCGATGTGGGTCGAGGGGAGACGATCGGCCTCCTCGGGCGCAACGGCGCCGGCAAGACCAGCCTCCTGCGACTCCTGGCCGGCGTGTCCCAACCCACCGAGGGCACCGTCCGCGTCGTCGGCCGGATCGCCCCACTTATCTCCGTGGGTGTCGGCTTCAACCGGGAGATGTCCGGCCGGGAAAACGTCTACCTCAACGGCATGCTCCTCGGCCTCAACAAAGAGGAGATCGAGGCCCGCTTTGACGACATCGTCGCCTTCGCCGAGATCCCCGACTACATCGACACGCCGGTCAAGTTCTACTCCTCGGGGATGTTCACCCGCCTCGGGTTCGCCATCGCCATCCACGTCGACCCCCAGATCCTGCTGGTCGACGAGGTGCTCGCCGTCGGCGACATCGCCTTCCAGTTGAAGTGCTTCGACCGGATGCGAGCGATCCAATCATCAGGCACGACGATCGTGATCGTCAGCCACTCGATGCACGCCATCCGCCTCCTCTGCCCGCGAGCCCTGGTGATGCGCAGGGGAGAGCTGGTCTTCGACGGTGAGTGCGAGGAAGCCATCGCCATGCACCACGCGCTGCTCTCCTCACCCGACGAGGTGCACAACACGGGCGAAGACATCGTTGTGATGGAGCGGCGCCTGGAGGGACCCCAAGGACTCTCCAATTCGGTGGACCCCGGTGACGCCCTGCGCTACACCGCCCGGCTGCGCTTCAACAAGGCGGTCAAGAGCCCGCAGGTGTTCTTCAACGTCTTGACGGAGTCAGGGATCGCCGCCTACAGCTGCTTCACGCCGATCGGCAAGGAGTGGCGCGACGTCGCCGCCGGCGACGAGGTCAACGTCGCCGTGGACTTCCGGTGCAGCCTGGTCGGAGGGACCTACCGGATGGGCCTGCTGATCACCGATACCAAGGGCGTGGACTTCTTGATGCAGGACAGCAGCGGGATGCTCGTCTACGTGTCACCCAGCATCCTGGGCACGAGCGGCATCTCCGAGCTGGAGGGTCGCATCGCCGTGGACGGCGAGGAGCGGACCCACGACGCCTTCCTCCACGAGTCGCTGTCGCTGCTCGACGACGCTGACGTCGCCGACTGAGAAGCGACCGATGGTCAGCAACACCCGCCAGTCGAAGACCGCTCGGCGCTCCCCGTGGGCGAGGCTTCAGGAGACGCGGCTCGGCGCCAAGCTGGCGCCGACACTGCCTGAGCGGTGGACTGTCTTTGCCGACCTCAACACCCTCCAGGCCCCCGAGGCCACCGAGTTTGCCCACTTCGGGACCAACTCCTGGATCGTTCCCCCGGGACGGGTGGTCGGTGCCGGGCGGATCAGCATCGGCGACATCGTGGTGTTGATGGAGGAGTCCTCGATCGTCGTCGAGCCGGCCATCGGTGGCTCCGAGCCCCTCCTCGTCATCGGGGACCGAGCCATGTTCGGCCGTTTCGCGACGATCCGCTGCTGCGTCGGCATCCGGATCGGCACCGACCTTTTGACCTCCGACTCGGTCGCCATCGTCGACAACTGGGGACCGGCGCGAGGAGACGGACCGCCTCTCCCGCCGGCACCGATCGTCATCGGCAACGGCGCCTACCTCGGGGCCAACTGCATCGTCGGTCCGGGTGTGACGATCGGGGCGGGCGCCTTCGTCGGCGAAGGGGCCGTCGTCTTGGACGACGTGCCCGATCACGCCGTCGTCTACGGCAACCCGGCGCGCGTCACCCGCCAATTGATCGACGGCGCCTGGGTCGGTCCGACCCTCCCAGCATGAAGCTCACCGACAACCTGCGCCTGCTGGCCGACCCCCCTCGGGCCCGCCTCCGGATCCAAGAGGTTCGCCGATCGCGGGCGTTGGCAGCGACGACCGCCCAGTATCTGCGACCACCACCCCCATCGGAGTTCGCCGCCTTCGGCGAGGGCTCGTGGATCGTGCCCCCTGCACGGGTCTTCTACCCCGGCTGCATCACCATCGGCGCCGGCGTCCTCATCCACGAGCATGCGTGGCTCTCGGTCGTGCGCCTCGAGGGCACCGAGCCCTCCCTGGTGATCGGCGACCGGTGCTCGCTCGGCCGGCTGGTCCACATCGCGTGCGTCGGTGAGATCGTCATCGAAGAAGACGTGCTGACGTCGGATCGTGTCTTCATCGGCGACACCTACCACGACTACACCGATCCGGACGCTCCGGTGAAGCGCCAACCGATGGCGCCTCCTAAGCCCGTGCGGATCGGGCGAGGCTCCTTCCTCGGCATCGGCTCCGTCATCCTGCAAGGAGTGACGGTGGGTCCTCAGGCCTACGTGGCCGCAGGAGCGGTCGTCACCCGTGACGTGCCCGCTCGCACCCTCGTCGTCGGCAATCCGGCCCGGCCGATCAGGACCTACGACGAGCAGCGTCAGAAGTGGGTGCCGATCACCGCGGCCCCAGGCCAGGGAGTCGACTGAGCTCAGGGAGTGGACTGGCCTCAGGGAGTGGACTGGCCGACGAGGCGGTGCAGTCGAATCTTGGCCGCCTCCACGCTGTACTGGGCCGTGAAGCGCCAGAGCTGCCTCACGCTCATCCGAATCGGCCCGAAGTCCACGATCTGGTTGGCTCCCCAGTCACGGGCGATGCCGGTTGTGCGAGGGAGGAGATCGGCGGCGCTTCCCGCCATCGGCCCTTTGACCCCCACACCGAAGATCCCCTCCGGCAGGTACGAGCAACCCTGGGCGACGACCCACGACGTCTCGAAGGGCTTGAGCAGAAGCTCGAAGGCCTCGGGGGTGAAGCGCCAGTAGTCCCAGGGGTGGTCGTGGATCGGGAAGAACATGAGCGACGAGATGGCGAGGACGCCGCCGGGCCGGAGCACCCTCCACATCTCCTCCACGGCCCGGATGGGGTCGGCCACATGCTCGAGGGTCTCGAGGGCGATGACCGTGCCGATGCTCTCGGTCTCGAAGGTCAGGTGGTGGACGTCCTCGATGCGGTCGACGCCGAGGCCTTCTTGGATGTCGCAGCCGATGTGCTCCTTGGCTCCGAAGATTGCCCGCATGTCGGCGATGCTCTCTTGGCCTTCGGCGGCTCGAGCCCCGATCTCGACCAGCGGCTCGGCGAGCGGGAAGTACTCCGCCACGTCACGGGCGAACTCGGTGACGGATGGTCTCACAACCCGCACGCTACCAACCCCTGGCCGGCGACCAACTACGCTGACCGCCCAATGGCGACGACTCAAGGCCGCGGGACCGACACTGCCACGCTGCAAGCTCGTGTCGATGAGCTTCTCTGGTATCACTCGGTCGACGTCAAACCAGGCGTAGCAACCCAGGGCTGGTGGGAGTTGCGCCACGCGCTTCCCCTCATCCCGTTCCCGGATCTGCGGGGCAAGCGATGCCTCGACATCGGGACGTGGGACGGCTTCTACGCCTACGAGATGGAGCGCCGCGGCGCCGCCGAGGTGGTGGCCATCGATCTGCTCGACATCTCCGCGATCGATTATCCGCCCGAGATCCGCGCCAACAAGACGTTTGACCCGAGCCTGGGCGACAAGCAACTCCGCAGCGCCGGCTTCCGGCTCCTGCACGACATCCTCGATTCCAAAGTCGAGTGGCGCGACTGCAACATCTACGACCTCGACCCCGTCGAGATGGGGACGTTTGATGTCGTCAACCTGGGCAGCCTGTTGATCCACCTGCGGGATCCCGTGCGCGCCCTCGACGCCGTCCGGAGCGTCACCAAGGGCCACTTCGTCTGCATCGACTACGTGCATCCCCCGCTCGAGCTGCTGTCCCGCAAGCGCCCCCTCTTCCAACTCCAGGGCGAGGGCAGCGACTTCCAATGGTGGCTGGCCAGCGACGCCGGCCTCCGCCAGCTCCTGCACGTCGGCGGGTTCACGATCGAGGAAGTCTCCAAGTACTTCCTGCTCCGGCCTGGGCCGCGCACGCTTGCCGTGGGCAAGCCCTCCCTGCGGGATCGGGCCCGCCAGGCGACCACCCTGGCGCTCGCCGGTGATAGCACCGCCGGCGGGCACCTGCATCGCGCCTACCGCTGCCGCCCCCGCTTCTAACGCCAGGCCGGGTTCCCGCCGGTGGCTGAGGTACGGGTCGGGATCGTGTCGTGGAACACGGCCGACTTGCTCGACCGATGCCTTCATACGCTGAGCGCCGCCCTCGGTGACCTCGATGCCGAAGTGGTCGTGGTCGACAATGCCTCGGCCGACAGCAGCGCCGACGTTGCCGGCGCCTACGCCGCCACTCACCCCCGCGTGACCGTCGTGACCAACGAGGCCAACGTCGGCTACGCCCGGGCCATGAACCAAGCCCTGAGCGACAGCGACGCGCCGGTCCTGATCGCCCTCAACCCCGATACCGCGCCACCACCGGGCTCCCTCGCCGACCTGGTCGCCGACCTCAACGCCCACCCCGAGGCCGGCCTCGTCGTCCCCACCCTCGTGGGATCCCAGGGTGAGCGCCAACACTCCGTGTACCGCTTCCCGACCATCACAGTCGCCGCCGTCGTGTCGTTCGTCCCCTACCGGCTCCAGCGGGGCAGCATCGGCCGGAGGTGGGCCCTGGAGGCGGCAGCGACCCCGGCGCCCTCGGGGCCCATCGATTGGGCCATCGGGGCGGTCCACGTCATTCGGGCCAAGGCCCTCGATGGGCAACCCCCCTACAGCCAGCGCTGGTTCATGTACGTCGAGGACGCCGAGCTGTGCTGGCGTCTCCGTGAGGGCGGCTGGGCCGTACGGCTCGACGCGGAGGTGACCATCCCCCACCACGGCAACGCCGCCGGGGCCCAGGCGTGGGGCGACGCCAGAGCCCGACGTTTCTGGGATGCGACGTACGACTTCATCGCCCAGACGCGGGGCCGGGCCTACGCCCGGGCCCTGGCCGCCCTCAACGTGGTCGGCGTCACGTTTCACCTCGCCACCAACGCCATCGGGTCCCGCATACCGGGACCCATGCGGCCCATCCACCACCAGGTGGCCCTCGATCTGCGAGCCGTGCTGCCTGTCCACATCTCCGTCGCCACCCACGGGGCCCTAGCCCCGGACGACGACGGCCACATCGCCCCCCGTAAGCTCGTACGGCCCGGGCCCTTGGATCAGACATGAGGGAGCGCGAGTGAGCGGTCAACTGACAGCGGAGGTCGACAGCCCCACGGAGCCGGGTGGCGCCAAGGCCATCGCGCCCGGCACGCGCAACGGCTGGTTGCTCGTCGGCGCCATCGTCGCCGTCGCGCTCATCGTGCGGGTCGCCTACGTGATCGCCACCAGGCACTCCTACCGGCCCATGACCGACGCCGCCGACTTCGACCTCATCGCCACCTCCTTGGCGCACGGCCACGGGTTCGGCTCCGCGCTCGTCCCGCCCGCCGTCGGTCCGACGTCATATCGCGGGCCCCTCTACCCGCTGGCCCTGTCCGTCGTCTACGCCGTCTTCGGCCACAGCTGGACGTTGGGACGGATGGAGGAAGCCGTCTTCGGGACCGTCCTCGTCCTGCTGATCGGCATCGTGTCTGCCGAGTTGTTTGACCGACGAGTGGCGACCGTCACCATGGCCATCGCCGCCGTCTACCCGACGCTCATCCTGTTTGGCACGTCACTCCAACTCGAACCGCTCCTGGCCATGGTGTCGACGGCCGCGCTGGCCGCCGCCCTCGAACACCGGCGGGCACCACGCGGCCTGCTCTGGCCGATCACCTCCGGGGTGCTGATCGCCCTGTCCATCGAGACGCGCGAATGGGGCGTCGCTCTCATCCTGCCCGTCGCCTGGCTGGTCTGGACGGCGCAAAAAGACGGCAAGGACAAACGCTGGACCATGACCGCCCTCGCCGCGCCCATCGCCGTCCTGGGCGTCACCGTCGTCTGCCTGCTGCCGTGGACCATCCGCAACGAGGTCCGACTCCACACGTTCGCCCCGTCATCCACGAGCGCCGGCTTCACCCTCGCCGGGACCTACAACGCCACCTCGGCTGCCGACCCGCACTATCCGACCCTGTGGCGACCGCCCTACTACGACCCGACCGACGCCAAGATCCTGTTGAGCAAGCCCAACCCGAGCGAGGTGTGGGTCGACTCGCAGATGGAGAAGGCGGCCTTCGACTACATCAAGGCCCATCCGACCTACGTCTTTCGCGTCCTGTACTGGAACACGGTCGGGTTGTTCGACCTCGACGGCACCCACATCGCGTTCAAAGACGCCCCCTACATCCCCTACTCGCTCCGCTTCACCCGCCTGGCCATCTACTCGTCCTATGTCATGGAGCTGCTGGCGATCGCCAGCTTCGCCCTGGCCCGCACCCGCAAGGTGTCCAAGGCCATCTGGGTCATCCCCATCACCACGTTCTTCATGATCATCGCCCTGACCGGCAACATCCGGTACCGGGCCGCCATCGAGCCGTACACCGTGCTGCTCGCCGGCGGCACCGTCGCCGCCGTCATCGATCGGGTCAAGGACCGCACCAAACTGGGCGCCGCGATCAGTTGACGTTCAACTCGCTGCAGTACGCCCTCTTCCTTCCTGTGGTCGTGGCGATCTACTGGCAGTTGCGCCGGCGCGCCCAAAATTGGCTCCTCCTGGTCGCCTCCTACTTCTTCTACGGCGTCTTCGACTGGCGGTTCCTCGGTCTGCTCATGATCTCGACGGGGACCGACTACACGGTTGGTCGGCTGCTCGAGGTCACGGAGGACGAGCGCCGCCGCAAGCTCGTCTTCACGTGCAGCCTGATCGTCAACCTGGGCATCCTCGGCTTCTTCAAGTACTGGGACTTCTTCACCGGCGAGGCGACGCGCCTGGCCAATCATCTCGGCCTGGGTCTGAGCCCTCCGGTGCTCAAGATCCTGTTGCCCGTCGGGATCTCCTTCTACACGTTCCACGGCATGTCCTACACGTTCGACGTGTACCGGCGGCATCTCAAGCCGACGCACAGCCTGCTGTCGTTCGCCGTCTTCGTCGCCTTCTTCCCCCAGCTCGTCGCCGGACCGATCGGGCGGGCCCAACTTCAGCTCCCCCAGTTTGAACGCGACCGCGCCCGCCCCGACTGGGACCAGACCAAGCGGGGTCTGATGTTGATCCTCCAGGGCCTCTTTAAAAAGGTGGCGATCGCCGACGCCCTCGCGCCGTTCGTCACGAGCGCCTTCGGTAGTCCGGGCACCACCAGCTCTCTCGGTCTGGTGGTCGGCGTCTATGCGTTCGCCCTCCAGATCTATGGCGACTTCGCCGGATACTCCGACGTCGCGAGAGGCTCGGCCATCCTGCTCGGGATCGACCTGCCCGAGAACTTCAACCAGCCCTACCTCTCGCGCACGATCACCGAATTCTGGCGCCGATGGCACATCTCGCTGTCCAACTGGCTGCGGGACTATCTCTACGTTCCGCTGGGAGGCAACCGGGGCAGCCAGTGGGCGACCTATCGCAACCTCATGCTGACCATGTTGATCGGCGGCCTCTGGCACGGCGCCGCCCTGACCTTCGTCGTGTGGGGCGGGATCCATGGGCTGTTGCTCGCCGTCGAACGCCGCTTCAGCAAGGCGGCCAAGCTGGACGCCAACCGCCCCTGGAATCTGCGGACCGACCTGCTGCCGACGTTGATCACCTTCCAGATCGTGTGCGTCGCGTGGGTCTTCTTCCGGGCCAACAGCTTCAGCGCCGCCATCCACTATCTCGGCGACATCGCCCGCCTGCGGGGTGGGTCGGTCGACCCCAACGCGGCGTTCACCCTGCTCTACGCCACGGCTGCCATGTTGCTGATCGACTCCGTGCAACGCAAGACGCACGACCACACCGCGTTCGTCAACTGGTCACCCGCGACCCGCGGCGTCTTCTACGCCGCCCTCGTCCTGCCCATCGTCGTCTTCAGTGGCGGCACCCCGGTGCCCTTTATCTACTTCCGCTTCTGATGGCCGCAGCCGCCCCCAGAAAGCAGCGGACGATCGTCCCGCTGGTCATCGTCGCCATCGTGTTGTTGTTGGCCGAGGGCCTCGTGCGAGCCACCGCGTCGAGGCTGCCGCCCCCGCTCACCTGGTCGACGGCGGAGATCCAGGTGAAGGACGCTCAGATCAACGCTCGCAGTCGAGCGGGCCTGACCGGCGGCGTCGTCTTCCTCAGCTCGTCGGTCCTCGACGTCGGCTTGGACCCCGCCGCCTTCGCCGCCGACAGCGGCACCCGTCTGCCCGTCTACAACGCGGCCGTCTCGGGAGCCAATTTGGAGGAGCTGCGGTGGTGGACCGATCACATCGTCATCCCCGAGCTCCGACCCCGCATCGCCGTCGTCGGGGTGAGCAGCCGCGAGATCAACGGCAACGACCCCCAACAGACGATGGGCGCCCACCTCTTCTTCGCGTCGGCCGCCGTACGCCACCTGAGCCACGACGAGACGGTGTGGGAGGTCCTCGAACGCTACGGGGACGACGTGTCCTACCTCTTCCGTTACCGCAAGGTGCTGCGCGACCCCGACCAGATCCTGCACCACAGCACCCCGGTGCAGGTCCAGAAGCTGGACTTCACCAGCCCCCTCGGTCAGGAGCTCGCCCTCAGCCTTCAGCACTATCACAACACGGCGGCCGTGGATTCGTTGTTCCAGGCCACCTTCCTCGAGCACTTCGAGATCTCGCCGACCCAGGTTGCCTCCCTCGCCGGGCTGATCGCAGACCTTCAACGCTCCGGCGCCCAGGTGCTGCTCGTCGACGTCCCCGTGACCCAGCAGTACATCGATCTGCACCCGGCCGGCAGCATCGACTATGCGGCCTACCAGTTGGCCATCGGCCAGGTCGCGGCCAACGCCGACATCGGATTCATGGGCGGCCAGATCTGGAACACGTCCTACTTCGCCGACCCCCTCCACCTCAACGAGACGGGCGCGCAGCGGCTCGCCGGCCAGTTGGCGACCCGTCTCGCACCGGGCCTCGGATGAGGTGACTACGCTCATCCGTCGTGTCCGACACCTCGCAGCGCTCGGCGGCCGAACTTCGAGCCATCGTCGATACCCACCCGTTCTGGTATCACACCATCGACATCGCGCCGGGGGTGGCAACGCCGGGGTGGTTTGACCTCCGCCCCGTGCTCCACCAGATCCCGCTTCCCGACGTGCGCGGCAAGCGATGCCTCGACATCGGGACCTTCGACGGATACTTCGCGTTCGAGATGGAGCGGCGCGGCGCGGCCGAGGTGGTGGCCGTCGATGTCGAGGACCACCTGCTCTGGGACTGGCCGCCCGATTACCGGGCCGCCGACCTGGCTCGCGATCCCGGCTTCTCGGGACCTCCCAAGGGCGCCGGGTTTCGCCTGGCGGCAGAGTTGCTCGGCTCGTCGGTGGACTGGCGGCCGATCAACATCTATGACCTCGACCCATCCGAGATCGGCCAGTTTGACGTCGTCGTCTGCGGCAGCCTGCTGTTGCACCTGCGCGATCCCATCCGAGCCTTGGAGGCCGTGCGCTCGGTCACGAGCGGGTACTTCTTGTCGTCGGAGCAGATCGAGCTGGGGATGACCCTCGCCGCTCGCCGCCGGCCGCTCTACACCCTCAACGGGAGCGGCGGTGAATGCCAGTGGTTCAACTCCAACGCCGCCGGCCACGCCCGCATGGTCTTCGCCGCCGGCTTCGAGATCGAGCAGACCTCACGTCCCTACAACGTGCGGTTCAACCATCATCCGATCCCGCAACCCACCCTGCGCACACGGGCGCGCGACGTCGCCATCCGGGCGCTCACCGGTAGCTCGGCGCCGGGCGTGCTCCACCGGGCTCTGCTGACGCGTCCCCGGGTCTGACGCCCGATCAGGGGAATATGGCCCGGAGCCACCCGGCCACATTCCCCGACTCCTACAGCGTCACCGACCGGGCCGTCACGCTCCCGACGATGAGCGATCCCGCGGTCAGCACGTCGATGGCCATCTCGATGGGGAGGACCTCGAGGCGACGCCGCCACGGGATGGGGAATGCTCGCAGCTCGGACAGACGCATGCTGGCCCACCATGCGACGACGAGGAGGGCGGCGCGACGGCGCCCGGTGAGCACGGCCACGGCGAGGGCGTAGACGGGGAGGCGGCTGCGGCGCCCCAGCTGCCAGCGCCGATCGAGGAGGGTCTCTCGCAGCTCGGGGACCTCCTTGACGAGGGCGGGGAAGGCGGCGACCCGAGCGGTCCGGCTGAGCATCTCGGTGTAGTCGGGCGGGAACACGGCGTGCTCGACGAGTGCCTCCGGTGCGTAGATGACGGTGCCGGCTCGGGCGACGCGCCAGGCCAGCAGCGTGTCCTCGCCGAACCCGTCGCCACGGGAGCGGCGGTCGGGACGGAAGCCCCAACGGTCGGCCGCCTGGCCATCGAACCCCCCGGCGCGGTCGTAAGCCTCGCGCCGGTAGAACACGTTGCACGTCGGGTAGAGCCCCTCGAGCCCCGAGCCCATGCTGCGTTCGAGGGGAAGCGGCGGACGGGCCGGCGCCGTGTGCCCGTTGACCAGATCGGCGCCGCGGTCGATGGCCGCGACCCCTTCGGCCAACCAGGCCGGCACCGGGACGCAGTCGCTGTCGGTGAAGGCAAGGATCTCCCCGCGCGCTTCGGCGACACCAACCTGGCGAGCGGCGACGGCTCCGTTGGCGCCACCCCTCAGCACCCGAACGGGACGACCGGCGATCACGCGGCTCGCCGCCTCCTCACCGGAGCCGTCGCTCGACCCGTCATCGACGACGATCACCTCGAAATCCTGATACGTCTGAGCGGCCAAACCGTCGAGCGCAGCGCCCAGCAGGACGCGTCGATCTTTGACGGGAATGACCACCGTCACCCGCGGTTGAGGCTCGTCCACGGGCGCTGATTCTACGGTTGGCCCGGCAGGCCCTCGCGACCCTGTACGCTCCGGCGGTCATGGCAGAGTCCACGGGTCGCGACGCCGGCGAGCGGATGAAACGGTTTTGGGACGACCGGGCGCGCGAAAACGCAGCCTGGTACGTCGACACCAGCCTCGCGTACGACGAGCCGGACATGGACCAGTTCTTCGAGACGGGGCGGCGCGTGGTCGCCGAGGCCTACGTCGACGCGCCCGTCCAGCCCGCAGGGCATGAGGGCGCCGTCGAGATCGGCCCAGGTATCGGCCGCATCTGCGCCGCCCTGGCCGAGCACTTCGACCGAGTTGTCGGCATCGACGTCTCCGAAGAGATGGTGACCAAGGCTCGCGGGTACGTGACCGATCCCAAGGTGACGTTCCTCGTCGGCAACGGCGTGACCCTCGCTCCCCTGGAGGACGCCAGCGTCGACTTCGTCACCAGCTTCACCGTGCTCCAACATCTGCCCGACACCGACCTCGTCCTCGGCTACTTCCGGGAGGCGGCCCGCATCCTGCGTCCGGGCGGCGTCATGGCCATCCAGTGGAACAACCTGCCCCATCCCGGCTTCTGGCATCTCAAGGGTGCTGTGTGGCGAGCCCGCCAGAAGCTCGGGTTGGCCAAGGGCCTCGACAACCGCACGGCTCCCGAGTTCATCGGCACCCGCGTGCCCTGGGCCGACGTCAAGCGCACGATCGAAGCGGAGGGGCTGGTCATCAAGGGCCGCAAGGGCGAGGACACGCTCTTCTCCTGGGTCTGGGCCGAGAAGCGCTGACTGGGGCCATGGTGAGGCCATGACCCGACGGCGTGCCGAACGGCGGATGCGCCTCGGCGTCACCAACGTGTTTTGCTGGCCCGAGGTGCGGCGCGGGGCCGAGCGCATGATCTTCGAGCTCAGCCGGGCCCTGCACGCCCGCGGCCACGACGTGACCGTCTACAGCTGCGCCCGTACCCCGGGCCGCACGGTCGAGGGTGGCGTCAAGTGGGTGCGATACCGGCGCCGCCGAGAGCTGGTCTGGGAGGCCTCCGCCGACTTCGGTCGGCTCGTCCTACCCGAGCTGCTGGCCTCTCGCCTCGACGCCGTGCACTGCCACGGTCTGCGCGACTGCGTCGCTGCTATCAGGGCGTCAAAGGTGTGGCATCGGCAGCGCACGGTCTTCACCGACCTCGGCGTACCCCAGATCTCCGGACTGGACCTGATGGGACCGTGGGCGCTGCGCTGCGAGCAGTACGTCGTGGACCAGGTCGACGTGTACGGCGGCATGTCGCAGCACGCCCTGGACGCCCTCGCCGAGACCTACGGGCGCCAGGGTGTCCTGACGCCGGGCGGGATCAATCTGGCCGAGATGGTGCCGGCGACGAGCCGGACCGAGCATCCCGTCATCCTCTTCTCAGGAGCCATCACCGAGCCGCGCAAAGGCGTGGCCAGCCTGCTCGAGGCCATGCCGGCGATCATCAAAGCCGAGCCCCGCGTCGAGCTCTGGCTGTCGGGACCCGGCGATCCGTCCGAGCTGCTGGCGGCGGCCGCGCCCATCGTGCGAGATCACACCCAGCTGCTCGGGCTCGGCGAAGCCCATGACCAGGCGGCGCGGTATGGGCGGGCGTGGACGACGATCCTGCCGTCGATGTATGACTCGTTCGGCCAAGCCCTCCTCGAGTCGCTCGCCTGCGGTACCCCGTTGGTCGGGACCACGCATGCGGCCGTCCCCGAGCTCGTCACCCCCGGCGTCACCGGCTCGCTCTGCACCGCCGGCGATCCCGCCTCAATCGCCACCGCCTGCCTCGAATCGATCGCCCTGGCCCGACTGCCGGAGACGGCGGAGGCATGCCGCGAGTTCGCCCGACCCTATGACTGGGAGACCGGTCTGGCCCCGCGCTACGAGCGCTTCTACGCCGGCGAAGAGTGAGGCGCGAGGACCTGCCCGCTAGTCTCTGGCGGATGGAAAACGTCGGTCGTCGGGTCCTGGCCGTCGGCCGCAGGGTCATCCAACCGCCGAGCGGCGACGACACCCGTGGAGGAGCGGCCCCGTACCGGCTCTACCATCGCGTCGGCGCCGGGGTCAACTACGCGCTCGGCCTGGCCGAGCCCCTCGTCCATCCCCGCTCGCGGTTCATCCTCGTCACCAACGGTCGGACGGGCAGCGAGCTCCTCGTGACCCTGCTCAACTCCCACCCCGACATCGTGTGCGAGGGCGAGATCCTCGCTCGGCGGGTGGACGCACCGCTGCGCTACATCGCGGGACGGGCTGCCCAAGCGCGGCTTCACGGAGCGTCGGCCTACGGGTTCAAGGTCATCGGCCCCCACGTCCGCTACATACAGCCGCTGCGTCGCCCCGACAACTTCTACGCCGAGATGCAGGCCGAAGGGGTGCACCTGATCCGCCTGCGCCGGCGCGACATCCTCGCCCACGCCATCTCCTCGACGCGGGCCCAGTCCTCCGGACACTGGCACCACTACACGCGCGCCGACGGCACCGACTTCGTCGCGCCGACGCTCGACCCCGTCCAGGTGCTCGCCGTCATGCTGGTGTCCGAAGAGGCGGAGCACCATCTCGATGGGCGCCTGGCCGGCCTCGATGTCCACGAGTTCGTCTATGAGGACGACTTGCTCGGCCCTCTGGAGCAACGGCGGACGGTCGACGCCATCTGCGCCGACCTGGGCCTCCCGTCGGCGCCGGTCGCCTCCGACATCATCAAGGTGACCCCGGCCCACCCGTCCCTCGGCGTGGCCAACTATGACGAGATCTGCCAGTTGCTCGCCGCCACCCGGTTTCGTGATGCCATCGAGGCCGAGCGCGAAACGGCGCCAGCGGACGGCTAGTCACCCCGGTCAGATCAGCAGGACGCGGTCGCGGACGGCGCCGACCTTCATCCCGGCAAAGCAGGCCGAGTCCACGACGATCCGCTCGCCGAGATAGTGGAAGTAGCGCGGGTGCTGCACGCCCGGGTTGCGCATCTTGAGATACGGCAGCATGAGCAGCAGGAACGGTCGCTTCCAAAACAAGCCCAGCAACGCGCCGGTGAGCGCCACCACGTAGGCGAAGTTGTAGGGGTTGACGGCCCACGGCCTCCAAATGGCTTTGCGGAAATCGGGGTAGCGCTTGGCGACCGTACAGAGGCGACCCTCGAGCCACGCGTAGCGGATGAAGGTCTTGAGTCCACGGGACTCGTTGTCGTGGAGGATGACAGCCTGTTCGGCAAAGCCGTGGGGCCCACCCTGCTCGAGGACTCCCCAGCCGAGCATGGTGTCCTCGCCGCCCCACCCCATGGCTTCCTCGAAGCCACCGACCCGCTCCACGGCATCCTTGCGGTAGAAGACGTTGCACGCCTCAAACCAGGGGCTGGGCTCCAAAACCTCGCGCCACACGGTCCAGTCCGACGTCGGGCCGTCGGGGTGGGTGCACCCCTGGGCGACGCCCATGGTCGGATCGGCGAGCATGGTCTCGAGCCCGGCGGCCAGCCACTTGGGCTGGGGGACACAGTCGTCATCGGTGAAGGCCAGCAGAGGGGCCCGCGCCGACTTCCATCCCAGGTTGCGCGCCGCGGCCGGACCGCGGTTGACAGGGGTCCGCAGGATCCGCATGTTGAGCGGAGAGGCCGCGGCCAGGTCAGCGAGAATCGCCGGCGTGTCATCGTCTGAACAGTTGTCGACGACGATGACTTCAAACTGCGACCGGTCCAGGGTCTGCGCCTCGAGCGCACTGATCATGCGCGCCATCTTTTCGGGGCGCCGATACGTCGGGATGACGACGCTGATCGCCGGCTCGACCATGGATCGCCATGATGGCACAGGGTGACCGGGCTCCCGTTCCGGACCCTGTTGGTGGCGGCTCCCTTTGTCGGTAGCCTGGCGTCGATGAGCACCTCGATGGGAAGCGGACGGCTCCTCGTGGACCGGATCCTGGCCGATCCGCCGGGCGTCCATTCGATGGACTTCTCGGAGGCCCCCGAGATCGGCGTGTGGAGCACGGACCGCGATTGCTACGAGTTCATCGCCGACCGCTTCGCATGGGCGGGAGCGCGGACGCTGGAGACCGGCAGCGGCATCTCCACCGTGCTGCTGGCCATGCTCGGCACGGAGCACACCGTGGTGACGCCGTCGCAAGCGGAGGTGGACCGGATCGTCGCCTACTGCGCGGCCCGCGACATCCCGACCGAGCAGATCACCTTCGCCGTCGGGCCGTCCGACACCGTCCTGCCCGCCTTGGATGGGCCGCTCGACATGGTGCTGATCGACGGTTGCCATGGCTTCCCCATGACGATCATCGACTGGTACTACGGCGCCGGCCGCCTCGTCCGGGGCGGGATCGTCATCTTCGATGACGTCCAGCTCCCGGCCGTCGAGATGATCCGCGCCCTCCTCGTCAGCGACCCGCGCTGGGCCCCCGAAGCCGGGTCGCCCAAGTGGTCGGCGTGGCGACGGTTGGACGAGGGGCCGCTCGGTCAGGACTGGTTTGAGCAGCCGTGGTTTACCGGCCCTCCCCGACCGACCATGGCCGAGCTCTCCCGGCGAGCCATGGGCCGGGCCAAGCGGCTTCTGAGCCGCCCGGCCTGACGTCTCCCTACATCCACCGCTGCGGGCGGAGGAGAAACCCGCCGACGAAGCCGCGAGCGAACTCCGCACTCGTGCGGGCCCCAAACCATCGACCGCGGGTGGCGCGGTCCCCCCAGAGCTCGGCTTGGTAGAACGACCGCAGGATGACCAACTTGGCCGTGGTGCGAGGCGCCCGCCGCAGGCCGAGCCCGAGGTAGACGCCGGCGCCCCGCTCGTAGGCCATCACGTTGACGGCCTCCTCCCGATCGTCCCTCCAGTCCATGTGGGCCACGGCAGGAGCGTCGACGACATCGGATCGCCAGCCTCGCTCGCGCATGCGAAGGACCATGTCACCCTCCTCCCCGCGGGGGAAGGGTGACGCGCCGGGTCCGATCCGCTCATCGAGGCCGCCGATGTCCACGATGGCCCGACGGCGCATGGCCATCGACGCGCCGTGGGCGTACGCCCACAGCTCCTGGGGACCGGGCCCGGGCGGGAGGACGGCGGCGGGCCGACCGCCTGGGACATGCGTCAGATCTTTGATCGGTCCAAAGGCGGCACCGACGGCGGGGTCGTCGAAGGCCGCCGCCATGCCACGCACCCACCCGGGCTCGACGCAGCAATCGTCGTCCGTGGACAGGATCACGTCGCTCGTCGACCGACGGATGGCGGCGTTGAGCTTGATCGTCTTCTCCTTGGCCGCCGGCATCGAGAGGACCTGGATCCGACCGGGAAGGCCGACGACGGCCTCGTGGGCGTAGCTCCCACCCGACTCGACCACCATCAGATCATCGTCGGGCCCCAGGTCGGCGGCGACGGTGGCCAGCGAGGCCGGGAGCAACTTGGGGCGGTCATGGGTGACGACGACCACCGTGACGGTGGCTCGACCAGCCATGGCGGCAAAGGCTAGCCCAGGGCCACCAGGTCTCCAGCACGCAGCATCTAGCATGGCCAGCCGTGCCGACCGTCGCGCTCCGGCCCCGCCGTTCGCTGGTCGCCCAGCTACGGCATCGGTCGCCGCAGCACAGGAGTCGGGCGGCACTGGTCGCCTGGGTGGCACCGCTCCTGGCCGCCTACGCCATCTACCACTGGTCAGGACGGGCAGAGAAGCCCATCGGCGTCCTGATCGGGCTCGGCGTCGTCATCCTGGCCGCCCGGCGGCCAGCCCTGACCCTGACGATCCTGATCCTCGCCTTCCCGTTTGAGGACTTCATCCTCGGTTTCCTCTTCGGTCTGCACGTGCCGTTTGCCGTGCTGCGCGCCTTGGGCGACTGGAAGGAGCTGACGGCCGCCGTCCTCGTCATCACCGCCCTGCGCAAGCATCGCGAGGCGCCGCGGCGCCTCGATCGCATCGACGCCGCCGCCGCCGCCTACCTGCTCTGCATCGCCGCGTGGTACGTCTTCCCCCACGTTCTCGCCCAAAGTGGCGCGATCATCCAGCCCACCTACGTTCGGCAACTGGCGGCCCGCCAGGACGGACTCTTCGTCCTGATCTTCCTCGCCGCCCGCCACGCCCGGCTCGGTGGGGAGTGGGCCGAGCGCATCGCCGTGCCCCTCATGGTCGTCGGCGCCGCCGTCGCAGCCATGGGGCTCTACCAGTACATGCTGCCGGCCAGTTGGGCCAGCATCGCCACCAACACCTTCCACGTCGTCGCCTACCAGCAGCGAGCGATCAACCGGTCCACCGCGCAGCTCAACCCGGTCGGCTCACTCAACGGCGTCACCGACTTCCGGATCGGCTCCGTGCTCCTCAACCCCTTGACGCTGGGCTCGTGGCTCATCGCTCCGCTGGCGGTCAGCGTCGAACGCATCGCCCGTGGGGGCGCCCGCTTCGGCACGGTCGTCGCCACGGCCCTGATCGGTAGCGCGCTGCTGCTCACGCTGACCCGCAGCGCCATCCTCAGCGGCCTGATCGTCCTCGTGCTGACGTCACGCATCGCGCCGGGACGCACGCCGGAGCGCAGGGTGCGCTTTGGCCTGCTGGCCATCGGTCTGCTGATCCTGTCCATCCCGCTGGCTATCAGCAGCCATCTCATCGTGCGGACGACGAGCGCGGCCAACGGCACCGACCAGTCGTCGACCGGGCACGTCAAGGCCTTCACCATCGGGGTCGACGGCATCGTCAACTCGCCCATGGGCAGGGGTCTCGGGACAGCGCCCGGCATCGGCCAGCGCTACAACGTCACCGGAGAGATCCAGAGCGAAAATTACTACCTCCAAGTCGGCGATGAGCTCGGCTTCCCGGCGTTCCTCGCCTTCATCCTGTTCACCGTGCTGAGCCTGAAGCGCTTGGCCCGCGCCCAGCGGGCCGGACCGGGAGCGGTCCTGGCCAGCGCCATCTTCGATGCCGGGGTCGGCCTGGCCGTTGGCGCCTTCCTCCTGCATGTCTGGGCCGACTTCACCATTGCCGTGACCTTCTGGGCCTTGGCCGGCGTCGTGGTCAGCCTGGCCGACGAGGCCGAGACTGGTGCCCCGCCCAGCGTGGGGGCGCTTGTCGTCGCCCCGGCGCCGGACTCGGCTCCGCTTTCGCCCACCCCCAGCTAGCCGATGCTCGTGCCGAGCGGGCCGAGCGGGCCGAGCGGGCCGAGAGGGCCCGTGGTGGCCGTCGATGCCACGCCGATCATCGCCGGCACCACCGGTGTCGCTCGCTATGCCCGCCAACTCCTCGACGCGCTGGGTGAGGCCGGGGTCGAGCTCGTGCCTTTTGCCATCGGTCGCTCGTCGCGGCCGATCCCCGCCGACCTCGTCCACTGCCCGATCCCACTGCGCGTGGTCCAGCGTCTCTGGGCCGCGACGGGCCGACCCCGGGCCGAGCAGCTCCTCAAGGGCCGCCGGGCCGATCTGGTGCACTCGCTCGATCTGGCGCCCGCCCCGACCCGCCTGCCGCTCGTGATGACCGTCCACGATCTCTGCGCCATCGAGCACCCCGACCTTCATCCTGCCGTCTCGGTCGAGCAGCAACGCCGCCAGCTCGCCGACATCCACCGGGCGTCGGCCGTCCTGGCCGTCAGTCGGGCCACGGCCGACGCCCTCGTACGGCGAGGTGTCCCAGCGGGGCTGGTGGAGGTGGTCGGGCTCGGCTTCAGCCCGCTCGGCGCACCCGTGCCCGTGGACGGCGTGGCTGCCCCCTTCATCTTTGCCGTGGGGACGCTGCACCCACGCAAGGGTTACGACGTTCTGGTGCGGGCGGCAGCCTGGTGCCCCGACGTCCCCATCGTCATCGCCGGGCCCGACGCCGGCGCCGGACCGGCACTCACCGCGCTCGCCGAGTCCCTTGGTCTCGGCTCCCTTGGTCTCGGCTCCCGCATCCGTTGGCTGGGACCGGTCTCCGACGGCCAGCTGGCGTGGCTGTACCAACACGCCACTGTCCTCGCCTTCCCATCACGCGCCGAAGGCTTCGGTCTTCCCGTCCTGGAGGCCATGGCCGCCGGTCTGCCCGTCGTCGCCACCGACCTGCCCGTTCTTCGCGAGCTGGGGGGCGACGCGGTGCGCTTCGTACCCGTCTCCGACCCCGAGGCCCTCGGACGAGCCCTCGCCGAGTTGACCGGCGACGACGGCGCCCGCTCCGAGCAGCGACGGGCGGGACTGGTGCGGGCCTCGGCCTACTCCTGGGCGGCGACGGCAGCGGCCACCGCGGCGTGCTACCAGCGGGTGGCGAGACGAGCCCGCAGAGGTGCCGGTTAGCATGACTCCCTCCGTCGCCCCGAGCGCCCTGTGAGGGACCTGATCGTGACCACCAGCCCGTGACCGCACAGCCGCCCACGCCGCCAGGCGATCGCACCGCTCCCGTCGTCATCTCGGCCGTCATCGTCACGTGGAACTCACGGGAGGTGGCCCTCAACTGCCTGGCGTCACTCGAGGCCAACGGTCCGTCGGTCCCGTGGGAGGTGATCGTCGTGGACAACGGCTCCCGAGACGGCAGCGTTGACGCGATCCGCCGGGCCGCGCCCTGGGCCCGGGTGATCGCCAACCCCACCAATCGCGGCCTGCCGGCGGCCAACAATCAGGGGATGCTCGCCGCACGCGGCGAGCACTTCCTGATCAGCAACCCCGACGTCATCTGGCATCCCGGTGCCGTTGACGCCATGTACGACGTCTTGGGCCGGCACCCCCGTGCCGCCTGGATCATCCCTCGCATCCTCTACGAGGACGGTACGCCGCAGACCAGTGCCGGCCGACTTCCCAATCTGGCGGAGGCCCTTGCCGGACGCCAGCTCGAGCGGTGGCGGCCCCGCAAAGAGGCAGCGTCAGGCCAGTGGTTCGACGAGTGGGCTCACGACGAGGAGCGCGCTGTCCCACGCGGTGGCGAAGCCGGCTATCTCGTCAGGCGGGCCGCCGTCGAGGAGATCGGCCTCCAGGACGAGCGCTACAAGCTCGACTGGGAGGGCCTCGACTGGACCGCCCGTCTGCGCGACGCGGGCTGGGAGGTCTGGCTGTCCCCGATGTCGGAGGCCATCCACCTGGGCGGGGCCAGCATCCGCCAGGTCCGCTTCCGCTCGATCGTCTCGTCGCATCGCGGCATGTACTTGTACTTCGCCGACCGGCGCCCGCCCGCCGCCAAGCCGGTGCTGGCGTCCATCATCGCCGTTCGGGCGGCCGCGAAGCTTCTGGCGGCGGCGACAGGTCTTCCGATGTACCAGCTCGCGTATCGGCCGCCGGTCCAGCCCGCCCGGGTGACGAGCCCCGGCCCGCCCTCCTGACGCGCCGACCGGCCTTCACGATCTCTGGTCGTGTCCCGGGTCCAACCGTCGTGCCCAACACCGGCAGATCCAGAGCCATTTCGGCGAGGGCGGGTCCCGTGACCGTCAGGTCGACATACCGGACGAGCAGGACGGCGAAGCTGGCGATGAGAAATCCGAGGACGGCACCGAGCCCGGCGTTGCTGACCCTGCGGAGTCCCTCGGTCGGCCGGGTGACGACGGCCACGCCAAAGGGCCGGATGTCGAGGGGGTCGACGCCGTCGAGGGAACCGCTGGCGACGTCGGCCACCTCGCGGTCGAGCGCCGCTGGCATGGCGTCGGCGAGCCGAGCCGCCACGTTGGGATCAGGATCGACAACGGTGATCTTGATGAACAACGTGGCGATCAGTGGCACGGCCCTGGTCGCGTACGACACCAGGAGTGGTGAGCGGTCAACGCCGGTCGCGGCGACGGCGATAGCGGCGGTGGCCGGACTGGCGGCCACGAGGGAGATCGTCTCCTCGGACGCCTCGGCGGTCGCCAACAACTCGCTGGCCACGATGTGGCCCTTGAGAGCGACGACCGCCAACTCGCTGGCCGAGTACAGCGTGCTGACTTCGGGCGCTTTGACGTAGCCCACCGCGGCGGCAACGAACACCGAGACGGCGATCAGCACGAAGTTGCGCTGGAGCACCCTGAGCCCGGTGCGCAGATCAATAGGCACATCAGGCTCGCACGGCAGGGGTCACCAAGTGATGAGGTGGCTGAACTGACCGTCGATCGTCTGCCCGGCATAGGTCCAGGTCTCGGCGGGCGCCCGGGCGGACGGCTCGAGCTCGAGGCGCCCGTCGACCGTCGGGACTTCGAACGTGATCAAGACGGTGGTCGTCGTGTCGTCGCGGACGATGTACTGCGCGCCCACGGCAAAGTTGGGTCCCTGGGGACCGTACACGGCGGGGTTGTCGACGCCTGACAGCTGGACATCGACAGCGGCCTCGGGCAGCGTCACGGCGAGCACCCCGACGTAGTCGCCATAGCTGACCGTTTGCCCGGGCAGCAGCTCGGGCTGGACACCCGCACCCGGTCCGGCGATGAACTGGTCCAAGCCCGCTGGCGTCCGATTGGCGATGCTCACCGCCAGGCTGACCTGGGTGTAGCTGCCGGCGGGCTGAAGAGTGATGGCGGTCGACGTGGAGACGAACTGGTCGCTCTTGGATCGGCTGCGGTTGAGCAGCGACACCATGAGCGAGTCGGGTTGGAGGGCGCCGCCCGCACCGGCCGCCTGCCAGGCCGACTCATCGGAGGCGGAGTTGCTCCAGACCATGATGTGGCGGCCGCGGGCGGCGTCGGCCAGGGCAAGGAAGAGCTGGCTCGGTGACCAGTTGCCGGCCTCGAGGCTGGCGGTCGCCGCCTTGGCCAACTCGCCCACGGCATCATCGTGGGCTGTGTTTTGCGCCGCAGTCGTGAGGCCGACGTATTGCTGGAAGAACATCTGGCTGAGCACGTTGGCCGACGTGACCGTCTGACCGTCATAGTGCACCGGGCCGACGGCCAAGAGGATGGCCTGGAGAGCGAAGGGGTCGACGGCGATCACGGCGTCCACCGGTGGCTGCCCGGAGAGGTTCCACATCTGCTGGGCCAACGGAGCGGTCACGTCGAAGTCAGGGCTGGAGAGGAGCTCCTGCCAGTCGGAGGTGGGGTCGAGCCATCCCCACCGAGCGCCGAAGTCCCCGGCGGCCGGGACCAGGCCGGGGGCGACGGGTACGTCATAGACCGACTGGACGCTGACCATGCTGAGGTGGCCGTCCTTGACCTGGAGAAGGCCGAGCTGGTTGGCCATGCCGGAGCCGTTGCGCATCTCGGCGTTGTTGGTCAACAGGACGAGGACGCGGTGTTGGCCGGCGAGGAGGTCGGCCCCGGCGCGACCGACGGCTGAAGCCCGATCGACGAACTCCCCGATCCGGCTGACCTCGGATTGAAGATCGTTGCGGGCCGATGCCAACGGGGAGATCAAGCCATTGGTGGGCCCCAGGTCGAGGAGACTGATCTGCTGTTGGGCAGCGGACATCACCGAGCTGAACAACTCGATGAGAGCGACCCTGCCGTCCACCGCCGGCGGTGTGAGCGCAGCAGCGTGGAGCGAGTCCAGAGCGTTGGCGACAATCAGGGCCGTCTGAGCACCGGCGTTGCTCAGTGCCCGAGCCGACTCGAGTTGGCGGCCGATGACCGGTACATACCGCAAAGGGGAGACCCACACGCTGACGAGATCGGCGTGCGCCGAATCGAGCCTGGTCGCACCCAGACGGAGGGGTGTCGACGCGCTGCCCTTGGCCAGCTGGGAGTTGGACGTCATCGTCTTGGCGATATCAAGCTGGTGCTTGCCAGCCTCCAGATCGCGTCGCGCCGACAACAGCTTGAGCGCCGCCGCCGCAGCCCAACCCAGAACCACGAGTACGACGACGCCGACAACGGCCCGCCGTATCCCGCGACGGCGCGCCACGCGCCTGCGGATCTCCGGGCTCGGACCGCCACGAAACATGGGCCGGCCCGGGATGATCACCGAGGGTTCGGGCATTGCTGTCAGGCTGCCTCAGGGGCGGGAGAGCCAGCAACACGAGGGTGCCGATCTGGCAGGGGGGACGACATCAGCTACCGTCGAACCGCGATGGTGACAGGTCCGAAGGACAGCCCGTTCAGCGTCAAGCTGGATTGGGGTGGGCAAACCCGCGACGAGCGCGGCGACCGATCGCGCCGGCCCTCCAAGGACACATCGAGCCCCACGGGAGCGACGCGGGTCGTGCGAAGCCGGCGCCCGGCGTCCAGCTCGTTGGCGTCCACCGCCATCGTGGCCCAGTCGAGTAGTACCGGCCCGGGGGCCGAGTCGGCCGGCGCCCACGCCTTCAACGCCGGCAACCCGGGTGAGGCCTTGGCAGTGGTGACCGACAGACTGGAGACGGTCAGCAACGAGTGGGTCGCCATGCACAACATCTTGTTTGAGCGGCTGGCCGAGCAGGGCGACCAGATGGCGCGGTTGGTCGATGAGGCCATGGAGGTCTTCGACTCCCACGCCGCCACGCAGCGCCGGGCTCTCGATGAGGTGCGCACCGCGGTCATGGCGCTGCACGCCGACCAGGCACGCTTGGCCACATCGATCGCGCAACTGGCCGAGCGGCTTCCTGAGGCCGCGTCCAACGGTGCGGCGACGCCGGCCTCGGCCGCGCCGGCTTCGGGCGCGCCGGCTGTGGCCAGCGCCGCAGTGGCGCGACGACGGCGCTGGGGCCGACGCTCCAGCTGACCCACCCTGGGCCCAGGTCTACGGGTAGGCGTATGACGCGACCTGGCCTCCGGGAGAGGCGGTACCAGTGTCGGTCGCCTGAAGTTTGTTGACGACGACTCCGAGCAGCCGGGCCTGGTTGCGGATCAGCGAATCCTTAGCTTGTTGGATGGCGGGCAGCGGAGTCCGGCGGGCTTCGACGACCAAGACGACGCCGGCGACCATCCGCGCCAGCGAGAGCGTGTCGGCAACAGGCAGGACCGGGGCCGAGTCGATGAGGACGAGGTCGCTTTGATCGGCCAGGGCGCTCAGCATCCGGGCGCAGCGCCGGCCCGAGATCAGCTCGGAGCCGTCGCTCATCGTTGGCCCGCTGGTGAGCACGTACATGCCCGTCGCCGCCTCGCCCCGATCACCCTCGACACCCACATAGGTCATGCAGTCCGCCAGATCGGCATCACCGCGCAGGACATCGGCGACGCCGTGATCGTTGGGCAGACCGAAGGCGTTGTGCAGGTCCGGGTGCCGAAGATCAAGGTCGACGACGACGATCCGCTGGCCGGCCAGGGCCAGGGCCGGTGCGAGGTTGGCGACCGTCGACGTCTTCCCCTCCCCGGGCATGGCGCTCGTGATCATGACCGTGGGTCGGTCGATGTCGCTGATAGCCACGAGGAGGTTGGTCCGCATGATCCGGTAGGCCTCGGCGGCGGCTGCGACCTTCTGGCGACGGCTGAGCCTCATGACCGCCCGCTCACGCCTCGACCGCCTGGATCGGTACGACCCCGAGGACGGGAAGCTCCAGCAGACGTTGGGCGTCGCCACCGCCCCGGACCGTGACATCGACGTAGTCGAGCAGGATGGCCAGCCCCATGCCGATGATGAGCCCAAACACACCAAACAACTCCATGTTGCGCTTGACCGCGGTCTTGAGGGGGACGGTCGGTACGGTCGCCGCCTCAAACACCTCAGCCGGATTGGGCGCCACGTCGGTCGTGCTCGTCTGGAGAGCTCGGATCTCCGTGACGAACGCCGTAGCCAGGCCGTTGGCGAGCGCAGCGGCCGTGCCGGGGTCTCGATCCTTGACGGTGATCGTCAGCAGGGTCGTGCCGGGGACCGGCGCGGAGACGGTCGAGGCGACCAGCTGCTTCGGGGTGCGGTCGATCCCGGTGATCTGAAGGGCGAGCGCGGCCGTGCGCTGGGTGAGGATCATCTGGGTGTAGGTCAGGGCGAGAAGCTGCGCGGCCACGATGGGGTCGGTCTCGACCTGCCCGGTGGTCGGGTCGGTGGCGATCGACTTCTGCTCGGCGAACAAGGTCGACGTGGCGTCGTAGTAGTGCGTGCGCGGGGTGGTGATGTAGCCCAACCCGACGGCAGCTATGGCAACGACCACGATCAGCACCACGTGCCGACGCAAGATGGCGAGATATCGACGCAGCTCCAACGGGTAAACCTCTTGTTCGGCACGGTGCGGATCTCCGGCGGTTGACAGACTACCGGCAGCGGAGTGCTGTCTCCTTCACCGCGGGGCCGACGCCGCGACTGGACAGCCGAGCGCTCCGCGCGCTTGCCTACGGAGATGAAGACGGTGATCTTGTGCGGCGGTCGCGGCGTCCGTGCCCTTCCGGAGACCCTCGAGGTGCCCAAACCTCTCCTTCTCGTGGGTGGCCGCCCGGTGCTCGGCCACGTCATGGAGATCTACGCGAGGCAGGGCTTCACCGAGTTCATCCTCGCCGCCGGCTACAAGGCGGAGATGGTCTGGAAGTTTGCCCAGGGGCTCCCCGCCGACTGGTCGGTCGACGTGGTGGACACCGGCGAGGACACCGGGACCGGCGGGCGGGTCCAGAGAGTGGCCGAGCGGGTCACCGAGCCCTTCCACCTGACCTACTCCGACGGCCTCGGCGACGTGGATCTCAAGGCCCTCGTGGCTTTCCACGCCGGGCATGCGGGATCGACGACCGTGACGACGGTGGCGCTGCCCTCGCAATACGGCACGTTTGACGTCGGCCCCGACGGCCTGGTGAGCGGATTTCGTGAGAAGCCCAAGCTCGCCGACCACCACATCAATGCCGGCTTCTTCGTCATGGACCGCCGGGTCTTCGACACGTGGGCCGGTGACGACCTCGAACGCGAGGTGCTCCCCGCCCTCGGGGCCGCTCGTGAGCTCTACGCCTACAACCATCACGGTTTTTGGAAGTCGATGGACACCCAGAAGGATGCCCAGGAGCTCTCCGCGCTTTGCGCGGAGGGGCCGGGGCCCTGGATGGGTGGCCCCGGCCCGAGCCACGGCGGCCTCTAGACCGGACCGCCCCGCCGGCGAAGGACCCGCAGGCTGCCCTGGCTCAACTCGACTTCCTCGTCGAACTCGCCGCCATCCAGCACACGCCGGTACAGCTCATAGGGCGGCCTCCCGCCATCAGCGGGGTCGGGGAACACGTCGTGGATGGCCAGCAGGCCCCCCGGTGCGACGTGCGGTACCCACGCCTGCTCGTCGGCTTTGACCATCTCGTCGGCGTGGCCCCCGTCGATGAACAGCAAGCCGAGCGGCCGTCCCCACGCTCCACCGACCGTCGCCGACTCCCCGACGACGGCGACGACGACGTCGTCGAGGCCGGCCGCCACCACGGTGCGGCGCCACCACGGCAAGGTGTCCATCAGCCCGGTCTCGGGGTCGACCAGCGCGGCGTCGTGCCACTCCCACCCGGGCTGATTTTCCTCACTCCCGCGGTGATGGTCGACGCTGAAGAGGACCGCCCCGCCGGCGCGCGCGGCGGCGCCCAACCACACGGCTGACTTGCCGCAGTAGGCGCCCACCTCGAGCAATGGCCCCCGGCCCTCCTCGGCGGCGACCAGGCCGGCATGGTGCAGAGCGGCCGCCTCGTCGTCGGGTAGGAATCCCTTGGTCGCGGCGGCGACAGCCACGAGCTGGGGCGTCATGGCCGACGGCCTCACTTTTCGGTGACCCCGGCCGAGTCGAATGTTGCCATCTCCGCGAGGATCCGCGCCGCAGCCTGGACCGTCGGTACGGCAAGGCACGCGCCCGTGCCCTCGCCCAGCCGCAGTCCCAGATCGAGCAGGGGCTCGAGACCAAGATGAGCCAACGCGGCCGACGCCCCGGGCTCGACCGACCGGTGGCCGGCGATGACGAACGGCAGGATCCCAGGCGCCACTCCCGCCGCCACCATCAACGCCGCCGCCGCGATCACGCCGTCGACGATCACGGGGACACGAGCGGCGGCGCCCGCCACGATGAAACCAGCGAGGGCGGCGATCTCCAGTCCCCCCACCTCCGCGAGGACGGCCAGGGCGTTGCCGCTCGGATCCGCCGGGACGGACGCGTCGAGTCTGGCGAGGGCGCGCTCGATGACGGCGACCTTCAGGGCGAGCCGCTCGTCGTCTATGCCGGTGCCGCGACCCGTCACCTCGGCCGCCGAACGGCCGGTGAGGGCGGCGATCAACGCGGCCGATGGCGTGGTGTTGGCGATGCCCATGTCACCCGTCACGAGACACTGGGCGCCTTCGGCGACGAGTTGCCCGGCGACGCCCGCGCCGACATCGAGGGCGGCGGTCGCCTGCTCGGCGGTCATCGCCGGTCCGGCGGCGAGGTTGGCCGTACCGGGTGCGACGCGGGCCTTGATGAGAGCGGGCGCCTCGGGTCCCGAGCCTGGCGCCAGGTCGGGGATGGCGGTCGCGACACCGACGTCGACGACGACGACGCGGGCGCCGACCTGACGAGCCAGCACGTTGATGGCCGCCCCGCCCGCGCAGAAGTTGGCCACCATCTGGGCGGTGACCTCCTGCGGCCATGGGCTGACCCCTTCGACCAGCACGCCGTGGTCCCCGGCGAAGACGGCGACGGCGACGGGCGACGGGATCGGGGGCGGTGAGACGCCGGCAATGGCGGCCAGTTGGACGGCCAGGGTCTCGAGGCGCCCCAACGATCCGGGGGGCTTGGTCAGCCGGTCGAGATGGTCGGTGGCCGCCGCGGCCGACCGGTCATCGGGCGGCGTCAGCGCGGCGAGGGCCTGAGCAAAGGGTCCGGGCATCGGCGCCGACGCTACCTGGGCTGCCTGCGTCAGCCTGAGCCCACGCTCTCGTCGTTGTGTTGACGGATGACGAAGAGCACCTTGTTGAAGAGGACGAACTTGGCCACCCAGAGGACGCCGAACGCCGCCAGGTTGGCCGCCAGCAGGATCACGAGGCGGGCCAGCCCGCCGATGTCGTGGTGCTTGGTGAACTCACCGGCCAGGTGGGCGGCGAACAGCGAAAAGAGGATGCCGACGAGGGTGATGATCCAGAAGGGCAGGATCTCGGCGAACACGCTGTTTTTGTCGGTCTTGTGCCAGACCCAATACCGGTTGAGGACGTAGGACGGGATGGCCCCGATGGAGTTGCCGAGCAGGGCCGACAGGACCGCAGTGAGGCCGGCGACGTTGAAGCAGACGAGCGCCGCTTCGCCGATCGGCACGGCGATCACCGAGACCAGTGCGAAGCGCACCTTCTTGCGACCTTCCGGCGTCTCGTACCAGGGACCGATGACGGGCAGCATCCCGAAGAGCCGGTCGACGATACGGTCGAGGTTCACTCGGGCGATGGTACCGGTCGGTCACCCCTCGGCGGCAGTCCGTTGACCCGGGCCACCGCGCCCAGCCACGCTGCGCTGGGTTTGGGGATACGGCGCTGCGTCGCCCGGTCGACAGCGATGAGCCCAAATTTGGGCGCGTAGCCGAACGACCATTCGAAATTGTCGAGCAGGCTCCAGTAGACGTAGCCGCGCACGTCGATCCCGTCGGCGATGCACGCGACGACGCCCTCAAGGGCGGCGTGTACGAAGTCGATCCGTCGAGCATCGTCGTCGGTGGACAGACCGTTTTCGGTCACCACGATGGGCACATCCGGTCCCACCGCGGCGGCCGCCCGCCGGATGCAGGCCTCGAGGGCCGCCGGCCATTCCTCATACCCCATCTGGGTCTTCGGGACACCAGGCTCGTTGGGAAGGGCGCCCTCGGGTCCGACCCTCATCCTGGTGTAGGTCTGGACGCCGAGGAAGTCGTCGTCGCGGGCGGCTTCCAGCCACGGGTCCTCGCCGGAGCGACGGTATCGGGCGGCGCGCTCCTCGCCACCGTCTACGGCGACGAAGTCGGTCATGGCCAGGGTCACTCCCACCGGGAACGAGCCGGGTCCGGCTCGGAGCGCGGCCGCCCCTTGACGGTGGGCGTCGAGCATCACGTTGGTGACCTCGCGACGGAGCATGCCGTCCCGGCGACCGGGAGGGAAGACCCCCGCCTGGTAGCCCATGAGAGCCACGACGTTGGGCTCGTTGAGCGTGGCTGCCCACCCGATGAGATCGCCGAGGCGAGCGACCGACCGCTCACAGAACTCGGCGAAGCGACCGGCGGTGTCCGGGTCTTCCCAGCCTCCGAGATGGGCCACCCATCGGGGGGTCGTGAAGTGGTGGAAGGTCACGATGGGTGTGAGGCCGAACGACAGACAGCACTCGCAGACCTGCCGGTAGTGGTCGAGGGCGACGGGCGACCAGAGGCCCGGCTCGGGCTGGATACGGCTCCATTCGAGGCTGAAGCGATAGGCGTTGAATCCGAGCCCGGCCAGCAGCTCGAGGTCGGCGGCGAAGCGGTTGTAGTGGTCGCAGGCGTCGCCGCTCGGCTCCCGGCAGCGGGTGCCCGGCGTGTGCTCCCACGCCCACCAGTCATTGTTGGAGTTGCCCCCCTCGACCTGGTGGGCCGCCGTGGCCGTGCCCCAGACGAAGCCCTCCGGTAGTGGTGTCATGGCGCCGGACACGTCGCGCCCGGTGTCAGTCGGGTGTACACGGCGATGCCGTAGGTCGGCGGTGCGGCGAGGCACCACTCGGTGGGCGGCGGTACCCAGCGCACGGGCTCACCGAAGGCCGAGAGCGCGCCGTCCGCCCACTGGCCCACGACCAAGATGGGCAGGTTGGCGCTCAGGAGCTCGGCGTCGAGTCGTCGGGCGAGCACCGCATCTTCGGGTGAGCCGGGGTCGCTGTAGGTCGCGAAGCCGGGCAGGGCGGCCGCCGCGAACCGTGCCGCCGCCTCGGACCGGACGGAGAACGGCGTCTCGTCGGCATGGCCACCGTTGGACACGCCCACCATGCCGCGGTCGAGGTCGGTGCCGAGCACCGAGCGGAGGTCCTGCACGCTGACGACGAGGACGGGATGGGATTGGGGATCCAGCCGGTCGAGGACGGCCTCGGTCGGTGCGATCGCCGGATGGTCGACCCGGTGCAACACGGCCAGGGCGACGACGAAACTTCCGAGGAGCCCGGCAAGCGCGGCCGGCATGGCCCACGCCCGCGTCGCCACCGGATCGTTGTCCGAGCGTCGAGCCAACACCTGGGCACGGGCCAGCAGCGCCACGATGATGGCGCCCCCCACGACGACGGCGATCGCCAGCATGAAGTGCGTGGGGTCGACCGTCGGATGGCTGACGCGGTGTTTTCGGAGCCACCAGACGTCGAAAGCCACGATCACGGCGGCAGCTGCCATGGTGACCAGCTGGGGCAGAGCCCCGGCCAATAGCACGACGCCGAGCAGCATGGCGAGCAGCGCGTAGCGGATGGAGCCGGACACGAGGTAGGGCTCGCCGGTGACTCCTCCGCCTGAGAACGGCGTCGACAGATAGGCGATGAAGGCACCGAGGGCGAGGACGAGGACCGTCAGCTCCGGCACCCGTCGACGCCACCAACCGATGGCGACGCCGACGACGGGCAGGACGGCCGCGGGACCGAGGATGGTCCGCACCGACGTCCACCAGAGCTTCAGTGGTGTCTTCCTGAAGTGGACGAGATGCGACAGCATCGACGTCCCGAGCACATCGATGCTCGTGTTGGCCCCGCCCAACAAGATGTGTCCGCCGATGGCAACCTGCTGCGGGAAGACGGGGTTGCCCGTGTCGACCAGATTGCGCAGAAACCAGGGCCCGGCAAACACGACGAGACCCGGGATGAGCCCGACCAGCAGGCGTCTGTCACGGCAGATGACGAGGGCGACGGCGATCACCATCACAGCCGGCAGCAGGGCGGTGTACTTGGCCCCCACCCCGAGCCCAAGGGACACGCCGGCGAGAATCGTCCACCGCCAGGACGGGTCGGTGCGGTGCCGGAGGATGAAGCCGATGGCCAGGAGGACACCGGCCGCGGCCGGGATGTCGGTCTCGAGGCTGTAGATCTCCGATGTGGCAAAGAGAGGTGCGAACAGGACGGCCATGGTCGCCAGGGCCGCGGGGGCGGCGGCCTTGGCCCCGAAGACCTCGCGGGCGATCCAGGCGACAGCCACGACGGCGAGGACGGCAAACGCGAGCGGTCCGATGTAGTCGAGTCCGTCTCGATGACTGGGCAGGATGAGCCACAGGCCAAACATCTCGCCATTGCCCGGATGGGTCGCGGTGATCTGACCCAGATTGGCGTAGGGCAGGTGCCAGAGGTTGTGGTGCTGGAGCCAGGTGGCCAGGTTGGCGATGTGGTACTCGCGGCTGTCGAAGTCGCCGGTCGGCGCCGCGCGCAGCGAGAGCACCGCCCAGAGGGCAGCCAGGGCGGCCCCTGCGCCGGTGGCGGCGATGGTCGCCGGTGCCAACGCCCCTGTCGTCTCCCTGCCTGGTGCCCGGCGGACCCAACGCAGCACGGCCCCGGCGATGAGCACGTGCGCGACCAGGACGGCGCCACGGTCCAACAAATCAACGCAAGCCAACGCCAGCGGGACACCGACGGCTTGCACCATCCACAGCAGAAGGCCGACGACCAGACGGTCCAGCCCGTCACGACCAGCCAGCCGGGGTGTCACCCGCACCGTGACCGCTGTGACCGCCGCACCGCACAGCACCAGGTCCGCGGCGGCGACGGCGTCAAGCCCGAGCGTCACATCAGTCCCCGTACCCGTCCGGATGGGTCGAGTGCCACCTCCAGGCGGTTTCGACCATGGCGTCGAGGTCGGTGTAGGACGGCCGCCAGCCCAACTCAGCCTGGATCTTCGAGCTGTCGGCGATCAGGCGAGCGGGGTCGCCCGCCCGGCGGGCCGCCCGAGTGCGGGCGATCGGACGGCCGACGACCCGGTCGGCAGCGTCGAGCACCTGCTGCACGCTGAAGCCATGGCCGACGCCCACGTTGTAGGCGGTCGTCGGCGACCCGGCAAACAACGCCTCGAGAGCCATGACGTGGGCGGCGGCCAGATCGTCGACGTGGACATAGTCCCGAATGCAGGTCCCGTCGGGCGTCGGATAGTCCTCGCCCATCACCTGCACGGCGTCGAAGCGGCCGAGGGCGACGAGCATGGCCACGGTGATGAGGTGGGTCTTGTTGCGGTGGTCGGCGCCGATCGTCCCGTCGGCTGCCGCCCCGCAGGCGTTGAAGTACCGCAAGCTGATCGAGCGGAGCCCATAGGCGCGGCTGTAGCTCTCGAGTACGCGCTCAAAGGCCAGCTTGGTCTCGCCGTAGACGTTGGTCGGCTCTTTGGCCGCGTCTTCGTTGATCGGCACCACGTCAGGCTCGCCGTAGACGGCCGCCGAAGACGAAAAGACCATGGGCACCGGCGGGCCGCCGGCGGCGTGCTCGACGAGGGCATCGGCCAGGTTGAGCGCGCCGACCACGTTGTTGCTGTAGAAGCGGCGGGGATCCCTCATCGACTCGCCGGCCTCGATGGACCCGGCAAAGTGGATCACGGCGACGGGGTGATGGTCGCCCAAGGCCTTGTCGATGGCCGGTCGGTCGTCGGTCGACACCTCGAGGATCTCGACACCGTCGGGGACAGCGGCCCTGTGGCCGGCTGACAGATCATCGAGGACAACGACGCCGTAGCCGGCCTCCATCAAGTGGCGGAGCGTGTGGCTACCGATGTAGCCGGCCCCGCCGGTCACCAAAATCGTCGACATATCGCCTGGCATGCTCGCACAGGTGATGGCCGCCGGTCAGACCCGGTGGTCCTGCCTCTGTCGTGTGTATGGCCCCGACCGGGATGTTTACGGGAGGGGGCAGGCATAATCCTCGTCGTAGGCAACGCCCGTCGCGCCGTACTGGGTGAGCCAGATGGTGCCGCCCCCGAAGCCGTGGCTCGGGGCGCAGTACGCGGTGGCGGTGTCGATCGTGGACCCCGTAGCCACCCAGATGGGCCTCTGGGGAGCGAACGTCCCGGCGATCTGACTCCACTGGTAGCCCGTCGAATAGATCCCGGGCAGGATGCCCTCGGCGCCGAGAGCATCGAGGGCGCCCTGGATGGTCTCGTCGTTGTTGTAGGTGCTCGTATCCCAGGTGTTGCCCGTCTCGATGTCGAGCCACCAGATGGAGGCACTGACCCCCGCCGCCGACGCATCGCCGAACGCATGGAGGGCCGCGTTGTAGCCGTAGTTGTAGGCGATGCACCCGGTGTTGTTGCCCACGCAGGTGCCCGCCGGTCCGCTCCGGCCCTGGGTCGAGCCGGCGGGCGGCGCGTTGAGGTTGATGTAGAGCGAGAGCTGGCGCCCGGCCCACGCCGCCTCACTCGCCAAGCATGGGTTGTCGGTGAAGGCCCGCCCGTCGTTGACGCCGACAACGGCGAAGGCTCCGGGCGGTGAGGGGTAGCTGCCGCCGCATTGGGGGAACGAGATGTCGTACCCGGACGACCCAGGTACGTACGGGTCGAGAGCAAGGGTGGCCGCCATCCCGACGATGGGTGCGCCGATGGCCTGGCCCCCCGTGGATCCGCGGAACGGCGCATCGCCGAAGGTGAAGATGCCGCCGTCCGCGGCGACGAGCCAGTACCCCTGACCCGACGGGGTGGGCGCCATCCCTACGATCGGCTGATTGAGCGTCATGGCTCCCGTGGAGCCGTGGAATCCGGCGGCGCCGAAGGAGAAGATGCCGCCGTCGCGGGCGACCAACCAGTAGCCGCCACCGGTCGGGTCGATGGCCATCCCGACCACCGGTTGCACCGGGTGGTAGGGGTAAGCCGAGCCGTAGAATTGGGCGTCGCCGAAGGAGAAGACCGACCCGTCGGCCGAGGCCATCCAGTACCCGCCGCCGTCGGGTGTGGCGGCCACACCGACGATGGGCGAGCTCAGCACCTTGCCGCCGAGCGACCCCTCGAAGGGGGCGTTGCCGAAGGCATAGACACCGCCGGTGGCCGTGAACATCCAGTAGCCGTCACCCGACGGTGTCGCCAGGACGGCGATGACCGGCGAATTGGGTCGTGCGCTGGACGGCAGCCCGGACACCGAGCCGGCGAAGCCGGCGTCACCGAAGCTGTAGAGCCCGCCGGTTGCGCTGGCCAACCAGTAGCCACGGCCATCCGGCGTCGGCGTCATGGCCACGACGTGATCCGGGAGGTGGAGGGGTTGCGCCGACCCGAGGTAGGCGGCGCCGCCGAAGTTGTAGATGCTGCCGTCGGCGCCGACCAACCAGTAACCGGCCGGACCGGCTGGGCTGGCCGCGGCCGCCTTGGTCGTGGCCGCCGTCGCCGGCTGTGGCAAGGGGCCGATGACGACGGTAGCGGCCACTGCCAGAGCGCCCAGACCCCCGACGCAGGCGCGCCGCAGCAGCGTTGAGGCGGTACAAACCATCAGAGAGTCGTACCATCTTCACGCCCCGGGAGGTGGAATCGGTGCCCATGCGATGATGGCCCGGTGACCGTCGCTCTCGACGCCCTTGTCGAGTTGCTCGACCTCGAAGCCATCGAGGTCAACATCTTCCGGGGGATCAGTCCGGACGAGGACCGCCAACGGACCTTCGGCGGCCAGGTTGCCGGCCAGGCGTTGGTGGCTGCCGGGCGCACCGTCGACCCCGACCGGATGGTCCACTCGCTGCATGCGTACTTCCTGCGCCCCGGCGACCCGACGGTGCCCATCCTCTACGACGTGGACCGCATCAGAGATGGCAAGTCGTTCACGACTCGCCGGGTCGTCGCCATCCAGCACGGGCGGGCCATCTTCAACTTGCAGGCCTCGTTCAAAGTGCCCGAAGTCGGCGGGATGGAGCACCAGTCGACGATGCCCACGGTGCCGGAGCCGGAGACATTGCCGACCTTCCAGGAGCGGATGGCGCCCTACGCCGACCGCTATGGGGCGTGGCTGAGTCGGCCCCGACCGATCGACCTGCGCTTTGTCGAAGCACCGACCCGCGCCCGCGAGGTCGGGCGCCCGGCCGCCCAACAGGTCTGGCTGCGCGCCGACGGCGAGCTACCCGATGACCCGCTCCTCCACGCCTGCGTGGTGGCCTACGCCTCGGACATGACGTTGCTCGACACCGTGATGTTGCCGCACCAGGTGGCCTTCGACGATCCCGGACTTCAGGGCGCCAGCCTCGACCACGCCATGTGGTTCCACCGGCCGTTCCGCGTCGACGAGTGGCTGCTCTACGACCAGGAGAGCCCATCGGCGTCCGACATGCGCGGATTGGGACGGGGCGAGATCTATGCCGGCGATGGCCGCTTGGCCATCTCGGTGGTGCAGGAGGGGCTCGTCCGCCTCACAAGGCCGCTTCCCTGACACCAACCTTGACCAGGGTAAACGCCCCGTGGCGTGCCGATGCCTATCTGGTTTCGGTGCAATTGCCATCATGTTAAACGGTGCCGTAAGAAGTGCAGCGGCACCTCGTTGTCGTTACTGTGAAGGGCATGCCGGGCGGACTCGACCGGGGTGAAATCCGGTGATCAAGCGGACTCTGGACATCGTCCTTGGGACGGTGCTGGCCGTCCTGATGACCCCCCTCATCATCGTGCTCGCCATCGGGGCGGCGCTCTCGCTGCGCACCTGGCCCTTCTTCGCTCACCGGCGGATCGGCCGCGGCGGCCGTGAGTTCGTCATGGTCAAGATCCGCACCATGCCGCCGTCGACGCCCATCTACGCCGATCGGGATGCCGTTGCCAACGTGCCGATCCCCCCGTTCTGCGCACTCCTGCGCCGGCTCCACATCGACGAGCTTCCGCAGCTCTACCACGTGCCCTTCGGTCAGATGAGCCTGGTCGGTCCCCGCCCGGAGGTCCGGGCCTTCCACGAGCAGATGGACCCCGAGTTCGCCGCCCTGCGGACGTCGGTCCGTCCCGGTTGCTCCGGTCTGTGGCAGGTCACCGACGGCATCAAGCACCTGCACTACGACGTGCCGATCTACGACCGCTTCTACGTGGCCAACGCCAATATCAAGCTCGACCTGTGGATCCTCTTGCACACCCTGACGCTCGTCAGCCCCGGGCGTCGCACGAGGACGCTCGCCGAGGTACCCCGGTGGACACTCCCAAAGGACGTCCATCATCTCGGTGAGATCATCGACATGCGCACGGCTACGACCGCCCACGAGCTAGCCAGGACCAACTTGGCGGCGGACGCCTGATCCCGAAGGTTGGGTCAGGCGCCCTGGTCGCGCAAGTAGCGCTCGACCTCGGCGGCCAAGAAGTCGCCACCGGGAAGGTCGAAGGCATCAAGGTCGTCGTCGGAATCCTCGGCCTCCTCGAGTGACCGCACGTAGGCGAGCGCATCCTCGTCGCCGGACACGACCTCGTTGACCTGACGCTCGTAGGCAGCGGCGGCCACATCCAGATCGACGGTCGCCACGCTCACATCCATGAGCTCGGCCAGGTGCGACACGAGCGCCAGGGTGGCTTTCGGTGAGGGGGTCTGACCAACGTACGCCGGCACCGACGCCCACAACGAAGCCGACGGGATGCCGCTGCGGTCCAGGGCGTCTTGCAGGACGCCGAGGATGCCGATCGGTCCCTCGTAACGGGAGAGGCGGAAGCCCATGCGCTCCACGATCGTCTTGTCGGCCGCCGTCCCCATCACCCGCACCGGACGGGTGTGCGGTACCTCGGCGAGGAGGGCGCCCAGGGTCACCACCATCTCCACGCCGACGGCGCGGGCGACCTCCACGACGAGGCCGGTGAACGTCCGCCAGCGCAATTGAGGCTCGACGCCGCGCAGGAAGACGACGTCGCGTCCCGTGCCTCCGAGGGGTGCCGCCGAAAACACGTTCTCCGGCCAGTCGAGCACGCGGCGGCCATCTTCGAGGCGCACCTCCGGGCGGGTCTCGGTGAAGTCGTAGAACTCTTCTGGATCGATCGACGCGAACGGCTGCGCGCCCCAGCGTCGAGCGAGGTAGGTCGCGGCCTCCGAGGCGCCATCGCCGGCGTCGTTCCATCCCTCGAACGCGGCGATGAGCACGGGCCGGCGCAGGCTCGGGCGGTGGTGCCATCGCAGTTGTTCCACGCCCCCAAGGCTACTGGAGGACCCTGCCCGACTCGACGGTCACGAACTTGACGTTTACGGTAACGTTGACGAAATGGCAGCGACGTCTTCTTCGCCGGCGACCGAATTGCGCGGGGTGAGCGACGACGCCGCCGCTGTCGTCGTGACCGACCTCCGCAAGCGCTACGGCGATTTCGAGGCCGTCAAGGGCGTGAGCTTCACCGTGACCGAGGGTGAGACGTTCGGCTTCCTCGGTCCCAACGGTGCCGGCAAGTCGACCACCATCAGCATGCTCTGCACGCTGGTCGAGCCCTCGGGCGGCAACGCGCTCGTCGCCGGTCACAATGTCGTGACCGAGCGGTCCGAGGTTCGCAAAAACATCGGGTTGGTGTTTCAAGACACCACCCTCGACGACTATCTCACCGCCGAGGAAAACCTGCGCTTCCACGCCGAGCTGTACGGCGTCCCCAAAGATGTCGTCAGCGAGCGGCTCCAGCAGGTCATGGAGATGGTCGGCCTGTGGGAGCGACGCAAAGGCATCGTGCGCACCTTCTCCGGCGGCATGAAGCGGCGGCTCGAGATCGGGCGTGGCCTGCTGCACTCGCCCCGTGTCCTCTTCCTCGATGAGCCCACCGTCGGGCTCGACCCACAGACCCGCATGTCGATCTGGGCCTACATCAACGAGCTCAAGCGCCGGGAGCGGATCACCATCTTCCTCACCACGCACTACATGGACGAGGCCGAGTTTTGTGACCGCATCGCCATCATGAACGCGGGCGAGATCGTCGTGCTCGACACGCCCGAGGCCCTCAAGGCCAGCGTGGGCAAGGACCGCATCCAGATCCAGACGGCTGATGACGAGGCCGCCATGATCGCCCTCAAGGGTCGCTTCGACATCGAGAGCGCCATCCGGGAAGGTCAAGTGACGTTCTCCGTCGCGAGCGGGGAGCAGTTCGTACCCCGGCTGTTCGCCGAGCTGGGCGTCCCCATCAAGAGCGTCAGCGTGGCCCGGCCCTCGCTCGACGACGTCTTCATGTCCTATACGGGCAAGACCATCCGTGACGCCGAGGCGTCGACCGGCGACAAGCTGCGAGCCAATCCCATGATGCGAGGCAGACGATGACGACGACCGCCATCCCCACGACGCCATCGACGGCACCACCCGCTGTGCGGGTAGCCGGCGGGACTCTTTCCGACGACATCCGGGCCGTCAAGATGGTCTGGAAGCGCGAGCTCATCCGGTTCGCCCGCAACCGCATCCGGATCTTCACCTCGTTGATGCAGCCGCTGCTCTTCCTTTTCGTGCTCGGCAGCGGCCTGTCCGGGTTGACCAAGGCCTCGATCCCGCATTTCAAGTACACGACGTTCATGTTCCCGGGCGTGCTGTCGATGGCCGTCCTCTTCACCGCCATCTTCTCGGCCATCTCGATCGTGTGGGACCGCGAGTTCGGCTTCATGCGGGAGATGCTCGTCGCCCCCGTGAGCCGCAGCGCCATCGTCATCGGCAAGTGCCTGGGCGGCGCGACCGTCGCCACCTTCCAGGGTCTGGTGATGCTCGCCCTCGCCGGTCTGGTCGGCGTGCCCTACAACCCCGAGCTGATCGCCGTGCTCGTGCTCGAGCTCCTCCTCGTCGCCATCGCGCTGACCTCGTTCGGCACCATGGCCGCCTCCCGGATGCAGCAGGTCGAGTCGTTCCAAGTCATCATGCAGTTTTTCGTGCTGCCGATGATGTTCCTCTCCGGCGCCGTCTTCCCCCTGTCCGGGCTTCCCATCTGGCTCAAGGTCCTGACCATCGTCGACCCCCTCACCTATGGGGTCGATCCCATGCGCCGCGCCGTGTTCAGCCACCTTCACCACGTCAGCGCCGCCACCTTGCACACCCTGAGCCCCGGCGTGCACTGGGATGGCTGGCGGGTCCCGACCCTGCTCGAGCTGGCCATCGTTGCCGCCATGTCGGCCGTCATGCTCGGCGTGGCCATCTGGCAGTTCACCCGTCCCGAGTAGGCCTGCCGGCCACACACCACCCTCGGCAGGCCTAGCCTTTGCCGGTGGGCGCGTTGGACCGATTCTCGCCGATGACACAGGCGTGGTTCGCGGCCACCTTCCCCTCCGAAACCCCGGCACAGCGCGAAGGCTGGGACGCCATCGCTCGTGGCCAGCACACGCTGATCCTGGCCCCGACCGGGTCCGGCAAGACGCTGGCCGCCTTCTTGTGGGCGCTCGACCGACTGCTGACCGCGCCGCCGCCGCTCGACGACCGGCAACGGTTGCGGGTCCTGTACGTCTCACCCCTCAAGGCCTTGACCTACGACGTCGAGCGCAACCTGCGAGCCCCACTCGCCGGTATCGCCCTCGAGGCCGACCGGGCCGGGGTGCTCGCCCCGCCCATCCGGGCCGCGACGAGGACCGGCGATACCCCAGCGGCCGAGCGGCGCGACATCGTCCGCCACCCGCCCGACATCTTGATCACCACCCCCGAGTCGCTCTATCTCATGCTGACGTCGTCGGCGCGCGAGGCCCTCGCCCACGTCGAGCAGGTCATCGTCGATGAGATCCACTCGGTCGCCGGGAGCAAGCGTGGCGCCCACCTGGCTCTCTCCCTCGAACGCCTCGACCGCCTCGTCACGGGAGGCGGTCATGCCAGCCCGCAGCGGATCGGCCTGTCGGCAACGCAGCGCCCGCTCGACGAGATCGCCAGATTCCTCGGAGGTCGTCAGCCGGACCCGACGGGCGGGGGTTGGGAGCCGCGGCCGGTGACCATCGTCGACACCGGGATCCGCAAGACGCTCGACATCGAGATCATCGTGCCGGTCGAGGACATGTCCGAGCTCGGCCGACCGGTCGCCTCCACCCAGGGCCCTGACTTCGTCTATGGCGGCGCCGTCGATCCGGAGGTTCGGGCGTCGATCTGGCCGGCGATCCACCCACGCCTGCTCGATCTCATCCACGCCCATCAGTCGACCCTCGTCTTCGTCAACAGCCGCCGCCTCGCCGAGCGACTTTCGACGCGGCTCAACGAGCTGGAGGCCGAGCGCCTCGGTCCCCACACGCCGGGTCCCGAGCTGGTCCGTGCCCATCACGGATCGATCGCGCGCGAGCAGCGCCTCGAGATCGAAGATGCCCTCAAAGCCGGCAAGCTCCCCGCCCTCGTGGCCACCAGTTCGCTCGAGCTCGGCATCGACATGGGCGCCATCGACCTCGTCATCCAGATCGAGGCTCCCACCAGCGTGGCGAGCGGGCTGCAGCGCATCGGCCGCGCCGGTCACGCCGTCGGTCAGCCGAGCGTCGGCAAGATCTTCCCGAAGTTCCGACACGACCTTCTCGTGGCCGCCGTCACGGCGCGGCGCATGCAGGACGGACTCATCGAGGAGACCCACGTCCCTCGCAACCCCCTCGACGTCCTGGCTCAACAGATCGTCGCCATCGTCGCCATGGAGGACCTCTCGGTCGACGAGTTGGCCGCGTTGGTGGGCGCCGCTTACCCCTTCGGAGAATGCTCCCGTGAGCTGCTCGAAGAAGTCCTGGACATGCTGTCGGGGCGCTACCCATCCGACGAGTTCGCCGAGTTGCGACCACGTGTCACATGGGACCGGCTGACCGACCGCCTCACGATCCGCGCCGGCGGCCGCATGGTGGCCGTCACGAGCGGAGGCACCATTCCCGACCGTGGTCTCTTCATGGTCGTGTCCCCTGACGGCCGCCGCGTCGGCGAGCTCGACGAGGAGATGGTCTACGAGAGCAGGGTCGGCGAGACCTTCCTGCTGGGCGCCACGACCTGGCGGATCACCGAGATCGACCGCGACCGAGTGGTCGTCGTGCCCGCGCCGGGCGAGCCCGGCAAGATGCCGTTTTGGCACGGCGACTCCGCGGGGCGGCCCTATGAGCTCGGGGCCGCCGTCGGTGCCTTCACCCGTGAGGTCGCCGCCGGCGCATGGACCGACGACGAGCTGCGCTCGAAGTGTGGCCTCGACGCCCTCGCCGCCACCAACCTTCTCGCCTACATCGCCGAGGAAGCCGCCGTCACCGGAGGGGTGGTGCCGACGGACCGGCAGATCGTCGTGGAGCGGTTCCGCGATGAGGTCGGCGACTGGCGGGTCTGCATCCTGAGCCCGTTCGGCGCGCGCGTCCACGCGCCGTGGGCGCTCGCCATCGAGCGCAACATCGGCGAGCGGCTCGGCGTGGACGGCCTCGAAGTGCACGCCATCTGGAGCGACGACGGCATCGTTCTCCGCCTCCCCGAGGCCGACGACCTGCCGCCGATCGACAGCATCATCATCGACCCCGACCACGTCGAGGAGCTCGTCGTCGATCAGGTCGCCAGCTCGGCTCTCTTCGCCGCCCGCTTCCGTGAGAACGCGGCCCGAGCCCTTCTCCTCCCCCGTCGCCGCCCAGGAAGCCGGACCCCGCTGTGGCAGCTTCGCCAGCGGGCGGCCGACTTGTTGGCCGTGGCCTCGCAGTATGGGTCCTTCCCCATCCTTCTGGAGACCTACCGGGAGTGCCTGCGCGATGTCTTCGACCTGCCAGCCCTGATCGGGCTGATGCAGGACATCCGGGCCCGCAAGGTGAGGGTGGTCGGGGTCGACACCGCCCTGGCGTCACCCTTCGCGTCGTCCCTGGCCTTCGGCTACGTCGCCAACTTCATGTACGAGGGCGACGCGCCCCTCGCCGAGCGGCGAGCGCAGGCTCTGACCCTCGACCGAGCCATGCTGGCCGAGCTGCTCGGGTCCGACGAGCTGCGCGAGCTCATCGACCCGGGTGCGCTGGCCGCCCTCGAGGCCGAGCTCCAGCACTTGGAGCCCCGCCGCCACGCGCGGACAATCGACGCCGCTCATGACCTGTTGCTCCGTTTGGGCGATCTGACCCAAGCGGAGCTCGACGCCCGATCGGTGGGTGGAGGAGCCGGCGGGCCGGCCGGGTTCGGCGGCCAACTGGTCGCCGCCCGTCGGGCGCTGCTCGTGCGGGTCGGCGGCGAGGAGCGTCTCATCGCCGCCGAGGACGCTGGCCGCTACCGGGACGCGTTGGGCGTCTCGCCGCCACCGGGCGTGCCCGAAGCCTTCCTGGCGCCGGTCGAGAACGCCCTGGTCTCCGTCATCCGGCGTTGGGCCCGGGGACGTGGCCCTTTTGTCACAGACGAAATGACCATGCGCTTCGCACTGCCACCGGACCGGGCCTCCGACGTGCTGCGATCGCTCGTCGAGGCCCAGACGCTCGTCCGCGGCGAGTTCCGGCCTGACGGGGTGGAGCGGGAGTGGTGCGACGCCGAGGTGTTGAGGTTGCTGCGCCAGCGTTCCCTGGCCGCGCTCCGCCAGCAGATCGAGCCCACCGACCAAACCACACTGGCCCGTTTCATGACGGCCTGGCACGGCATCGGCAGTGACGCCGGCGGGCTCGACCGGCTGTACGAGGTCATCACCCAACTCCAGGGCGTCCCCATTCCCGCCAGCGTGTTGGAGCGCGACGTCTTGAGCGCGCGAGTACGTGACTACTCCCCTCGCCTCCTGGACGAGCTCTGCGGCGCCGGCGAGGTGGTCTGGGTGGGAGCCGGGCCGTTGGGGCGTGACGACGGCAAGGTCATGTTGTTTGTCCGGTCGAGCGCCGGCCTCCTGCTGGGCGGCGGCTTCGGCGGCGGCCTGGGTGGCGGGAGCTTGGGTGCCGGGGACGCTGACTGGGACGAGGCCGAGCACCATCGCTTGCGCGACGTGCTCGGGTTGCGCGGCGCCTGCTTTTTCCGCGACCTCGCCGGCGAGGACGACAACCGCACCCTCGACGCCCTCTGGGATCTGGTGTGGGCCGGAGAGGTCACCAACGACTCCTTCGCGCCGGTGCGGGCCGCCGGTCGGGGCGGGCGGCCCAAGGCGCGGGCCAACCCGTCTCGCGGCCGACCGCGGGTGGGCGCCCTGAGTGTCATGGGACCGCCACGCGGTCAAGGCCGCTGGACGCTGACAAGTCGAGAGATCCCACTCGACGGTGACGCCACGCTGGCCGCCCACGCCCGGGCCGGCGTGCTACTGGAGAGGTACGGCGTACTCACTCGCGAGGCCGTCAGGGGCGAGGGTTTCGTGGGTGGCTTTGCCGGCGTCTATCCGGTCCTTCGGGCCATGGAGGATGCGGGCCGCATCCGTCGCGGCTATTTCGTAGGTGGCCTCGGGGGCGCCCAATTCGCGCTGCCGGGCGCCGTGGACCGCCTCCGCGCCCATCGGGACCCACCGGCGTCGGGGGGACGGGCGATCGTGCTCGCGGCCACCGACCCGGCCAACGCCTACGGCCTCTCCCTTCCCTGGCCCGTTCGCGGGCCCCAGCGCGCTGCCGGAGCGCAGGTGGTCACCATCGATGGGCTGGCCTCGCTCTACCTGGACAAAGGCGGGCGCAACCTTCTCGCCTTGCGCCCGCACGACGGCAGCTGGGAGCCCGAAGCAATAGGCGGCCTCGTCGGTCTGTTGCGGAGCGGCCGGGCCAGCCGGCTGACCATCGACCGATACCCCGACGAACTGCGCCCGTACCTGGAAGCCGCCGGCTTCGTGCCGACGCCCAAGGGTCTCGTCCACTACGCCTGAGGCGGCACCGCCGAGGACGGCACCGCAGGGGACGACACCGGGGCGATCGTCACCATGTACGCGTCACCATTGGCGACGGGCGCCAGCCAGATCGGGATCTGGGTCGATGCGGGGCTGACCACCGAGTCGGAGACCACATTGGGTCGGACGACACCCGTGTCGTCGGGGACGTCGTCGACCGTGACCCTCCACGGACCGGAGTTGGTCGGGACGGACACGGAGAGCATCACGGTGTCCGCGGCGGGAGTCTGCGAGGGCGGCTCCTGGCAAAACGCGTTGATCGCGTCGGGGCAGCTCTGGTGCCGCCCGACGAGAATCCGCACGGTGCCATCGCTCGAACGGGTCGCGAACCCGGTGACGCCCTCGTCGCTCGTGGTCACCTCCGTGCGGGTGCCGGACATGGAGGCGTAAAACTTCGACACCCAGTACGAGGCCTGCGTCTCCGTCCCATCCGGGGTCAACAGCCCGTCGAGATCGGGCCCGTTGCAGAGGTCCGGGCTGTCCGGCTGATCGGGGCCACACGTCCGGTTGGCCTCGTCCACGTTGGCCCGCTCGAGGGCGGACAGGTAGCCGACCTGCCAGCCGGGGGCGAGGCGCACATCGCCCCCGCCGTATTCGTTGATCACGATGGCCGGCGACCCCAGCTGCGGTCGTTGGGCCAGGAGGGCGCGAGCCGACGCCACGTGAGCGACGATGTTTTCCGGCGAGACGTTGAAGTCGGTGCGACCGGGAATGTCGCTGATCTCATGCCACGAGATGGCGGCCAGATCGATGTCGTGGGCGACGCAGTAGTTGAAGAGGGTCTCGAGATCGGGCTCTTGGTTGTCGACTTCGCCGGGGTGGTCGGCGAACACGGCCAAGCTCGGGCCCATCACGGCCGCGTGAGGATCGGCAGCGCGGATGGCCTGGTACGCCACGAGGATCTGCTCGAGCAGGTTGGCCGTCGTCACGCTCTGGATGTCGGACCCGTTGTAGTAGCCCGACGACGTCCCCGGCTCGTTTTGGATGTCCCAGTACGCGACGTGGACGCCCGACTTTTCGATGGCTTGCACATACCTCGTCACCCAGGTGCGGTACTTGGTCCAGTCGTCCCAGGGCGGCTCGGCCCCACCGGTGCTGTCGAGGTGCGACTGCTTCCACGCATCACTGAGCACCACGGTGACCTTGGCGCCGTAGCTCGAGCCGGTGGCGATGTTGCTGCTGTTGTAGTCGGCCTGGACCCGCCACCACCGCGGCTCGAGAGCGGTCACCAGATGGGCATAGGCGGATCCCGATCCCTTGGGGGGTCCGATGCCACTGAGGAATCCCTGGGCGCGCAGCCGGGCCGGCCCCTCATTGGTGAACGGGTCAACGCCGAGGCAGACCGACGCGACCGTGCAACCCTGGGTGATGGTCACCGGAGATGAGGCGGTTGCCAGCAACTCCTCGCCGGCGGAGTTGCCGGCGTTGACCTTGAACACCCATCCAGGCCCGGCCGGGTCGAGACCGCGGGCGGTGACGCTCGAACACGGCGCGAAGCAGATGCGGCTGGCGATGAACTGACCCTCGAAGTACTCCGAGATGGTGAACCACGATGCCGGCCACCCGTTGGCCGCCGGCTGCCACCAGACGGTCGCCGCCGTTTCGTCGGGACTCGCCGCCGCGGTCACCGACACCGGCCGATTGGGCGGCGCGAGAGGTGGAGCGGTGGAGGCCGCCATGAGCGACGACGCCGAGGACGACGCCGCGAGGGCCGAGGCGGTGAGGGCGGCCGACAGCATCAGCGCCGGCGCGAGCGTGTACCGGAGAAGCCTCACCCGCTCACAACCCAGCCGCCTACCCTCGCGGGGTGCCGCGCGTGTTTGCCGACCTGACGCCGTTGCGACGTCATAACGCCTTCAGGCGCCTATGGCTCGGCCAGATCATCTCGGGGCTCGGGAGTCAGCTCACCATCGTGGGCGTCGCGTACCAGGCCTATAGGCTGACCGGGTCGACACTCGTCGTCGGCCTGGTCAGCCTGGTCCAGCTCGGACCACTGTTGATCGGCTCGCTCGGCGGCGGCGCCATTGCCGATGCCCAAGACCGCCGCCGCTTGCTCATCGTCACGCAACTCATTCTAGCGGCGACGAGCGCGGGCCTCGCAACGAACGCTCTGCTCCCGCACCCCCAGCTTTGGCCCCTCTTCGCGTGCACAGCGGCCTCGGCTGCGTTCCAAGGCGTGGACGGTCCGACGCGCAAAGCCGCCCTCCCCATGATCGTGCCCGTCGCCGATCTTCCGGCCGCCCTGGCTCTCCAACAGATCGTCTTCCAACTGGCCCAAGTGGTCGGGCCGGCCCTCGCCGGTCTGCTCATCGCCACCGCCGGTCTGAGCCTCGTCTTTTGGCTGGACGTCGTCAGCTTCGGCGCCGCGCTGATCGCGGCGTGGCTGCTCCCGCGTCTCGTCCCCGTCGGCGGCGGCCGGAAGGCCGGACTGGCGTCGGTGACGGAGGGCCTGCGCTATCTGCGCGGGCAGCGCCTCCTCGCCGCCACCTATTGGATCGATCTCGACGCCATGGTGTTCGGGATGCCACGGGCCGTGTTCCCCGCCCTGGCGATCGGCCTTTTTGGTGGCGGGGCGCGCACCCTCGGTTTGCTGTACGCGGCGCCGGCCGCCGGCGCCCTGGTGGGCGCCCTGTTCACCGGCTGGGTCGCCCGTGTGCACCATCAGGGCCGCGCCGTCGTGACCTGCGTCCTGATCTGGGGCCTCGCGATCGCCGTGTTCGGCGCGGTCCCACTGCTGTGGCTGGCGCTGGCCCTTTTGGCGCTGGCCGGCGCCGCCGACGTCGTCTCGGCCATCTTCCGCTCCTCCATCCTGCAAGCGACCGTCCCCGATGAGTTGCAAGGACGGCTCTCGGGCACGTACATCGCCGTGGTCACCGGCGGGCCCCGCCTGGGCGACGGCGAGGCGGGCGTAGCCGCCGCCATCGGCGGTCCCCAATTCGCGGTGTGGTCCGGCGGCCTCGCCTGCATAGCCGGCCTCGGCGTGTTGTTGTGGCGAGCGCCGGAGCTCTGGCGCCAAGACACCCGCCACGACACGCGAGATGACGACAGTACGCTCCCGCACCGTGCTGGAGATCACCGAGGCGACTGAGGCCGATCCCGAGTTGGTGGCCGCGCTGGCCCGACTGACCCCGCAGCTCTCCTCGTCGTCCCCCGCTCCCACGGCGACGGAGTTGGCCGAGATGATCGAGGCGGCCGGCACGACGGTGTGGGTCGCCCGCCTCGACGGAGAGATCGTCGCAACGCTGACGCTCGTCGTCTTCCGCATCCCCACCGGCCTGCGGGCGTGGATCGAGGATGTGGTCGTCGACCGGGCCGCCGCCGGCAACGGCATCGGCGCTGCCCTCACCAACGCCGCCGTCGACAAGGCCCGATCGTTGGGCGCCCGCAACGTCGACCTCACCTCCCGGCCCTCGCGCGAAGCCGCGAATCACCTCTACCAGAAGCTCGGATTCCAGCGCCGGGACACCAACGTTTACCGCCTCGAAACCTGAACGAGGAAGGTGCAGCACCGGTTCACCTAGAATCTCAGACGGTTGCAAGCTGGGGCTTGCTGTCCAGGGAGGTTCCGCAATCCTCAAGCACTATCGCGGCCGGCTGCTCGCCGTCTTCGTCGTAGCCGGCATGCTCCTGCCCGTCGCCGCCCTCGGCCAAACGAGCGGACCCGCGGGCGCGTGTGCGAGCACGGTGTGCCTCACCGTCAACTCGGCCGACACGCGGGGACCAGCCACGCTGATCGCGCAAGGATTCCTCCACGGTGACGACACGACGTCCTCGGAACGGGTGGCCAACCTCCACCCGACCTCGTGGGTGGTGGGGATCGATCCGACCGGCTTCGCCTCCGCCCGCGCCAACGGGGCGACGACCACGTTGGTCCTGTCCGACCTTTGGTATCAGGACGGACCGCTCAATCCGGTCATACCGCCCTGGCGCGACTTCAGCGCCTACGCGTCGTGGGTCCAGCAGACCGTCGCCGGCCTCGTCAAAAGCGGTCAAGCCCCCGACTACTGGGAAGTGCAAAACGAGCCCGATGGCGCCTACGGCGACTTCCCACCTGCGAGCATCGCCCAGTCCCTCGAGCAGTTCAAGATCGCCGTCCAAAACATCCGCGCCGCCGACCCCAGCGCCAAGATCGTCGGTCCGGGCGTCATCAGCCCGTTTGCCGCCAACGGGAGAGGCCTCGATCTTCAGACCTTCCTCCGTTATGTGCAGGCCAACAACCTCCCGCTCGATGCCATCTCGTGGCACGAGGTCGGCGACGTCAGCTGGCACATCGGCGGAGACCCGCAGCCCAACGGCATGGTCAGTCACGTCGCGGCAATCAGGGCGTTCCTCGCGCCCTACCCGCGCCTCGAGGCCCTGCCCATCTTCATCAATGAATACTCGGCCGCCCCCAACCATCTGATCCCCGGATGGGGCGTCGGCTGGATCGCGGCGGCGGAGGCGTCCGGCGTGGCGGAGGCGACGCGGTCGTGCTGGCACGAGGATGACAGCCAGGGGAAGATGGTCGCCGACTGTTACGACGGCAGCTTGGACGGGCTCTTCCAACCGGGTAGCGGCGACCCCCAGGATCTCTACTGGGTCGACCGGTTTTATGCCGAGATGACGGGGCTCCGACTGGCGAGCAGTTCGACCGATGGCACCGTGTCGGTCTTCAGCACGCTGGACTCTTCGTCCAACACCTTGCGGGTCCTCGTCGGTCGTCACGTGAGTTGCACGGCGGCGGTCCGCACCGAGTGCGACGAGCCCGTGTCGGACACGCCGGGACCCGTACCGACCACGCTCCAGATCGCCCTACCGGCGTCGTACTCCTCGGCCGTCGTCACCGTGACGCGCATCGGCAACGTCGTCGGCCCGATGTACCCGACGATCATCACCGCGGCCACGCTCATGTCGGGCTCGACGCTCAACATCCCGATCGGCACGACGACCGGCGGCCTGGCCGACGGCGATGCCTACTCGGTGACCCTGCGCCTCCTCTGACCTTCAGAGGTGAACATGCCCGCGCCGCGACCGGGCCACATTCCCCGTCTCCTGGTCTTGTTAGCCTGAACACCGCATGAGCGCCCGGTTGCCGTACGTCACGTCCCGTTTGCAGGGGCTGGGCACGACCATCTTCACGGAGATGTCGGCGCTCGCGCAGGCGACCGGCGCCATCAACCTCGGACAGGGCTTCCCTGACACCGACGGCCCGCCCGAGGTGCTCGAGGCTGCCATTGCCGCCATCCGCGGCGGGCAAAATCAATACCCGCCGGGGAGCGGGATCGCGCCATTGCGGTCGGCGATCGCTGACCACCAGCGTCGCTTCTGGGGCGTGGATTGGGATCCCGACGGCGAGGTGCTCGTCACCGCCGGCGCCACCGAGGCGCTCGCCGCCGCGTTGATCGGTCTGTGCGAGGTGGGCGACGAGGTCGTCACCTTCGAGCCGTTCTACGACCTCTACCCGGCGGCGGCTGCGATGGGCGGCGCCCGACTTCGGACGGTGGCGCTGCGCGCCCCCGACTACACCTTTGACCCCGCCGACCTGGCGGCCGCCATCACGCCGCGCACCCGCCTGCTGCTCCTCAACTCGCCGCACAATCCCACCGGCAAAGTCTTCAGCGCCGAGGAGGTGGCGGTCGTCGCCCAGGTGTGCATCGAGCACGACCTGATCGCCGTGACCGACGAGGTGTACGAGCACATGGTGTACGAGGGCTCGCACATCCCGCTCGCCTCGCTGCCCGGGATGCGGGAGCGGACGGTGACGATCTCGTCGGCGGCCAAGACGTTTTCGTGCACGGGATGGAAGATCGGTTGGGCGTGCGCGCCGGCTCCGCTGCTCGACGCCGTGCGGACGGCCAAACAGTTCTTGACCTATGTCAACGGTGCACCGTTCCAACCGGCGGTCGCCGTCGGGCTGGCGCTCGGTGACGACTACTACTCGAGCCTCTGCGACGACCTCCGCTCCAAGCGGGACATCCTGTGCGCGGGGCTGACGGCCGCCGGCTTCGACGTCCTCCCGTCGGCGGGCACCTACTTCGTGACGGCCGACATCCGTCCTCTCGGCGGGACGGACTGCGCCGAGTTTTGTGTGACTTTGCCCGAGCGATGCGGGGTGGTCGCCATCCCGACCTCGGTGTTCTATGGCTCGCCGACCGGGGGGCGGCACCTCGTTCGGTTCGCGTTCTGCAAGCGGACCGAGGTTTTGGAGGAGGCCGCCGCCCGCCTCAAAGCCCTGTCGGCGTAGTCGGCGTTTCATTGTGAAGGTCGCCGCCATCCAGCACGACATCGTGTGGGAGGACCGCGACACCACACTCGCCCACCTGGATCCGCTCGTGGCCGCCGCCGCAGTCGGGGGCGCTCGGCTGGTCGTGCTGGCCGAGATGTTCGCGGTCGGATTCTCCATGTCGACGTCGCTCATCGCCGAGCCGGTCGACGGGCCGACAACCCGGTGGCTTGTCGACACCGCCACCGCTCACGGCCTGTGGATCTGCGGCTCGCTACCCGAGCTCGCGCCGGGCGCCTCGCGTCCGACCAACCAACTTGTCCTCGCCGGGCCTGACGGCTGCGTGCAGCGCTACGCCAAGATCCACCCGTTCAGCTATTCGGGCGAGGAGAAGCACTACGCCGCCGGCGCCAGCCCGCTGACCGTCTCCATCGAGGGCGTCCGCACGTCGCTGTCGATTTGCTATGACCTCCGCTTCGCCGACGGCTACTGGGCCCAAGCGGCCAGCACCGATCTTTTCGTCGTCGTCGCCAATTGGCCGGCGAGCCGACGGCATCACTGGCGGTCCCTCCTCGTCGCCCGTGCCATCGAAAATCAGGCGTACGTCGTCGGCGTCAACCGGGTCGGGGTCAGTGGAGGCCCTGCTCCCCTCGATTACGGGGGCGACAGCTCGATCATCGATCCTCTGGGCGAGGTCCTGGCCAGCGCCGCCAGTATCGAGACGGTGCTGACGGCCGAGGTCGATGCTGCCGTCGTGGCCGGGGTGCGCTCCGAGTTCCCCTTCATGGCCGACCGCGTTCGGCCGTAGACTCCTCCTTGCACAGCGCCTGAGGGGGGAAGCGATGCACGATTTGGTCATCCGCAACTCGACGATCGTCGATGGCACCGGCGGACCGACGCAGCTTGGTGACGTCGCCGTCGACGACGGCGTGATCACGTCGATCACCGATGTCGGCGGGGACGTCGGCCGCGGGCGCCGCTCGCTCGACGGCGACGGTCTGGTGTTGATGCCCGGCTGGGTCGACATCCACACCCACTACGACGGTCAGGCCACGTGGGATCCCGACGTCACCCCCTCTTCGTGGCACGGCGTGACGACCGTTGTCATGGGCAATTGCGGCGTCGGTTTCGCGCCGGTCCGTCCGGGTGCCGAGGCGTTCCTCATCGAGTTGATGGAGGGGGTCGAAGACATCCCCGGCACCGCCCTCCACGAGGGGATCGACTGGCAATGGGAATCCTTCGCCGAGTACCTCGACGCCCTCGACCGCACACCCCGCACGCTCGATGTCGCCGCCCAGCTTCCGCACGCCGCGCTCCGCGCCTACGTGATGGGCGAGCGGGCCCATGACGAGGCCACCGCCGACGACATCGCCGCCATGGCCACCCTCACCGAGGACGGTCTGCGCGCCGGCGCCGTCGGCTTCACCACATCCCGGACGATCCTGCACAACTCCAAGCACGGGCTGGTGCCCGGCACGACAGCCCCTCCCGACGAGCTCTTGGCCATCGGGGACGCCCTCGGCCGGGCCGGTCGAGGCGTCTTCCAAATGGTGAGCGACAAGATGGGCACGGCCGAGGAACGCGACTGGTTGGTCGAGCTGGCCCGCCGGACCGGTGCCACCGTCACCTACGCATTGGCGCAGACCCCGTGGGCGCCGACCGGCTACCGAGACGCCTTGGACGAGGCGGCTGCCTTGGGAGCCGAGGGGATCCGGATCGTGCCGCAGGTCAGCGTGCGGCCCACCGGGATGCTGTTTGGGCTTCAGTCGTCCCTACACCCCTTCATCACCCACCCCACCTACCGGGACGTGGCGTCACTCGACCTTTCTTCGCGCGTCGCCGCGCTCTCCCGCCCCGAGACCCGGGCCGCCCTGCTCACCGAGGAGCCCAGCACCACCAATTCGATCGCCCGCGGCCTCATGTCGCGCTGGGACCAGATGTTCCCCCTCGGCGATCCCCCCGACTATGAGCCGGCGCCGTCTTGCAGCGCGGCCGCCGTCGCCGCCCGCACCGGTCGTCGTCCCGAGGAAGTGGTGCTGGACTGGCTCTTGGAGCGCGATGGCAAAGCATTGCTCTTCGCCCCCCTCGCCAGCTATGTCGACGGCGACCACGAGGCCATCGGGGAGATGATGCGCCACCCGGCGTCGGTGCTCGGCCTGTCCGACGGCGGCGCCCACTGCGGCCTCATCTGCGACGCCAGCTTCCCGACCTATCTGTTGACCCACTGGGTCCGCTCGCGTTCGCGCGGCGCCCGACTACCCCTGGAGTTGGCCGTCCACCTCCAGACCGGGCGCACAGCCGACACCTATGGGTTCGGCGATCGGGGGACGATCGCCCCCGGCAAGCGGGCCGACCTCAACCTGGTCGACCTGGACGGGCTCACCCTGCACGCCCCGGAGATGGTCCACGACCTCCCAGCCGGCGGGCGACGACTGATCCAAAAGGTGGACGGCTACAAGGCGACGATCGTCGCCGGTCAGGTCACGCTCGAAGACGGGGAGCTGACCGGCGCCCGCCCCGGCCGCCTCGTGCGGTCCGGGCCCCGGCCGTAGGCCCGTCTGCCCGCCTCTTTGCGGCTCTTTGCGCCTCTTTCGGGACAAGGTCCGATTCCAGATGTCACGATCACTCGCTACCGGCCCCAGTTGCGAGTGATTGTGACACGTGGCAAGGGACTAGCGTCAGAGCACAAAACCCGTCCCCCGCGAGGTGCGCAAATGGCCGACTCCATCACCATCACCGACAACCGCACCGGCGACTCCGTGGAGATCCCCATCGAAAACGGCGGGGTGGTGACCACCGACTGGCGCAAGTTGCTGCCCAACGTGTGGTTCTACGACGAGGCCCTGATGACAACGGCCATGACGGAGAGCGCCGTCACCTACCTCGACGGTGACGTCGGGATCCTGCGCTATCGGGGATACCCGATCGAGCAGCTCGCCGAGAAGTCGACCTACCTGGAGGTCTCCTACCTGCTCCTCAACGGGGAGCTGCCCACGGCCACCCAGTTCGAGGCGTGGAAGCACGACATCACCTATCACACGTTCATCCACGAAAACATGCGGAAGCGCTTCTTGGAGGGCTTCCACTACGACGCCCACCCCATGGGGATGCTGCTGTCGGCCGTCGCCGCCCTCTCGACCTTCTACCCGGAGGCCAAGGACATCTTCGACCCGGAAGTACGCCAAAAGCAGATCGTCCGACTCATCGCCAAGATGCCGACGCTCGCCGCCGCGTGTCACCGGTTCAGCGTCGGGATGCCGTTCATCTACCCCGACAACTCGCTGAATTTCGCCGAAAACTTCCTGTCCATGATGTTCAAGATCGCCGAGCCGCACTACGAGGCCGATCCCCGGCTCTCGAAGGCGCTCGACCTGCTCTTCATCCTGCACGCCGACCACGAGCAAAACTGTGGGACGACGGCGATGCGGGTCGCCGGATCGGCCCACGCCGATCCCTACTCGGCCGCCGCCGCCGCCACCGCCGCCCTGTATGGGCCCCGCCACGGCGGGGCCAACGAGGCCGTCATCCACATGCTGACCGAGATCGGCTCGATGTCGGAGGTGCCGGCGTTCATCGAGGGCGTCAAAGCCGGCAACGGTCGGCTTCAGGGCTTCGGGCACCGGGTGTACAAGAACTATGACCCGCGTGCCCGCATCATCAAGGCGGCCGCCGACGAGGTCTTCGAGGTCACGGGCAAAAACCCGCTCCTCGACATCGCCCTCAAGCTGGAAGAGGTCGCCCTCTCCGACGACTATTTCCTCTCCCGCAAGCTCTACCCCAACGTCGACTTCTACTCCGGCCTCATTTACCAGGCCATGGGCTTCCCGATCGAGATGTTCACCGTGCTCTTCGCCATCCCCCGCATGTCCGGCTGGCTGGCCCACTGGTCCGAGCTCCTCCAACAGGACCAAAAGATCGTCCGGCCCCGCCAGATCTACATCGGCCCCGAGGAGCGGACGTACGTTCCGATGGAGAAGCGGGCCTGAAGTCGGCGGCAGCCGTGGGCCTCACCCTGCTGACCCCCACCTGCCTGTGGCGGGCGACGTCCGAGGTCATCGTCGCCCTCGACGAGCATTTCGGTGAGCCCATCGACGCCTACGTCAACGGCTCGCAGGTCTGGCTCCGCGACGACGGGCCCGGCGGGATGACCCTGGAGTGGCGCCTCCATCCCGTGCCCGGTTACCGCCGCCCGGCTGGGGTCGGCACCTACGAGGTTTTCTCGCAGGTCGCGCTGGCTCTGGGGACGGATGCGGAGCCCCCGGCGCCACTGGAGCGGCTGTGGGAGGGACTGGAGGCGTTCAGCGCCTACGGCGACGAGATCGAGCCGGCGCCGCTGGCTGCCGCCGTCACCGACGCGCTCGGGATCGCCCCCCACGCCTGCGGACTGGTCGATCACGAGGTCATCGGCGACGCCTGGGAACGCAGTGGCGGCACCGTGTCGATCGTCGGCGCCCTCTTCGACCAACTCCGCCCGCCCGAGGCCTGAGCCGGCGCCCCGCCCAAACGCCCAGAGGCACAAAACGAGGAGTGCGCCGCCGCCGGCGGCCAGCGTCGCAGTGGCGGGAACTGTGACACGGCTCTATGCCGACGACGGCGCACTCACCCACCCTGGGACGGGGCGGACCGTCACCGATGGGCGGGACCTTGGCCCGACAGGACTGCTCCCGCCGGGGACAACTTCTGACCTTACTATCGCGCAGACGACAGGCTAGGTGGTATCGCGGTCGCCTGCTTGTCCATCTGTCCGCCACACGGGCCGTCGAGGCCGGTCCCACAGGATCTCGACCGGCTCACCTCGGATGGCGGCGAAGGCATGGGCCTTCCACGTCGCCGCACCGGCGAGAGGCCACGGAAGATCTTCCTCGGCAAACCAGCCGACGTCGGCGCATTCGAGAGGATGGGCGGAGAGGGTCCCACCAACAGCCCGGCAGTGCCACACCAACGAGTACATGGGCACGCGGGTGAAACCCATGCGCATCCCGTCGAGGATGGCGATGGGGGCGAGCACCTCCACGTCGATGCCCGTCTCCTCGGCGACCTCCTTGACGACGACCTCCGAGGCCGAGTAGCCGAGGTCGGCCCACCCCGTCGGGTAGAGCCAGATGCCTGAGTCGGCCCGCTGGACGAGCAGCACCCGACCCTCGTCGTTGCCGACGATCGCCCCCACGGCCACCTTCGGCGTGGCGTACCCCTCGACCCCTCGCCCGACGGCGGCCAGCCAGGCATCGACGACGGCGGCGGCCCTCTCCGGCTCCACCGCTCCCGGATCCGCTGGACGGGCCGACTGACCGGCAGCGACCCGCATGTCGGCGGCCACGTGCAGCACTTCCTCAAACCGCTCACGCTCGTAGAGGCTCTCCGTGAACCCGAGTCCCGTCCGGGCGATGCCTGCCAAGGCCTCGCTCCAGCGGAGCAGGTCCTCCTCGGATGGCAGCATGTCCCGAGGCTACCGGCGGCCGTGGAAGGATGGATCAATGGCCGTCCGCGACGACTGTCGTCATTACGTGCGCCGCAGCACGGCCGGTGGTGACGCCATCGAGCAGTGCAAGTTGGGGGTCAACGAGAGCGAGCCGATGTTCGCCTGCCCGGAGGGCTGCCTGTTTCACGAGCCCCGCAAGATCACCGACGTCGGCTGGCAGCGCGACGATCCGACGGCCTAGACCGGCGCGGCGCGGGGTCAGCCCAACAGCTCGGCGATCCGCCCGAAGAAGGCCGAACGGGCCAGCACCTCGGCGCACCCCGCCTCCCGCGCTGCCCGCAGAAGCTCCCCGTCGACATGGCTGCCAAACCCGACGACCCGGCCGCCGGCCGCCACGATGGCGGGGATCACCTCGATGACGCCGGGCCGCGCCAGGTCCACGACCACGATGGGACCGGCACCGGGAACGGCACCGGCCGCGGCGGTGCGCACGGCGTCGACCAGATCGCTCGACGCCCGGACCACGATGGCGGCGGGGGCGGCGGCCAGCACCTTCGACCGGTCCATCAAGTCCGGGACGTAGGCAATCACCGGCGCGGGCGCCGGCCGGGCGTGGCGCCGGCGGTGCACCCAGGCCTTGGCAGCCCCCCAAGCCAGACCGAGGTCGGCGAGCGACGGGTCGATGTCGGCGAAGGTCGCCGGGCTCAAGCCGTACACATCCTCGGCGAACATGGCCGCGTCCATGGCGTCCCGCTCCACGGGCGGGACTCCCGCATCTGCCAACACCGCAGTCGGGTATCGAACCGCCGTCCGGAGCAGCGCCAACGGCGTCGTGGTCTGACTGTCGATGTCGGCCGAGAGGAGCGAACGAACACGTTGGCCGACGTCGGCCGCGGCGGCCCAGCCGGCCTGGTGAGCGGCGTCG
>Ga0302325_10000906_pt1 | contig 78508 bp, 71 predicted proteins | sample Palsa_T0_2_FD_201948 | JGI IMG/M metagenome (GOLD analysis project Ga0302325, IMG submission 201948) | Peat permafrost microbial communities from Stordalen Mire near Abisko, Sweden - Palsa_T0_2 | ecosystem: Environmental > Terrestrial > Soil > Palsa > Peat permafrost | place: Sweden: Abisko... | reverse complement strand
GCCGAGCCCGTGAGCGCCGAACGGCTGCTGCCAACGCCGCAGGATCGCCTGCGCGAGGCCTTCAACTCGGATCCGACGGGCGCGATGCCCGAGATCCGTGCGTCCGCTCGGCGGCGCGGGAAGCTCGCGGCGGAAGAGGATTCGGAGGCGACAGAAGCCGCCGCGAACGGGCGTGGCCTCGGCCGGCCCAGGCTGCGGGTCGTCGGCGTCGGTGGCGCCGGCGTCAATGCTGTCAACCGGATGATCGAAGCCGAGGTTGCGGGCGTCGAGTTCGTCGCGATCAACACGGACGTGCAGTCGCTGCAGCAGTCCACGGCCGATCTGACGCTGCACATCGGTGCCGAGGTGACGCGCGGGCTCGGATCGGGCGCGAACGCGGCCGTTGGACGCGAGTCGGCGATCGAAAGCTACGACGAGATCAAGGCGCTGATCAAGGGCTCGGACATGGTGTTCATCACCGCCGGCGCTGGTGGCGGAACGGGAACCGGCGCGGCACCGATCGTGGCGAAGATCGCCCGCGAGGTAGGCGCTTTGACCCTCGGCATCGTGACCAAGCCGTTTGGCTTCGAAGGCACTCGGCGAGCCAAGCAGGCAGACATCGGGATCGAGGCCCTCGCTGATGAGGTCGACACGCTGATCGTCGTGCCCAACAACCGGCTGCTCGCCGTGCTCGACAAGAAGACCTCGATGGTCGACGCGTTTGCCGTCGCCGACGACGTGCTGCGCCAGGGCGTGCAAGGCGTCTCCGACCTGGTGACGCTGCCCGGCTTGATCAACCTCGACTTCGCGGATGTGCGCACGGTGATGTCCAACGCCGGCAATGCGCTGCTCGGCATCGGCATGGGCGACGGCGAGGGTCGGGCCGTCGAGGCGGCGATGACCGCCGTGTCTTCGCCGCTCCTGGAGAGCACGATGGACGGTGCGCGCCAGATTCTGCTGTCGATCACCGGTGGGCCGAGCCTCTCGCTGTGGGAGGTCAACGAGGCGGCGAAGGCCGTCAGCGCGGCGGCTCATCAGGATGCCAACATCATCTTTGGCGCGATGATCGACGCGAACCTGACCGATCAGGTGTGGGTCACGGTCGTGGCGACCGGCTACGGAGATCGTGCCCGGCCGCGGCCCCTGGTCGTCGATGCGCCGGACGGCGAGCCGCGGATCCAGCGCACAACAGCGACGCGGCCGCGCTCACGCGCCGCCTTGACGATCGCCGAGATCGAAGTTCCGGAGTTCGCGCCCCCCCGCAGGTAGACCGGCACTCCGCGCCTAGCTAGCCGAAGCGGACCTTGCCGTTGGAACGTGCCCGTGCTTGCGCTCGGTCGACGAACTCGAGCCGCTTCAGCGCCGCCCGCAGCAGGCGCACGAGCAGGCGTAGGCGCGCGTTCTCCGAGCGCAGCTCCAGCAGCAACTGTTTGGCTGCGAGCCCGAACTCGACGGTCGCCGCCATCTCGTAGGCCGACATCTGCTCCAGCGTGTGGGCCTCGAGCTGCTCGTCGGTGGCCTGCTCGACCAGGGCTGCGTAGCTCTCTCGCGCTGCCGCGGCGGCAGCGTCGTCGGCTGGCTCCTCGACGTCCGGCACGAACTCGATCGTGCCCGCGGGGTAGGCGAGGCTATCGTCGCGCGCGACGAGCCGGAAGGGGCGCGTCGCCCGCGCGAGGATGTTGAGGCGGCCATCCTCCATCCGTTCGAGCACGCGTGCGATCTCGCAGGCGCAGCCGACCAGCTTCAGCTCGTCCTCGGCCAGCCAGACGATGCCGAACTCGCGCCCCTGTTCGAGACAGGCGTTGATCATCGTGCGGTAGCGGTCCTCGAAGATGTGCAGGCGAACCTGCTCGCTTGGCAGCGCCACCAGTGCCAGCGGGAACAGCGGGAACTCGTGCTCGAGCGGCATGGCCATCAGCGCTCAGCTCGCTGCGCGCAGAGCAGCAGGTTGTAGAACAGTGCCGCTGGCAGCACGGGTTCGAGCAGCCGCCGATCGACCGCCTGCAACGCGAGATAGCCGCCAGCGGCGAAGCGACGCCACCACCACGGGATCTCGCTCGCCGTAGCCGAAGCCTCGAGCACGCGGCTGGTCCAGCCGAACCAGTTGGCGAGCAGCTCCTCGCCCCGCACCGCCACCCGCGCGAAGCCGGCTGAGCGCGCGAGCCCGGCGAGCTCGCCCGGGGAGAAGGTGCGGATGTCGACGAGCGCTTCGAGCATCCGGTCCGTAGCCGGGCCCGCGCCGTGGTCGTCGCCGCGCGCCGCGGCGCTCGCACCGATCGCCGCTCGCCACAGCGGCGCGAGGGCCGCCGCGGCCCGTTTCGGCGCCCGCGCCAGCAGATCACCGCTCACCGACGGCTCGCCGAGGAACACGACGGTGCCGCCCGGGACCACCACGCGTAGGCACTCACGCAATGCGCGGCCCGGATCGGGCAGGTGATGCAGTACCGCGTGACCGATGACGAGCTCAAAGCTCGCGTCGGCGAACGGCAGCGACTCGGCGTCGCTGCGCACGGTTTCGACCGCCAGTCCCAGGCGCTCGGCGTTGGCCCGCAACGCACCGAGCATGCCGGCGGAGATGTCGCTCGCGGTTGCCCGGCCGATTACGCCGTCAGCCACCAGGTTGAGCGAGAAGTAGCCGGTGCCTGCGCCGAGCTCGAGCGCTCGGGCGTAGTAGGGCGCCGGGGTGCCCAGCGCTTTCTCGAGCTTGCCACGCGTCTGCGCGCGCGCGCGTGGGCCGAAGTCGATGCTCCACTTCGCGTCGTAGTCCACCGCGGCCGCATCGTGGTAGCGGATGTTGACGTCGCGGATCTCCGCAGGCGAGAGCACCGGCATCGCGAGGAACTGTAATCCCCCGCCGTGCGGGCGCGGACCGTAACCTTGGCCGTCTTGTGGACGGCGAGCTCCTGATCCAACGCAACCAACCGCCCGGAGTTCCGCCACTCGCGCTGACCGGTGAGCGCACGCTGCCGGACGTGCCCGAGGAGAACTACTGGTTTCGCCGGCACTGCGCCGTCTACAGCTGGATCGCCAGGCGTGTCGCCGGCCTGCGCGTGATCGACATGGCCTGCGGCGAAGGCTACGGTGCCGAGCTGCTCGCAACCCGCGCCGCAAGCGTGATTGGCGTCGAGGCAAACCCCGCCGCCTATGAGCACGCCCGCCTGCGCTACCGCCGGGCAAACCTGCGCTTCGAACGTGCCACGATCGAGACCTTCGCCGCGCCCACCGATGCGATCGTGCTGTCGCAGACGATCGAGCACCTCAGCGATCCGCAGGCGGTGCTGGCACGGTTTGCGGCGCTCGTTGGGCCAGCTGGCACGGTCTTCGTCTCGACGCCGAACCTGCTGACCCTCGCTGCGCCGGGCGCGGTGAAATCCGACAACCCGTGGCACCTGCGGGAATACCGCCCCGAGGAGTTCGCCGAGCTGTGCCGCCGCGTCTTCGCCCGCGTCGAGCTCTACGGTGTCTATCACGCCCGCAAGCTGGCGCTGCACGAGTTCGCGCTACGACTGGGATGGCAGCAGCTGCACACACGGCTGCACCTGACGCGGGCGTTCTATGACCGCTTCGTGCCGACGATCTCGACCTCCGACTTCCGCGTCGCGCGAGGCTCGCTCGAGCACGCGCTCGACTTCGTCGCGGTGCTGCGGCCATGATCGGCCGGTCCCGGTCGCGGCTGGCCGCCAAACGGGCCGCGCGGCCGGCTGGCGAGCTCGCGATCGTCCTGCACACCCATATGCCATACGTCGAAGGCTTCGGCACCTGGCCGTTCGGCGAGGAGTGGCTTTGGGAGGCGATCGCATGCGCCTACCTGCCACTGCTGGGGTTGCTCGATGGCGGCTGGCCACTGACGCTCTCGCTGACGCCCGTGCTGGCCGACCAGCTCGCTGTCGCGGGCTTGGCCGAGCGCTTCGAGCGCTTCCTCGTCGAGGTCCGCGCGGAGACGCACCGGGGTGACGTCGCCGCGCTCGAGCTCGCCGGCGAGCGCGAGCTCGCGCGCGAGGTGCAGCGGGCCGGCGGTGACTACGAGCGCGCCCGGGAGCAGATCACGGCGCTGGACGGCGGCCTGTCTGACGCCCTCACCGCGCACGCGAGCTGGACCTCGGCGGCGACCCACGCGGTGCTCGCGCTGTGCGCGACTGACGCCGGCGTACGTTTGCAGCTCGCGAGCGCGATCGCGTCCCAGCGCGCGCGCTGCGGCCGCTGGCGCGGCGGCTTCTGGCTACCCGAGTGCGCCTACGCGCCCTGGCTCGAGCCGTTGCTGTGGGCTTGCGGTGTGCGCGCCTGCTGCGTCGATCTGACTGACCAGTTCGGCATCGGCGCGGCCAGCCAGCTCGAGCCGCTGCGCTCGCCGATCGGGCCGACGCTGGTGCCGATCGACCGCCAGACGATCGAACTGGCGTGGAGTGATGGCGGCTACCCGGCGCACGCCTGCTACCGCGATTACCATCGTCTCAGCGCGTTTGGCAACCATCCCTGGGCCAACGACGGGAGCCCCTACGACCACGCGCGGGCGCTCGCACGGGCGCGCGCCGACGCCGAGCACTTCGTCTCTTGCGCCCGCGCGCGGCTGGAATCGGGCGGGCTCCTGGTCTGCGCGTTCGACACCGAGCTGTTCGGGCACTGGTGGTATGAGGGGATGCACTGGCTCGAGGCCGTGCTCGAGGAAGCGAGGCGCCAGGGGTTGCCAATCGCCACGCTCGACGAGGCGCTGGCCCGTCACCCACCCCGATTGATCGAGCACGGCACGCTGCCGGTCAGCAGCTGGGGAACGCCGCGTGACCTCTCGACCTGGGACTGCCCGGCGACGGCCGAGATCGTCGCAGCGGCGCGCGAAGGCGAATTGCGCGTGCTGGCGGCCGGGCGCACTGCGTCCGCTGCGGCCGTGCGTGAACTGCTGGCGCTGCAGTCGAGCGACTGGGCGTTCATGGCGAGCCGGAGGATCGCCGCCGTCTATGCTCGCGAGCGCGTCGAGGGGCACCGGCAGGCGCTGGGCGAAGCGCTGACAAATAACGGCGCAGCGGCAGCGGCCGCGCACCGGCTCGCTCCGCTCGCCGGCGTCGGCCCGGCGCTCGAGCCATGACCCGTTGCCTGATGCTCTCCTGGGAGTACCCGCCGATCATCGAGGGCGGGCTTGCCCGTCACGTCAAGAAGCTGTCCGACGCGCTACCGGGATCTGGTGTCGAGGTGCACGTCCTGACGCGGGGCGACGAGCGCAGCCACAGCGAGGAGGAGCCGCGTGATGGCCTGATCGTGCATCGCGTCCGACAGCCGCACCGCCCAGAGGAGCTCGGGCCCTTCGTCGCCTGGGTCGAACACATGAACGCCGATCTGTTGGCCGCAGCCGTTGAGCTCGGTGACCGCTACCGCTTCGACCTCGTGCACGGGCACGACTGGCTTGTCGCCGTGGCCGGTGATCACCTCGCGCACCGCTTCAAAGCGCCGCTCGCGATGACGATTCACGCGACCGAGTACGGGCGCCATCAGGGCTGGGTGGCTGAGCATCCGCAGTCCTACATCCATGCCGTCGAGCGCTGGATCGTGGGTCGCGCCGATCACGTCATCGCCTGCTCGCACTACATGCGCGGCCACCTTGCCGACGTCTTCGATCGCGACGAGGGCTCGATCTCGGTGATCCCGAACGGGATCGATTCAGACGACCTGGGGGCGGTCGAGGACCTCGAGCACTTGCGTGCTCGCTTTGCTGGCGTCGACGAGCGGATGCTCCTGCTGGTGGGGCGCCTGGTCTATGAGAAGGGCTTCCAGCTCGCCCTGGCGGCGCTGCCGGGCCTGCTCGAGCGCCTGCCCGATCTGCGCTTCGTCGTCGCCGGCTCTGGCCCGCATGAGACCGCGCTGCGGGCCCAGGCGCGTGATCTTGGCTTGCTCGACCGGGTCACCTTCATCGGCTGGATCGGCGATGACCTGTTGCACTCGCTCTATCGCATCGCCGACCTCTGCGTCGTACCGTCGATCTACGAGCCTTTCGGCCTCGTCGCGCTCGAGGCGATGGCGTGCGGCTGTCCCTGCATCGTCGCCGACACCGGCGGCTTGCGTGAGGTCGTCCCGCACGATGCGGTGGGGCTGCGCTTCCGCGCCAGCGACCCAAGTTCGCTGGCCGAGATGGTCGAGCGCGTTCTCAGCGACGACGCGCTGCGCGGCCGCCTCGTCGCCGAGGCGTCGGAGCATGTGCTCGGCTTTGACTGGAGCGAGATCGCCGAGGCGACGGCCGCTGTCTATCGCTCGCTGATCACTGAGCCTGTCTGAGACGCGGCGTCCTTCGCCTGCTCCCTACCTAAGATGACCACCAATGTGGCGGTCGCACAGATCCGAGCGCCGGCGCGTAGGGAGGGCGACGCCGGCACGATCAACACGGATCTCGGTCCGCTGGCTGCTGCTCTGTTCCTACGCCGTGCTCGGCGTATCGTGGGTCTTCAGCGACCCCCCGTTCTCAGGCCCAGACGAGGCGGCGCATTTCCTTCGCGCGGTCGGAATCAGCAACGGCGCCCTGATCGGCCCGCCGGCGCCCGGGCCGCTGATCGGACTCGATCCGCTCCAGCAGCAGACGATCGACGCCACGACGCGGGCCGTGACCGTCCCGGCCGGCCTCTCACCGGACGACTACTGGTGCGAGGTCGACGATCCCTACCTCTCCGCGGCCTGCCTTCTGCATCCGACGTCGAACGCCAACAGCATTCGCGACGCTTCCTACGTCGGGACGTACGAGCCGTTGCCCTACCTGCCGGCGGCACTCGCGTTGCGCGCGGCGCTCGTCGTCGATGCGACCCATCACGCGCCCAGCGCGCTGCGGCTCGCCAGGTTGGCAACGCTCGCGGCCTGGCTGGCACTGCTGGCGGTCGCCATCTGGATGCTCTGGGACGCGAGCGTCGGCGCGCCATCGCTGATCGGGCTGATCCTCGCCGTCACGCCGATGGTCGTCTTCCTCGGCGCCACTGTGACCGATTCGAGCGCCGAGATAATGGCCTCACTGGCGTTTTTCGCCACGCTCCTGCGGATCGGGCGCGACGGCGGCCGTGGGGCGTCGCAGAGACTCTGGCTGCTCGCGGGGGCGTGTGGTCTCGTGCTGGCGCTGAGCCGGCCACTGGGTCCGGCATGGGTTGTGCTCGATCTCCTGGTCTGGTCCGTCTTTGTTGGACCGCGGGTCGCGTGGAGGGCATTGCAGCGCGGCGGGTCGGCCATGTTGATGAGCGCAACGGTGGTCTTCGCGGCGATCGCTGCCAATCGCTACTGGGAGACGACCTACGAGCCGCGCACGACGCTGACGCTCCTGCCGAGCTGGTCGAATGTCTCAATCGCGCTGACCCAGTTCCACCGCGCGCTGAGCGATCTCGTCGGCAACTTTGGCTACCTGACCAACCCGCTCAGTCCGATCGCCGTGTGGGCCTGGGCGCTGGCCGCCGCACTGCTCGCCGCGGTCGCGATTGCTGTCGGCGATCTGGCTGCGCGCGTCGCGCTGATCGGCGGCCTGGTCATCGCCTTCGTGTTCCCGGTCTACTTTGTCGCCGCTTCATACATTTACACCGGCTTCGGCTTGCAGGGACGACACTTCCTGCCGTTCGTCGTGGTGTTGCCGCTCGCGGCGGCTGAGACGCTGCGCCGCCGAAGTCATCGCCTCGCGGCGGCGCGACCGCGACAATTGCTTGGCCTCGTCGCGGTTCTCGCCGGCGTGGTGCAGTTCGCGGCATGGTGGACCAACGCCCATCGCTATGCCGTCGGTATCGGCGGCCCAACCTGGTTTCTCCCGGTTGCGCAGTGGAGCCCACCGGGCGACTGGGTGTTGTGGATGCTGCTCGCCGGCGCGGCCTCGTTGGCGCTTGCCTTGTGCTGGCTGCGCCCGCCCGATACCGAGCTGGGGCCGCTCACTCAAAGCTGAGCGTCACAGGAGCGTCGCGCATCCGGATCACTCGCGCCGGGATGCCCGCCAGGACGGCGTTCGCCGGCGCGTCCGCGGTCAGCACGCTGGCCGCTCCGATGACGCTGTTGTCGCCGATCTTCACGCCCCGCAGGACGCACGCGCCGTAACCGATCCACACGTTGTGGCCGACCCGCACCGAGCGCTTGCGGATCCCTTGCGTGCGCGTCGGCTGCTCGACATCGTCGATCACATGATCGAAGTCGATCATCATCGTGCGGTCGGCGATCATGCACTCACGGCCGATCGAGATCTGCTGATAGCAGGAGATCGTGCACTCCTGACCGAGCACGCTCTTGGCGCCGATCGAGACCTGTCCCTCGTGGACGCGGATCTTCGTGCCGTCCCCGAGCCAGGACCAGCGACCGAGCGCAAGACTCGCGGCGGGTCCGATCTCCAGCCGCACGCCAGGCCTGATGAAGGCGATGCCGTCGAGCTGCAGACGGCGGCCCAGCCGCGCCTTGTGCCAGGCGAGTCTGATCAGCATGCGGACGTAAAGTGGGCGCAGCATCCCGTGGGCGCCCATGAAAGCGAGCAGCGTCACGACGTTGCCGTGTAGTGGCTCCGGCGGCGCCCCGGGTGTTCGCTGCGGAGGCTCCACCGCGTTGAGAACCCGCCGCTACGCGAATGCGCGCACGTGCGCCAGGCGCGCCGCGAGACGTTCGAGGTAAGCGCTGAGGCGCTCGCTTGGTGTGAGCAGTTCGCGTCGCAGCGCGGACCTGAAGACGCCGGCGACGATGATGTCAGCAACCGTGAAGTGGTCATCGACGAGGTAGTCGTGTCCGTCGAGCGCCTGGTCGACGACGCGGGCTGCTTCGGCGAAGCGCTCGCGCGCCGCAGCGCTCGCTGGCGTCGCTGCGTCGCCAGCGCCCGCCGCCTGGATCAGTGGCGGTTCGAGCTCGGTCATCGCGAACAGCGTCCACTGATAGACGAGCGCCCGCTCGCGACTGCCGAGTGGTCCGATCAGCCGCGCTTCGGGGTGCGTATCGGCGATGTGCAAGCAGAGCGCCGCGGACTCATAGAGCGTGCCCTCGTGATCCTCGAGAACGGGGACCCGCCCGAGAGGATGGCGTTCGCGGTGCTCGGGCGACTCGGTCTGCTTGCGCGTCAGGACCACCCACTCGTACGGCGCCCCGACTTCCTCGAGGGCCCAACGGACGCGCGGCGGACGGCCTGCGTTTTCGCGGTGGAACAGGCGCACGGCTGTCTCAGTCTACGTTCGGCGCGCGGCGAAGCGCAGCGCGGACCAGGTCGAATCGATCGCGCAGACCTTGTTGTCGACCAGCCCAGTCGCCAGCACGCTCTGACGTACGACGTTGTCGTCCAAGTCGCTTGCTACGCCCGAGCTGCGCTTGGGCCAGGCGATCCACAGGCTCGTCCGTGCCTCGCGCGCGGCCAGCAGTTCCGGCAGTGCGAGCCCGAGCGCGCGATGGGAGGTGGCGAAGAACACGATCAGCTCGAAGCGGCCGCTCAGGCGATCGCAGACGACCGCGCCCTCCAGTTCCTCGGCGAAGTTCTCAGGGCCGCCCAACACGGCGACGCGCGCGCCGGGCTCGACGCCGAGCTTGCGGGCGAGTGGTGTCCCCGAGTAGCCGGCGGCCGCCACGCGCCTTGGGGGTTTTGGCCTGTTCAGCGCTGCGCGCTGGCGAGTTCGACCAGCAGGCGTAGGCCAAACCCGGAGCCGCCCTTCTCGGCGTAGGAGCGGCCGAGGTTCCAGGCCGTCCCGGCGATGTCCAGGTGCACCCACGGCGTCTCGCCGGCGAAGCGGGCGAGAAACTCGGCGCCGGTGATCGCACCGGCCTTGCGGACCGCCGGTGCGTTGTTGAGATCCGCATAGGTGCCCTTGACCAGCTCCTTGAACTCGGCGTGCAGTGGCAGCCGCCAGACCAGTTCGCCCGTGCTGTCAGCGGCCGTCGCGACCTCGGCAGCCCACTCGTCGTCGTTGCTCATCAGGCCGGCATAGGTTGAACCGAGGGCGACGATGACCGCGCCGGTGAGCGTGGCGAGATCGATCAGACGCTCCGCTCCTTCGTTGAGCGCGTGGGTGAGGCAGTCCGCGAGCACGAGCCGGCCTTCGGCGTCGGTGTTGTTGATCTCAACCGTGATGCCGCTCATCGTGCGAACGATGTCGCCGGGCTTGACCGCGCGTCCATTCAGCAGGTTCTCCGTCGCTCCGACGACAGCGACCAGGTTCACCGGCAGCTCCAAACGCGCGATCGCGCCCACCGCCTCGATCACCGCGGCGCCGCCCGACATGTCGAACTTCATCTCGTCCATCGCTGCGGACGGCTTGATCGAGATGCCGCCGCTGTCGAACGTGACAGCCTTGCCGACGAACCCGAGCACCGGCCCGGCCGCTTGTGGATGTGCGTAGCGCAGCGTGATCAACGCCGGCTCCTGCTCGCTTCCCTGTGTGACCGCCGCGAACGCGCCCATGCCCCGGGCCAGGATCTCCTCTCGCCCTTCGACCGTCACGTTGACGCTCGGGTGCTCGGACGCGAGCCCGACCGCACGCGCTGCGAGGTCTGTCGGCGTCATGTCGTTGCCCGGCGTGTCCTGAAGGACCCGCGCCACGTTGACAGCCTCGGCGATGACCGCCGCGCGCTGCGCGGCCGCGCTGTGGTCATCAGCCGCGCTGAGCGTTAGCGACTCGAGCTGGGATTCGCGCTCGGCCTCGTCGACCGGCGGCGTCTTGTAGCGGTCAAAGCGATAAGAGGCGAGCACCGTGCCCTCAACGAGAGCGCCCACGACCCGGTCATCGGCGCCGCCAGGCACGGTCCAGCAGAGCGCGGTGGCGCCCAGCGCGAGCGCTCGCTTGGCCGCGTTGGCGGCGCATGTGCGAGCACGCTCGGCGTCGAACTCCTCGCGTCGACCGAGCCCAACGATCAAAAAGCGCCGGCCGTCAAGATGGGTCAGCGCGACTGAGCCGTGAGTGTGTTTGGCCTCGCCTGAATCGAGTAGCGCCTGGAGCGGCGCTTGTTCGAGTTGCTCGCCCTCGAACACGCCGACAACTATCGTGTCAGCCGGCGAAGTCGCTGGTGGGCTTGTAGAGGCATGGATCTCCATCGGCTTTGCGAGAATACAACGGCCGCCGACAACAAACCTTTCACCCGGCCGATTGGGAGACCGCGATGTCCAAGACCGTGATCCTGGGAGCTGCGCGTACGCCGATCGGCAAGCTCGGCGGCGCGCTGGCATCGCTCGCGGCTCCCGCGCTAGGAGGGGTGGCGATCAAGGCGGCGCTCGAGCGAGCGGACGTCTCGGGCGAGCAGGTCGAGCACATCGTCATGGGCACCGTGCTGCAAGCCGGCCAGGGCCAGATCCCCTCGCGGCAGGCGCAAATCAACGCCGGGATCCCCAAGGAAGTCACTTCCGAGACGATCAACAAGGTCTGTGCCTCGGGCCTGCGGGCCGTTGCACTGCTCGACCTCGGTATTCGCGCCGGCGAGCTACAGGTCGGCGTGGGCGGCGGCATGGAGTCGATGTCGCGCACTCCGTATCTGCTCGAGGGAGCCCGCTTTGGCTACCGCATGGGGGACCAGACAGCGATCGATTCGATGGTGCGCGACGGCCTGACGAGCGCCTGGAGCGGCAAGCACATGGCGCAGGAGGCGACTGAGGTTGCCGCCGAGCTCGAGATCACGCGCGCCGACATGGACCGCTGGGCCCTGCGCTCACAGCAGCGCGCCGCCAACGCCGCCGACGAGGGCCGGCTCGCCGAGGAGATCGTCGCCGTCAGTATTGCCGACCGCAAGGGCGAGATCCTCGTCGAGCTGGATGAGGCCCTGCGTCCTGACACCACGCTCGAATCGCTCGCCAAGCTGCCACCGATCTTCGTCGCCGACGGCTCGCACACAGCGGGCAACTCGCCCGGAGTCAACGACGGCGGCGGCGCCGTCGTCGTCGCGAGCGAGGAGTGGGCCCAGGCGAACGGCAAGGAGATCCTCGCCGAGATCGTGGCCCAGGCGCAGGTCGCCGACGATTTCCCCTATCTCGCCCGCACCCCGGCGATGGCGGCGCGCAAGGCCCTCACACGGGCGGGACTCGACGCGTCGCAGATCGACGTGTGGGAAATCAACGAGGCCTTTGCGTCGGTGACGCTCAACTCGATCCGGATGCTCGGGATCGACGAGGACCGCGTCAACGTCAACGGTGGCGCGATCGCGCTCGGCCATCCGATCGGGGCGTCCGGCGCCCGGATCCTTGCCGCGCTCGTCAATGAGCTGCGCCGGCGCGGCGGTGGCCTTGGCGTCGTCGCGATCTGCTCCGGCGGCGGTCAGGGCGACGCCATGATCATCCGCGCCTAGAGCTGCGCGCCTCCAGAGGTCGCCCGTCGACGGTCGCGGCGAAATAGAATCCGCCGCCAGCCACGGAATCGTCGTTGTGCACCGGCATGCCTCCACTAACAGACAAGAAGATTCGCGTCGTTGTCGCCAAGCCGGGGCTTGACGGTCACGATCGCGGCGCCAAGATCATCGCCCGCGCGCTGCGCGACGCCGGCATGGAGGTGATCTACACCGGACTGCACCAGACGCCGGAGCAGATCGTCGAGACCGTGGTGCAAGAGAATGCCGACGCCGTCGGCCTGTCGATTCTCTCCGGTGCACACATGACGCTGGTGCCGCGGATCATCGAGCTGCTTCGGGCCCAGGATGTCGACGACGTGGTCATCACGCTCGGCGGCACGATCCCGGCCGAGGACATCGCCGAGCTGAAGGCGCTCGGCGTCGCCGAGGTGTTCACGCCGGGCGCGCCGACCGACGTGGCCGTCGAATTTATTCGCAGCGCCGTCGCCGCCGTCCGTTGAGCTCGGGCGCGCTGGCCGGTCGGAGGTTGGTTCCTGTGTCTGTCACGGTCGTTTCTATCGGTCGCTGCTCGTCCCACGAAGGGGTCGCTAAATGAAGATTTGTGTTCTCGTCAAGGAGGTGCCTGATGCTGCTGTGCGTAAGCGCATCGATCCATCGACGGGGCGCATGGATCGCAGCGGTGAGCGAACGCTGAATCCGTATGACACGCACGCGATCGAGGCGGCGATGGCGATCAAGGAGGGGGGCGCGGTCGCGGTGGAGGAGATCGTGGCGGTGACGATGGGGCCGGAAAGCGCTCTGCGGGCGCTGCACAAGGCGGTCTCGCTTGGTGCCGACCGCTCACTTCATCTGTGTGACCAGCTGCTCGCGGGGTCCGATGTCGCCGCGACCGGTTACGCATTGGCAAAGGCGCTCGAGCGCGAGCAGCCGGACCTCGTGCTGCTCGGCCAGCAATCCGATGACGGCGAGTGCTACACGGTTGGCGCGGTCGTCGCCGATCACCTGCAGATGCCGTCGCTCACGCAGGTGATCAAGATCGATATCGAGGCTGCCGCCGACGGACAGCCGGCGAAGCTGGTTTGTGAGCGCCAGGCCGAGTACGGCTACGACACGGTCGAGGTGACGTTTCCGGCGGTGATCGCCGTCGGCGATGCGATCAACGAGCCGCGTTATCCGTCGCTCAAGGCGATCATGGGGGCCAAGAAGCAGCCGCTCGAGCTGCTGGCGGCCAGTGACCTCGGGATCGATCCCGACCGCGTCGGCGGCGAGCACTCGGCGGCCCGGTGGATCGGCGCCAAGGAGCCGCCGAAGAAGGCCAAGGGCACGATGATCGAGGATCAGGACACCGATGCCACCGTTGAGCAGATCGTCGCCTGGCTCGATGAGCGGAAGCTGATCTGATGGCCGACATCCTGGTCTACGTGTTGCACTACGACGGGACGTTCAACAAGAACTCGCTGGGTGCTCTCTGCGAAGCGTCGAAGCTCGCTCAGGCGCTCGGTGGTGAAGCGCACGCGCTGGTCCTTGGCGATTCGGCGACGGCCGAGTTGTGTGCACAGCTCGGCCATCACGGCGCGACGAAGGTCTACCGCGTCGATGGTCCGGAGGGCCTTGCCCAGCCAGTCGTTGACGCGATGGCGAAGGTGATCGGCGAGCGAGGTTTCAGCTACGCGCTGTTTGGCGGTGGGCTGCTGGGGTTCGAAATCGGTGCTGGTCTCGCCGCGCGCCTCGGTGCCGGTGTCGCGATGGAGGTCACCGGGGTTCGCGCCGAAGCGGGGAAGCTGATCGCCGAGCGCCCGATTCTTGGTGATTCGGCGATTTCTGAGATCAGCTACCGCAGCGACGTGGGGATCGTGATCGCGCGCCTGAACGCCTTCGAGATCACGCCGGCCGGCTCGAGCGACGCCGCTGTCGAGGACGTGAAGGTCGAGTTCTCGCCGTTTTCGACGCGGGCGCGCATGGTTCGCCGCGGTGAGCAGCGTGGCGAGGATGTCGACATCGAGGGCGCGGATGTCGTGATCGCCGGCGGCCGTGGGCTCGGTAACCCGGCGGGATTCGATCTCTGCCGCGAGCTGGCGCGGGCGTTCGGCGGCGCCAGCGCGGTCGCTGCGACGCGGGCTGTTGTCGACGCCGGTTGGTACCCCTACGCAGGGCAGATCGGCCAGACCGGCAAGACCGTGTCACCGAAGCTCTATTTCGCGGCGGGGATCTCCGGCGCGATTCAGCACAAGGTTGGGATGCAGGGCTCGGACAACATCGTCGCGATCAACAAGGACGCCAACGCCCCGATCTTCGAGTTCGCCGACCTTGGCATCGTCGGCGACCTCAACAAGATCCTGCCGAAGTTGACGGCAGCAATCAGGGCCAAGAAGGACGCGTAGTCGTGTGGAGACGCGCTCGCGGGACAGTTCCGGCGGACTATCCGCCGCCGATCGACACCCAGCAGGAGCTGATCAAACGCGAGCTCGACGCTGAGGATGATCGAATCGACGTGGGCGTCGCGATCGTTGGCGGCGGCACCGCCGGACTGGCCTGCGCGAACAGGCTGATGCAGCTGCTAGCCGATGACCCGCAAATGCTCGCGCAGCTCGGCGAAGTCCCGGTCGCCGTAATCGAGAAGGCCAAAGCCTGCGGCGGGCAAAGCCTCTCCGGGGCGGTCATGCGACCAGGCCCGTTGGCGGAACTGTTCCCCGACCTCAGCCGCGAAGACTGGCGCAACGAAGGCTTCGCCTTCGGCGAGGTGACCAAAGAGGCCGTCTACATCCTGCCCAACGCAAAGACGAAACTGCGGATCCCATCGCCGCCGCCGCAGCACAACCGCGGCAACGAGGTTGTTTCGGTGGCCGCGCTCGCGCGCTACCAGGCGCGGATCGCCGAGGCTGCCGGAGCCTACGTCCTGACCGAGACCGCCGCGACGCAGCTGATCGTCGACGATGGGCGCGTGGTGGGCGTGCGCTCGGGCGACAAGGGGCGTGGCAAGCACGGCGAGCCACTCGGCAACTTCCAGCCCGGCAACGACATCAAGGCTCAGGCCGTTGTACTGGGCGAAGGCTGCTGGGGCCACCTCAGCGGCGCGGCGATCCGCGAGTTCGGACTCGCGCAGGATCGCGAGCCGCAGGTTTGGGAGCTCGGCGTGAAGGAGATCTGGAAGGTCCCCAAACCACTCAACCGCGTGATCCACACGCTGGCCGGCTGGCCGTTGAGGATCCCGAGCAAGTACCACCAGATCGGTGGCTCCTGGATCTACCCAATGAAGGATCACAAGACGGGCGAGGATCTCGTCTCGATCGGCTTCGTCCTCGACCTCGACTATGCGGACGCCACCAGCTCGGCGCACGACTTTCTCCAGCTGATCAAGACCCATCCGCTGTTCCGGGCAGTGCTCGAGGGGGGCGAGCGCGTCGCCTGGGGCGCCAAGGCCCTGCCGGCCGGCGGCTACTGGTCGGTGCCGAAGCTCTCGATGCCGGGCGCCCTGCTGGTCGGCGACGCCGCCGGCCTCGTCAACCTGGCGTCGCTGAAGGGCGTTCACTACGCGATCAAGTCCGGCATGCTCGCCGCCGAGGCGATCTATGCTGCGCTGCGCCAAGGCGCCCCGAGCTTCGAGTCCTATGAGCAGGCGGTCGACGAGTCGTTCATCGGCGCGGAGCTCTATCAACAGCGCAACACGCGCCAGCCGTTCCAGAAAGGACTGATCAAAGGCGGCCCGCTGGTCAACCTGATGATCGCCACCAAGGGTCGCTTCCCGGGAGGGCGCTGGGCGGTGCACGCCGATGACGCCCAGCCGATGTTCATCGGCAACAGCAAGGACCGTTACGCCAAAGCCGACGGCAAGTATCTCTTCGACAAGCTCTCCTCCGTCTTCATCAGCGGCAACGCCACCCGCGATGACGCTCCCAACCACATCCGCGTGCAGCAGCACGTGCCGCGCGAGCTGGCTGAAACGTGGCGCTGGATGTGCCCAGCCGGGGTCTACGAGATCGCCGAGGACGCCCCGGCGCAGGGTGACGTAGATGTCGCCGTCAACTACACCAACTGCGTGCAATGCGGCGCGATCACGGCTAAGGGCGGACGACTGACGCCACCCGAGGGAGGCGACGGTCCGCTCTACCAGCTCACCTGAATCGGCGGCCGCGCCAAGCGTCGCAACATCGAGTGAGCTGCAGTGTTCACTCCATTGCATGAGTGCTCTCCGACGCGTCATCCAAGCAACGCTCGCGCTCCTCGCGGTGGTCGCCATCGCCGGTGCTGCCACGGCCTCAGCCGCCGCGACGGCGAGCCCTGCGGACTCGCCGATCGCGCCGCCGTCGGCGACGCTCACGGCATGCGTTGACGGGACGACGCTCGCCGAGCGCTCGGCGAGCTTCAGCGCCGAGATGCAGGCAGTTGCCGGGACGCGCACGATGGCGATCAGCTTCCAGCTTTACGAGCGGTCCGCCGCACACGGTTACGTGTCCGTGAGTGCCCCCGGCTTCGGTGTGTGGCAGGACTCCAACCCCGGAATCAGCGTGTTCACGGCCAACGAGAACGTCATCGACCTCCCCGCGCCGAGCGCGTTTCGGGCGAAAGTGCGCTACCGCTGGATCGGCCCCCGCGGACGCGTGATCCGCCGTGACGTGCTCGTTACGCCCGTGTGCCTGCTCACTCTGCTCGAGCCTGACGTCTCGATCCTGAGGATCACGCGCGCTCCCGGCGCGACCGCCGGCAGCGAGCTCTACGGCGTCGTTGTGCGCAACACCGGTTCCGTGGCCGCCCAGCCGTTCTCTGTCGCGTTCAGCATCGGCACGAGCGCGCTCACGCCGCAGACCGTCAGCGGCCTCGCGGTGTCGGCGACTCAGGTCGTCCAATTCAGCGGACCCCGCTGCCCCAGCGGCACGGCGCTCACGGCGCAGGTCGAGCTGTCGGGGTCACCGCTTGAGCCGACGAATCCGGACCGCAAGCTGACGATCGTCTGCGGCGCCGGCGGCTAGCTCCCCGGCGGCGGCGCAGAGGCCGACCGCTACAATGGGGAGACGATGAAGAGCGAGATCCATCCTGAATATGTGACCGCCCACGTTCGCTGCACGTGCGGCAACGAGTTCGTCACGCGCTCGACCAAGCCGGAGTTGCACGTCGAGATCTGCTCCAACTGCCATCCGTTCTACACGGGTCGCCAAAAGCTGATCGACACCGGCGGGCGCGTCGAGCGCTTCCAGCGTCGCGCCGCTCGCAGCGCGCGACGCGCCACCGCGACCAAATAGGGCGGCCGCGTGCCCTCGTTGCGCGCGACGCGCGCGCGTCCAAGCGTGCGCGGCGGCGCTACGGCCGACCGGCCGATCGGCGGTCAGGCGGTACTCGAGGGTGTGATGATGCGCGGCGTACGCACCTGGTCGGTGGCGATGCGCGCGCCAACCGCGGAACAGCTGGCGGATGGCAAGCGCGCGGTGCCGACCGGCGAGATCGTCGTGCGTACCGAACCGTTCTCGTCGGTCCTCGGGCGTAAGCGGATCCTGCGGTTGCCGCTCGTGCGCGGCGTTGTCGCCGTTGGCGAGTCCTTGGCGATGGGCTTGCGCGCGCTAAACATCTCCGTCAACGTCCAGGTTGGCGAGGCTGACGGGGAGGAGCTCCCGCGCAGTGCCTGGGCAGGGGCCGTCACCTTCTCGCTGGTCTTCGCGGTCGGCTTGTTCTTCGTGCTACCGGTCGGTGTGGTCAGCCTGTTCAAGGGCTCGCTGCACTCGGCAACGCTGTTCTGGCTGATCGAGGGGTTGCTTCGCACGGCGATCTTTCTCGCCTATCTGGTGCTGCTTTCACGGTTGCGCGAGCTGCGGCGGGTTTTCGAATACCACGGTGCCGAGCACAAGGCGATCGCCTGTTATGAGGCTGGAGCGAGCCTCGAGCCGAGCGAGGCCGCCCGTTTCTCGCGCCTGCATCCACGCTGCGGCACGAGCTTCCTGCTGATCGTGATGATCGTCGCCATCTTCGTCTTCGCGCCGCTCGGCCTCCCCGCCTGGTATTGGTTGATCGCGACGCGGATCCTCGGTGTGCCGGTGATCGCCGGGATCTCCTACGAGATCATCAGGTTCGCTGCGCGCCATCGCGACCGTCGCTGGGTCGCGCTCGTGATCGCTCCCGGGCTGGCGCTTCAGCGCCTGACGACACGCGAGCCCGATCAAGCGCAGCTCGCCGTCGCGCTCGCCGCGCTGCGAGCAGTGCTCGATATCGAAGGCGGCGAGCAGCTCGTCGCGAGCGACATCGTCGGCCTCGAGGTCGTTGCGTGATCGAACAGCTGGTCGCGCAGATCGAGGCGCGTTTCGCCGAGCTGTCCGGCCAGATGACCGACCAGACGCTGCTCGCCGATCGCGGCCGCTTCGCCGAGGTTGGCCGTGCCTACCACCAGCTCGAGCCGGCAGCCAAGCTCGCGGTCGAGTGGCGACACGCCCAGGACGACGCCGCCGGCGCTGAGGAGCTGCTCGCCGACGGAACCGACGATCCCGAGTTGCGGGCGCTGCTCGCGAGCTCGCGCGAGCGAATCGAGCAGATCGAAGAGGAGATCCGTCTGGCGATGGTGCAGCGCGACCCCAACGACGACAAGCACGTGATCGTCGAGGTCCAGGGTGGCACCGGCGGCGAAGAGGCGAGGCTCTGGGCCGGCGACGTCTACCGCATGCTGGCGCGCTACGCCGAACGCCTGGGCTTTACGCTCGAGGCGCTCGAGGAAGGGGACGGCAAGTACACGTCCGCGATCAAGGGCGACGGCGCCTACTCCGTGTTCAAGTTCGAGGGCGGCACCCATCGCGTGCAGCGCGTGCCGCAAACCGAGTCCCAGGGGCGCATCCACACCTCCACCGCAACCGTTGCCGTGCTTCCCGAAGCCGAGGACGTCGACATCGAGGTGGACCCGAACGACCTCGACATCGACGTCTACCGCTCCAGTGGCCCCGGCGGCCAGTCGGTCAACACAACCGATTCGGCGGTGCGCATCACACACCGACCCTCAGGGATCGTGGTCTCGATGCAGGACGAGAAGTCACAGCTGCAGAATCGTGAGAAGGCGTTGCGCGTGTTGCGCGCCCGGCTTTACGACCGCGCTCTGGCCGAACAGCAGGCTCTGCTCGCGGCGGATCGCCGCTCGCAGGTCGGTCGCGGCGAGCGCTCCGAGAAGATTCGTACCTACAACTACCCTGCGGGCCGCGTCACCGACCACCGCGTGAAGCTCGAGGTCCACAACCTCGACGCCGTGCTCGCAGGGGAACTCGATGCCTTCACCGCCGCGTTGCAGGCCGACGAGAAGCGCCGCCGTCTGCTCGAGCAGACGGGCGAATGACGACGCGCAGCGCGGTTAGCGTGCGCGACGCGCTCGACGGCGCGGTCACCGCGATCACGGCAGGCGGCTCAGCAAGCGCCCGACTCGATGCCGAGCTGCTCCTGGCCGATGCGCTGGGCGTCGGCCGCGAGCGGCTGCGGATCGAGCCCGAGATGGCCGTCGACGGGCCCGCCGTGCGACGCTTTCAGTCCCACGTGCGGCGACGCTCGGTCGAGCGTGAGCCCGTCGCCTATATCGTCGGTTCCCGAGCCTTTCGACGGATCGTGCTGTCCGTGGACCCGCGCGTACTCGTTCCCCGCCCAGAGACCGAGCTGCTCGTCGAGGCGGCAAGCGAGCTGGACTGCGGCGCGCGCGTGCTCGATTGCTGCACGGGTAGCGGTGCCGTCGCGCTGGCCTTGAAGGATGAGCGCGCCGACCTCGATCTGACGGGCAGCGATATCAGCGAGCAGGCGCTCGCGGTCGCCCAGGCCAACGGCGCGCGCCTCGGGCTCGCGGTTTCGTGGCGCCGTGCCGACCTGCTCGAGGGCTTGCCTGACAGCTTTGCCGCGGTCATCGCGAACCCGCCCTACATCCCGAGCGCCGTGCTCCCGACACTGGAGCCTGAGATCACCCGCCACGAACCGCCAATCGCACTCGATGGCGGCTCCGATGGCCTGTACCTGGTTGGCCGGCTGATCGCTCAGGTGGCAGGGACCAGCGCGTCGACGCTGGCGATCGAGCACGGTGAGGGACAGGCCGACGCCGTCGCCCAGCGTTGCCGCGAGTCTGGCTTCACGAGCATCGAGCGCCGCCGAGACCTCGCCGGCATCGAGCGGATGCTGCTCGCCCGGCGGTGAACGCCAGGCCATCACTGGCCGCCTCGTCCGAGGCGTTGCGCGAATGCATCGTCGGCGGCGGTGTGGCGCTGTTCCCGACCGACACCGTCTACGGCCTCTGCTGCGACCCCGAAAGCGCCGCCGCGGTGGCGCGCCTGTACGCGCTCAAGGGACGCCCGGCGGACAAGCCGGCGGCGCTGCTCTGCTTCTCGCTCGCGACCGCGCTCGCGCTGCTCCCGGAAGCCGGCGAGCGCACACGCGCGGTGCTCGGCGCGCTGTTGCCAGGGCCCGTGACCGTGCTCCTCGCAAATCCGCTGCGTCGCTTCCCGCTCGCCGGCGGCGATCTGCTCGGGCTGCGCGTGATCGATATCGGCCTGTCGCTTGCCACGCCGGTGTTGCAGTCCAGCGCCAACCGCTCAGGTGGTCGCGATGCGCGGCGCCTGCAGGACGTCGCGCGGGCGATCCGCGACCGCGCCGACCTCGTGCTCGACGGCGGGACGTTGGCGGGAAAACCTTCCACGGTCATTGACCTGAGCACAATCGAGCACGGTGGCCGATGGCGCGTCCTGCGGCCCGGCGCATTCAGCGAGGCCGACATCGCGCGGGCGCTCGACGGTCCGGTCTAGGAGCACTGGTAAGCTCGCCTGGCGGTGTCTGAAACGCTTCCTCAGGACTACTTCAACCGCCCCGTCGCCGAGGTCGATCCCGAGATCGCCGAAGTGCTCGCACTGGAGCTCGACCGCCAGCAGCGCACGCTCGAGCTGATCGCCTCCGAGAACTTCGTCCCCCAAGCCGTGCTCGACTGCCAGGGCAGCGTGCTGACGAACAAGTACGCGGAGGGCTACCCCGGGGCGCGCTACTACGGCGGCTGCGAGTTCGTGGACATCTCCGAGCAGCTGGCGATCGACCGCGCGAAAGAGCTGTTCGGCGCCGAACATGCGAACGTCCAGCCGCACTCGGGAGCGCAAGCGAACGCCGCGGTCTACCACGCCCTGCTCGATCCGGGCGACACCATCATGGGCCTGTCGCTGGCGCACGGCGGTCACCTGACGCACGGGATGAGGCTGAACGTCTCGGGCCGGCTTTACAACATCGCGCCCTACGAGGTCGATCCGCAGACCAGCCTGATCGACATGGATGAGGTCGCTCGCATCGCCCGTGAGCGGCGTCCAAAGCTGCTGCTGGCCGGCTGGTCCGCCTATCCCCGCGTGCTCGACTTTCCGCGCTTTCGCGAGATTGCCGACGAGGTCGGGGCCTACCTGATGGTCGACATGGCGCACTTCGCCGGCCTCGTCGCGGCGGGACTGCATCCGAGCCCGATCGAGCATGGGGCGGACGTCGTCACGACCACGACCCACAAGACGCTCGGCGGGCCGCGCGCCGGCATGATCCTCTGCCGAAGCGAGCTGGCAAAGAAGATCGACTCCGCGGTCTTCCCGGGCCAGCAGGGCGGGCCTCTGCAGCACGTGATCGCCGCCAAGGCCGTGACGATGCGGATTGCCGCGAGCGAGGCCTTCCGCGAGCGCCAGCAACGCACGCTCGACAGCGCCCGCGTGCTCGCCGACGCTCTGCTCGACGTCGGCCACGGCGTCAGGGTTCTGACCGGCGGCACTGATGTCCACCTCGTGCTCGTCGACCTGCGAGAAAGCGAGTTGAGCGGTCAGGACGCCGAGGACCGTCTCGCCGAGATCAACGTCACTGTCAACCGCAACGCGATCCCATTCGATCCTCGCCCTCCTCGCGTGACGTCCGGCTTGCGGATCGGTTCACCGGCGATGGTCACGCGGGGCTTGGCAGCCGAGGACTTTCGTGAGATCGGGGAAATCATCGGCGTCGCCTTGAGCCCGGAGTTCGAGGCCCAGCGCGGCGAGCTGCTCGAGCGGGTCGCGGCGATCATCGAGCGCTATCCGCTCTACGCCGAGCTCGCGTCCCACGCCGCCGTCTAGCGGTGCCCGGCGGTGAGCGCTGCTGTGATCGCCGCGCGCACGGTCGCGGTATGCCTGCGATGCTTCGCTGTCGCGCGTGAATCATTCCGAGCTTGATGCGCTGTACGCATTTGCTGCGGCGACTGTGGCCGCGGCGCTGCTGACCCCACTCACGATGCGGCTCGCTCGTCGCGTTGGCGCCGTTGACGAGCCGAACGCGCGAGGGCTGTCCTCGCGCCCCACGCCGCTGCTCGGCGGTCTCGCGATCTTTGCCGCCGTGCTCATCGGCGGCTTGCTGTGGCTACCAAGCACAACGAGCACCGGTCCCCACACGGCGCCGGTGCACTGGCACGGTGTGCTGCTGGCGGCGGCGCTGATCACGATCGTCGGCGCCATCGATGACCGCTTCAACCTCCATCCGGCGACGAAGCTCGCCGGCCAGATCGCTGCGGCGGTGGTCGCTGAACAGTACGGCATCGTCGTCGAGCACATCACGGTACCGCTGCTTGGAGTTCTGAACTTCCCCAACGCCGGGCCGACGCTGACCGTGATCGGGCTGGTCGGGATGATGAACGTCGTCAACTTCTCCGACGGCGTCGACGGCCTCGCCGCGGGCGTGTGCGCGATCATCGCCGCCGCCTTCGCGGTGATCGCGTTCGATCTCGGCCGGGATGCTGCCGGCGTCCTCGCGGCGCTCACGGCCGGCGCGTCACTCGGCTTTCTGGTCCACAACTTTCATCCGGCGTCGAGCTTCATGGGCGACTGCGGGGCGAACCTGCTCGGACTGCTGATGGGCTGTATCGCGGTCCAAGGCGACATCAAGACGACATCGGCGATCGCCTTTGCGCTGCCGTTGATCCTGCTCGCGGTGCCCTTCCTAGACACCACCTTCGTCGTGCTCAAGCGGCTCAAATACCGCCGCCCGGTTTACGTCGCCGACGCCGAGCACTTCCACCACCGAATGGCGCGAATCGGCTTCAGCGTGCGCCGTACGGTGATCTACCTCTACGGCTGGACGTTGATGCTCGCCGGTCTCGCGCTGGCGCTGCGTTTCATTCCCTACTCCACCTATTCGGGTCACCAACGGGAGCTCCACGCCGGCTGGCTGGTCGTGATGGTCGCGCTCGGGCTGGTCGTCGCGCTGGCGAGCGTCTACCTGATCTATGTGCTCGAGATAGTCAAGTTCAGAGGCCGTGGCGCCACGCCGACGGCGAGCGGCGAGCAGTCCGTGGTGAGCCCGCCGGGCGCCGCGACGGGCGGGCCCGCACAGCCGTCGCGCGTCGACGCCGCGCAGCGGCGGGCGAGCTCTGGCGAACGGGCGTCGCGGCAGGCCTGACGCCGGCGGTTCAGGTTGTCGATCCTGGTTTAGCGGGCTGAGGGCTACCCCGTAGCTCAGGCGCAGGGAGACACGTGCTGTATCGAACGCTCACACGAGCTGACAATGAAGGAGAGGCTCATGGCCACAGTTGACAAAACGCCGGGAATCCTGACGAAGCTCGACCCGCTCCGCCACCACAAGCACTACCAGCCCGACGCGAACGGGAAGACCTCACCGTACGCTGGCGGCAGCAGCTTTATGGAGCGCGTCGCCGAGGGCGTCGCTAGCGGGATGGGCACCGTCGCCTTCGTGGTCATCGGCTCGCTCATCATCCTCGGCTGGGTACTTATCAACGGCGCTATCCCGTATCTCGAGCACACGTTCACGGCGCTCAGCAAGGGTGGGCAGTTCGACCCCGAACCGTGGATTCTGTTGAACCTGATCTTCTCCGGCGTGGCTTTCTACACCGGCGCGCTCGTGATCATCGCCCAGAAGGCACAGACGCGGACCGATGTCGCCAACGAGGCTGCAGCGGCGGCCCACCGTGACGAGCTCGCGCAGTTCCAGACCGACCTGCTGCAGCAGAACACAAAGCTGACCCAGGAGATCGACGCTGTCGCCAAGAAGCTCACGACGCTCATCGAGGAAGTCCACAACGTCACCTGCAAAAAGTGAGCGCTGAGTTCCACGAATTCCCGGGCCGTGAACTCGGAGGCCTGGGCATGGTTGAGTTAGGTTTGCGTTACGATGACCAATCGTCCTCCGGGGGAGTGATGCATAAGGTCGGGCCTAGTGCTTGCGACTCTCCGAGACGAGGTAAACGCAATGCGAAGGTTGGCATGGCAGCAGCCTGATAGCCGGGTACATGTGCTCGTCGATGAGGACGGGAACGTGCTCCGAACGATCACGACCATGCCTCCCAGCCTTGGCGACCCGGAGGTCGAGTACCACGTGACGACCAAAGGCCACGTAGAGAGCACCCATACCTCGCTAGAAGACGCGATGACCGCGGCCGAAGCGGCTGCTCCGCAGGGATAGTCAAGTTCGGAGGCCGTGGCCGTTCAGGCGATCTTGATCGCCAGCAGGTAGACACAGCTCGCGAGCGTCACCGCCTGCAGGCGGCGGCTGGCACTGAGCGATGCCGGAAGCAGCGCCCAGAGCCCGTACCACGGCAGCAACCAGCCGGTGCAGGCGAGCAGCGCGAGCGTTGCCCACGCATAGCAGTCAATCCACCACGATCCGCGCCACGTGCGCCATAGCGCTGCGAGCAGTGCGGCACCGAAAAGCGTCAGGAACACGACGCGGACGCCTTCGGCGAGTCGCCCGAGCCCGAGCAGCCGCGAGACATATGAGGGCACGCTGCGCACGGCGACATCTCGCTGCTCGCCAACGAGCGCCTGCACAAGGCCACTCAGGTCGCTGCCAAAAGCCACAACGGCGACGATCGCGGCGAGCACCAGCGCGGCGAGCATCGTGACGGCAATGCGCCGTCGCCGTGAGGCACCGAGCAGGGCGAACGGAAGCACAAGCCCGGCGGAGGCCTTGAGCGCCGTTGCGAGGACCAGCGCGACGCCGCCCGCTCGCTCGCGGGCGGTCACGATCAGCAGCACCCCGGCAGCGACGAACATGCCGATTAGCGTGTCGTTTTGGGCGCCGGCGACGGCGAAGACGAGCACCAGCGGGTTGAGCCCGTACATCACGACGGCGCACGACGGAGAGCGTCCGAGGCGCGTCGCGATGCGCCACACGAGGGCGACCGTCGCCAGGCTCGTGAACGCTGCCACCAGCTTCAGCGCCCACAGCCCACCAGCGATACCCAGCGGCACGATCGCGTAGCTGATCAGCGTGAACAGCGGACCGTACGGCGTCGTGACATTGGGCCAGCCGACGTAGGGGAGGATCGCGTCATGCGGAGCGGCGCTCGCACCGTGGCCGTAGGGACTGAGACCGTGGAGGACGCCAAGTCGCGCGAACGCGATGTAGCCGAAGACATCGCTGGACAGCAGCGGCGGCGCGAGCAGCGCTGCAACGTGCGCGAGCACGATCGCGCACCAGACGCGGCGACTCCCGAGCGCCGTCGCGCACAGCAGGGCCAGCGCGTAACACAGGCAGATCACCACCACGAGCGCCTTGAGTACGCCGCTGGGCATCTCGAGTCCGAGCCCGTGCAAAGGCCCCGCCATCCAGCTCGGGAAGTGCTTGGCGCTCAGCGCGACGAAGTCCGACGGACCCGCGGCTGCACCCGCCGCGAGCACGAAGACGCAGGCCACGAGCACGGCCAGGGCAACGCCGCCAACGGTCGCGGGCCGGGCGATCGCCCGCCGCAGCGGCAGGCTGGGCACCTCAGCACCCAGCGGTTGGGAGTCCGGCGCAAGCGCGACCACCGCCCAATCATCCACGCTCACGGCCGGTTCGGGAGTTGCGCGCGTGCCGCGCAGGTGAGGCGACGGGCCGTACGTGTGCGCCGATTCCGCCCGTATATGAATTTCTTACTTTCATCGCCTGCGGTAGGTAGAGTGTTGCTTGCCCTTACGCGCCCGGACCAACTTGCGCTCCAGCGACAGATACGACGGTTCCACGGCGAAGGCCGCCGAGCCGCGACGCGTTTTGATTCTCTCCGCCGACGTTGGCGAAGGGCACGCCGCGGCCGCTCGGGCGTTGCGCGAGCAGCTCGAATGCTCAGGCGAGCCAGTCGAGGTCACGCTGATCGACGGCCTCGCGGCGATGGGTCCTTTGCTGCGCTCCGTCGTCGCCGACGGCTATCGCACCCAGTTGCGCGTGGCGCCGCACTCCTACTCGCTCTATTACTGGCTGCTCAAGCACGTGCCGCCGGTGCGAGCCGCCACCAAGCTGATGCTGACGCGCCTCGGCGGGCGCTCGCTGCGCCGGACGATCGCCGGGTACTCGCCCGATGTCGTCGTCTCGACCTACCCGGCGATCACTGTTGTGTTGGGCTACCTGCGCCGCCGGCGCCTGCTCGACATCCCGGCTGTGGCGACGATCACCGATATGACCGGGTTGTTCTTCTGGGCCCAGCGCGGGATCGATATGCATCTCGTGATGTACGCGGCGTCGGTCGGCGACGTCGAGCGGATCGCGGGGCGCGGCAGCGCGCAGGTTGTGCGGCCGCTGATCGCCGCCGAATTTCTCGAGCCGCGTGACAGCGGCGCGGCGCGCGAGGCGCTGGGGCTGCCCCGCGGCGAGCGTGTCGTCGTCGTCTCCGGCGGCGGCTGGGGCGTCGGCGACATCGCCGGTGCCGTCGAGCAGCTCGAGCAGATCCCCGACGCGACGATCGTCTGCCTCGCCGGACACAACGAGCTCGTCCACGATCGCCTGGTCGAGAAGTTCGCTGCGAGCGAGCGTGTCCGCGTGCTCGGCTTCACCGACCAGATGTCGGATCTGTTGGCGGCAGCGGACGTGCTGGTCCATTCGACCGGCGGCGTGACGTGCCTCGAGGCGATGGCCCGCGGCTGTCCGGTTGTTGCCTACGGGCTACCAGTCGGTCACGCGAAACTCAACACGCGGCAGATGGCCGAGCACGACCTCGTCGCGCTTGCGAACTCTGCCGGAGAGTTGGTCGAGTACGTCAAGCAGACCTGCCGCGGTGACGGAGCGCCCAAGCGTCCGCAGGTCGTATCCGCCTACACCAACGCCGCGGATGCTGTGCTTTCCACGGCGGTGCGTGTGCGCCCGATCGCCCGTTGGCGGCTGCGGGCTGCGCGGACACTGACGGCGGCGGTGCTCGCGCTGGGGGTCGGGGTCTGGCTACTCTCGACCGACGAACTCGACGCGTTCGCGTCGGTGCTCGTCGGACACACTGTGAAAACTGTCCCGACACACGGCCTGGACGCCGTCGCCGTGATCGTGCAGACGCGGCCTGCCGACTTCTCCGTGGTTGGCAGGCGACTGGAGGGCGCCGGGATACGCGTCTCGTTCGCGAGCACGTCGGTGCCGAGCATGGCGACGCGCCGCATGCTGCATAGCCTCGGCGACCAGGTCCTCCCCTCGATCGATCGTGGCGGCTTGTTCCACTGGGTCAGGACCTCGGCTGAGTTGCGCCGCGAGGCCCGAGCGATGCACCTCGACCGCCACTTCTACTACGTCGCCCCGACCAACCCCACCGTCGGTCAGCTGCTGCTCGCCCATGTCGCCGGGGCGACCGCCGTTGGCGGTGCCGTACAGTTCAATCCGCGGACCTCGCGGCCGTCGCGGCCGCTTCACCCTGGAGACATCGTCGTCGTGACGCTCGGTGTGTCCTCCAGCTCGCCGCGCGAACTCCGCCGTCTCGTCTCGGCGCTCAAGAACGCCGGGCTGTCGGGGCTACCGCTCTCGACGCTCGTCCGCTGAGCGCCTCACGGGCGGTTGCTGATAGCAAGCAGCGCGGGCGAGCGTGCGACCACTGTTGCGCCGGCGAGCAGGACGGCGAGGCAGCCAAAGAGCGGTAGGCCCGAGAGCGGTGTGTCGAGGAAGCTTTCGTGCAGGATCAGCGGAGCGAGACCGATCGGCACGACCGTTTGCACGACGAAGACGACCGGGGCGACGAGGATTGCGGCGCGTCGCTGGAGCGCGCTCATCTCGGCGGTGAGACCGACGACCGCAGCGGCCATGGCAGCGATCGCCCAGAGCACGGCGGTCAGCCAGTGCTGATGAGAAGCCGCGTCGGCGAAGAGCTTGTCGGCAAGCGCGCTCCAGGCGAACGCCAGTCCCGCCCCGATGATCGTCAGGTTCGCCATCGAGCGGCCGACGAACTGCGCCAGAAATGGCAGTGACGCAGCGAACCCGAGCAGCACCAGCACCAGCAGCAGCGCGACGCCGTGCACGTGGCTGGTGGTTCGCGGCGGCGCTAGCGCCCCGATCCCCGCGACGCCGGCAACGATCGCGCAGACCGCCAACAGCTCGCGGCGTCCTGTTCGCTCGCCGAGCATCCGCTCGCCCATCAGCAGCAACACCAAGAGCCCGGAGGCCAGTGCCGGCTGCACGACCTCGAGTGGCGCAAATAGCAGCGCCACGATCTGCAACGGCCAACCCGCCGCGGTCATCGCTGTGCCGGCCAACCAGCGGCCGCGCCTCAGCAGATGCGTGAGCAGCGATATCCGCATCGCATACTCGTTGCCGGCGACCCTGGCGTCGACCGCCTGCACCGCGATCCCTAGGCTGTAAAGCGCAGACGCCGCCGTCGCCGCCGCTATCCCGATGAGCAACGAAATCATGACCAGGAGCGATCATCGCAGTCCCGACGTCGGGCGGACGCTCACCCTGGCATGTTCGATCGCCAGCGGCGCCTACCTCTTGCCGGCGCTCGCCGGGCTCTCTGTGCTGGCGCCGCTGCGACGGCCGCTCGGCATCGCCGACCGCACGCTGGACGGGCGCGGTTACGGCCTCACCTTCGACGACGGCCCGCATCCGCAGGGGACACCGGCGGTGCTCGAACTGCTCGCTGCACGCGGCGTAAAGGCGACGTTCTTCCTCGTCGGCGAGCAGATTGTTCGCAACCCGTCGATCGCCGCCGAGATCGTCGCGGCTGGACACGGGATCGGCCTGCATTGCGATCGCCATCGCAACCTGCTGCGCCTCGGTCCGCGCGCCGTGCGCGACGACATCGGCCGCGCCCGGGCGCGGATCGAGGACGCGACCGGGTGTCCGATCGAGCGCTACCGTCCTCCATACGGCATCTTCAATGCCGCGGCGCTCGCGCTCGTCAAGCGCAACGGCTGGCGGCCGCTGCTTTGGACGCACTGGGGGCGTGACTGGGAGGCGCAGGCGACCCCGGAGTCGATCGCCGAGCGGCTCGTCGGCGGGGGCGTGGCCGCCGGCTCCGTGTTGCTGCTACACGACTCCGACAGCTACGGTGCGGATGGATCTTGGCGGCGCACGGTCGCGGCACTGCCACGCGTGCTCGACGCGCTCGAACGGCATGGGCTCGCCGCGAGCACAGCCGTCTGAGTGTCACAAGCTTGTTACAAAGTCCCCGGGCATATAGACTTGCGCTGTCGTCGCGGCGCCTGCCTCCCAGCGCTCGACGGGCCGCGCAGCGGATATCTGCGCGGGCGTCGGTGGTTGGGGGCGCCACAATGAACGCCTCATCAGAGCCCTCTCAACCCCAGACGACCGACCAGGCACCGCTCGAGCAGGGTGGGGCGGCGCACGAGCATGACGGACTCCCGTCAGAGCTTCACCGGGCGCGATGTCGCGGGCGCTGGACTTTTGATGCTCGCGATCAATCTCGCTTGCGCCGCTGCCGGAGCGGGTATTGGTGCTCTCGTGGGCGCTTTCGTGCCGTTGCTGCTGGCCGGCTTCGCAGTCGGCTTCTTTCTCGGGATGAGCGTTGTCGTTAAGCGCTTCCGCGATGTCTGAGCCGGCCATGAACCTCGTCCGCTACACCGACGTCGTGCTCGTGGCAGTCGGCGCCGCCGTCGCGATCCCACTCGGCGCACCCACCCTCGGTTACGCGATCGGGGGCGGAACCTGGCTGCTGCAGCGGGTCCTACAGGAGGCCGACAAACGCTGGATCGCGAAGGTCGGCAAGCCGATCAGGCGCCTCGGATACACGCTGTTCGAAGCCTTCGGACGTATCTGGCTGCTGGCCGCCGGCATCATCGTCGCGATCGCCGTCGGAAATCGCGCTGACGCGCTGACGGCGGCGCTGATCATCCTCTGCGCCTACACCGTCGCGTTCCTGATCCGCATCACGAGCGGCCCGCCACAAGGACAGCCCGCAAGATGACGAGCGTTGGGGGGTTGATGACTAGCATCCGCGGGTGGAGCAAGGCGCAGAAGATCTCCGCCGGCATCGTCCTCGCCTGGTTGGGCGGCACGATCGCGATCGCGCTCGCGTTCGGCCTGAAGAGCCAGAAGAACCTCAACTACCTGCCGCAGGACGAGTTCAAGCTGTTCACCTGGGCCCACCTGTTCGGCCCGATCGACCTCAACAAGGCCGTGCTCTACCTCGTGCTGGCCGGCGCGCTCACGGTCGGCGCGATGGTCTGGATCGCCAAGCGCATGCAGATGCGCCCGAACCGCGTTCAGACCGCCGTCGAGTGGGCCTACGGCATCTGTAAGCGGCAGATCACCGACGACAACATGGACGCGGACATGGCGCGCAAGTGGTTTCCACTGATCGCGACGCTGTTCTTCTTCATCCTCGTGTCCAACCTGCTCGGCTACATCCCACTGCCGGTGAACACGAACCCGCTCGAGGAGGTTCACCTCTTCGGAGCGACGCTGCCGACCTTCCAGCTGTTCGCGGCGACGACCAACATCTCGTTCCCGCTGACGCTGGCGCTGATCGTCTATATCGCCTTCAACGCTGAGGGCGTGCGCGCCCACGGGCCGTTCGGCTACGTCAAGAGCCTCGTTCCGGCGGGTGTCGCCGGCGGGATGCTGCTGCTGATCTTTCCGATCGAGATCCTGTCCAACGTCCTGCGGCTGCTCTCGCTGACGATCCGCCTGTGGGCGAATCTGCTGGCGGGCCATATGCTGATCGGGTTCATGAGCGGCGGCCTCGCGGTGCTGCTCGGCGTGAAGTTCCTCGCCTGGTTCTTGCTCCCGTTCGGCGTCGTCATGTTCCTCTTTGAGGCGGTGCTGATCGCCGGTCTTCAAGCCTTCATCTTCGCCATACTCGCCGCGATCTACCTCGGCAGCGCGGTTTCCGAACACTAGCCCGATAAGGAGTCCCACTTGTTTGCTCAACTGGTCGTGTCAATCTTCCACCCGCTGCTCGCGGCTGCGTCGACGGCCGCGTCGAACCTGACCGTCGGGGAGGATGCCGGCAAGGCGATCTCGATCGGCGTCGGCGCCGGCGGTGGCGCTGCGGGAGCCGGTGCCGGTATCGGCATGCTCTTCGGCAAGGTCTACGAATCGGTTTCCCGCCAGCCGGAGATGCAGGCTGACCTGACCGGCCTGCAGTGGCTCGGCTTCGCTTTGACCGAAGCGACGTTCTTCTACGGCTTGGTGGGCGGGCTCATCGGCTACGTCCTCGCCTAGAACGCTATGACGCCTCTCGCCTCATCAAGCGGTTCCTTCCTGATCTCACCCAACGTCGGGCTGATGATCTGGACGCTCGTCGTCTTCGGAATCTCGGTTTTCATCCTCAACCGGGCCGTCTTCCCGCGGATCCGCGACGCGCTCGACCGCCGGCAGCAGGCGATCGAGGAGTCGATCGACTCGCAGGAACGACTGCGTGCCGAGGCCGAGACGATTCTCGCCGAGTACCGCACGCGGCTCGAAGAAGCCCGCCAGCAGGCCGAGGAGATCGTCACTCGCGCACGCCGCACCGGTGAGGAGCATGAGCGAGAGACGCTGGAGAGCGCGCGTGCCCACCGTGAGGAGCTGCTCGAGCAAACAAAGCGCGACATAGAAGACGAAACCCGCCGCGCGATCGACGAGATTCGCAAGGCTGTCGCTACCCTGACGATCCTTGCGACGGAGAAGGTCACGCGCAAGACGCTCACCAGCACGGACCAGGAACGCCTCGTCGAAGAGGCCCTCGGCGAACTCGATTTCACCTCCCTACAAGGCTCGGAGAACTAGCGACCGATGGAAGAGATCGCCGAGGTCTATTCCCGGGCGTTGTTCGAGGCCGCCGTCGAGCACGGGCGTCTGGACATAATTCGCGAGCAGCTCGGCGCGTTCACCGACGCGCTCGAGCAGAGCGAGGAGCTCCAGGTGTTCTTCTACTCGCCGTACTTCTCGAGCGACGAGCAGCGGTCGGGACTCGAGCGGGTACTGAGCGACGCTGACGAGCTGATCTCGAATTTCATCGAACTGCTGATCGAGAAGCACCGGATGCCGGCGCTGTCGTTGATCCGGCGCCGTTTCGAGGTGCTCTGGGACAGGGAGAACCACGTGCTTCCGGTGCAGGTCACGAGCGCGATCGCGCTCGGCGAGAAGACCGTCAGCGAAATCGGCCGGCGAATCGGCGAGCAGACCGGTCAGCATGTCGAGCTTACGAGCAACGTCGATCCGGAGATCCTCGGCGGCATCGTGCTGCGCGTCGGGAATTCGATTCTCGACGCGTCGATCCGAAACCGTCTTGAACAACTACGCAAAGAAGTCGCTCACCGCTAGTGGCGCAGCAGCGGCGCAAGGGAGCCAAAGCACATGCAAATCAATCCTGACGAGATAACCAGCATCCTCAAAAGCCGGATCGAGGGGCTAGACGCAGGCAGCGCCACGCTGACCGAGGTCGGCACCGTCCTGTCGGTAGCGGACGGCATCGCGCGCGTCCACGGGCTGGATAACGCGATGTCGATGGAGATGCTCGACCTGCCCCACGACGTCGTCGGTCTGGCGCTCAACCTCGAGGCCGACAACGTCGGCGCGGTGCTGTTCGGAGAATGGGAAAGGATCTCCGAGGGAGACCTGGTCAAGCGCACCGGGCGCCTGCTCGAAGTCCCGGTCGGGGAGGCACTGCTTGGGCGGATCGTCTCACCGCTCGGGCGCCCGCTCGACGGCAAGGGGGACATCGCCACGACCGAAACGCGCCCGGCTGAGTTCAAGGCGCCAGGCGTAGTTCAGCGTCAGCCGGTGTTGCAGCCGATGCAGACCGGACTGAAGGCGATCGACTCGATGATCCCGATCGGGCGCGGTCAGCGCGAGCTGATCATCGGCGACCGCCAAACCGGCAAGACGACGATCGCCCTCGACACGATCATCAACAACCGCGACAGCGGCGTTGTGTCTATATATGTGGCGATCGGGCAGCGCATGTCGACCGTCGTGCAGCTCGCCGAGACGCTGCGCGAGCAGGGCGCGCTCGAGAACACGATCATCGTCGCCGCTCCGGCCGACGAGGCCGCGCCGATCAAGTACGTGGCGCCGTACGCCGGCTGCGCGATGGCTGAGTACTTCGTCTACAAGGGTGGACACGCGCTGTGCGTCTACGACGACCTGACCAAGCACGCCTATGCCTACCGGCAGATGTCGCTGTTGCTGCGCCGTCCACCGGGCCGCGAGGCCTACCCGGGTGACGTGTTCTATCTCCATTCGCGGCTGCTCGAGCGCGCAGTGAAGCTGAACGACGAGCTCGGCGGCGGATCGATGACCGCGCTGCCGATCATCGAAACCCAGGCCGGAGACGTGTCTGCCTACATCCCGACGAACGTGATTTCGATCACCGACGGGCAGATCTTCCTCGAGCCGAAGCTGTTCAACTCCGGCGTGCGGCCGGCGATCAACGTCGGCATCTCGGTCTCGCGCGTCGGCGGCAACGCCCAGATCGGACCGATGAAGAAGGTTGCCGGGCGGCTCAAGCTGGAGCTCTCGCAATACCGTGACCTGGAGGCCTTCGCGCAGTTCGGCTCGGACCTGGACGCGGACACGCAGAAGACGCTGGCGCGCGGCGAGCGCCTCGTCGTGTCGCTGAACCAGGGCGAGCGCCAGCCGCTCCCGGTCGAGGACCAGGTGCTGCAGGTATACGCAGCGACGAATGGCTTCCTCGATCGGATCAAGGTTGAGCGCGTGCCCGAGTTCCTCTCGGAGTTCGTCGAGCACGCGCACGCGCACCACAAGGCGTTGCGCAAGAAGATCGCCGACCAAGACTGGTCGGACGAGGTTCAGGACGCCGTGCGCGAGGCCGCAACCAAGTTCGCCGAGGACTTCGGCTATGACCTCGACGAGGACGGCCAGCCGGTCGACGAGGACGTGATGCCGCCGCGGGCGGCCGAGCCGCAGAAGCGCGCCCAGCGCAAGAAGAAAGAGGAGGTCGCGCCGGCCTAGCCGGTGCGACGACGACGTTGGCCTCCCAGCGCGAAGTTCGCAACCGAATCGCGAGCTTCAAGAACATCCAGAAGATCACGCGCGCGATGGAAGCCGTCTCAGCGGCCCGGCTGCGCCGCGCGGAGCAGCGGATCATCGCGCTTCGCCCCTATGCCGGGGCGATCCGCCGGATGGCGCGCCAGGCAGCTCGAGATGCGGGGTCGGAGGTGTCGCGCCTGCCACTGCTCGCGGCACGCGAGCAGGAGCGTAACGTCGGCATCTTGCTGGTCACCGCCGATCGTGGCCTGGCCGGCGCCTTCAACTCGCAGATAATCCGCGCCGGCCTCCAGATCGGCAGCGACGCCGAGGCCGCCCAGCAGGGCGCGGTGTGGTTCGCCACTGGACGCCGCGGCGTCTCCTCGCTGACCTTCCGCGGCCGACAGCTGTCCGGCGCCTACACCGGCTTCACCGACCGCCCGGCATACGGCGACGCTCGCAGGATCGCCGGCGACGTGATGACGGCCTACATCGATGGTGCGGTCGATCGCGTCGAGATCGTCTACAACGGCTACGTTTCGCCGCTCACTCAGCGTGTAACCCGCGAGACCCTGCTCCCGGTCGCTGCAGCGACGATCCTCGGCGAAGATGACGAGGAGCCGTTTGAGCCGAAAGCCGGCCGGCGCGCGATGGTCGAGTACGAGCCGGACGCGGTTGAGATCCTGCGCGTACTGGTGCCCGACTATGTGGAGATATCGCTTTACCGGGCGCTGCTCGAATCGACCGCCTCCGAGCATGGCGCTCGGATGACGGCGATGCGCAGCGCGTCAGAGAACGCTGGTGAGCTGATCGAAGCCCTCGCGCTGGACATGAACCGTGCGCGCCAGGCCGAGATCACCCAGGAAATATTGGAAGTCGTCGCCGGCGCCGGGTCGCTGGTCTAAACCGATGGCTCGAGCCACAAAGGAGCAAGCACCGATGCAAGCGTCCAAAGCTGCAAACGTCGGCTATATCGAGGAAATCCAGGGCGTCGTGATCGAGGCGGTCTTCCACGAGCGGCTGCCGGAGATCAACCACGCGATCACCGTCGCCCGCGCGAGCGGCGCCGAGGAGGCCAAAGGCGTCAGCGCGAGCGTCGACGAGCTGCTGGTCTGCGAGGTGCAGCAGCACCTCGGCGACAACCGCGTGCGCGCGGTCGCGATGGACAGCACAGATGGTCTGTCCCGTGGCACGGAGGTGATCGACACCGGCGCACCGATCACAGTGCCGGTCGGCGAGGTCACGTTGGGGCGGATCTTCAACCTTCTTGGTGAGCCGATCGACCTCGGCGAGCCGATGCCCAAAGATGTCGAGCGTCGCGCGATCCACCAGGTCGCGCCACCGGTCGAGGAGCTCACCACGACGACCGAGATGTTCGAGACCGGGATCAAGGTCGTCGACCTGCTGGCGCCCTACGCAAAGGGTGGCAAGGTCGGCCTGTTCGGCGGTGCGGGCGTCGGCAAAACGGTCCTGATCCAGGAGCTGATCCACAACCTGGCCAAGGAGCACGGCGGATTGTCGGCGTTCTGCGGTGTCGGCGAACGCTCCCGTGAGGGCAACGACCTGTGGCTCGAGATGAAGGAATCCGGCGTGCTCGAGAAGACGATGCTCGTCTTCGGCCAGATGAACGAGCCGCCGGGCGCGCGCATGCGCGTTGCCCTCTCGGGTCTGACGATGGCCGAGTACTTCCGCGACCAGGGTCAGGACGTATTGCTGTTCATCGACAACATCTTCCGCTTCGTGCAGGCCGGCTCCGAGGTCTCGGCGCTGCTCGGGCGGATGCCCTCGCAGGTCGGTTACCAGCCGACGCTCGAGACCGAGATGGGCCAGCTGCAGGAGCGAATCACCTCGACGCGAACCGGTTCGGTCACCTCCGTGCAGGCGATCTACGTCCCCGCCGATGACCTCACGGACCCTGCGCCTGCATCGGTGTTCGCGCACCTCAACGCAACAACGGTGTTGTCCCGGGCGATCTCTGAGAAAGGCATCTACCCGGCGGTCGACCCGCTCGACTCGACCTCGACGATCCTCAAGCCGGACATCGTCGGGGATGAGCATTTCCACGTTGCCAACCGCGTCAAGGAGATCCTCCAGCGCTACAAGGAGCTCCAGGACATCATCGCGATCCTCGGCATCGACGAGCTCTCAGACGAGGACAAGATCATCGTCCAGCGAGCCCGCAAGATCGAGCGCTTCCTCTCCCAGCCCTTCTCGGTCGCCGAACCGTTCACCGGCACGCCGGGCGAGTACGTGCCGATCGCCGACACGATCCGTGGCTTCGCCGAGCTGATCGAGGGCAAGCACGACGACGTACCCGAACGCGCCTTCTTCCTCAAGGGCACGATCGAGCAGGTCGTCGAGGCGGCGCAGCGGGACGACTGATGGCGCACACGCCCTTCACGGCCGAGGTCCTCACGCCCGAAGGTGAGGTATTCAACGAAGAAGTCGAGATGGTCTCGACGCGCACAACGGTGGGGTTGATCGCCCTGCTCGCGAACCACGCGCCGCTGCTCGGGCGGCTCGAGCCAACCGAGCTGCGTCTGTATCGCTCGGAGACCGAGATCGTTCGCTTCGCGCAGGCCGAGGGCTATGTCCAGATGTCGGGAAACCACGCACTGCTGCTGGTCGAGGAGCTGATCGATCCGGCGGCGCTCGATCGCGGCGAGCTCGAGCGGCTGCGCGACGCCGCGCGAGACGCAGAAGCGGCGGCCGACGCCGGCAGCGAAGAGGCCGCTCGCGCCCGTCGCGACCTTCGTCGCGCTGAGGCATTTCTTCGCATCCTCGACGAGAGGTAGTACCGCGCCGGGCTGCGAGCCGGCGGGCTGGTCAGATGTCCTGCCGGTGGACGGATAGCCCGATTCTTAGCGCAGCGAGAGATCGGCTTTATGCGCCGCGCTACAGTGCTGAAAGGTAGATGAGACGCCAGCGACGCCAGCCGTGTCGAGCGCGCGTCGCCCTGGCGGCCACCATCATCATCGTGGCGGTGCTCGGAGGCGCCAGCAGCGCGTGGGGGTCCGAGCTCTCGCCCCAGGTCAGCACGAACTGGGCCGGGTACTTCGCGACCACGGGTCCAGCGACGCACCATTTCGCCAAGCACTTCACCTCTGTCTCAGGGACCTGGGTGCAGCCCACAGCCACCTGCACGCCGGGCTCCCCGACCTATTCGGCGTTCTGGGTCGGTCTCGGCGGCTACAGCGAAACCTCCAGCGCGCTCGAGCAGATCGGCTCGGAGGTCGACTGCAGCGCGTCGGGCCAGGCAACCAACTTCGCCTGGTATGAGTTGGTTCCATCTAACTCGAGCACGATCAAGCGGGTCCTCGTCTCGCCCGGCGACGTAATCTCCGCGACCGTCAGCGTCCACGGCACGAAGGTGAAGCTCTCGCTGCACGACATCACGCAGGGAACTCACTTCAGCGCGACCAAGACGATGCGCTCGCCCAATCCAGATACAAGCTCCGCCGAATGGATCGCGGAGGCCCCGTCACAGTGCAATCAGAACAACAACTGCTCGGCACTTCCGCTGACCAACTTCGGCACTTTGAGCTTCTACGACGCAACCGCATCCTCGATCGGGAGCAAGGGGAAACGCACGGGGACGATCGACAACGGAGCGTGGTCATACGGGCCGATCTCGTTGCAAGCCAGCGTCGCTCACTTCCGCTTCAACCAAGCGCTCACGTCGTCGGCCGCGCCGGGGGTCTTGGCGAGCAGTGGCAATGCGTTCGTCGTGACCTACAACGCGAGTGCGCCCGGCGGGTCGACCGGGCCGTCTGGCACGAGCGGCCCGACCGGCACGACCGGTACGACGGGCACCAGCGGCGGCTCCGGCGCCACTGGCGCCACCTAGCGCGCCGCGCCGCTCCCGACGCGGGATCGTCTGCGTCGGCGCTAGGACCAGGCGTTCGTCAACCGGCGCAGCTCATCGTCCGTCAGCTCCAGTGACGCCCCGGGCAGGATTTCGTCGAGCTGCTCGGCGTTGCGTGCGCTGGCGATCGGCGCGACGACGGTCGGCTGCGCGCGCAGCCAGGCGATGGCAACCGAGGCGATGGGGGTCGTGTGAGCCGCGGCGATCTGCTCGAGCGCGCTGAGCAGGCCGTCCGCTCGACGGTCCTCGAGGTACTTCGCGGCGCCTCCGGCGCGCGGGCTGTCGATGCTCACGCCGGGTCGGTACTTGCCTGTGAGAAACCCGCGGGCGAGTGACCAGTAGGGCAGGCACGCAAGTCCTTCACGCTCACAGAGCTCGAGCATCTCGCCTTCGTAGCCGGTGCGGTCGACTAGGCTGTAATGGGGCTGGACCGCGACCGGACGCGCCAACCCCTCGCGCTTGCAGGCCGCGAGCGCCTCGGCGAGTCGCGGGGCCGAGAAATTGGACAGGCCGATCGTTCGCGCCTTGCCGGCTTTGACGAGCGCGTCAAACGCACCCAGCGACTCCTCCAGCGGTGTGCCCGGATCATCCGCGTGGGCGTAGTAGAGGTCGACGTAGTCGGTCTGCAGGCGACGCAGCGAGTCGTCGATCGCCGCGCGGATGTTCTCTGCGCCAAGCCCGGGATGAACGCTCCATTTCGCGACCTTGGTCGCGACCACGACGCGTTCGCGATTTCCGCGCGCCGCCAGCCATCTGCCGATGATCGTCTCCGACTCGCCGCCGTCGTTGCCGGGCGCAAAGTCCGAGTAGCCGTCGGCGGTGTCGATGAAGTTGCCGCCGGCCGCGACGTAGGTGTCGAGCACGGCGAACGAATCCGCCTCGTCGGCCGTCCAACCGAAGACGTTGCCGCCCAGGCACAGGGCAAACACATCGACGTCGCTGCTGCCGAGACGGGTCATGAGATCAACCTAGCGCAGACGCAAGGCGGCACATTCGTCGACCCGATCCCGATTTCGCAACGCTCGCCCGGTCGTTGGGCTACCACGGCGATGGACCGGTCACGGAGCGATCGGAGCTCGACGCCACGCTTGTAGAAGTGGTCGAGCGAGCTCTCGCTGGCGCTTGTGTTCTCGTCGACGTCCGTACGAGCAGGCGCGGCTACACGGGCGGTCCCTCACCCAGGGCGTAGGCTCGGGCACTGACGCTCCGATACCCTGGCGCCCTATGGAGTCGTCGCGCACACCGATCGCGGTAATCGGCGCCGGGTACGTTGGGCTCGTCACCGCGGCCGGCTTCGCCTCGCTCGGCGTGGAAGTGTTCTGCGTCGACATCGACCAGACGAAGATCGAGCAGTTGCAGCGCGGCGAGGTTCCGATCTACGAGCCCGGCCTCGCCGAGCTGATCGCAAGCAACCACGACCGGCTTCACTTCGCTACGACACTGGACGCGGCGATTGAGCACGCTCAGCTGCTGTTCGTCTGCGTTGGGACGCCGCCGACCTACTCCGGCGATGCCGACCTCGAGGCGGTCAATGCCGTCGTCGAGGCGATGCCCAGCTCGGGGCAGCACGCACTGGTGATGAAGTCGACCGTGCCGTGCGGCACCGGTCGCGCGCTGAAGCGGGTCCTTGGCGAGCAGGGCAAAGGCTCGCTGACCTACGTGTCCTGCCCCGAGTTCCTCAAGGAGGGCTCGGCGATCGACGACTTCATGCATCCCGATCGAGTCGTCATCGGCGACGACGGTGACGCTGCCGGTGACGTCGTGGCCACGCTCTATCAGCCGCTCGGAGCCCCGGTCCTGCGCACCGATATCGCGAGCGCGGAGATGATCAAGCTCGCCGCCAACGCGTTCCTGGCGACGAAGATCTCGTTCATCAACGAGATCGCGAACGTCTGTGAGGAAACCGGAGCCAACGTGCTCGACGTCGCCCAGGGGGTCGGCCTCGACGACCGAATCGGACCGCGGTTCCTGCAGGCCGGCGTCGGCTACGGTGGCTCGTGCTTCACCAAGGACGTCAGCGCGCTGAAGCTGCTGGCCGCCAACTCGGGCTACCACTTCCAGCTGCTGGGGGCGGTGATCGAGGTCAACGAGCTGCAGAAGCGCCGTGTTGTGGCCAAGCTCCAGCGCCACCTCGGCGAGCTTGCCGGCAAGCGCATCGGTGTGCTCGGCCTAGCCTTCAAGCCGAACACCGACGACATGCGCGGCGCATCTTCGCTGGTGCTCGCGGCCCGGCTGGAGGCGGAGGGCGCGCTGGTGCGGGCCTACGACCCAGTCGCCGAGGTCGAGGCACGCAAGATCATGCCCCAGCTCGACTACGCCGGCTCAACACTGGAGGTCGTCACCGACGCTGACGCCGTGGTCCTCGTCACCGAGTGGCCCGAGTTCCTCTCGCTCAACTGGGAAACGGTCGCCGCGGCGATGCGCGGCACGGTCGTGATCGACGGTCGCAATGCCCTGGACCCCGAGGCCGTGCGGGCGGCGGGGCTGAGCTACGAAGGGATCGGACGCGGATGATCTCCTCGCCACGGAGGTGCACGTGCAGGCTGTGATTCTCGCCGGCGGCGCGGGAACGCGGCTTCGGCCGCTCACCGCTCGCGTACCAAAGCCTGTCGTCACGCTGGTTGACCGCCCGTTCATCGTCTTCATGCTCGAGTGGCTGCGTGGCCACGGCGTCGATGACGTGATCCTGTCCTGCGGCTTCCTTGCGGACAGCGTACGCACGGTCCTCGGCGACGGCGCGGCCCAGGGCATCAGGCTGCGCTACGTCGATGAGCCGGAGCCGCTCGGCACCGGCGGCGCGATCAAGCACGCCGAGAGCCTGCTCGACGAGCGATTCCTCGTCTGCAATGGCGACGTCCTTACCGACATGGATCTCAGCGACCAGATCGCCCAGCACGAGCGGACCGGGGCGATCGCCACGCTGGCCCTGATCAGGGTCGATGATCCAAGCGCCTACGGCCTGGTGAGAATCGCGGCGGATTGCTCGGTGCGCGAGTTCTTCGAGAAGCCGGCCGGCGCTGAGGCGAACGATGAGCTCGTCAGCGCTGGTGCCTACGTGCTCGAGCGCAGCGTCTTGGATCTGATTCCGTCTGGCCGGCCGGTGTCGATCGAGCGTGAGATCTGGCCCGCGCTGATCGGCAACGGGCTGTACGGCTATGAAGCCTCCGGCTATTGGCTCGACATCGGTAGCCCCGGGCGCTACCTGCAGGGCAGCTTCGACATCATCGAGGGTCAAATGACGACCGAGCTGACGGCGTCGCTGGGCAGCGGGCACCTCAGCGTGGCCGACTCGGCGCGGATCGCGGGTCAGGTCGTGCCGCCGGCGCTGATCGGGGCGGACTGCTCGCTGGCCCGCGGCGCCAAGGTCGGGGGCCTCGTCGTTCTCGGGCGCGGCGTGCGGGTCGCTGAGGATGCCAAGCTCGAGCGCACCGTCGTGCTCGATGGCGCTCAGATCGGTGCGCGCTGCGTGTTGCGTGACTGCGTCGTCGCTGAGCGTGCACGGATCGGTGCCCATACCGAGCTGAGCGGCGGCGTCGTGATCGGCGAAGATGCGGTGATCGGCGAGCACAACGTGATCACGCATGGAGCACGCATCTCGCCCGGCGTCGTGCTTGGCGATCGGGCGATCGAGTTCTGATGGCGGCGCTTGACCGCGACGCGATCGACGCGCTCGACTCCGCGCGCCTGCTCGACGACATTCTCGGCATGCCACAGCAGCTCGGCGACGCGCTGTGGCGCGTCGAGTCGGCAGGTCTCGAGGCACACGACAGCCGGGGTGGGCTCGTCGTCGCCGGTATGGGCGGCTCCGCGATCGGCGGTGCGCTCGCTCGCGCAGCGCTTGGCGATCAAGCCTCGCGGCCGATCATCTCCGCCCGCGGCTATGGCCTGCCGCCGGGGACGGCTCCGGACACCACCGTGCTCTGTGTCAGCTATTCGGGCGACACCGAAGAGACGCTCGCCTGCTATGACGCGGCCGGCGCGCTCGGCGCCCACCGTGTCGTCGTGACATCCGGGGGCCGTCTCGCCCAGCTCGCGCGGGATGACGGCGTCGGGGTGATCCCGATACCCGGTGGCTTTCAGCCGCGGGCGGCGATCGCCTACCTGCTCGTCAGCGCGCTCGAGGTTGCGGCCCTCTGCGGGGCGGCGCCGCACCTCGCGGCCGAGATCGACGTCGCCGCGGGGCGTCTGCAGGCGCTGGCGCAGGAGTGGGGTCCGCAGGCGCCCGAGGACTCGCTCGCCAAGTCGCTTGCCCACCAGCTGCTCGGCACGGTGCCGGTGATCGCCGGCGCCGGCCTGACCACGCAGATCGCCTATCGCTGGAAGACGCAGATCAACGAAAACGCCAAGCTGCCGGCCTATTGGGGCGAGATCCCCGAGCTCAACCACAATGAGATTGCCGGCTGGAGCGGCGCCCCGGCGCTGGCGCGCTTCGGCGCGATCTTCCTCGACGATTCCGACAACCATCCGCGCCTGCGCGCGCGCGTCAAGCTGACCGAGCAGATCGTCGCGCCGTCCGCGGCCTTCACGAGCATCGTCAGCACCCGCGGGGAAAGCGCGCTCGAACGTGTCTGCTCACTCGTGTTGCTCGGCGATCTCGTGTCCTGCTACCTCGCGGTCCTCTGCGGTGTCGACCCGACGCCGGTGACTGCGCTGACCCAGCTCAAGCAGGCGCTAGCCGAGCGGGAGTAGTGAACACGATCGAGGTTCCGGGCACCTGCCCGCTGTGCCGGCGCGAGCTGTACTCCACGCGCGTGCACGCGTTCGATCTACTGGTCACCGGCGACGGTCCGTTTGGCGTATTCGAGTGTCGCTCATGCCGCTACGGCGTTACCGATCCGCAGCTTCGCGGCGCCGAGCTCGAGCGCTACTACGGTGCGGGCTACTGCGAGGGCTACTGCGGCTACGCCGAGCGCGCGCCCGTCGGTCTGCTCGATCGTGCGCGGGCGCGCTTTGGCAGCTACGCCGCGCGCCGGCGTTTCTCGCGCGCGCCGTTCGCGGTCCCCGGCGTCGCGCCGGGCCGTGTGCTCGACGTCGGCTGCGGCTCGGGTGAGCTGCTCGCCCACTACGCGGGGCGCGGCTGGCAGACGTTCGGTATCGACCCTGCCGAATCGGCGGCGAGCGCCGCCCGCCGGCGCGGCGCGAACGTCCACGTCGGTACTTTGCTCGACCAGCCCTGGCCGCCGGGGAGCTTCGAGCTGATCACCTTCTCGCACTCCCTCGAGCACATACCGGAACCGCTGGATGCGCTGCGCGCGGCCCGAGATCTGCTCGTGCCGAACGGACTGATCGCGATCACGCTGCCGAACTGGTGCTCCTGGCAGCGCCGGTTTCTGTTCGGCGACCGCTGGTGCCATCTCGATCTGCCGCGCCACCTGCAGCATTTCTCGCCCCGGGCACTGGCAGTGGCGGCCGCCGCACTCGAGCTCGACGAGCTCGCGATCGGCACCACCTCGACCTTCGTCTCCGTCGCCTACAGCCTCCACTATGTGATCGCCGGGCGGTGGACGCCGGGCCGCAAGTTGTGGCTCTCCTATGCGCTTGCAGCAGCTCTCTTCGCGCCGCTGTGGGCGCTCAACGCGCTCTGGGGCGGCGACTGCTGCCGCGCGCTGTTGCGCCGTCCCGGCGACGCCGCTGAACCGGTGACGCCGGCGTCCGCGGCTACGCTGTGAAACGCGTGGCAGCGCCGGTCGACATCATCCTGCTGAGCTACAACCGGCTCGATTACCTCACGGCGATGGTCGATTGCCTCGAGCAGCGCACTCGCTGGCCGCATCGGTTGACGATTGTCGACAACGCCTCCGGTCCGGCGACGCGGCAGTGGCTGCGCGAGCAGGCCGCGCGCTTTCACCAGATCATCTGGAACGACGCCAACGAGCACCTCGCCGGCTTCCAGCGCGGCATCGAGGCGACGACCAGCGAGCTGTTCGTGATCTCCGATGCCGACCTCATAGTCGCCGAGCCTGGCGCCGACGGATGCTGGCTCGAGCAGCTCGTCGCGATCGCCGAGCGTCACCCGGACTTCGCCCTGCTCGGCGTCCGGCTCGACAGTGTCAGCGCCGCGCGAAACGCCCGCCTCGAAGGCGCGCCGCTGATCGACGGCGAGATCCTCGAGACCCCGACCGGCGTCTGGCTCAACCTGATCCGCCGGCGCGCGCTGCGCGTGCCCTACGTCAGCGACGGGATCACCTGTCATGCGCTGCGCCGCGCCGGCTACCGCGTCGGCATCGCCGCGGAGGTCCGTGCCACGCATCTCGGTGACGCGGACCCGCTGCGCCACCCCGACTACCTCGCACGCAAGCAGGCCGCGAGCGGCTGGACCACGACCTACCCCGACTACCGCGAGCTTGGCGCGAGCGCGCCGCCGCCGACGCTGCTCACGCTGGCACTCGCCGCCCCGGTACTCGCGGCGCTCGAGCGCAACGGCATCGCGCCCGCCGACACGATCGAGTTGCGTGCGCCCGATGCGCTCCTCGCGGCCGCCGAGCCGCGGATCGCGTCGTCTACTTCCGATCAGCTGCCAGCTGGCGGTGTGCGTGCGGTCGCGATCCTCAGCCCGCGTGGTAGCGACGCAGCAGCGCACGCGCGAGCGTTCGCGCTGGCCGAGGAGTGGGTCGTCCTGCTCGACTCGCCCGTCGTGCCGCCGGTGCCCACCGGCTGGGCACTGCTGGGCGAGTATCCCGGTCCGCAGCGGGTGATCGCACGGCTCGCCGCACTGGCGAGCCGGCCGCGCTGGCGTCGGCGGCTGCTGTACTCGACCTCCCAATACCGTGAGCAGTGGCTCGCCGTGTTTCGCGCCGGCTGTTTCGGCGACGATCTGCCGCTGCGCGTGTACGTGTTCCATCGCGCCGACGCCCAGCGGCGAGCGCCCGCCGAGGATTCGCGCCAAGAGGTCATCGACAGCCACGGCCCGGCGCCCGCGAGCCCCGCTGGACCGGCGATTCGCGTGCCGCGCCGCCGCTTTGCCACGCTCGTGACCAAGGCACGGCGGCTGATCCAGGCCGAGTGGCGTCTGGCGCGTACGCGCCGACACGAGCGCTAGTGTTCGTCCGGCGTTTGCCTCGCGCGACGCTTCGATGAATCGATACCTGGCCATCGTCCCGGCTTATAACGAGGTCGGCGCTATCGCTGCGACGATCACCGAGATCCGCACCGCCGCCCCCGGCTTCGACGTGCTCGTCATCGACGACGGCTCGACCGATGCGACCGCCGCCACCGCGTCGGCTGCCGGTGCGCGTGTCGTGCGGCTGCCGTTCAACGTCGGCATCGGCGGCGCTGTCCAAACCGGCTACATCTACGCCCGCGAGCACGGCTATGAGGTCGCCGTGCAGGTCGACGGCGACGGACAGCACGACGCGCACGACATTCCGCGACTGCTCGAGGCTCTGCACGCCGAGCCCGGGACGCACCTCGTCACCGGTTCGCGGTTTCTCGGGCCGCCCGGCGGTGACCGCTCGAGCGCAGCTCGCCGCGTCGGCATTGCCGTCTTCGCACGCGTCGTCTCGCTGCTCACCCGCCAGCAGGTCACCGACCCGACATCCGGGTTCCGCATGACCGATCGCCGCGGGATCGAACTGTTCGCGCAGGAATACGCGACTGACTACCCGGAGGTTGAAGCGATCGTTCTCGCGCACAACTACGCCCTGCACACGCACGAGATCGCGGTGCAGATGCGCCCGCGCACGAGCGGCAGCTCGCGGATCTCGACCAGCGTCAGCGCCTACTACCTCGTCAAGGTCCTGCTCGCGGTGCTGGTCAGCGCGCTGCGCGCGCGCCCGCTGCTCGAACCGGGACCGCTGGGGAAGACGGCGCGACCGTGAGCAGCGTCGGCGCGATCCTGCTTGTTGTGCGGGCGAGCTCCACGACCACGACGCTGCAGCGGGTCGCCGTGATCGCGATCGCCGTGCTCGTCTTCGCGCTCGTCTTCGAGCTCGTGCGTCGACGCGCACTGCTCGAGCGCTACGCGCTGCTGTGGCTGCTGGCCTCGCTTGCACTGGTGCTGCTGGCGGTCTGGAAGGGCCTGCTCACGCACCTAGCCCGCGATCTCGACATCTACACGCCGGTCAACGCGCTGTTCGCCGCGGGCTTCGTCTTCGTCGTCGTGCTGCTGCTGCACTTCTCGCTCGTCATCTCGCGCCTGTCGGAGCAGAGCAAGACGCTCGCGCAGCGACTCGCCCTGCTCGACGATCGCATCGAGCAACCCTCCGAGCTCGCGGCCGAGCCCGATGCGCGGCGCTCCTCAGCGGCGCAGCAGCGCACGCGCGCGGCGGGCGAGCGTTGAACGACGCGCTCGCCGTCATCGTCGTTACGCACAACGCCGCCGCCGAGCTTGGCGGGCTCGCTGACGCGCTGCTCGGCGAGCTCGAGCCCGACGACGAGGTGGTGGTCGTCGACAATGCCTCCAGCGACGCCACCGTCGCTGTCGCGCGTGCGCTCGATCCCCGCATCGCGCTGATCGAATCGGCCGCAAACGTTGGTTTCGGCGCCGGTTGCCGTGCCGGCGTCGAGGCGACGACGGCGCCGCTCGTGCTGCTCCTGAACCCGGACACCAGACCGCAGCCCGGCTCGCTGGCGCGGCTGCGCGCGCTCGCCGCCGAGCAACCAAGCTGGGCCGCCTGGCAGCCCGCCGTGATGCTGGCCGACGGACGTATCAACACATCTGGCGGAGTCGCCCACTATCTCGCCTTCAGCTGGGCCGGTCAGTGCGAGCAGCCGGCGTCGGGACTCGCCGACCGGCCCTACGAGACCACGTTCCCCTCGGGAGCGGCGCTGGTCATCCGGCGCACGGCGTGGGTCGAGCTCGATGGCTTCGAGGACTCCTACTTTCTCTACGGCGAAGATCTCGATCTCGGGCTGCGCTTGTGGCTCGCCGGTCAGCGCGTCGGCGTCGAGCCGCGAGCGCGCGTCAGCCACAACTACGAGTTCGACAAGGGTCGATACAAGTGGTACCTGCTCGAGCGCAATCGCTGGCGGACCCTGCTCGCCGTCTACCCGGTGGGCCTGCTGCTGGCGCTCGCGCCGGCGCTGCTGGCCAGCGAGCTCGGCCTGCTCGTGATCGCTGCACGCGACGGCTGGCTGATCGCCAAGCTCCACGCCCAGCTGGCCACCGTGCTGGGCCTGCCAGCCTCGCTGCGCCGGCGGCGCTCCGTCCAGGCGCAGCGGCGGGTCGCCAGCGCCGTGTTCGCGGCGCAGCTCAGCGCCTCGCTCGACAGCCCGAATCTGGCCAGCCTGCCGCGGCCGCTGCTGCGCGCGCAAGCCGGCTATTGGCGCCTCGTGCGCCTGCTACTGCGCTTTCCCGCGCGACCCCGTGTTAGCATCGCCCGCTTCGCCGGCGGGGCTCGTCGGCGATGACCCGAGGGCCGCTGACGCCGACGCCGTGAGCCACGCATGTCGCTGATCTCCTCATGGGTTTTCTTCCCGCTAGTACTCGCCGCAATCGGGCTCGGCTGGGGCGCGCTCGTCGGCTGGGTCGCCGGTGAGCGCGAGCTCGGGCCGCTGACGATCCCGCTCGGCCTCGCGACGGCGCTGATCGTCGCCGGCATCCTGACCGCTTTCTCCGGGACCGCGCCGATCGCCGCCCCGGTCGCCGCGGTCGGCGCGCTCGCCGGCGTCGGCTACGTATGGGGCCGCGCCAAGCTGGGCGCGGCACCGGCGCTCGCCGCGATCGGCGTGCTTTTGGTCTACGGCGCGCCCGTGATCGCTAGCGGCACGGCGACCTTCCTCGGCTACGTCCGCCTCGACGACACGGCGACCTGGCTGACCCTGATCGATCAGCTGTTCAGCCATGGCCGCTCGATCGCGAGCCTTTCGCCCTCGACCTTCTCGCTGCTCGTCAACACCAACCTCAACGGCTCCGCCTATCCGTCGGGGGCCTTCATGCTGCCCGGCATCGGCCACTGGGTGACCGGCATCGACGCCGCCTGGATCTTCCAGCCGTACCTGGCGTGTGCTGCCGCGGCGCTCTCGCTCTGCATCTACGGGCTACTCGTGCCGCTGGTCGAATGGCGTTGGCTGCGGGCGTTCGTCGCCTTCATCGCCGCCCAATCGGCGCTGCTGTGGGGCTATGCCGCCTGGGGTGGGATCAAGGAGCTGACGGCGGCGTTCCTGCTCGCGCTGGGGATCGCGCTGGCGGCAGACCTGCTGGCGCGCAAGCAGCTGCAGGCGCGCAACACGGTGCCGCTGGCGATCGCCGCTGCGGCGCTGATGGTCACGCTCGGACCGGGCTCGACGATCTACACCCTGCCGGCGTTCGCGGTCTTGCTGTACGGCCTGCTCTGGCGCGCCTTGAGGGGGTTTGGCTGGTGGCGGCTGCTGCGGGTATTCGCGCTGCTCTTCGCGGCGATAGCGGTGTTTGCGCTGCCGGTATGGCTGACGCTGAGTCATTACCTGCACACCGATTCGGGCTCGTTTTCCGCGACCGCCGACGCTGCGACGCAGCTCGGCAACCTCGTTGGCCCGTTGCACGCGCTGCAGATCGTCGGCATCTGGCCTTACAGCGACTTCCGCGACTATCCGGGCGCGCCGCCGGGGCTCAGCACGCACGTCCTGGTCTGGCTGGCGATCGTCGTCGGCATCGGTGCCGTCGGCTGGACGCTCTGGCGGCGCCGTCCCGGTCTCGCGCTCTATGTCTTCGTTGCCCTGCTCGGCGCGTCGCTGCTGTATCTCGGTGGCAGCACGCCATGGCTGATCGGCAAGGCCCTGGCGATGTCCTCGCCGGCGATTCTGCTTGCCGGCCTGGTTGGCGGCGCGCTGCTGTTCGGCCACGACCGCGTGCTCTCGCTGATCGCCGGCGTCCTCGTGCTCGGTGCGCTGGCCGGTGGCGTGCTGTGGTCCAACTGGCTGCAGTACCGCAACGTGACGCTCGCGCCGCGCGCCCGCCTGTCCGAGCTGGCGACAATCGGCACGATGCTGAACGGCGAGGGCCCGACGTTCTTCAACGAGTACGAGATCTACGGCGATCGCCACTTCCTGCGCGCCGGCGCGCCGGTCGAGCCGGCGGAGTACCGCACGGACTATCTGCCGACCGTTACGGGCGCGGTCCTGACCAAGGCGGCGTGGGCCGACATCGACTCGTTCGCCTTGTCGACGCTCGCGCCCTATCGCTCGCTCGTGATTCGTCGCACGCCGGTCGAGAGCAGGCCGCCGTCGATCTACAACCTCGTCTGGTCCGGCCGCTACTACCAGCTCTGGCAGCAGCCGGCGCACCCGACCCATCGCGTGATCGAGCACGTCCCGCTGGGGGACTCGACGAAGCGCGACTACTGCGGCGTGGCCGAGTTCGGGCAGCCGTTCGAGCCGCTGTGCTCGGTCCAGCCGGCCGCGGTCCCGTCCTGCCCCGAGGTGCTCTCGCTCGGCCAGCTCGCCGCGCACGACGGTGGCAGCCTGCTGGCCTACGAGCGGACAAATCCGATTGTGCTGCGCGGCACCCAGACGCGCTGGCCCGCCAGCTGGAACCAGGCCTACTCACCCAGCGGTCAGCCGGAGGATGGCTTGATCCCGACGACCCCGGGCACAGCGGTTGCCCACGTCGAGATCCCGACCGGCCCGCACCGCTACCAGCTGTGGCTCGGCGGGAGCTTCGACCGCGGCTTCATCGTCGACGTCGACGGCCGGCGGATCGGCGCGATCAGCGACCAGCTGAACCCGTTCGGCGACGGCTACAACGAGGTCGGGTCTCCGTTCATCCTCCCTGCCGGTGTGCACTCGATCTCCTTGACCTATCCCAAGCCGACGCTTGGTCCCGGCGGCGACGATGACGAGAACTACACCGCGCTCGGCGCGATCGCGCTGCAGCCGCTCGTGGCCTCGCACATGCTGTCGGTCAAGCCGGCGCAGGCGAGTGGGCTGTGCGGCCGCTCACTGGACTGGATCGAGGTCGTGGCGCCGGAAACCTAGCGTCCGCGGAGGCGCTTCGGCCAAACCTTGACAATTCTTTGGTAAGGTCTCTGCAGGCGATGGAGGCACTGACGATTCAGGAAGCCGCAGAGACGACCGGCTGGTCGCCGCGGATGTTGCGCTACATCGAGCGTGCCGGACTGCTCGATCTCTCCCGCTCGGCGTCCGGCTACCGCCTTTATGGGCCGGAGCAGCTGCAGCGGCTGCGCACGTTGCGCGAGCTCCTCGCGCGGATGAACTTCGGCCTCGCGGAGCTCGGATTCGCCCTGCGACTGCGCCGCGAGCCGGCGCTGCGGCGCGAGATCGATGCCTGGTTCGACGCTGAGCCGGAGCGCCCGGCGCACGTCGCCGCCGATGACTGGCTGCGCTGGGAACAGGACAAGCACGAGGCGCTCCTCGCCGCCTCGCACACCACTCAGATGGAGATCACATGACCGAGACCGCCACGCTCACCGCGCTCGATTTCAAGGTTGCCGACCTCGCCCTCGCCGCCTTTGGACGCAAGGAGATCGAGCTCGCCGAGCACGAGATGCCAGGGCTGATGTCGACGCGGCGCGAGTACGCCGAGCGCCAGCCGCTAGCCGGGGCGCGGATCACCGGCTCGCTGCACATGACGGTCCAGACCGCGGTGCTGATCGAGACCCTGGTCGCACTCGGCGCCCAGGTGCGCTGGGCTTCGTGCAATATCTTCTCGACCCAGGACCACGCCGCTGCCGCCGTCGCGGTGGGACCGACGGGGACGCCGGATCAGCCTCGCGGCGTTGCCGTGTTCGCCTGGAAGGGCGAGACGCTCGAGGAGTACTGGTGGTGCACCGAGCAGGCGCTGACCTGGCCTGAGGGTGGGCCGAACATGATCCTCGACGACGGCGGCGACGCCACGATGCTCGTCCACAAGGGCGTCGAGTTCGAGCGGGCAGGCGCCGTGCCGCTACCCGAGAGCGTCGAGTCCGAGGAGTTTCGCCTGCTGCTCACGCTGCTGGCGCGCTCGCTCGAGCAGGACCCCCAGCGCTGGACGCAGATCGCCGCCGGCATCCGCGGCGTGACCGAGGAGACGACGACCGGCGTTCACCGGCTCTACCAGATGCACGAGGCGGGCGAGCTGCTGTTCCCGGCGATCAACGTCAACGATTCGGTCACGAAGTCGAAGTTCGACAATCTCTACGGCTGTCGTCATTCGCTGATCGACGGGATCAACCGCGCGACCGACGTGATGATCGGCGGCAAGGTCGCCGTCGTTTGCGGTTTCGGCGACGTCGGCAAGGGCTGCGCCGAATCGCTGCGCGGACAGGGCGCGCGTGTGATCGTCACCGAGATCGACCCGATCTGCGCGCTGCAGGCGGCGATGCAGGGCTATCAGGTGGCGACGCTCGAGGACGTGCTGGAGAGCGCCGACATCTTCATCACCGCGACCGGCAACGTCAATATCATCACCGCCGCGCAGATGGCGCGGATGAAGCACCAGGCGATCGTCGGCAACATCGGTCACTTCGACAACGAGATCGACGTCGCCGGGCTCACCCAGCTCCCGGGCATCAAGCGCGTGCAGGTCAAGCCGCAGGTCGACGAGTGGATCTTCGCCGACGGCCACTCGGTGATCCTGCTCTCCGAGGGGCGGCTGCTGAACCTCGGCAACGCCACCGGACACCCGAGTTTCGTGATGTCCAACTCCTTCACCAACCAGACGATCGCCCAGATCGAGCTGTTCACCAAGAACGACGAGTACGACAAGCGGGTCTACGTGTTGCCCAAGTACCTCGACGAGAAGGTCGCGCGACTGCACCTCGATGCTCTCGGCATCCACCTCACGCAGTTGCGCTCCGAGCAGGCCGCCTACATCGGCGTGCCCGTCGAGGGGCCCTACAAGAGCGACCACTACCGCTACTAGCGATGCCCGCCGGGCGGCGTAGCGCACGCGCATCCCACGATGTCGCGCTGGTCGAGGGCGGCGTCGCGCGGATCGCCTGGGCCGACCGACAGATGCCCGTGCTGCGCGCGATTCGCGCGCGCTTCGAGCGCGGACGACCGCTCGCCGGTCTGCGCGTCGCCGCCTGTCTGCACGTCACCGCTGAGACGGCGAACCTCGTGCGAGCGCTGCGCGCCGGCGGCGCGGAGGTCGCGCTGTGCGCGGCGAACCCGCTCTCGACCCAGGACGATGTCGCCGCGGCGCTAGTGGCCGAGCACGGCGCCGCGGTCTACGCCACCCGTGGCGAGGACCGCGCCGCCTACACGCAGCACCTCGAACGCCTGGTGGCGGGTGAGCCGCGGATCCTGATCGACGACGGCGCCGAGCTGATCGTCGCTGCGCACGCCGGCGCGACGCCGCTCGCGGGCTCGCTGATCGGCGCAACCGAGGAGACGACGACCGGGCTCGTACGACTGCGCGGGATGGAGGCCGACGGCGTTCTGCGCTGCCCGGTGCTGGCGGTCAACGAAACGCTGACCGAGCGCGTCTTCAACGACCGCTACGGCACCGGCCAGTCGACCCTTGACGGCATCCTGCGCGCGACGAACCTGCTGTTCGCCGGACGCTCGGTCGTCGTGCTCGGCTACGGCTCGGCCGGTCGCGGCGTCGCCCAGCGCGCGAAGGGGGCGGGCGCCGTCGTGACCGTCTGCGAGGTCGACCCGGTGCGTGCCCTGGAGGCGCGAATGGAGGGCTTCGAGGTGATGACGGCGCTCGCCGCCGCCGCCGTGGGCGAGGTCTTCATCACCGTCACCGGCGCCCCCGACGTCCTGCGTCGCGAGCACTTCGAGCTGATGCCCGATGGTGCGGTGCTCGCAAACGCCGGCCATTTCGATGTCGAGATCAATCTCGGCGAGCTCGCGACGCTCGCCGTCGGTCCGCCGCGCGCAGCGCTGCCGCTGGTCGACGAATACGCGCTCGCCGATGGCCGGCGCCTGCACGTGCTGGCCAAGGGCCGGGTCGTGAACCTCGCCGCCGCCGCCGGTCACCCGGCCGCCGTGATGGACATGTCGTTCGCGGCGCAGGCGCTGGCGGTGGCCCACCTCGCGCGCAGCGCCGGCGAGCTGGAGGCCGGCGTAGCGGTGCCGCCGCTCGAGCTCGACCACGAGGTGGCGCACCTCAAGCTCGCTTCACTGGGGATCGAGATCGACGTCCTGAGCGATCGGCAGGAGCGCTACCTGCGCTCGTTTCGCTAGCGTGCAAGTGAATGCGTGCGATGGTTCTCGCAGCCGGCCTCGGCACCCGCCTGCGGCCCATCACGTACGAGCTCGCGAAGCCGATGGTGCCGGTGCTCGACCGGCCCGTGATGGCGCACATCGTCGCCCTGCTCGATCGCCACGGCGTCGAGGACGTGGTCGCCAACCTGCACCACTTCCCCGACGCGATTCGCGGCTACTTTGGTGATCGCCTGAACTACCGCTACGAGGAATCGCTGCTCGGCACCGCCGGCGGCGTGCGCAACTGCGCCGACTTCTTCGCCGGCGAGACGTTTCTGGTGATTTCCGGCGACGCGCTCACCGACATCGATCTGGGCGCCTTCGCGCGCCGCCACCGGGCGGCCAAGGCGCTGGCGACGATCGCTGTCAAGCGCGTCAGCGACACCAGCGAGTACGGCATCGTGCTGAGCGATGGCGACGGCCGGGTGACCGGATTCCAAGAGAAGCCGAGCCCGCAGGAGGCGCTGTCCGACGTCGGCAATTGCGGCATCTACTGCTTCGAGCCGGAGATCTTCGACTACTTCCCCGATCAACCGATGGTGGACTGGGCAAACGACGTGTTTCCAGCGCTGCTGGGCGCCGGCGTCCCGTTCTTCGTCCACGAGATCAACGAGTACTGGAACGACGTCGGCTCGCTCGCCGAGCTGCGCCAGGGAACCTTCGACGCGCTCGCCGGAGAGTTCTACATTGACGTGCCCGGACGTCAGGAGCAGCCCGGAGTGATCGTCGGCGAGGGTTCCACGGTTGCCGGGCTCGCCGAGCTCGACGGGCTGATCTGGATCGGGCGCGACGTCGAGCTCGGCGCCGACGTTCGCCTGCTCGGGCCGCTCGCGATCGGCGACGGAGCACGGATCGGCGACGGCGTGGCGCTGCGTGACTCGATCGTCTTTCCCGGCACGGAGCTGGCGCCGGGAGCGATCCTGGTCGGCGCGATCGCCGGCCACAGTGGCATCGTCGAGAGCCTGCGCCCGCCGCGCTGAGGCGACGAACGCCGGCCCCGCCGCGTGCTAGCGTGCGCCCGTGCTGAGCATCGTGGGCAGCCTCGATCGCAGCGTCCGAACCGGCCGCTCGCCGCTGGTACGCTGATCCGATGGGCATCCTCGACCGCGCACTCAACGTCGGCGAAGCAAAGCTGTTCAAGCGCCACGAACAGCGCGTGGTGCTGATCGGCGCCTTTGAGCCAGAGTTGGAGCTCGACACCGACGACGAGCTGCGCGAGCGGATGGACAGTCTGCGCGAGCGCGCGAAGGGCGGCGAAACGCTCGACGATCTGCTGCCTGAGTGCTTCGCGATCGTGCGCGAGGTCGGCAAGCGGCGCATGGGGATGCGCCACTTCGACGTCCAGCTGATCGGCGGCATGGTGCTGCACGGCGGCGCGATCGCCGAGATGCGCACCGGCGAAGGCAAGACGCTCACCGCGACGCTCGCTGTGGTGCTGAACTCGCTGGCCGGCAACGGCGTGCACCTGGTGACGGTCAACGACTACCTCGCTCGCCGCGACGCCGAATGGATGAGCCCGATCTACGAAGCACTCGGCGTCACCGTCGGCGTGCTCCAGTCCCACCAGCCGATCGAGGACAAGCGCCACGCCTACGCCTGCGACGTGACCTACGGCACCAACTCGGAGTTCGGCTTTGACTATCTGCGTGACAACATGGCCGGCAGCCTCGAGGACAAGGTCCAGCACGGCAGCCGCGTCGACGCCGACGGGCGCAACGTCGCGAGCCACTCCTATGCGATCGTCGACGAGGTCGACAACATCCTCATCGACGAGGCGCGCACGCCGCTGATCATCTCCGGTGCGCCTGAGCGGGCGGCCGAGATGTATGTCCAGTTCGCTCGTCTGGCACCGCAGATGGTGCCCGGCAAGACGCCCGACGGGCTCGATCCGCGCATGCGCAAGGAGTTCGTCGCCGACTTCGACTATGAGGTCGAGGAGAAGCACAAGACGGTCGCCGTGACCGAGCTCGGCGTCGCCAAGGCCGAGCGCTTCCTCGGCATCGATCACCTCTACCGGGCCGAGAACGGCCACCTCGTTAACCACCTGATCCAGGCTCTGCGCGCGGAGTCGCTGTACAAGCGCGACGTCGATTACGCCGTGATCGACGGCGAGGTCAAGATCATCGACGAGTTCACCGGGCGGATGCTCGACGGCAGACGCTGGTCGGAGGGTCTGCACCAGGCAGTCGAGGCCAAGGAGGGCGTTCCGGTTCAGGACGAGAATCAGACGCTCGCGACGATCACGCTGCAGAACTACTTCCGCCTTTACGACAAGCTGGCCGGGATGACCGGCACGGCGCTGACCGAGGCCACCGAGTTCATGAAGATCTACGAGTTGCCGGTCGTGCAGATCCCGACCCACCAGCCGATGGTCCGCGCGGACCGCAACGATCAGGTCTATAAGACCAAGGAGGGCAAGTGGTCGGCTGTCGAGCGCGAGATCGTCGAGCGCAACCGCAACGGCCAGCCGGTCCTGGTCGGCACGATCTCGGTCGAGATCTCCGAGCTGCTGAGCGAGCGGCTACGCCGGCGGGGCATCGAGCACCAGGTGCTCAACGCCAAGCCCGAGCACGCCGAGCGCGAGGGCGAGATCATCGCCGACGCCGGGCGGCCGGGCGCGGTGATGATCGCGACGAACATGGCCGGCCGCGGTGTCGACATCAAGCTCGGCGGCAATCCCGAGCACAACACGCGCCTGCAACTGGCAGCGCTCGGACTGCAGCCCGGCGAACCCGGCTACGACGAGCAGTACGCCGAGCGTCTGCCGGCCGTCGAGGCGCAGATCGAGGGCGCGCGCGAACAGGTGCTGGCAGCCGGCGGGCTGTTCATCATCGGCACCGAGCGCCACGAGTCGCGGCGCATCGACAACCAGCTGCGCGGGCGCTCCGGGCGCCAAGGCGACCCCGGCGAATCGCGCTTTTTCCTCTCCGCCGAGGACGACCTGATCCGTCTCTTCGCGGGCGACCGGATCTACCGCATCCTCGACAGGCTCGGCACGGTGGACGTCGAGGGCAACGAGGAGCCGATCGAGGCCGGCATGCTTTCCAAGCAGATCGAGAAGGCCCAGCGCAAGGTCGAGGAGCAGAACTTCCTCCAGCGCAAGCACGTGCTCGAATACGACGACGTGATGAACGAGCAGCGGCGCATCGTCTACGCGCTGCGTGACCAGGTCCTCGAGGGTGGCGACATGGCACAGGCCGTGCGCGAGGAGATCACGGCTGTGCTCGAGCGCACGGTCGAGGACTACACCGCCGATGAGTACGCCGAGGATTGGGACATCGACGGTCTGTTGACGGCGCTGTCGCAGATCTATCCGGTGAGCCTTCCCGACGGCGCGCTCGACCGCGCGCATGCCGACATCGAGGGTCTGACCGAGCTCGTCGTAGAGGACGCCGGCCGCCAATACGACGCCCGCGAGGCGGAGCTCGGCGAGGAGCTGATGCGCGCGCTCGAGCGCTATCTGCTGCTCCAGATCATCGACGAGCGCTGGCGCGAGCACCTCTACGACATGGATTACCTGCGCGAGGGAATCCATCTACGCGGGTTCGCGCAGATCGACCCCCTGGTCGCCTACAAGAACGAGTCCTTCACGCTCTTTACCGACCTGATGAACACGGTCTGGGCCGATTTCGCCCGCATGATCTTCCACGTCCAGGTGCAGGTGAACGCACCGAATGGCGCTGGAGGCCCTGCCGGCGCGGCCGCATACCAGCCGGGCGGCAGCCCGACGCGCGCGGCGAACGTGACCTATTCCTCCGGCGCCGCGGTCGGCGCCAGCGCGATCGGTGCGGCTGCGGCCGCGGGCGTTGCCACCGACGTGGCGGAGAACCCGTTCGGCGAAGAGGAGCTGCCCGTGCCGACCCATGTCGAGCAGCGCCAGCTAGCCGACGATGAGCAGCTCGGGCGCAACGAGCCCTGCTGGTGCGGGTCGGGCAAGAAGTTCAAGCGCTGCCACGGAGCCTAGGCCGTGCCGAGCGCCGCCAATGCAGAACCCACGCCGGCGCGCCTGGCGGCAGTCCGCGACCAGCTGAAGCTGCTCGCGGACTATCTTTGACCCGGCTGCGTTGGCCGAGCGCGTGGGCGCGCTCGAGACGGAGATGGGGGCGCCCGGCTTCTGGGACGACGCGGCGGGGGCGGCCAAGGTCGGTGCCGAACACGCGCGGGCCCAACGCCGCCTCGATCTCTACCGCAGCGTCGACGCCGAAGTCGGTGATCTCGAGACGCTCGTTCAGCTCGCCGCTGAGGATGAAGATCTCGCGGGCGAGATCGACGGGGCGATAGCGGCCGCCGAGGCGCGCCTGGCGCAGCTCGAAGAAGAGCGCCTGTTCTCCGGGCGCTACGACGCCGGCGACGCGCTCGTCACGGTCAACGCCGGCGCCGGTGGCACCGACGCTCAGGACTGGGCCGAGATGGTATTGCGGATGGAGATGCGCTGGGCCGAGAAGCGTGGCTTTGAAACCGAGCTGCTCGAGGTTTCACCGGGCGAGGAGGCGGGGATCAAGTCGGCGACGTTCCGCGCCAGCGGCGAGAACGCCTACGGCCTCTACGGCGCGGAGAAGGGCGTTCACCGGCTCGTCCGGCTGTCGCCGTTTGACTCCGCCAACCGCCGCCAGACGAGCTTTGCCGGGGTCGAGGTCGCGCCGGTCGTCGAGGACGAGGGCGAGATCGCGATCAACGACGACGACCTCCAGATCGACACCTACCGCGCCAGTGGCGCCGGCGGCCAGCACGTCAACAAGACCGACTCGGCGGTCCGCATCACGCACCGTCCGAGCGGGATCGTCGTGCAATGCCAGAACGAGCGCTCTCAGACCCAGAATCGCCAGACCGCGATGACGATGCTGCGGGCGAAGCTTGCCGAGCGCGAAGAGCGCGCGCGCCAAGCGGAGATCGCGCGCGAGAAGGGGGACGCGCAGGACGTCAACTTCGGTTCGCAGATCCGCTCCTACGTGCTGCACCCCTACACGCTCGTCAAGGATCACCGCACCGGCTTTGAGATGGGCGACGTGCAGCGCGTGCTCGACGGCGATCTCGACGGCTTCGTGCGGAGCTTCCTTTTGAGTAGCCGTGGCTAACACCACGGCTACTCAAAAGATCGCTCAGCTGAACGATCTGGTGCAGCGCGCTCTCGCTGAGGATCTAGGTGCCGGCGATGTGACGAGCGTGGCGACCGTGCCGGCGCAGGCGCGAGCGCGAGCGCTGATCACGCAGAAGCAGGGGGGCGTGGTCTACGGGCTCGACGCTGCGGCGCTGGCCTTCACGTTGCTCGATCCGGATGCTCACCTCGTGCGGGTTGCGCTCGAGGGGGAGTGGCGTGACGCCGGCGCGGAGGTCCTGCGGGTCGATGGCTCGACGCGCGCGCTGTTGGCGGCTGAGCGGACCGCGCTCAATTTCCTGGCCCATCTGTCGGGGATCGCCACCTTCGCCGCGCGTTGCGTGCGCGAGGTGGAGGGGACCGGGGCGACGATCCTCGACACGCGCAAGACAACGCCGGGACTGCGCTTGCTCGAAAAGGCGGCGGTCGCGGCCGGAGGGGCTAGCAACCATCGCGCCGGGCTGTTTGACGCGATCCTGATCAAGGAGAACCACATCGCCGCGGCGGGCGGGATCAGCGCAGCCGTCGTGGCGGCGCGCGCGCACGCTCCCGACGTGCCGCTCGAGGTCGAGGTCCGCGACAGCCGCGAGATCGCCGAGGCGCTCAACGCCGGGGTGGAGCGGCTGCTGGCGGACAACATGAGCATTGACGAGCTGAGCGCGGCGGTTGCGCAGGTGGCCGGGCGAGCGAGCGTCGAGGCCAGCGGCGGTGTCACGCTCGAGACGCTGCGGGCGGTCGCAGGGACCGGCGTACAATTCATATCGATCGGTGCGCTGACGCACTCGGCACCGGCGCTCGACCTATCGATGATGCTCCGGCCGCTCAGGGGTCGCGATGATTGACCTTCCGATGGCAACCACTCAGTCGGCGGCGCTCGACGACGACGAGATCGCCGCCCTCCAGGACGAGGTCCGCGAGCTCGCGCTGGCGCGCGACGCCGTGATCCTCGCCCACAACTACCAGCTGCCGGAGGTCCAGGACGTAGCTGACTTCGTTGGCGATTCGCTCGGGCTCTCACAACAGGCAGCGCAGACCGATGCGACGACGATCGCCTTCTGCGGCGTGCATTTCATGGCCGAGACGGCGGCGATCCTTTCGCCGACCAAGACCGTCCTGATCCCCGACCCCGACGCCGGCTGTTCGCTCGCCGAGTCGATCACCGCAGCGCAGCTGACGGCCTGGAAGGGCGAGCACCCAGACGCGTTGGTCGTGATGTACGTCAACACCTCGGCCGAGGTCAAGGCGCTCACCGACTACTGCTGTACCTCCTCGAACGCGCTCGGCGTGGTGCGCCACATCCTCGACGAGCACGGTCCGGACACAGAGATCCTGTTCGGTCCCGACATGTTCCTCGGCGCCTACGTCGAGCATCAGCTCGGCCGCGCGCTGCACGTCTGGGACGGCGAGTGCCACGTCCACGCCGGGATCCGCCCAGCCGACATCGCCGCGACGCGCGCCGCGCACCCTGACGCCGAGTTCCTGATCCACCCCGAGTGCGGCTGCTCGACCAGCGTGATGGAGTACGTCGCGGCCGGGGACATCGACGCTCACGGTGTGCACATGCTCTCGACCGGCGGCATGCTCGACTACGCGGCCCACGCGCGACCCGGCTCGAGCGCGATCGTGGCGACCGAGGTCGGCATGCTCTACCCGCTGCGCAAGGCGGCCCCCGACGTCGAGTTCGTGCCCGCCAACGCAGAGGCCAGCTGTCGTTTCATGAAGATGATCACGCTGCCCAAATTGCGCGACGCGCTGCGCGACGGCGTCTACGAGATTCGCGTTCCCGCCGCGACCGCCGACGCCGCGCGCCTGGCGATCGAGCGCATGGTCGCGATCAGCTGATCGACGCCGGCGTATCGACCGGCGCGGCGCCGGGCGGCGCAGCTGCCGCGTCGGCGGACGGCGCCGTCTCGCCTAACACGCGAGCGAGCACAGCGCGGAGCACCTGTTCTCGCAACGGCTTGCTGAGGTAGTCGTCCATGCCGGCGGCGCGGCATTTCTCGTCGTCGCCGGCCATTGAATGAGCGGTCAGCGCGATGATCGGGAGATGCCTGTCGTCGTACTCGCTGCGGCGGATTTCCCGAGTCGCCTGATACCCGTCCATCACCGGCATCTGACAGTCCATCAGGACGGCCTCGAAGCTGGTCGTCGCGATCGCTGCCAGTGCCTCGCGGCCGTTGTTGACGACGTGCGCCCGATACCCGCATCTCTTTAGCAGCGCCACAGCGACGGCCTGATTGACCGGAGCGTCCTCAGCCACCAGCACTAACGGTGCGCTGTCGGACGTTGCAGGCGGCGTCGTCGTCGCCGGCCTCTCGCTCGCGACTGTCGGCAGCACGTCCTCGCTCGCGGCGTTCGCGGTGGGTGGCATCGGACCGGCGGCTGGCGGCAGGTCGAGCTCGAACCAGAACGTCGAGCCCTGACCGGGTTGGCTGTGCGCGCCGATCGTGCCACCCATCGTTTCAACCAGCTGCGCCGAGATCGTCAAGCCGAGCCCGGTACCGCCGTATTCGCGGGCGTGCGTGCCGTCGGCCTGCGTGAACGGTTCGAACAGGTGCTCGAGGCTACGTTCGTCGATTCCAATGCCCGTGTCGGTGACCTCGACTCGCACGCGAGTCGCGTCTTCCAGTGGCGCCTCGTTGACGCGCACCGTGACGCTTCCCTTGTTCGTGAACTTGACGGCGTTGGAAACGAGGTTGATCACCACCTGGCGGATGCGGCTGGCGTCGCCGTTTAGCCAGGCTGGCAGCTCGGGGTCGCTGAGGACGTTCACCTCGATGCCCTTACCACGAGCGGCGACGAGCACCATTGCACACGCTTCCGCGATCGTTTCGCGCAGTGAAAAATCGGCACTGACGACGGCGAGCTTGCCGGCCTCGATCTTGGAATAGTCGAGGATGTCGTTGATGATCGCCAGCAGGCCTTCGGAGGACGTCCGCACGATCTCCGCGTATTCGCGCTGCTGGGCGGTCAGTTCGGTCTCGAGCAACAGGTCGGACATGCCGAGCACGCCGTTGAGCGGGGTTCGCAGCTCATGGCTCACGGTCGCGACGAACATCGACTTCGCGTTCGATGCCTCGATCGCCTCGTCACGGGCGCGCGTCGCAGCGTCGGCGGCTTCGCGGTAGCGGAACGCGAACACCAGCCCCACGCCGACCGAGACGACGCATCCAGACGCCAGGACCAAGGCCAGCAGGTTGGTCGGTCGGAAGTGGTCCACGATCAGCACGCCCAAGCCGAGCATCCCGAAGCCCACGGCTACCACCACCCCTGGCTGATCCTCCGCTGGTTCTGGGTTCTTGCGGAAAGGCATCCAGGCCGCGGAGGCGATCAGCGCTATCCCGAGTGGCCAGCCGATATCGAGCGGGCCGTACTGGTGGTAGCTGTTGTTGGCGGTCTGCACCAGATACACCGAGTCCGCGGCGTAGAAGACAAGCAGCCCGGCGACCATGCCCATCCAGCTCTGCCTGAACAGCCTGCGTCCGGACGCGATGCTCACGAGCACCACGATCGAGAGCAGAGCCAAATCGCCGACCGGATATGCCAAGCCCGTGGCGACGACGCGGAAGCTGCCGTGGGTGCTGCGCAGAACCGTGTCGAAGATCACCGCGGCCGAGACAGCTGCGACGCCGAGTGCTCCGGTCGCAGCATCGAGCCACGCTGTTGCGGACAGGTTGCGCAGACGCAGACGACCGAGTGCGACCAGCGACGCCGCTGCCAACGGATAAAAGGCGAGCCAGAATCCGTCTGAGATCGACGGGATCGGCGGGTTGCTCGACGAGCCGTAGACGCAGTCCCAAATCACCTCACCCGCGGTCCAACTGGCCAGCGCCAGCGCCATCAGCGACCATGCGACGCGCTCGCGACGCACAGCGATTGCGCGCAACGCACACAGCACAGTCGCGGCGACGAGCACGCCGTCGTAGACCCACTTCGACGGCTCCCGCAGCGAGCCCGATCCCAGATGCGTCGTGTACAGCACGCCCACGAACATCAGCGCCAGGACGATCACGACCATCAGCGCCAACGCCATGCACCGAATGGGGCCTCGTCCCGGCGTCAGCATCAAATTCTCATTTCGTCCCGGCGACCGCCTGTGGCGGAGGCCAACGAGTCGCGAAGACCCGACAGCGCGTCGTACGCTTGTTCCTTTAACGACAGCTATCCACCGGCCCATGAGTCACCGGAGGCCGTGTCGAAGGAGGATTGACGGCTTAGGCCGCTTTCTACCCTGTGGTGATGCGGTAGACCGCGCCGGCGGTGTCGTCGCTGACGTAGAGCGAGCCGCCGGGGCCCGCGATCGCGTCGACCGGGCGCCCCCAGCGGCTGCCGTTCGCGTATTGGAAGCCGGAGATCAGCGTGACCGGCCTGCCGAGTGAGTTGGTGGAGCCGGACCAGGGCAGCCACAGCACGGCCGGTGGTTGCGGCGGCTGGCGATTCCACGAGCCGTGGACGGCGACGATCGCCCCGTCCGTCAGACCGTCGGGCAGCTTGGAGCCTTCGAGGAAGTTGAAGCCGAGCGGTGCGCTGTGCGCCGGCAGGCCGACGTTGATCGGCTTGAGCGTCGCGCAGTTGAATACGCTGCCGCCGGGGTTGGTCGTCTCATCGTCGTCCCAGCCCTCGTGGAGCGGGCCCTTGGCGGGGTCGGGGTCGCAGTAGGGCCAGCCGACGTTGCGGCCGGGCGTCAGCGCCACGACCTCATCTGACGGATGGTTGTTCACGTAGGCCTGGATCACCTGGCCGTAGGCGTTGGCGTTGCCGTCGTAGGAGCCGTGGAGGGGGTAGGGCGTGTTGTCGCGCTCGTTGACGGCGCTCCAGAGCACGCCGTTGGGCGCGAACGACAGGCCCTCGCCGTTGCGCACGCCGGTCGCGGCGACCTGCAGGTCGCCGCCGTTGGCGTTGTAGGAGACGACCGAGGCGCGCGGCGGGTTGCCGGCGATGTCCTGCGTGCTCGCGTTGAACGCGCTGCCGATGTTCAGATAGATCCGGTGGTGCGGGCCGACGATCAGCGTCTTGACACGGTGGACGTCATCGCCCTGTGGGTCGGTGTCGGGCAGGTTGGCCACGATCACGGTCCGTGCGCCCACGCCCGCCGCGCCGCGCCACACGTAGCGGTCGATTTCGTTTGACTCGGCGATGTAGAGCACGGTCTGGCCATTCAGCCGGTCGAATGCCATGCCCTGCGGCAAGGTGAGCCCCTTCAGCAGCACCCGCTGGGTGGGCGGTGACGCCGGGTTGGCGCCTGGCACCAGTTCGACCACCTCGTCGTTGAAAGGCTCGCTGACCAGCAGCGCGTGCTGCGGCGTCCAGACCATGAAGCGAGCGCCGTTGACAAGCGCCCAGACCTCGGCCTTCCAGCCGCGCGGCAGCGTCAGCGTGTGCGGGCTGCTGAAGGAGCCGTGCGCGTTGGCGGCCGGTACGCCCAACGGCACCGATGCGAACGACAGTGCGCTCGCGCTCCGCGCAGCAGCCACCGGTCGCGAGCTCGCCACCACCGCGCCGACCGCCGCCAGCGCCAGCGCGCCGAACGAGCAGATCAAAATCCTCCGCAACATGGGCTTAATGCTCGCACAGGACAGCCGTCGCGCGCGCCTGCCGTGTGGTGCTGGTGGTCCTGCGCGGATCGTTCATGCCCGCGATGGCCTCGCCAGCCTCTGAGAGAATCCCGGCCATGTCAAGCGGTGAGGTGACAAACATCGTCATCGGCGTCGCCGTCGTCGCTCTGCTGCTGGCACGCCAGATGCAGACGCGGCGTGCCCGCGAGCGCTCCTCGCCCGCATCATCCTGATCCTGGCGATCGTCGGCGTGTTCGATATCTCCGATGCGACCAAGGGTCACACGCTGGGAGCCGGCGCCGTCGCATGGCTGATCGGTTCGCTGCTCGTCGGCGCTGCGCTCGGAGCCGCGCGCGCGGTCACCGTCGTCATCTGGCGCGCGCCCGACGGAACCGCGTGGCGCAAGGGAACGGTGCTGACCGCGACGCTCTGGCTGGTCTCGCTCGGGGTGCACTTCGCGCTCGAGGTGGGCATCAACAGCTCGACGAAGATCGCCGCACTCGGAGCGTCGAGCATCCTGCTCTATCTCGCCGTGACCTACGGCGTCCAGCTCGAGCTGGTGCGCTGGCGCGCCGCCAAGCTGGCGCCTACCGCGTCGTGAGCGGACCGGCGGAGATTTCGCGCCAGGCCGCGTGGGAGCTGGTCTGCCAGTGGACCGAGTCGGACTCGCTGCGCCGCCACATGCTCGCGGTCGAGGCGGCGATGCGGGCCTACGCGCCGCGGTTCGACGGTGACGTCGAACTGTGGGGCCTGACCGGCCTGTTGCACGACCTCGACTACGAGCGCTACCCGGACCTCGATGATGGCCATCCGCGCTACGCGATGCGCGAGCTGTCAGAGCGTGGCTACCCGGAGGAGCTGGTGCGGGCCGTGGCGTCGCACGCCGACTTCCTCGAAGTCGCCCGGCAGACGGCGATGGAGAAGGCGCTATACGCGGTCGACGAGCTCTCCGGGTTCATCCTCGCATGCGCCTACGTGCGGCCCGAGCGGCTGCACGGGATGACCGCCAAATCGGTCAAGAAGAAGCTGCGGCAGCCGAGCTTTGCCGCCGCCGTCGGGCGTGAGGAGCTGCGCCAAGGGGCCGAGGATCTCGGCGTCGACTTCGACGAGCACGTCGAGTTCGTGATAGCTGCGCTGGCTGCGCACAGCGACCAGCTGATGCCGGCGTCGAGCTAGCGCTTGAAGTCGGCCTCGGTGTGAGGGCCGACGCAGGAGACGGCGAGCCGCTCGCTGATCGAGCGCGCGACCGCGGCGACCTCGTCGAAGGTCACGGCGTCGATCCGGTCAATCGCGACGTCGGGGTCGATCTCGTCGGCGTGAATGATCGACTGGCTGGCGGCGTAGCGCGCGACCGCACCGGAGTTCTCGAAGGCCAGCACGCGACGACCGGCGGCGTAGGCACGGGCCCGCTCGAGCTCCTCCTCGCGCGGGCCGTCGCTGCGCAGCTCATCGACGATCTCGCACATCCGCACATAGGCCTCGCGGCATTTGGTCGAGTCGAGTCCGGTACCGAGCTGGAGGATCGGTGCATCGGCAAAGCTGTGATCGACCGACCAGACCGAGTAGCAGAGGCCGCGTTGCTCACGAATCTCGTCGAACAGGCGCGATCCCATCGAGCCGCCGAGCAGCGTCGAGTAGATCCCGAGCGCGGCTCGCTCGCGCGGATTGGCTGCATCGATCGCCGGCCGGTAGACCATCCGTAGATGCGACTGGTTGGTATCGCGATGCTCGACCAGCGTCCTGGGCTCGAACGCGGGCGCCGGCTCGAAGGCGTCAGGCTCGGTAAACGAAGGGAAGCGCGTGAAGCACGCCTCGAGTGTTTCCTCGTCGGGTAGGTGGTCGGTGTTGCCGACGAGGAAGGCGCCGCCGCGTGCCGGCGACCAGCGCCGCTCGCGAAAGCTGACGATGCTGTCGCGGTCGAAGCTTCGCAGGTGTTCCTCGGGGCCTAGCACCGGCCGTCCGAGCGGGTGCTCGCCGAACGCGGCGCGGTCGATCAGGTGCTCGGCGACCATCGCCGGCTGGTCGTTGGCGCGCGCGATCTCCTGGATCACGACGCCGCGCTCGCGGTCGAGCTCGGCGGCGTCGATCTGCGGCCGCCCGGCGATGTCGGTCAGCAGGTCGACGGCGGCCGCTGCGGCCTCGGCGCGCGTGGTGATGTGGAAGGCGACCAGATCGTGGCTGGTGTAGGCGTTGAGCGTCGCGCCCATCCGCTCGGCCGTCTCGTTGACGTCGCGGTAGGTGCGGTAGCGCTCGCCGCCCTTGAAGACGAGGTGCTCGAGGAAGTGGGCGACGCCGTTCTCGCGCGGGCGCTCGCAGCGCGCACCGGCGTCAAACGCCACCAGCGTCGTCAGCGCGCGCGTGCCGGGGATCGAGATCCGGTGGATCGGTAGCCCGTTTGGCGCGGTCGTCGTCGAGATCGACGGCATCGCTGAAAGCTAGAGCACGCGGACGCCGGATGCGCGCCGCGCAGGACGTGCTGAGACGGGGCGTAGCGCGCGCCCGATACGCTGGCGCTCGGACGCGAAGAGCCGCGCCGTTACACATGCAGACCGCCACAAAGAAGATCACGCTCGCTGTCCTCGCGGCCGTGCTGCTGCTGCTGGTCGGGATCTGGTGGGGCGGACATCCGGGCGACCTGCCGCCGTTTCTGCGCAGCGGGCTGGTCGCGAGCTCGTCGGGCAGCGACGTCGACCAGGCGCTCGCGGACATCGAACACGACTACTTCCGCCCGCTGAGCGCCGCGAGCCTCAGCAACGGCGCGATCGCCGGGGCGGTGGCCAGCCTGCATGACCCGTATGCGACCTACGACACGCCGCAGGAGTTCAGCGCCTTCAGCAACCCGAGGCCGCAGCGCTTCGCCGGCGTCGGCGTCGACATCGACATCGAGCGAGACGGGCTGCTGGTTGAGGATGTGCTGCCCGGCTCACCGGCCGCACAGGCCGGCGTGCAGCCGGGTGATCTGATCCTTGGCGCCGACGGCAAATCCTTTGTCGGGCGCTCGGCAGCCTATTCGACCGGTCTGATCCGCGGCAGGGTGGGGACGTTCGTGACGCTGGCGATCCGCCGCGGCGAGCGCCAGCTGAAGGTGCGGATCAAGCGGGCGCTGATCAGCCAGCCGCTGGTGACAGGTGCGATCGTCGTCGCCCATGGCGTCAAGGTCGCGGTGATCGAGCTGCCGACCTTTGATGTGCCGGGAATCCACACGCAGGTGGCCTCGACGCTCGAGGGACTGCTGCACGACGGCGCCAAGGCGATCGTCCTCGATCTGCGCGACAACGGTGGCGGCCTGGTGAGCGAGGCGCGGCTGGTGGCGAGCATGTTCATCCGCCACGGTGTGATCGTGACGACGCGTGGCCGCTCGCAGCCCACTGTGACGCTGTACGCGACCGGCGACCCGCTCGCGGCGACGCAGCCAATGGCGGTGCTGGTCAACCGCGACACGGCCTCGGCGGCGGAGATCGTCGCGGGCGCGCTCCAGGACGACCATCGCGCGACGATCGTCGGCGGCCACACCTACGGCAAGGGCGTCTTCCAGGAGCTGCGCCCGATCGCGACCGGTGGCGCGCTGGACATCACGGTCGGCGAGTACTTCCTCCCGGACGGCGCGAATCTTGGCGCTGGCGGACTCAAGCGCGGTGCGGGCATCACGCCGAACGTCGTCGTCAACGCGCCGGTCACGGCGAGCAGCGACCCGGCGCTCGCCACCGCCCTGCGGCTGCTCGCCGGGCGCGTGCGTTGAGTAGCGGCGCGCCGGGGTTTGCCGCCGTGCTCGAGCGCCGCGGTCGCTTCATCGTCGCGCGGGAGCTGTTCGGACCCGGGCGGGCGTCGGCGGCGAGCGGGCCGCGGCGAGGTGGGGGACAGCTGACGGTCGACGCCGCGCCGTCGCGTTCGCGCGCCGGAGATCTCGTCTTCGTGCGGCTCGTGCCGACGCGCCGCGGTGGGCGTGCTGAGATCGTGATGCGGATCGGGCGCCCCGATGTTGCCCGTGATGTGATCGAGGCGCTGATGTTGGAGCGCGGTCTGAGCCGGCGGTTCGATCCGGCGGTCGAGCACGAGGCGAGCGCGGCGGTCGCCGGCCCGAGCGAGCGGCGCGACCTGCGCTCGCTGGCGACGTTCACGATCGACCCGACCGGTGCGCGCGACTATGACGACGCGATATCCGCCGCGCGGCAGCCCGACGGCGCCACGCGCGTGTGGGTGCACATCGCCGATGTCGCGGCGTTCGTGCCGCCCGGCTCGCTCGTTGACCGCGAGGCACAGCGGCGCGGGACCAGCGTCTACGTGCCGGGCACGGTCGAGCCGATGTTGCCGGCGGCGCTGTCAAACGAGAAGTGCTCGCTCGTGCCGGGCGCCGATCGTATGGCGGTGACGGTTGAGATCGACTTCGACGGCGCACGAGTGCTGCGCGCCGCGTTCATGCGCTCGATCATCTGCTCCGACGAGCGTCTCGACTACGAGCGCGTCGACCGGATCTTTGCCGACAGAGAGGTCGCGGGCGAGCCGTGGGCCGCGCCGCTGGCGCTGGCGCGCGGCGTTGCGCGCGAGCTGGCGCGCGAGCGCGCGCGCCGCGGCGGGTTGGCGATCAGCAGCGCCGAACCGCAGTTCGAGCTCGACCACGCCGGGCACGTCCACCGCGTCACGCTGGGTCAGCAGACCGAGTCCCACGAGCTGATCGAGCACCTGATGATTGCCGCCAACGAGCAGGTCGCCAAGTTGCTGGCCGAGCGCGACGCGCCGACGCTCTACCGCGTGCACGAGCAGCCCGACCCGGAGCGCGTCGAGCGCCTGGTGGCGCAGCTCGCATCGCTCGGCGTGCCGACGCCGCCGCTGCCCGAGCAGCTGGCGCCTGGCGAGGCGGGCGAGCTCGTCGGCAAGATCTCGCAGGCCGTCGAGCGTTACGTGCGCTCGAGCGGGCGCGGACGCCTCGCGTTCGGCTCGCTGATCTTGCGCTCACTCAAACAGGCCTTCTATTCGCCGCGAAACCTCGGCCACGCCGGCCTGCGCTCAGCCCGCTACTGCCACTTCACCTCGCCGATCCGCCGCTACCCGGATCTGATTTGCCACCGCGCGCTGCTGGCCGTGGTCGGCGGCGAGGAGGTTGCGCCGGCTGCTTCCGGCCTCGCTGAGCTCGGCCAGTGGACCTCGTTGTGCGAGCGGGCGGCGATTGACATCGAACGCGCCGCCGACGATGTTGCGCGCTGCTTCGCGCTCGGGCGCGAGGACCGTGAGCGCGCGTGGGAGGGTGAGATCGTTGGCCTGATCGGGGCTGGTGCGTTCGTCGCGTTTGGCGACGGCTATGAGGGAATGCTCGCCGCGCGGCGACTGGGCGGGGACTGGTGGGAGCTCAACGAGCAGGGCACGATCCTCCACGGCACGCGACGCGGTGGCACGCTGCGGATCGGCGATCCGGCGGCGGTCAGGGTTCACGCGATCGATGCGCCGCGCGGGCGGGTCGATCTGGAGCTGGTGTGAACGCTGCGCACGCTACTGTCGCTGGGTGGCCAAAGCAAAGAGAAAGCTTGGCAGCGGCGACGTTGCCTCCAACCGCTACGCGTCCTACCGCTTCAACCTGCTCGAGCGCATCGAGTGCGGCATCGTGCTGGTGGGGACCGAGGTCAAGTCGCTGCGCGGCGGCAGCGCCCAGCTGAAGGACGGATTCGCGACGATCCGCGACGGCGAGCTGTGGCTGCGCAACGTCCACATCCCGGCCTATGCGCCGGCGAGCCGCGATAACCACGAGCCGGAGCGCGAACGCAAGCTGCTGCTGCACCGCCGCGAGCTCGATCGGCTGGCCGCGCGGGTCGCCGAGCGCGGCCTCACGCTGGTCCCGACGCGGATCTACTTTTCCGGCTCGCGCGCAAAGGTCGAGATCGCCCTGGCTCGTGGCAAGGACGTCCACGACAAGCGCGAGACGCTACGCCGCCGCGACTCCCAGCGCGAGATCGAGCGCGGCCTGCGCGATGCCCACCGCTGAGGGCCGGCGGTGTAGCGCATTTAGCCTCCGGCGCATGCGCCGGAGGCCGGAGCGGTACATGTACCGCTCCGCCGTGGGGCGCATGCGCCCCACGGGACAAGTACAACGCGTCGAGGTCATAAACGCCCGATGAGTAGGCGAGGACAGCCGGCCAAAGGCCGGCTCCCGCAGCCTTCAGCTGATCGTGCGGTGCAGGTAGGTGAAGTGCATGCCCACCGCCAGCGCGACGATCAGCCCGATGTAGACGCCGCCAACGATCATGCGGTTGCGCGGCGAGACCTTGTAGTAGGCGGTCTGTTCGACCGTCGGCGCGCGCCGCTGCTCCCAGCGGCGGTAGAGCTCGAAGCCGGCGACGAGCGTGATGATCAAGAGGATCGGGTTGGGCGCGACGAAGTCCAGCAGCACCATCGCGCCGAAGCCGAGGAACCACATCCACGGCGCCATCGCCGCCATCGCGCGCCCGCCGTCGAGTGGCACCACGGGCAGCAGGTTGAAGAGGTTGAGGAAGAAGCCGATGTAGCCGAGCGCCTCGAGCAGCCCGGTGTGCGTGACCAGGCCGATCACCGCCACGGCGGCGGAGCCGATCGATCCCAGGATTGGGCCGGCGAGACCGACGCGCGCCTCGGCCAGCGCGTTGTCGCCCAGCGAGCGCGCCGTGATCACCGCGCCCAGGAACGGCACGAACATCGGGGCGCTCGCCTTGATCCCCTCGCGACGAAGCGCGATTACGTGGCCCATCTCGTGAATGAAGATCAGCACCACGAAGCCGACCGCGAACTGCCAGCCCCAGATCAGGCTGTAGGCGCCGACCGAGACCAGCGCGGTGGCCGCGGTGGCGAGGATCTTGATCTTTGGCAGCAGCAGCAGGATCGCCTTGAGCTTGGCGAGGATGCCGACGATCAGCGCACCGGCGGCGCTCAGCTTCTCGCGCAGCCATGAGCGCTTCGGCTTGCCGAAGGCGTCGACCGGAGGGCTCGGCTCGAGCACCGGGGGACCCAGTGTGGGAGGCGTATCCATACCTCCACAGAGTGTGGCAGGCGCGGCTTGCGAGGGCATAAATCGACGCCGAGGCGGCTCGCGAGCATGATTTTTCCGCAGGATGCGGGATTACGGCCGCGGGGGCCTTGCATCGCTCGGCACCCCGCGTATATGTTGCACCCAGACGCGGATTTGAGTTGCAAAGAGCGAGGCCACCGAGGTGTGAGGCCGCGCCACCAAGAAACCGGAAGCCCCTCGGGGTGCCCGGCGGAGGGTTCCTCAAGCAATTTAGGTCCGCGTCTACTTTTGTTTGTGGGCTCGCCCGACGCGGGCAGCATGCGCTTACCGCCCACGACCAGCCGGCGCTACGATGTGCTTGACACATACCCCGGGGACGACAGGCTTCGACGCGGTCGGCTCGTGGGGGTGGTCGCGAGCCGAGGTTCCGGGCGGCCTCGTAAAACACCCGGAAAAACCATACGTGCGGACTCTCACGAGTACGCCCTCGCCGCCTAGCAAACACTAGGACGATGAGGTCTCAGCCCCCGCAGCCTGCGGCGGGGATCACCGGGATCAGATAGCAGGCTCACCCGCTGCGGCCCGCCTGCGCCAATCCGGGGAAACATCCAGCAGGCTGGTCCCCCACAACCCGGCCGGCGAGGCGAGCGGGGGATGAGACCAGAGCGCCGGCTACGCTCGTAGACGCCACTTTCACGCGATCACGGACGTGGGTTCGATTCCCACCGTCTCCACTACGGCAGGGCCGCGAATTTGGCGCGTCGGCGCGCGCGAACCGGCTCGCCGGCGGTCTCGATCAGCGCAGCGGGTAGCTTACGGCTGTGAGCGACCGCCTCTTCTCCGCCCTCGGGCGCACGGTCGTCCGTTTTCGCTGGCTGGTCGTCGCGGCGTGGATCGCGCTGGTCGTTCTCACAGCGGCCACGTTGCCGAGTTTGAGCAGCGAGATCAACAACAACAACAGCCAGTTCCTGCCGGCCAGCACGCCGAGCTCCCGCGCCGCGTCGCTGGCAACACCGATCCTCGGCTCGTTCACCGACACCAGCGACGTCACGATTGTCGCGGCGCAAAGCCAGGGCACGATCAACGTTGCCGACGAGGCGGCGCTGGTCCGCGTGGCAACGGCGGCGCGGTCCGTTGCGCGCGTCGAGTCTGTGCGGGCCGTCGCCATCTCGGCCGACGGCAGCGCGGTTCAGATCCTGGTCCGCGCGCACATCAATCAGGCCGACATCCCGAAGCAGAAAACGCTCATCGATGCGCTCGAAGGCGTGCTCGCCGATGCGCACGCGCCACCTGGGCTGGAGATCGGGCTGGCCGGCGACGTGGCGACCACCGTCGCCCAGCAGGTCAGCGCGCAGCGCACCGGCAACGAGACGCAGATGTTCTCCTTCATCTTCATCATCCTGCTGCTGCTCGTGATCTTCCGCTCGCTGCTCGCGCCGTTGATCACGCTGTTGCCGGCTGGCTTATCGCTGCTCGTGGCGACCCGGCTGATCGGAGAGCTTGGGGCGCACGGCCTGAAGATCTCCGAGATCACCGAGCTGCTGCTGATCATCCTGCTGCTCGGCGCTGGCACCGACTACGGGCTGTTCCTCGTGTTCCGCGTCCGTGAGGAGATCCGCCGCGGCTCGGATGGACATGCCGCTGTGCAGCTAGCACTGGTGCGCGTCGGCGAGTCGATCACGGCGTCCGCAGGGACAGTGATCCTGGCGCTCCTGACGCTGCTGCTCGCGAGCTTCGGCATCTATCACGACCTCGGCGTCCCACTCGCGATCGGGGTCGCGGTGATCCTGCTCGCGGGGCTGACGCTGTTGCCGGCGCTGCTCGCGATCTTTGGCAAAGCCGCATTTTGGCCGACGCGCGTCACGGCAGGCGCAGCCCGTGACGGCGCCTGGGGGACGATCGCCGCGCGCCTGATCCGTCACCCCGCACGGACTCTCACGGTCGGTGTGCTGCTGTTCGGCGCGCTGGCCCTCGCCGCGCTGGGCTACCACTCGAGCGGTTTCGGCGGCGCCGCAAACGCGCCCAAGGGAACCGAGGCCGCCGCCGGCAACGCGCTGGTCGCCAGTCACTTCCCACAGTCCAGTTCGAATCCCGCGAACCTGATCTTCCGCTACAAGGCGCCGGTCTGGCTGCGGCCTGAGGAGGTCGCTATCGCGGCGTCTTCGCTGCGATCCTCGGGCCAGTTCACGGCCCTGTTGGGACCGCTCACGCCCAACGGGACGACGCTCAGTCCAGAAACCTACGCCAAGCTGCACGCGCAGCTGGGGGACCCCGCCAGCCTGGCGCCAACCCGACCGGCTGCCGACGACGACATCTCCACGATCGACTACAACGCCTACCGCTCGAGCGCGGCGTTCGTCGGTGCGGGAGGCCTGGTGATCCAGTTCGAGGCCAGCCTGCGCGCCGGCGGTCAACAGAGCACTGGTGCGCTGAACGCGACGCCACGGATTCGCAGCGTGGTCGCGCAAGCGGCTTCACGCTCGGGGGCAACGGCGGCGGGTGTGGCTGGCGAGGCGGCCGCGCTCTATGACGTCAGCGCCCTCTCCAACCGCGATCTGCTGACGATCGTGCCGGTCGCGATCGTCGCCATCGCGCTGCTTTTGGCCGTCGTATTGCGAAGCCTCGTCGCTCCGCTGTACCTGATCGTCAGCGTTGCCTTTTCCTACCTCGCGGCGCTGGGCGTCTCGACGCTGGTCTTCATCGATATCAGCGGCGACGCAGGGCTCACCTTCATCCTGCCGTTCCTGATGTTCATCTTCCTGCTCGCCCTCGGCGAGGACTACAACATTCTCGTGATGACGCGGATCCGCGAGGAGGCAAGGACCCTGCCGCTGGGCGAGGCAGTCGTGCGCGCGGTTGGTCGCACCGGATCGACGGTGACCTCGGCGGGCTTGGTGCTAGCCGGCACCTTCGGCGTGCTCGCGGTGGTGGCCGGCTCCAGCGCGTCAGGCAGCCAGGTCAGAGCCATCGGCTTTGGCCTCGCGATCGGGATTCTGATGGACACCTTCGTCGTGCGGACACTGCTCGTTCCGGCCACCGTCACGCTGCTCGGCCGATGGAACTGGTGGCCGGCGAGGATGAGCCGCGAGTCTGCACGCTGACGTCTCGCCGCGGCCATTCGGCTCGCGGCGTGTCGTCATGCCGGCACTGGACGTTTGTTCGATCAGCGCTGGAATTTCGTCCAGGCATCGTTGAGTTGCGCCGTTGCATATGTACGGTCGTTGATGGCTGTCTGCTGCGCGGGGTGTGGCCCAGCCTGCTTGGCGGCGCCGACACCGGTGGTCATGACCAACCCGGAACTACAGCGTCGCAACGGCACCACGCGCACCAGCAGCGCGCGCAACGGCAGCGCGCGGCGGGAGCTCGTTGCGGCCCAAGCAAGACCCAGCAGCCGCTTCTTCGAGCTTTCGCCCGATCTGGCCTGCACCTCCAGCTTCGACGGATGCCTCCGAGATCTGAATCCGGCCTGGGAGCGGTTGCTGGGCTGGAGCGACGCCGAGCTGCGTGCACGTCCGCTCCTGGCCTTCATCCATCCCGACGATCGTGAGCGGATGCAGGAACTGCGCGCCGCGATGCTGGGCGGCGATTCCGAGAGCAATGTCGTCTGCCGCGTGCTCGCCAAGGGCGGCGGCTGGCGCTGGTTCGAGTGGAACTCCGTTGCGGTTGCCGAAGAGCAGCTGGTCTACTCGTCGGGACGCGACATCACCGAGCGCAACGAGACCGACAGCGAGCTCGGGGAAACGGTCATCCGAGCCCTCGAGGCGTCTCGACTCAAGTCGCAGTTCGTGGCGAACATGAGCCATGAATTGCGTACGCCGCTGAACTGCTTGCTGGGCGCGAGCGAGTTGCTGCTCGATACAGAGCTCGACGCTGCACAACGCGAGTACGTCGATGTGCTGCAGGTCTCGGGTGACGCTCTGATCGGGCTCATCGAGGACATCCTTGACGTCTCGAAGATCGAGGCCGGGACGCTCGAGCTCGAAAGCAAGCCGTTTGAGATCCGCGGGTTGGTTGAGGACGTTTGCGCGATGGTCGCCGGCGGCCTGCGACCGCAGACGGTTGAGCTGATGTCGTGGATTGATCCAGAGCTCCCTGCGGAGGTGCTCGGCGATGCCAAGCGTGTTCGTCAAGTGCTGGCGAACCTGACGAACAACGCCGTCAGGTTCATCGCCGCGGGCGAGGTGGTGATCCGTGTCAGCGGCAGTACCGACGTCGACGACGTTGTGCACCTGCGGATCGAGGCCGTGAACACCGGCATCGCTATCGAGGCCAGCGCGAGCGAGTCGATCTTCGAATCCTTCGCCGGCGGCGACGGCCCAACGGCGGGACAGCATCGCGGCCCCGATCTCGGGCTCGCCATCGCCAGCGAGCTGGTTGGCGTGATGGGTGGTGAGATCGGCGTTGACAGCACGCCGGGAGAGGGCGGCACGGTCTGGTTCACGCTGCCGACGCGCCGCGCCCACTCGCTCAAGGCGGCGCCAGAGCGAGACGCATTGCAGGGCATCCACGCACTCGTGGTCGACGCCAACGCGATGAGTCGGGCCATCCTCGAAGGCCAGCTCGACGGCTGGGGCATGACCTACCAGAGCGCCCCAGATGCTGACGTGGCCCTTGCCGCGCTGCGCGACGCGCAGCCGGACCGCTGCTACGAGGTTGCGCTGATTGACTCCGGCATGCCGGGGATGAGCGGTGCTGAGCTCGTTCGGGCGATCAGGGCGGATCCTGCACTGGCTTCGGTGCGGACCGTGGTGATGGCCACAGCCGACGGTCGCCAAGCGGCTGCCGCGGGCGGCGAAGTCGATGCACTCGTGACCAAGCCGATTCGCCAGAGGCGCCTTTATGAAGCGCTCGCGAGCGTCGTCGGCGCAGGGTCGGCGACGACGCGGCCAGGTGCTCCCCCAGCGGTCGGCGCTGGCGCGACGAGCCACGGCGATTCAGCGCACCGCGTGCTCGTGGTCGAGGACAACCCGGTCAACCAACTTGTCGCCTTGCGCTTGCTGCAGAAGCGCGGCTTCGCGGTCGATGTGGCCGCCAACGGCCGTGAAGCGCTCGAAATGCACGCACGCGCGCCGTACGCAGCGATCTTCATGGACTGCCAGATGCCCGAGCTCGATGGCTACGAGGCGACGCGCGAGATTCGCCGCCGCGAAGGCGACCACCGGCACACGCCGATCATCGCAGTGACTGCGAACACCCTGCCGGAGGACGGCGCACGCTGTCTCGCCGCAGGCATGGATTTCTACAGTGGCAAGCCGGTGTACCCGGATGGCCTCGACTACGTGATTGCCCGAGCGCTGGGCGCTGATGGCGCCGATGACTTGCCGGAGCCGGTGCACATACTGAGCTCGCTCGCCGGCCAAGCCTCGACACGAGCCGAGGCCGTGCCGCTCTTCGATCGCTCGCTGCTCGCCGAGGTTAGCCAGGGCGACGAGGGGGTGCGCGCCGGGCTGATCGCCACGTTCCTCGAGCAAAGCCAGGCCGATGTAGCCGAGCTCGCGATAGCAATCGCCGTCGGCGACACCGACACCGTCGAGCACGCTGCCCATCGGCTCAAGGGCGGCGCGTCCTGTGTCGGCGCGTTGCGACTAGCCACGCTCAGCGATGCGCTCTGCAGACTCGCCCGTGCCGGCCGGCTCGAGGAAACCCACGGCCTGCAGATCGACCTCGAGCAGGCATTTCGTCTCACGCAAGCCGCGATGGCTCTCGATCACGCTGCCGCCGAGGTCCGCGAGCAGCCTCATTCACGCCGTCCCTCGGCTGTTTTGCCGTCGGCCTGAGGTTCGTGCGTGGAGGCCCTGCCGGCGCGGATCGTTATTTGATCCATAGCCGGCATTGATCAGTATCTAAGGTGAGTGCTCTTAGATATGTCGATGCGTCACCGCGGCCAAACCACGACTGATCTCTGTGTCGGTTCCTGAATCGTCCCCATCGCCGCCGAGCGGCCGGTCCGGTCGGCCTGTGCTTGCGTGGCTGGTCGTCGCCGTGATCGCGGCGTCCGCGGGTGCGGTGTTCACTCACTTTGCCTGGTCATCTGACTCACCCGCTTCACCGTCGTTGGGAGCGCGCAGCGGGCAGGGCTTCGGCGGCGAGGCCGGCGGCGGCACGTACAAACGCGCCCCCAGCGCGGCGTCGGGAAGCGCGTCAACCGCGTCCGGGGCGACCGCGGCTGTCGCGGCACGCGTCGACCGAGGTCTCGTCGACATCAACACCACGCTCGCCGACAATGCCGGCGAGGCCGCTGGTACCGGCATGGTTGTCACATCATCCGGTGAGGTGATCACGAACAATCACGTGATCGACGGCGCGGCACAGATCACCGCGAGAGACATCGGCAACGGCAAGACCTATACCGCGCACGTCGTCGGCTATTACCCCGATGACGATGTTGCTGTGCTTGCGCTCGACGACGCGTCGGGCCTGGCGACGGTACCGCTGGGCAATTCCTCGACCGCCCACGTCGGGGCTGCAGTGGTCACGATCGGCAACGCCGGCGGGGCTGGCGGTACGCCAGCTGTCGCCGGCGGCTCGATCGTCGCGCAGGACCAGTCGATTACCGCCGGTGACGATGCCGACGGCTCCACCGAGCATCTCACAGGGTTGATCGAGATCGATGGCCAGCTGCAGCCGGGCGACTCTGGCGGTCCGCTGGTTGACGGCTCGGGCAGCGTCGTCGGAATGGACACTGCCGCATCGTCGGGCTTCACCTTCCGCTCCGCGGCCGACCAGGGGTTTGCCATTCCGATCAACACGGTGCTGGCGGTCAGCAAGCAGCTCGTCGCCGGCGTTGGGTCGAACGTGATTCATATCGGGCCGAGCGCGATGATCGGCGTTTTGGTCGAGCCGGGCGGGGAGGGCGGATACGGGTACGGTGCCCCCAGCGGTTCCGGGTCCACTGTCTCCGGTGTAGCTGTCGCGCAAACGGTCCGAGGGGGTCCCGCTGCACACGCGGGGATCACAGCCGGTGACACGATCACCGCGTTCGACGGTCAGACGGTGAGCTCGGCGCAGGCGCTTACGGCGCTGATGATGCGCCACCATCCGGGCGATCAGGCTCGCGTCACCTGGGTTGACAGCGCCGACAGCTCCCACACCGCGACGCTGCGACTCGCGACCGGTCCGGCGGCCTGACCGCCGCTCAGTCCCGGGCCGTTCGCCCCCACGTGCGGACGCCCCGCGGCTGATCGCTATCCTCAATTTCGTGGCCGACCTGCAGAAGCGTGGTAGCTACACCCCGCGACGGTTGCGCGAGCGACGTGCCTACCAACTCGCCGTCGCTGGCGGCGTCGCCGGCGTGATCGGCGTAATCGGACTTGTGCTGGCCGTGGCAGGGGTGATTGGCGTGGCCGTGCCGCTCCTGGCACTCGTGGTCGCGGCACTCTGCGCGTTTATGTTCCGGCGTACCGTCTTGGGCTGAGCGACCAGCTGAGCCTAGACCGGCGCTGCGACGATCGCGCCGTCGATCAGCTGCCGCGAGCCGACGGGCTCCGCGAGGGTGATGCGCACCGGAGTCTCGGGGTTGCTCCCGCCTGTCTGATAGCCGGGACGCGGTGTGATGAAGAATGTGAGCACGAGATCGCTCGCGTCGAGGTAAAGGTCGGGGACCTGCACGCGGCGGTCGGCACGCTGGCGGCTCGCAAACGACTGCTCGGTGA
>Ga0302325_10000905_pt1 | contig 78691 bp, 75 predicted proteins | sample Palsa_T0_2_FD_201948 | JGI IMG/M metagenome (GOLD analysis project Ga0302325, IMG submission 201948) | Peat permafrost microbial communities from Stordalen Mire near Abisko, Sweden - Palsa_T0_2 | ecosystem: Environmental > Terrestrial > Soil > Palsa > Peat permafrost | place: Sweden: Abisko... | reverse complement strand
TTCGATCCGCCCGAGAAGGTGCTGAATTTACAGCTGTACGCAGTCGGTCACCATTACTTCGGCGACTTCTTGCTCGATTACCAGTGGGGCGGTGCCGGCAACCCTTGGACGAATCCAGCGCTTGCCCCCGATAACTATCCGTCGGTCACAAACGTAGTGTTCAAGTTCTTTGCGCTGTTCCCGTACCGAGTCGCGCTATGGACCTTTTTGACTTTGTCGGTGCCTGCGCTGCTCAGCCCTTTTCTATTGGTGGTCCGCCGCTACCGGCCGGCAGTCGCCGTTCTCCTTGTCTGCCTCCTCGGACTTCTCACCTACCCGGTTCTGGTGAATCTCGACCGCGGGAACGTGGAGACGATCATGGTGCCCCTATATGCCGGCGTTGCCCTTGCAATGGCTTACCATCGCTGGGCATGGGCAGCCGCGTGTATAGCGCTTGCGGCAATGCTCAAGGGCTATCCAATCCTGTTGTTGCTGCTGCTGGTGCCCTATAGGCAGTGGCGCCTTTGTGCGCTTGCGCTGGTTGGTAGCGCCGGGGCGAGCCTCGCCGCGTTCGCCCTGTTCCCGGGCAGCTGGACTCGGACGTTCGACGCGTTTCACACCGCAGTATCGGTCTTTGGATCTTCGGCGCAGCCAACACAATTTATTACCGGTAATTACAGCGTGACTGGATGTCTGATGAATATTGCGCAGTTGTTCGGCCGACTCGGCGGCAACGACGCGCTCTGGCTTGCGGGGCACCCGGTAGTGCCCGGAATCGTGTATCTCGCCGCCGTGACGCCGGTGGTCCTAGCGCGCCACATCCTCCCGCTGTGGGTTCGGCTGTTGGCGGCGCTCTCGGCTCCGCAGCTTGTGGTGCCCGTATCGTTCGGATACACGACCGTTTACGCGTTGGTGCTCGCGGGAGTGTTTGCCGCGGGTGCAGCGGCTGATGCTCCGGCAAGTCTGCGCAGCAAGAGGTACGCACTCGCGTTCGAGGATCACGCGCCAGAGCCGTTACGGATCGTCGGACCGACGGCACTGGTCTGGGCGGGGCTAATCGCCATCGTCCTCACCCTGCTACCAGCTCCCTGGTCCGCAAACGGGGGCATGAGCTCTCTCGCCACGATCTACGAACCGCTCTCCCTGGTGGCCTTCGTCGGCGTCGCTAACGTGTGTCTGGTCCGGTCTCTCCGCCTACGCCGTGCCGATAAGCTGCTCGCCACTGGTGGGTAAACAACGCGCGATCCTCGGCAGGTCATGAACACGCTGGCGAAAAGGCTGGAGCTGCACGCGGGATCCAAAGGTGGCCATCGGTACTGGGTAAAATGGCGCTAGTGGATGCCGCGTTTTGGCGCGGACGCCGGGTGCTGGTCACCGGCAACACCGGCTTCAAAGGAGCGTGGCTAACACTCTGGCTGCTGGAGCTCGGAGCCGAGGTGAGCGGACTGGCACTCGCTCCCCCGACCAATCCGTCGCTGTACGACCTCGCCGAACTCGGTACCGATGTGCCACAGGCGACGGTCGATATACGAGACGGCGAGGCGGTGCGAGCGTCGATTGCGGCCCGACGGCCGGAAATCGTGCTGCACATGGCCGCACAGTCGCTCGTCCGGTACTCCTTCCGCGAGCCGCGCGAAACGTACGAAGTCAACGTCATGGGCACCGTCAACCTGCTCGACGCGGTTCGTAGAGCAGATTGCGAGGTGCGCGTCGTCGTCAACGTGACCTCGGACAAGTGCTACGCAAACCGCGAGTGGGAGTGGGGCTATCGTGAGGACGAGCCGATGGGCGGCTTTGACCCCTACTCCAGCTCCAAGGGATGTTCGGAGCTGGTGACGAGCGCGTTCCGGAGCTCTTTCTTCTCAGATCCCGACAGCCCGCGACTGGCCTCTGCGCGCGCCGGCAACGTGATCGGGGGCGGCGATTGGAGCGAGAACCGGCTGATCCCAGATGTCATGCGTGGTGCGCTCGCGGCCGCCGCGATCGAGATCCGCAACCCCGACGCGGTGCGACCTTGGCAGCACGTCCTCAACCCATTGAGCGGCTACCTGGCGCTTGCCCAGGCGGCCTGGGACGATCCGTCTCACGCGGCGGCGTACAACTTCGGGCCTGCCGACGAGGACGCTCGCTCGGTCCGCTGGATCGTCGAGCGACTGAGCGAGCGCTGGCCCGAGCCGCTGGACTGGCAGATCGACTCCGGCCAACACCCGCACGAGGCGGCGTCGCTGAAGCTGGACTCGAGTCGAGCTCAGGCTCGGCTTGGCTGGCAGCCCGCATGGGACCTCGCGGAGGCACTGCCCGCCGTTGTCGACTGGTACGTCGCCTTGCGCGACGGCCAGGACGTGCGCGACACGACGCTCGAGCAAATCCGCAGGTTCGCGACGTGAACGACGGCACGGTCAAGTACGCAGACCTCGTAGCGGAGTGGCTGGAGCAGCTCGGCTACACGCACTGCTTCTTCGTTGCTGGCGGCAACATCATGCACCTGCTCGACGGCGTACGCAAACGCATGAAATGTGTGCCGTTCGTGCACGAGGTGGCAGCCGGCATCGCCGCCGAGTACTTCAATGCGTCCGCCGGTGAGGGACGAGCATTCGCACTCGTCACCGCTGGCCCCGGCCTGACCAACGTCGTAACCGCGATTGGCGGTGCCTGGCTCGAGAGCCGAGAGCTCCTGCTGCTCGGCGGGCAGGTCAAGAGCAGCGACCTTGCGCTCGGCAAGGTCCGGCAGCGCGGCATTCAGGAGATCGACGGCCGCGACATCGCGGCACCGATCTGCAAGGCCTCGGTCACGCTGACGGAGCCAATCGATCGAGCCGCGTTCGCGGAATTCGTCGAGCTGACCCGTACCCCGCGACGCGGTCCGGTCTTCCTTGAGTTCTGTCTCGATGTCCAGGGCGCGCCCGTCGAGCGCAACGAGCTCGAGGCTCGACCCGGCACGTCGCCGGCGGCGCTGCCACGGGCCACAGAGGCCGAGGTGACCAACGTTCGCCAGCTGCTCGAGCGAGCTATCCGGCCCGTGCTCTTGCTCGGCGGAGGCGTGTCGCGCGAGGCCGCCGTAGCCGCTCGCCCGCTGCTGACGAGCTGCGGGCTGCCCGTGATGACGACATGGAACGGCATCGATCGGGTTGACAGTGCGGACCCCTTCTACTTCGGTCGACCCAATACCTGGGGCCAGCGCTCCGCCAACATCATCTTGCAGAGCGCTGACGTGCTGGTCGCACTCGGCACCCGGCTCGGTCTCCAGCAGACCGGCTTCAACTGGCAGGAGTTCGTGCCCAACGGCACAGTGGTGCAGGTCGATATCGACCCCGCCGAACTAGGTAAAGGCCACCCACGCTTGGATCTCGCGCTCTGCGCCGATGCCGACGACCTGCTCCCACGTCTGCTCGCTGGACTGCACCTTGACGCTTCGGTCGGCGAGTGGCGGGCCTTCGCGCGCGAGGTGATCGAGCTGCTGCCGCTCAGCGATCCAGCAAACGAGCACGCCGGCGGATATTTCGATCCTTACGACTGGACTCTCGAGCTCTCCGCCCTGTGCAGCGCTGAGGACGTGGTGATACCGGCCAGCAGCGGTGGCGCCAACTCAGTCTCGCTGCAAACGTTCCAGCAGAAGCTCGGGCAGTCCATCGTCACCAACCACGGCCTAGCCGCGATGGGCTACGGCCTGAGTGGTGCGATCGGTGCCGCACTCGGACATCCGGGTCGTCGGACCGTGTTGATCGAGGGTGACGGCGGCTTCGCTCAGAACCTGCAAGAACTCGGGACTGTCGCCGTCAACGCGCTGCCGCTCAAGTGCTTCCTGATGGCCAACGAGGGCTACGCCTCGATCCGCTCGACCCAGCGCAACTACTTCGGCGGCGATTACGTTGGCTGCGATACCAAAACCGGGCTCGGATTCCCCGATTGGGAGATGCTGTTCGCTGCCTACGGCATTCCTGCCATCGAGCTCCGAGACGGCTGGACCGAGGACGCGCGGTTTCGCGAACTGTGGGAGTCGAACGCGCCGGCGGGTTTCGTCGTGCCGATCGATCCCGAGCAGTCATACTTCCCCAAGATCTCGAGCCGCGTGACGAGCACCGGATCGATGGAGTCGAACCCGTTGCACCGCATGTCTCCCGATCTAGCGGACGACCTCGCCGTCGAGGTGCTGCGTTATCTGCCCTGAGCGGCTCGCCATCGAGCCCGATCGGATCAGCATCGACGCGGTGTGCTTCGACCTCGACGGCACGATCGTCGACTCCCGCGCCGGGATCGCAGCGGCGCTGCAATCTGCGATCGCCGAGGTCCTCCCCGGGCGGGCCATCGATGAATCGAGGTTGCTGATCGGGCCGCCGCTCACGGTGATGATTCAGCGGCTGCTGCCCGACGCGAGCGATGCACACGACGCGGTCACGAGCGCGTTTCACCGTCACTACGACAGCGAGGGGTGGCGCAGCGCCCGGCCCTATCCGGGCATTCCGGAAGCCTTGGACGCGCTCGCTGCGGCAGGGCTGCGACTGGACATCGTCACGAACAAGCGCAGCGTGCCAACCAGCCTGATTCTCGGTCGTCCGCCGCTCAGTGGGCGCTTCTCGCTCGCGATCTCGCTCGATACAGCCGATCCACCGCACCGCACGAAAGCGGACGCGCTGGCAACGCTGGTCGCGACGATTGGCCTGCCACCATCCCGTGTCGCCTACGCCGGCGATTCCGACGATGACCGCGTTGCTGCAAGAGTCACGGGCTGCCCGTTCGTGCCGATAGGATGGGGCTACGGAAGAGCCGCGGAAACCTCGGACTCGCGCGATCTGGCGGTTGTCACATCGCCCCCGGAACTAACGGCATGTCTACTCAAAATCGCACACCAGCGATGAACCGAGACTTCTTCGAGAACCTCTTCGTCCTCGAGGTGGCCAACAACCACTTGGGCCGGGTCGACCGCGGGCTGAGGATCATCAACGACTTCGCTCAGCTCGTCCGCTTCAACAACGTTCGAGCTGCGATCAAGCTGCAGTTCCGCGACGTCGACGACTTCATCCACCCCGACTGGCGCCACCGACAGGACATCCGCTACATCAAGAAGACGCTCGACACCCAGCTTTCCAAGGACGAGTACCGCACGCTCGTCGAAGCGATCCGCCGCAGCGGTTGCATCCCCGCGGCGACGCCGTTCGACGAGGCCTCGGTCGACCTCTGCGTGGAGCTCGGCGTCGACTTCATCAAGATCGCCTCCTCCGACATCAACGACTGGTTTCTGATCGAGCGCATCGCCAAGACGCGCAAGCCGGTCTCGTTCTCGACCGGCGGCTCGTCGCTCAAGGACGTCGACGACATCGTCACGTTCTTCGACCGCCGGGGCATTCCCCTCGCAATCAACCACTGCGTGTCGATCTACCCGTCAGAGGACTCGGAGCTCGAGCTCAACCAGATCGACTTCCTGCGCGAGCGTTACGCGGGCCACGTGATCGGCTTCTCGACTCATGAGCACACCGACTGGCACTCATCGATGCTGATCGCCTACGCCAAGGGTGCGCGGACGTTCGAGCGGCACATCGACATCGACGCCGACGGCGTCACCGTGGCGCCCTACTGCACGCTGCCCCACCAAGCCGACGAGTGGTTCAAGACCTACCATCGGGTCCGCGAGATGAGCGGCGGCTCGGTCGGCGAGCGTCGTGCGATTCCAGAGAAAGAAATTCGCTACCTGGACTCGCTGGTCCGGGGTGTGTACGCCCGCCACGATCTGCCCGTAGGCCACGAGCTCGGCGACGACGACGTTTTCCTCGCGATCCCGCTCCAGAAAGGGCAGATCTCCTGCCGCGAGTTCATGGCTGGCGAAATACTGCGCGCCCCCGTCCCGGCTAACGCCCCGATCCGTATCGGTGAGATCGACTCGCCGTACGCAAGCGTCGAGTCGCTGCGCTCGGTGATCGAGAACCGCGGTGTCGATGCAAACGCCCCCGCCCCAGACGTGGCGCCGGCCGTGTCACGCGGCGGTCCGCCGCGTTCCGAAACGCCCGCCGGCAATAGCAACGGAACCGTCGAGGCGGTAGACCGTACGTGACCGCCATGCGCCCGTCGCCCGCACGCGATCTGCGAGTGGCGGTGACGGGGGCTACGGGGTGGCTGGGCCGGGCAGCATGTGAGGTGCTGGCCCGTGACGGGGCGGCCCGGATCGAGGCCTTCGCCAGCCGCGCGCGGACGCTTGAACTCGACGCTGGCCCGACGCTCGAGGTGCGGCCGCTGGCCGAGCTGACCGACACCCCACACGACGTCTTGCTCCATTACGCCTACGTCACGCGCGAGCACGTCGCGACCCACGGGGTCGACGCGTATGTCGCAGAGAACGTGGCGATCACCGCCACCGCCTGTGAGGCGATACGCGTACAGCGCCCGCGCGCGATCCTTCACTCGTCCTCAGGTGCAGCCGGGACCGCTGCGGGCGATCTTCGCGCCGACCCCTATGGCGTACTTAAGCGGCTGGACGAGCGCACCCTGCGCGGCGCGGCCCGGGACGCGGGTTCACGCTGCGTGACGCTTCGCGTCTACAACGTCGCCGGTCCCTGGATGGCCAAATCAGGGTTCGCGGTTGCTGACATCATCGCCCAGGTGGCCGCCGGCGGACCCGTCAAGATCCGCGCTCGACATGCCGTCAGGCGTTCCTATGTCGACGTCGAGGACCTCGCGCTGCTGGCACTCGCCGTGACGTGCGCCGACGGTCTCGACGAGGATCTCCGACTCAACACCGCCGGTGCGGAGGTCGTTGAGGTCGAAGAGCTCGCGCGCCGTATCTGCACCGTATTGGGACAGCCCGACTTGCCGATCGAGCGAAACTTTCTGCCTGACGCGCCCGTCGACGACTACACCGCCGACGGCACGCGCTTTCGTCAATTCGCCCAGGATCTCGGTGTTCCCCTGCGAGGACTGGACGAGCAGCTGCGTCGCACCGCCGAGTACCTGCTGCAGACGCCGGTTGTCTCGTGATCCGCGCCTCCGAAATAACCGCCGCTCTCACGCAGCCTCGCGTCACAATCGTCAAAGCGCTTGCGGACCAGCGCTTCCGCTTCCTGATCGCGGGTGGCTTCAACACGGCCTTTGGCGCCAGCCTGTTCGTGGGCCTCCACTTCACGATCGAGCACGCCGTGGGCTACCTGGTCGTGCTCACCGTGGCCTGGATCATCTCGGTCTTGGAGGCCTTCATGACCTATCGCTACTTCGTCTTCCGCGTACGCGGCAAGTTCTTTCTTGACCTGTCGCGCTTCTCGCTCGTCTACCTCGGACTCTACCTCGTCAACCTCGCTGTCCTGCCGTTGCTGGTCGAGGTCGCAGGGCTCCCGGTTCTGCTGGCCCAGGCAGCGACCTTCCCGGTCGTTGTCGTCGTCAGCTACCTCGGACACCACAACTTCTCGTTTCGACGCCCTTCCGAATTGTTCGGGCCGAGTCCCGAGGCATAGGTTCTGCCGCTGGCGGTCACCCTATGATCCGTTCGGTGAAGCCGCGCGCGATCCGCATCGGCCTCGGTGCGTGGACCCTGCAGCACTTGGCGATGGCTGTTCTATCTCGATCCCCGGCCGCCCGTCTCAAAGTGGCAAACGCTGCCGACCTCTCAAGCTTCTTTGACTGGAAGCGCGAGACGTTCGGGCCTGTCAAGGCGGTGAAGACCAAGCAGGCTCTTTGGCGCGCAATGCGCGCACGGATGCGCGCCAGCACGGAGGCGTGGCATGTCATGGAGTTCGGCGTGGCGTTTGGCCATGCTACGCAGTGGTGGCTGAAGCACAACGACGACAAGGTCATCGCTACGTGGGATGGCTTTGACCGTTTCACGGGACTCCCCAGGGCATGGCGCGACCTGCCCGCCGGGGCGTTCAGTGCCGACGGCCTCACGCCGGCGATCGACGACAGCCGGATCGCCTGGCACGTCGGCGACCTCGAGAAAACGATCGAGCAGATGGACGCGGACCGCATCGCAGCCGGCCGCCGCCTCGCCTATTTCGATTTCGACTTGTACGAGCCGTCGAAGATCGCCTGGGACTGGATCCTCCCGCACCTGCGACCGGGTGACATCCTCTATTTCGATGAGGCATTCGATGCCGACGAGCGGCGTCTGCTCAACGAATCCGTGCTGCCAGCGGGAATGTACGACTACGTTGGGGCCACCTTGTTGAATCTCGCGATCGAAGTGCGTTCACTCAACTAGAGAGTTAGCCGATCGACGTCGGTCCGAGCGTCCGGAAGCCCATGAAGAAGCTCATCTCCGTCATCACCCCCGCGTATAACGAGGAATCGAACATCGATGAACTCGCGCGCCGGCTGGGGCTGGTCTTCGACGCTGAGGACGGCTACGACTGGGAGGGCATCGTGGTCGAGAATGGGTCGTTCGACTCCTCCTACGAGCGACTCGTCCAGCTCAATCAGCGCGATCCGCGATTCAAGGTCGTGCAGCTGGCGAGGAACTTCCGCATGGACGGGGGCATCACGGCGGGGCTCGAATCGGCCACAGGTGACGCCGTCGTCATCATGGCCTCGGATCTCCAGGACCCGCCGGAGCTGATCCACCAGTTTCTGCGCAAATGGGAGGAGGGGTACGACCTCGTCTACCAGATCGTGACCGAGCGACGGGGCACGGGGCCGATCCGGACGTTCAACTCGAAGCTCTTCTACTGGATTGCCGGGAAGCTGACCGATGGGCGCATCCCCCCGAACGTCAGCGACTTCCGACTGGCAGATCGCAGGGTCTATGAGAGCGTGCGCGGCATGCGCGAGCGTAACCGGTTCGTCCGTGGGCTTTTCGCCTGGTCCGGGTTTCGCGCGACGGGGATCGAGCATCCGCGCGAGCCGCGCGAAGGCGGCGTCTCAGGCGCGCACACGTTTGGCGTGTTGAGCCTGGCCGTCAAGGGCATCTTTGCCCATTCCTACGTGCCGCTGCGCCTCATCTCGATCTTCGGGATGGTCCTCTCGCTGCTGTCGGTCGTCGCGCTGATCGCGCTGACGGCGAGCTTTTTCATCTGGGGCGTGCCGTTCGCGGGCTTTGGCAGCATCGTCTGTACGGTGATCCTCATGTTCGGCTTCCTCTTCACGATGCTGGGCATCCTGAGCGAGTACATCGGGTTGATCTACGAGGAGGTCAAGCAGCGTCCCAACTTCGTCGTGCGGTCAACCGTCGGCTTCGATGATGACGTCGCGCCGGCGCACGAGCGGTCTGTCGCGCCCGCGCACGAACGGTCTGTTGTTGTGGAGAGCTGAGCGCTGTTGCCGCTCGGCGTTTGACTCTTTCGCAACGGGGTACGCTCGTCGCGACCGCTCACCGCGTCTGCGACGGCAACTAGACTGGCGCCTTCGGCTACACGTAGCTCACTTGGACGTCTCTACACCAGCAACCACCTGCTGTTTGTCCCTCCCGCGGGGGACCTGCTCCGGCAGCGCTCGCAGATCCCACGGCGAACTGCGGTAACGGCGCGAGCCGCATCGTGATCTCAGTTACTGGCACCACGATTCCTGGTTGTCTAAGTCTCGAGATCCCTTACCACGCAGACGACCGTGGCACCCTGGTGAAGGTGTTCCAACGCAGCGCCTTCGCGCAGCTTGGCCTACCCGAGGAGTTCCGCGAGCAGTTCCATAGCCGGTCGGACGCCGGCGTCGTTCGCGGTCTGCACGTGCAGGAGCCGCCGAGCGCACACGTCAAGCTCGTGACCTGCGTCTACGGCGATGTCTACGACGTGGTCGTGGACCTGCGTATCGGCTCGACCTACGGTCTACACGTGAGCTTTGACCTGTCCGGCAGCGAGGGGCGAGCGATCATCGTGCCGGTCGGCTGCGCCCACGGTTTTCTGTCGCGGCGGGCTGACAGCATCGTCGGCTATTGGACGACCGGCGAGCATGATCCGGAGCACGACGGCGGCGTGCGCTGGGACTCCGCCGGTATCGACTGGCCACTTTTCGGTCGTACGCCGATTGTCTCGGTGCGGGACCAGAGGCTTCCATCGATCGACGCCTACGCGTCGCCGTTCCATCTCGATGGCTAGGCCTGCGGTGGGCCGGATCGTCGTCACCGGCGCGACCGGGTTCGTCGGACGCCACCTCGTGCCTGCCCTTGCCGCCGATGGATGGGAGGTCCACGCACTTACCCGTGGACCACCGGTGGAGTCCCTGGGTCCGGCCCAGGTCCATGTCGTCCCTGATGACACGGCCGCGCTCGTCGACCTGATGGCCGAGATCGCGCCGACATCGGTGGTACATCTGGCTGCCTTGTTTCGCGGCGTACATCGCGTCGAGGACGTTGAGCCGCTCGTGCGGTCAAACGTCCTGTTTACCGCCCAGATGGCAGAGGCCGCGGTCCGCTCAGGCACGAGTGCTCTGATCTACGCAGGCACGGCGTGGCAGCACTACGAGGGGGCGCCATACTCGCCTGTCGCGCTGTACGCCGCGACTAAGCAGGCCGGGCAGGACATACTGCGGTTCTATGCCGAGGTGCATGGCCTGACCGTGATCGCGCTCAAGCTGTTCGACACATACGGGCCCGGGGACGAGCGCGGGAAGCTGCTGTCGTTGCTCGCGGACGCCGCAGCGTCCGGCGGTGTCCTTGAGCTCTCGCCCGGTGAGCAGCTGATCGACCTTCTCTATATCGATGATGCCGTGGGAGCGTTCCAGCGCGCCCTCGAGATCGCGAGCGAGCGAAGCGGCTGGCACGAGTATTCACTCGAGACGGGAAGGGCGCTGTCGATCCACGACATCGTGCAGATCGTCGGCGACGTACTCGGCCGTCCGCCGGCGGTGACCTTTGGCGCCCGCCCCTATCGCCCGCGAGAGATGCGGGAGCGGTGGAGCGCCGGCGAGCCGCTGCCGGGCTGGCGCCCTGAGGTCGAACTCGAGACCGGCCTGGTGCGAACGTGGGGAGCAGCGTGACCGACGTGGTGCACAACGTGGCTCAAACGGAGCGACGGTCCCCGCGGTCGTGGGATCTCGCGCCAACGTCCGAACCTGAACGTCAGGCAGGCCCGACCACGCCGGCCGCCTCGATCTGCATCCCGGTCTACAACGGCGGTAAGTACCTGCGCGCGACACTCGAGTCGGTGCTCTCCCAAACGCTGAAAGATCTAGAGATCGTGGTCGTCGACAACGCGTCTACCGACAGCACGACGACGATCCTGTCGAGCTTTGACGATGAGCGGATGCGCGTGATCCGCAATGACGAGATGGTCAACGTCTACGAGAACTGGACGCGAGCGGTGGCCGCGACCACGGGCCCCTACGTGAAGTGCGTTGCCGCCGACGACCTGCTGCGACCAGCATGTATGGAGCGCCAGGTCGACGCGTTCGAGCGTCACGGCGAAGGTGTCGTCCTCGTCGCGTCCAAGCGCGACATCGTGACGAGCGCGGGCCATGTGCTGATCCCGCACCGCGGGCTGGGCCGCCTGTCGGGCAGGATTCCGGGGCAAGTGGCGATCGCGCGCTGTGTCCGTCGTGGCACGAACATCTTCGGCGAGGGAGCAGCGGTACTGGCACACGGTGACTCGATCAGAGCGGCGCTGCCATGGCCCAGCGACTACCCGTACATGACCGACCTCGTGATGTGGTTCCGCCTGCTCGAAGAGGGCGATCTGGTTGCGGTGCGCGAGCCCCTCGCTGCTTTCCGCGCGCACGACGGCTCCTGGAGCGCTTCGGTGATCTCGGCTCAGGCAGTTCAGGCTCGCGAGCTCTTCGAGAGCGTGGCACGGGCACCGGAAAGTTCGGTCGGCCCGCTGGAACTTCACATCGGGCGCGTCCGTGCGGCCATGTTGGCCCGGTTGCGGCCGCTCGCCTACCTGCGCGTCGTGAGCGTCGCGATGGGCGCCTTGGCCTCGCTACGAGCTCATACTCGCCGCTAGCGGGCTTGGTTGCAGGAGGTCGTGGAGGACCTCGACGATGTAGTCGATCTGCGGCTCTCCAAGACCTGGGAAAACGCCCAGCCAGAGTGCGTTGTTCATGACAAAGTCTGAGTTGGTCAGCTCGCCGACGACGCGGTGCTCGATGTTGCGGTAAGCGGGCTGGCGCAGCAGGTTTCCAGCGAACAGAAGCCGCGTCGCGATGCCGCGGCCTTCGAGGCCCTTGATGAGCTTGTTGCGGTCGAGCGGGGCGTCGGGGCGGATCGCGAGCGGGAAACCGAACCAGCTCGGCTCGCTGTGTGGCGTTGCCTCAGGGAGGATCAGGTACTCCTCAAGCGGGGCAAGGCCCTCTTGGAGGAGCTGGAAGTTGGCCCTGCGCGTGGCGATGAAGCCGTCGAGCTTGTCGAGCTGGGCGAGGCCGACCGCAGCCTGCATGTCGGTCAGCTGCAGATTGAAGCCGATGTGTGAGTAGACGTACTTGTGGTCATAGCCATGTGGTAGATCGCCGAACTGCTGGTCAAAGCGCTTGCCGCACGTGTTCTCCTTGCCCGGCTCGCACCAGCAGTCACGGCCCCAGTCGCGGAAGGACTCGACCAGGACCTTGAGCTTTCCCCGGTTGGTGATGACCGCGCCACCCTCACCCATCGTGATGTGGTGGGCGGGGTAGAAGCTGGTGGTCGCAAGGTCGCCAAAGGACCCCACGTGGCGGCCGCCGTAGGTTGCACCAACGGCGTCGCAGCAGTCTTCCACGAGCCATAGATCGTGCTCCTCGCAGAACGCCGCGACCGTCGCCAGGTCAAAGGGGTTACCGAGCGTGTGCGCGATCATCACCGCCCGCGTCCTGTCGCTCAGCGCGTCCTCCAAGTGCGTGACGTCGACGTTGTAGGTGGGCACGTGGACATCGAGAAAGACAGGAACCGCGCGCTGCTGGATGATCGGATTGACCGTCGTCGGGAAGCCGGCGGCGACGGTGATGACCTCGTCGCCGGGTTTGACGCGTCGGCTGCCGAGCTTGGGTGAGGTCAGCGCGGAGAACGCCGCGAGGTTCGCCGAGGAGCCGGAGTTGACGAGGATGCAATGGCGGCGGCCAAACACCTTGGCGAAGCGCCGCTCGAAGGCGTCCGCGAAGCGCCCGGTCGTGAGCCAGAAATCGAGCGAAGCGTCGACGAGTGACACCAGATCCGCGTCGTCGAATACGCGTCCGGAAACCGGCACCGGTGACTCGCCGCGGACGAAATCGCGGTCCGGGAACGCCTCCGCGTAGTACTGCCTAGTCAGCTCCAGGACTTGAGCGCGCAGCTCGCTCGCGCGCGACGATGACTCTGGCGGGTTCGCAAGCAGAGCCACAACGTTAGCTGATCGACCAGCGCTCAACGGCGGTCTCGCGCCGCGTCGTAAATCTCCATCAGTCCGGCGTAGTAGGCGTCGACGCCATGGCGCTCGCGGGCGCGTGCAAGCGCCGCGGTGCCGCGCGCGGCGCGCAGCGTCGGGTCGCGCCAGAGGCTGAGGAGAGCCTGGCTCCAGGCGTCCACGTCGTCGCTATCCAGCAGCGAGTCGGCGTCGAGCAGCTCGTGTAGGCCGCTATGGTCGCTTGCCAGCACGGGCACGCCGTCGGCGAGCGCATCGACCACCGCCATCGGGCAGAACTCCTCCTCGCGCGAGGGCACGAGCACCGCCGCGGCGTCCGCTCGTACGGCTGCCAGCTGCGGCTCTGAAAGCCAGCCGAGAAACTCGATCTCGCCACCGGCCGCGAGCGAACGCAGACGCGCTTCCTCTGGGCCGCTGCCGGCGATCCGCAACGGTACGCCGGCCCGACGCGCTGCCACCACCGCTGTGGCAAAGCCCTTCCCTTCGACCAGTCGACCCGCCGCCAGCGCGTAGCGTCCCTCGCCCGCTCGAGAGCTGCTCGCGATCCGCGCCGCGGGGTTCGCCAGAACGCTGAAGCTCTGCCGCACGCCGAGCGCCTCGAGCCGCGCGGCCTGCGCGGCGCTGACGACCACCAACTGGTCAGCGGCCGCCAGCAGGCGCGGCTGCTGGCGGCTGAGCCCAGCGGCGTACACCAGCGCTTCCGGCAGCGATCCACGGCAGCGATGGCGCACGCCCGGGCGCGTGTCGCGACCATGGCACTCGAAGCAGGGCCGGCCGTCACGGTAGGTGACACCGATCGCGCACACGAGGCGGTGGTTGTGCAGGTGCAGAACGGCGCCGGCGCCGGCGCCGCGCGCCGCCACCAGCGCCCGCCAGCCAAGTAGCGGGTGCAGGTTGTGCGCGTGAACGATGTCGGCGCCCTGCGCACGCACGGCCGCCGCCACCTCAGCTTCGTGCAGCCCTCCGCGCAGCAGTGCCCGGCCGGCCTCAGTCGTGGAGGTCTGCGCGCTGTCGCGCTCGAGCCGCGTGACCGCGTGACCGCGTGAGCGCAGCAGCGTCTCGATCTCGCCGACGACGCGCTCTTCGCCGCCCACGGCGCGGTAGCGGTTGTGGATCAGCAGCACGCGCTGCAGCGGCGGGCTCGTCGGTGGCAACGCTTGCCAGCATGACGCACACGGCGGCGCGCCAGCGCGCCGCCGGTGGCCCAGCACTGGCCTGGCGGACGCGCGCTAGTTGCGCGAGAACGGCCGGTGCCGAGCCGTGCCGACCTCGTCGAGCACGCTGCTGAGCGCCGCCTCGGCGGGCGCCGGCGGCGCCCAGTCGGGGACATTCACAGTAAGGCGCACCTTGGTCCCCCAGCCCGACGGCGAAAGATGGACCGTTCCGCCTGTCTCGGCACCCCGCCAGACGAGCAGCTGCTCCGGTCTGCTGCGGGTGATCTCAATCTCGCCGAATTGCTCGCCGAGCAGCCGCCCTAGCAGCGCCGTATCGCTGAACTCAGACCACAGTTCCGGGGGGGATTTGACCAGGGTGCGGCAAGCCTCAACCTCGATCATTGATTCCGTGTTCGGGGCTGCCCCGCTGACTCCTGCCGGCGTTATGCGGCCGTCAGCGGGCGCCGGCTTGCGTCGTCAGTGCTGCGGCTGGTAGGCGCCGAACACCTCGGCCATCGCGCCGCATACCTCGCCCAGCGAACAGCGGTCTCGGAGCGCTTCGCGAAGCACCGGCAGCAGGTTGGCGCTGCCTGCGCAAGCCTCGCGAAGCTGCTGCAGGCGGCGGGCGATGAGCGCGTCGTCGCGCGCCGCCTTGACCTGCGCGAGTCGCGCCACCTGGTCGCGCTCGGATTGGGGGTCGACACGCAGAATGTCCTCAACGAGCGCTTCGTCTTCGACATAGCGGTTGACGCCGACGACGATGTCCTGGCCGGTTCTGTAGCGCTCCTGGTAGCCCCAGGCCGACTCGTCGATCTCGCCGGTGATGAAGGCGATCGCGTTGACCGCGCCGCCGAGCTCGTCGACCTTCTCGATCAGCTTCAGCGAGCGCTCCTCGATCTCGTCGGTCAGCGACTCGACGAAGTAGGAGCCGGCGAAGGGATCCGCGGTGTCGGCGGCGCCAGACTCGAAGGCCAGCATCTGCTGGGTACGCAGCGCGATCTTCGCGGCACGCTCACTCGGCAGGGCGAGCGCCTCGTCATAGCCGTTCGTGTGCAGTGACTGAGTTCCGCCGCAGACCGCCGCGAAGCCCTGTAGCGCGACGCGGACGATGTTGTTGAGCGGCTGCTGCGCCGTGAGGGTAACGCCGCCGGTCTGCGTGTGGAAGCGCAGCATCAGCGACCTTGGATCGCGGGCGCCAAAGCGCGTGCTCATGATCTGCGCCCAGATTCGCCGGGCGGCACGGAACTTGGCGACCTCTTGGAAGACGTTGTTATGGCCGTTGAAGAAGAACGCGAGCCGCGGCGCGAAGTCATCGACCGCGAGACCGGCGTCGATCGCCGCCTGCACGTAGGCGATCGCGTTGGCCAGCGTGAAGGCAACCTCTTGCACAGCCGAGCAACCCTTCTCGCGGAAGTGATAGCCCGACACCGAGATCGTGTTCCAGCGCGGGATCCGCTCCTGGCAATAGGCGAACAAGTCCGTTGTCAGGCGCATCGAGGGCCCCGGCGGATAGATGTAGTTGCCCCGCGCGATGTACTCCTTGAGAATGTCGTTCTGCGTCGTGCCGCGGAGCTCCGCCGCCGCTACGCCCTGCTCCTCGCCGACCAGCTCGTAGAGGCACAGCAAGACGCTCGCGGGAGCGTTGATCGTCATCGAGGTCGAGACGTCCGCGAGCGGGATGCCCGCAAACGCCGTGCGCATGTCCTCAATCGTGTCGATCGCGACGCCGGTGCGCCCGACCTCGCCCAGCGAGCGCGGGTCATCGGAATCCAGTCCCAGCTGGGTCGGCAGGTCGAAGGCCATCGACAGCCCAGTCGAACCCTGCTCCAGCAGATACTTGTAACGCGCGTTGGACTCCTTGGCCGAGGCATACCCCGCGTATTGGCGCATCGTCCACAGCTGCGCGCGGTACATCTCCGGGTGTATCCCACGCGTATAGGGATAAGCGCCCGGCTCGCCGAGATCGAACGCGGCCGGCAGGTCCTCCGCGCAGTACAACGGCTGAACCTCGATTCCGGAGTCGGTGAAGCGACGCGGGTCGTCCGGGCCGACGACCGGTGCGACTGTAAGCGCGGGATCGTCCGCGCCGTCCAGCCCCCGGCGGAATCCCCCGGCACCGGGCGCCGCGGGCTTTTTCGTGCCTGACATCGGGCTGTCAAGGATAGCCCCGCCGCCTGCCCACCGTGCCTCCGTGGCCGGGCCAGCGGCTAGGCTATCGGCGATGGCGACCTGCTTGGTTACGGGTGGTGCCGGCTTTCTCGGATCCCATCTCTGCGAAGAGCTGCTGCGGCGAAAGCACCGCGTGATCTGCGTCGACAACCTCGAGACCGGATCGCTCGTAAACATCGAGCACATCCGCTCGCCTTCGTTCGTGAATTTGAACGTCGACATCACCGATCCGTATTTCGTGCAGGAGCCGGTTGAGTTCGTCTACCACCTCGCCTCGCCGGCATCGCCGATCGATTACCTGAGGCTGCCGCTGCACACGCTCAAGGTGGGGGCTTACGGTACGCATCACACGCTCGGACTCGCCAAGGCCCACCGTGCGCGGTTTCTGCTCGCCTCGACCAGCGAGATCTACGGCGATCCGCAGGAACACCCCCAGCGCGAGACCTACTGGGGACATGTCAACCCGATCGGCCCGCGCGGGGTGTATGACGAGGCAAAACGCTACGCCGAGGCGCTGACGATGGCCTATCACCGCCAGCAGGGCGTTGACACGGCGATCGTCAGGATCTTCAACACCTACGGTGCGCGGATGCGCGCTCACGATGGCCGGGCGATCCCGACACTGTTGCGCCAGGCACTTGCCAACCTGCCACTGACGGTGTTCGGCGACGGCTCCCAGACGCGCTCCTTCTGTTACGTGAGCGATCTCGTGCGCGGCCTCATCGCCCTGGCTGAATCGGGTGAGCATCAGCCGGTGAACATCGGCAACCCCGACGAGTTCACGCTTCTCGCACTCGCCGAGGTCGTGCTCGAGGTCACCGAGTCCGGTTCGAAGATCGTCTACGAGGCGTTGCCGACCGATGATCCGAAGCAGCGCAAGCCGGACATCACGCTGGCGCGCGAGTTGCTGGGCTGGACGCCAGAGGTCGCCCTGCGGGACGGGCTGCGCTTGACGATTGAGCAGTCGGGGCGTGAGCGCCTGCTCGGTGACGGGCTGCGGTAGAGCGCTTGGCTAGACGCGCGCGACAAATCGATGAGTTAAGCGTTGACAGCATTGAGATGGACGCTGTACAAAGCTCCGCCGGCGCGACCGCCGAGCCCTCGACGCAGGACACGCAGGCCCCCGCCATTGCGCGCGAGCCGGTCCGGCTAAAGGCTGCGCCACTGCCCGCCCTGCCGACCCGCGACGTCCGCTCCAAGTGGCCACCAGCGCTTTCGCTGCTGCTGCGCCTTGACACGGCGCGGCGCTTCGTGCGCGTCGTCGTGCTGCTCACGCTCGATTTCGTCGGCGTGTTCCTCGCCATTTTCACGGCGCTCGGGCTCAAGGCTCTGCTTCGCAGCAACGCCGACGTCTCGACCGTTTTGTCGCAGACGCGGGCGTACGTGTCGTTTGCCTACCTCGTGACGGTGCTCTTGTTCGCCCGCTCGAGCATGTACGCGAGTCGCGGCGAGCGGCCCGGGCTCCCCCGGGTGCTGGCAACACTGTTCGAGGTGACGATCGTCGTGCTGATCTTCGCCGTTGTGAGCGGCCAGCGGTTCGCGTCGTATTACATCTTCTACAGCTCGTTCGTCTTCGCTGTGGTCTACGTCGCATCGCTGCGCTATGCCTGCGAGCGCGCGTCGGGGCGGCTGCTACGCGCGGCCGGTTACCGTCGTCACGCCGTGATCGTCGGATCGGGCAGCCATATCGAGGCCGTCGCACGGGCGCTCTCCAGCGGTCCCCATCCGGTGATCGACGTCGTTGGTTTCATCTCGCTCACACCGCGACACGGCAACGGGCTGCGTTCGCTCGGGAGCATCGACGATCTGGACACGACGCTCGCGGAAAACGACATCGACGAGCTGATCATCGCCGATCCCGACTTTCCCCAGGAGCGAGCGGTGGCCTTGATCGACGTGGCGCACAACCGTGGCGTGCGGGTTGAGATCGCGCCTTCGACGATGGACATCCTGGTCCACCGTGCGGACTTCGTTCCAGGACAGCTGGTACCGCTGTTTGAGCTTCGCGCGCCGGTGTTCGAGGGCCTCGACTTCGTCGTCAAGCGTGTCTTCGACATCGTGCTCGCTTCGCTGCTGCTGATCGTCCTCAGCCCGCTCTTGCTGCTCATCGCGCTGGCCGTCAAGCTGAGTTCTCGCGGCCCGGTCCTGTACCGCTCGCCGCGCGCAGGGATCGGCGGCGCGCCGTTCCAGTGCTGGAAGTTCCGCACGATGTTCCACGACGCCGATCAGCGTCAGGCTGCGCTCGAGCCCCATAACGAGGCCTCGGGCGCGTTGTTCAAGATCCGTGACGACCCGCGCCTGACGCGCGTGGGACGGCGCTTGCGACGCCTCTCACTCGACGAGCTGCCCCAGCTCGCGAACGTCCTCCGCGGCCAGATGTCGCTCGTCGGACCGCGCCCACTGCCACAGCGTGATTTCGAGCGGCTCGACGAGTGGCACATGAAGCGCTACCTCGTGCTCCCCGGCATGACAGGCCTCTGGCAGGTGTCCGGGCGCGCCGAGCTCGACTTTGACGACCTCGTGCGGCTGGACTTCCTCTACCTCGAGCGCTGGTCGGTGTTCCTGGATCTGACGATCCTCGTCAAGACTCTTCCCGCCGTGCTCTGGGGCCGAGGAGCGTTCTAGGCAAAGCCGCCGCCTGGCGTGCTGCGCGTCGACGCACGTCGCGGCTGACGCCACCGCGCACGCGCACACACGCCGCCGCGTAGATCTCCCAGGTCGCCCTGGCGGCGTCCTCCCACGTCCACTCTGGTGGCGCCGGTGCGGGTCGCTGCGCCCTGACCCCGGCCGCCAGCAAGCCCTCCATGTCACCGCGCGGCACAAACGTCGCACGGTCGCCGAGCACCTCGCGCACCGCCGCTGTCTCGCACGCCACGACCGGCGTGCCACAGGCCAGCGCTTCAACGGTCGGCAGGCCGAAGCCCTCGTCGTCGCTTGGGAAGACGACGGCGTGAGCGCCGCTGTAGATCGCCGCGAGATCGTCGTCGTCGACCTGTCCGGTTAGCGTCACGTCTGGCAGCTCGTAGGCCCACTCGCGCGCCGGACCGGCGAGCACGAGGGGTAGTTCCCGCGGCGCCTGGGCGAGCGCGGCGACGCGTTTGCGGGGCTCCGGATGCTGCAGACTGCCGACCCACAGCAGATACTGCTCCGGCAGCGCGTATTGCTTGCGCACGCGAGCGATCTCGGCCGCGCTGCGCGGGTACATCACGGCATCGGCGGCCTCCGGAACAACGGTGATCCGTGCCGGATCGATGCTGAGCAGCTCCTGGGCGTCGCTTGCGACGGCCTGGGACGGGACGATGACCTGCTCGGCATGCTGCACGGCGAGGTAGCGCAGGCCGAAGCGCACGCCGGTGCGCAGATACTCGCTGCGGCGTTTGAGTGCGACGAGGTCGTGCAGGGTGACGACACTCGGGCAGGGGCTGCGCAGCTGCGCGCCGTCGAGCCAGGGGGAGTGAAACACGTCGGAGCGGCGTGGCCGATGGGTCTCGGTGATGCTCGCGTCGTCAGGTGTCGTTGCCTGGAGCGCGCGCAGCAGACAGCGGACATAGCGCCCGATGCCGCGCGGATCGCTCTGCGCCCGACTGTCGAAGGCGACCCTCATCGGCGATCGAGATCGTTGCGGGCGCTCTGCCCATCACTGCTCGCGTCGACCCGCTGCAAGCGTGCCGCGCCCACCGTGGCCTCGAGGCGCCTCTCCATACCCGTGGACGATACCCCGGATCGCCTAATGACCGAAGCCGGGTCGCAAAATGCGACTACATTGGATCCTCGTGGCGTACTTCGAGCGCATCTGGGAGGGAGTTCCGGAGGAGGCCACGCCGGAGCGCTTTCGGCTCCGCTGCGACTTCCTGCTCGCCCATGTACAGCAGGGTGAGCGCGTGTTGGATCTGGGCTGCGGCGACGGGGCCTTCGTCGCGGCACTGGCTGCCCATGGAGCGCGCCCTGTCGGTGCCGATGTTGCCGGCGAGGCGCTGCGCCGGGCTCGGCTTCGCCATCCACAGCTGGAGTTCTTGCAGAGCGCAGACGCGCTGCCTTTCGCTGACGGCGAGTTCGCCGTGGTGTGGGCCGGCGAGCTGCTCGAGCACGTCCAGGACGGGCTTGGCCTGCTCGAGGAGGTGGCTCGCGTGCTGCGCCCGGGTGGGCGCCTGCTTGTCTCGACGCCCGATCACGGCTGGTGGCGCAGGCTATCGGTCGCGTTGAGCCGCCGCGGTTTCGAGGCGCACTTCGACCCTCGCGCCGACCATGTTCGGTTCTTCACGGTGCGCTCGCTCGAGACGCTCTTGGTGTCGGCGGGGTTCGTTGACCTCGATCTGCGATCGCGCCACGGCGTGCTGCTGGCGGCCGCGACTCGGCACTAGCCGGCTCGCGCGCGGTCTGGATGGGCCGCCTCGGGCGCGCGAGCGCGCATACTTAATCGCATGCTTCGTTTTGAACTCGCAGAAGATCGCGCGATGCGACTGCTCGATGCATCTGATGCGGAGGAGCTGTTCGCCTTGATCGACGCGAACCGCAGCTACCTGGCGCGCTGGATGCCGTTCGTCGGGCAGACCCGGAGCACCGCGGACTCACTGGTGTTCCTGCGCGCGGCGCGGCGGCAGCTCGCCGAGAACCGCGGCCTGCAGATGGCGGTCCTGGCCGGCGAGCGGATCGTCGGCGTTGCCGGCTTTCATCGCATCGACTGGAGCCGCCGATCGACGAGCATCGGCTACTGGCTCGCCGAGGACCACCAGGGAGCGGGCACGATGACGCTCGCCGCGCGAGCGCTGACCGACCACGCGTTCAACGCCTGGGAGTTACGCCGGGTAGAGATCCGGGCGGGTGTGCAGAACTACCGCAGCAGGGCGATCCCCGAACGGCTCGGCTTTCGCGAGGAGGGGATCCTGAACGGCGCCGAGCGCATCGGCGATCGCGTCATCGACCACGTCATCTACGCGGTCAGCGCCGCCGAGTGGGAGTCGATCAGCACGATCGATATCAGTGACCGGCTGCGTGCTTGACTCGTCGTCGGGCGGGGGCCCGAGCCGGCGCGGCTGGCGTGACCGCGGGCAGCAGCGAGATGTACAGGCTCTGGTAGGGATGTGACTGCGGGTCGAGGTAGAGAGCTGGCGCGAGGTCGCGCAGCGCGGCTGTTGGATCGCCGAGCTCGTAAAACTCGAAGAACGCGAGCTCGTACCAGGTTTCCGGATTGGACGGTTGCAGCTGCACCGCACGGTCCATCGTCGCCTCGCCGGCGCTGAGATCGTGCAGCCCGGCCTGTGCGAAGGCGAGCCACACCAGCGGCGCGTAATCGAGTGGGTTCTCGGCGATCGCGGTGTCAGCGTCGCTGCGCGCTAGCTGGTAGTCGTCGTCGCTCAGCGCCACGACTGCGTTACCCGCCGCGTCCTGGGAGCGGAGCGGCTGCCATTGCGACCAGCAGACGAGCAACGTCAACACGACGGTGGTGGCTGCGATCGATGCCACGCGCCGGTCGCGCAACGACGCGAGCCGCGGTCGTCCCCGGGGAATCACCGAGCTCCGCGGTCCGCGGCCGACGATCCAGCCGGCACAGAGCAGCGCGATCACCGCATCGCCAGGGACGAACCAGGTGATGTCGATACCTGAGTGAATCGTGAAGATGACCACGCAGGCAATTAGCGTGAGCAGACCGATCCGCTCCGCCGATTCGTCCGCTCGAGCACCGGGCCGACGCCGGAACGGTCCGGCCGCGCGGATCGCGCCACGGACCCACAACGCCGCCAGCAGCAGGCTCAGCGCGAGGCCGACGAGGCCGAGGTCGGCAAGCGTCTGCACGATGTAACCGTGTGCGTTGGCGACCGTGGCCGGTGTCGTCGCGTAACGCAGGAACACCGTGGTGTAACTGCCGGCGCCGTTGCCGAGCAGCGGGCTCGCGTCGAAGGCCTTGATCGCAACCTGCCAGTAGAGCGCCCGCTCGCTGCCGAGCGCGGTCAGCCGGCCCACGCTGTTGCCGACGTCCGGTTTCGTGTTGGTCAGCTCGGCCCAGTCGTGAGAGATCGAGCCGATCAGGCCGCGCGAGCTCACGCTGAGCGCGAGCACCGCGGCAACCGGCACAAGTGCGACGGCGACGAGGAAGGCGACACCAACGCGATGGCGTGTCCGACGGGCCGGCGGGTTGCGAAGCGTGGCAAAGCGCAACACGAGGCCCGCCGCGGCGCAAATCAGAAGCGCCAGCAAGAGCACCATTCCGAGCTCGTGCCCGGCGGTGGTCCGCGCGCTGAGTGGGGCGTCGTCGGTGGTCAGCGCCGGCTGGGCAAAGGTCCATGCGATGACCGCCCCGGCACCGATTGCACCGATCGCCAGCGTCGACGCCGCGCGCAGGCGAAGCGGTGTGACGACGAACCAGAAGGCAACCCCCAGCACGAGCGCGAACAGAGCCCCGCGGGAGTAGCAGAACAAGACCGTGACCAGCAGCAGGCAGATCGCTGGCGGCGCCAGCCCGGCGAGCGCTCCATGACCTTCGCGGCGCGCACCGAGCCATAGGCACGGCGGCACGCCGAGCCCGGCGGTCAGCCCGACGGCGTTCCAGTAGTTGAACGGCGCGTTGAGGCGAGCCAACGTCGGCCCGCTCGCCAGCAGGTCGGGGAGGATCTTGGTCGCCACCGCGTAGCCCGAGACGACGACGGTCGCCAGCAGGACGCCGGCGATCAGGCTGCGCCAGCGGCCGGGCGCGAGCCGCACCAGGGCGATCGCACCGGCGAACGTCGCCGCATAGCTGAGCGTGCGACTCGCTTCGATCCAAGAGTCCGACGGCTCCACCGACCACGCGACCGAAAGCGCGGTCCACGCCGCGACGGCAAACAGCGCGACCGCCGCTCCAGCGCCCCAGATCCTCGCGCGGCGCGCGGTATCGACCGTGGCGGCGGCTGCGACCAGCGCTCCCGAGCCGAGCGTGAGCGCGATCTCGGCGGTCGTCGCCGAGCTCAGATCGAGACCGCCGGTCGCGCCAAAGCAGACCGCTGCTATCGCGACGGCGATCGTGACCGAGAGCCACGAGCTTGCTACGGCGTTTCGTGCCAGCGCGCCGAGCGGCTGCGCGCCGGCGCGACGGCTAACGGGCGCGGCGTGCGCGGACAAGCCGACGGGTGGCGTGGGCGAGGGGAACCGCAGCGATCGCAAGCAGCGCCGCGAGCACGAGCAACACTGGCGTGGGCAATGCGCCGAGCAACGAGCTGCCGTGCAGCACGACTGCGCCGACTGGTACCTGCTGGCCGTTCAGGTCGCCAGCCTTGCCGGCCTGCTCTGCCTGGCTCAGCTTTGAGTTCGCGTCCGTCGCTCCGCCGCTTGCGTTCGGCAACGCACGCGGGGTGGCGATGTCGGCCAGCTCCGCCTGGCGGAGGGCGTCGGCGCAGGTGGTGTACTCGGCGATGTCCGTCGGCAGATCGGCGAGGGCCTCCTGCAGTAGCGCCGCCGAGTAATGGTGCGTCAGCTGGCCGTTGTGCACCAGGCAGTCGTTGATCACTGCTGCTACTGCCGGGGGCAGCTTTTTCTTTGGCTGCTTTGCGGACTTCGCGGACGCTGTCGCTGGCACCAGCAGGCACAGCAGAGTGACGAGCGCGATCCTGGCCCCGAGCCGGCTCACAGGCCCACGCTACCAGCGGCGGGGGCGGCGGGCGTGCTGGCGAACGCCTGCATGAAGCCGTCAGCCCACGCCTCATAGGTGTAGCTCGCGACGTCCTTGCTACCAGCTTCGCCGAGCTCGGTGCAGCGCCGGCGATCATCGGCGAGTGAGCGCAACGCTGCGGCGAGCGCAGCCGGGTCTGCAGCGGGAACGATCAGGCCGTTGCGCTCGTGGCGTACGAGCTGTCCGGCCGCGGCGCCGACGGCGTCGCTCGAGATGATCGCGCATGCTTGGTTCATCGCTTCGTTCACGACCAATCCCCACGGTTCGATGAAGCGGCGGGTTCGAATTGACGGTATGACGAGAACATCTGAAGCGGCGTAGGAGTTGCGCAGTTGGTGCGGATCGAGTTGCCCGACGACGCTCACGCCGGGGGCATTCGCGCGATGGTCGCCGACCAGTGTGAGCGTCGCCTCGCCGGCGCCCAGGCCGGCGCGTTGCCAGGCGTCCAGCAGCACAACAAGGCCCTTTTCGCGCGCCGGGCGCCCGACGAACAGCACCGCGAGGCGCTGGTCGCCACGCGGCGCGGCCGGGGCGCTCCAGAAAGCGTTGTCGACGGCCTGCGGCGCAACGAAGATCCGTCGCGCGCCGTGGGCGCTGACATAGGCGCTGACGTGCGGGCCGTATGTCACCACCGCCGCAGCGTTGCGGTAGATCCGCGCCATCAACGGCATCGCCGCGAGGTGGGCGGCGATCCGCGGCGTCCGCCACAGCGCCGCCCAGAAGATGAACGGCACACCGTGGCGCCGGGCGGCACGCCAGGCGAGCGGCAGTGCGAGGCGTCCACCGGTGCCGACGATCACCGCGCGGTAGTCGCCGGAGGCGACCAGCGCACCGATCTCGCGCTGGCTCACGTTGCGGCTAGGCAGCCCAGCGGGCGCCGCGCCCGGCGGCGCACCGTGGCGGTAACGCCCACCAAACAAGGCGAGCTCGATCGGCGTCCGCTCGTGCAGCGCGGCGAAGGCTCCGCGGCGACTGGCGGGGACATGTCCAGTGACGAACAGCACCGGCTTCATCGCGGCACCGCTACGCGCATCGACGATGGACGGCCAGCGTGCGCTGCAGCTCGGTTGCCGGCAGGTAGCGATGCTCGGCGAGGAACGAGCGCGCCTCCGTGACCGCCTGCTCGCGCGAATAGGTCGTGGCGGCCGGGGCGATCCGGTGCGCCACCGGTAGCACATCGATTACGCCGATCGGCCAACCGTTGGCGCGCGCCAGCGCCGACCAGTGGGCGTCCAATCCCCAGCCCATGCGCAGCGGCGGGAACGGCAGCAGCGTGGAAAACGCATCGCGGTGGACTGCCGTGACCGGCCCGATCTCGACGAACGCGGTCTCGCGCGTGGCACTGCCAAGACGGCGGCGCGTCACGCGCCAGGCGGCATGCGAGCGCAGCCGGTGCGCGGGTTGCGCGAGGCGCAGCCCGTGGCGCTCGGCCTGGTGGATCAGGCCGTCGAGAAAACCGCTCGGAAGCTCCACGTCGTCGTCGAGCAACAGCAGCCAGTCGAAGCGCTCGAGCGGCTGCGCGGCGAGCAGAAGGTTGAAGTTCTCAAACCGCCCGAGCGTGCCGGCGTCACGAGCCGCGACGGTGAGCGAGTGCCTGGTGCGGCGCAGTTCGGCGATCGCTGCGTCGTAGGTCATCGCGTGCTCCGGGCGCGAGGCGGAGATCACGAGCACCTCGCGCCTTGGCGGCTCCTGGCGCGCCGCGCGGGCAAGCGCGATCCGGCAGGGCAGCGCCAGCAGGTCGAGGACGGCGTCGACCGCCGCGCGGATCGCGTCACGGCGCCCGCCCACGGTCCCGCTCTCGCCGGAGAGGAAGTCGTCTTGCGGGTCCGCGGGCGCGGGCAGCCGCTGCGAGCGCAGCGCCGCCACCAGTCGCCCGGCGCTGTGGGCAGCCAGCACTGGACCGTTTGCGCAGCGGCGGCGAAACGTGTGCCACACGCAGCCGGCGACGGTCCGCAGCTCGGATCGCAGCGGCGGCGCCGTGCCGGTGCGCTCGTCATAGAGCCGCGCTGTCGCGCCGCGTCGCGCGGCGGCGCGACCGAGCGCCCAGAGCGTGGCGTCGGCCGGGGTGCGACGGTGATCGAGCGCCGCCGCGCCGATGTAGCGGATGCGTCCGCCGGCATCGAGATAGCGCTGCTCCCACTCGGCCTCGTCGCCGGTGCCGACGGGGACCTGTTCATCGAAGCGCCCGGCGAGCGCGAATGCCGCGCGGCGGATCGCCAGGTTCGCCCCCCAGCCGAGCGGGACATCGCGGTCCTGCGGGCCGTGGTCCATATGGGTGATCGGCGGACCCTCGCGTCCGCACGTTCGCCGCCGCGCGGCTCGTCCTTCCAGGCGCGCGCGGATCGGCCCGGTGAAGACGCCAACCTGCGGCAGCCGCTCGGCCGCCTCGAGATAGGCGCTGAGCCAGCCCGCGGTGACCTCGACATCGTCGTCGACGAGAATCGTCAGCTCGGAGTGCGCAGCATCGATGCCCGCGTTGCGTGCGGCGTTGAGCCCGCGCGGTGAGCCGAGGGGGACATAGCGCGCACCGTGGGTCCGGGCGACCTGCTCGGTCGCGCGATCGCCGCCGTCGTCGACGACGAGCACCTCGGCATCTGCGGCGCGCGCCTGGCCCGCGATCGACCTCAGTGCGACATCGAGGTAGCCGGGTCGCCCACGGGTCGGAATGATGATCGTCGCGGACGGAGCCACTCACCTGAGTCTACGTTTGTGTCCCGCCAGGGAGGGCTCGCTGCGACGCCCGTCTGCGCCTGCTCTTAGGATCCGTAGGCGATGCGAGCACTGGTCACCGGGGGCGCCGGGTTCATCGGCTCCAATCTTGTCGACGCGCTGCTGGCCCGCGGCGATCAGGTCACCGTCGTCGATAACCTCTCGACCGGCAGGGAGGCCAACCTCGAGGGCGCGCTCGCCGCCGGTGCGGAATTGCGCGTCCTCGACATACGCGAGGGTGACCGGCTGGCCGAGGTTGTCGCAGCGGCTGCGCCAGATGCGGTTTTTCATCTTGCGGCCCAGATCGATGTGCGCGAGTCGGTCGCCAACCCGGCGTGGGATGCCACGATCAACGTGGTCGGGACGATCAACGTGCTCGACGCGGCGCGGCAGCACGGCGTGGCGCGGGTCGTCAACAGCTCCACCGGCGGCGCGATCTATGGCGACGCCGAAACGCTGCCATCGCCGGAGACCCAGACGCCCCTGCCCGAGGCCGCCTACGGGCAGAGCAAGCTGTCAGCCGAGGGCTACCTTGGGCTTTACGAGCGCCTCTTCGGCCTGTCGTCGGTGACGCTCCGCTACGGCAACGTCTACGGGCCTCGCCAGGATCCGCTCGGCGAGGCTGGCGTGATCGCGATCTTCTGCGGTGCGCTGGCCGCCGGTCGGCGCCCGACGATCTTCGGTGACGGCCGCCAGACGCGTGACTACGTCTACGTCGGTGACGTCGTCGCGGCAAACCTCGCCGCTGTCTCGCGCGAGGTGAGCGGCGCGATCAACATCGGCACGTCGCGCGAGACCTCGGTGCTCGAGCTGGCGGAAGCGCTCGCGGAGTTCGCCGGCGCGGCGGACTTCACACCGGAATTCGCGCCGCCGCGGCTCGGCGAGGTTGCACGAAGCTGTCTCGATGTCAGCCGCGCCAAGGAACTGCTCGGTTGGGAACCGGCGGTCGACATCCGCACCGGGCTGCGGATGACGCTCGACGCGAACCGGCCCACGCCAGGGCTGTGAGTGTGCCGTCGCGGGCTCTGATCACGGGCGTTTCCGGGCAGGATGGGTCCTACCTCGCCGAGCTGCTCTGCGCCGAGGGCGCCGAGGTGCATGGCACGCTGCGCGGGCCGATCGAGCGCGAGCTGCCGAACCTTGCCGCGGTGCGCGACCAGCTCGTGCTCCACGAACTCGACCTGGACCTGCCTGGTCAGCTCGGTGCGCTCGTCGCCGAGCTTGAGCCGGCGGAGATCTACCATCTCGCCGGCCCGGCATTCGTCCCGGACTCTTGGCGTACGCCATCGCTGACGATCCGGGAGATCGCAGGCAGCGGCGCCGAGCTGCTCGCGGCCGTACGTGATCACGCGCCGGCAGCCCACGTTGTCGTCGCCAGCTCGCGGGAGATCTTCGGCAAGGCCGCGCCGAGCCCGCAGAACGAGTCCACGCCGTGCGCGCCGAGCTCCCCCTATGGTGTCGCCAAGCTCGCGGTGCACCAACTCGCCGGCCTGGCGCGCGAGGGCGAAGGCCTGCACGTCTCCTCGGCGATCCTCTTCAACCATGAGTCGCCGCGACGGCCGGAGAGATACATCTCGCGCAAGGTGACGCGCGGCGTCGCTGCGATCAAGCTCGGGCTGGCGCAGGAGATCGTCCTCGGCGATCTGAGCGCGGTGCGCGACTGGTCGGCGGCGAGCGACATCGTGCGCGCGCTGCGAGCGATGGCCGCCAGTGGTGAGCCGTCAGACTTCGTCCTCGCGAGCGGCGTCGGTCACACCGTGCGCGAGCTGGTCGACGCCGCGTTCGCGATCGTCGGCATCGACGCTGATTCCCACGTGCGTGTTGAGGAGCGTTTTGTCCGCGCGCACGAGGTCAGCGACCCGGTGGGCAACGCCGCGCGCGCACGCGCAGAACTCGGCTGGTCAGCGAGCTTGAGTTTCGAAGAGCTGATCGGCGAGATGGTGCTCGCCGACCTCGCGGAGCTCAGCGCGAGCCCTCCCGTCAGAACGACGGGCCTTATGCGACGGTGATCTCAGGCTCGAGGTAGACGTCCTGAACCGCATGTATCAGCGCGACGCCGTCCCCGAGTGGCCGCTGAAACGCCTTGCGGCCAACGATCAGCCCGGTTCCGCCGGCGCGCTTGTTGATCACCGCGGTGCGAACCGCCTCGGCGAGGTCGCCCGCACCGCTCGAGGCGCCACCGCTGTTGATCAGCGGCACGCGCCCCAAGTAGCAGTTGGTTACCTGGTAGCGGCAGAGATCGATCGGATGGTCGCTGGTGAGCTTTGAGTACACGAGGTCCGAGGTCATGCCGTAGTCACCCTCCTCGGCGCCGACGGAGACCCGCTCGAGCGCGAGGTAGCCACCGTTGTTCGTGGCCAACTTCTGTTTGATGATGTCGGCCTCGATCGTCACCCCGAGGTGGTTTGCCTGGCCGGTCAGGTCGGCTGACAGCGAGTAGTCGACGCCGTCCTGCTTAAAGGCCGGATTGCGCAGATAGCACCACAGGACGGTGAACATGCCGAGCCGGTGCGCCTCCTCGAAGCAGTGGGCGATCTCGACCAGTTGACGCGTGCTTTGCTCGCTGCCGAAGTAGATCGTTGCGCCGATGCCGACCGCGCCGAGCTCCCAGGACCGCTGCACGCTTGCGAACAGAACCTGGTTGTAGCGGTTCGGGTAGGTCAGCAGCTCGTTGTGGTTGATCTTGACGATGAACGGGATGCGGTGGGCGTAGCGACGGCTCACCGCGCCGAGCACGCCGACGGTCGAGGCGACGCCGTTGCAGCCGCCCTCGATCGCAAGTTCGACGATCGCGTTTGGATCGAAGTAGGAGGGGTTGATCGCGAAGCTCGCGCCGGCGCTGTGCTCGATGCCCTGATCGACCGGCAGGATGCTGACGTAACCGGTGCCACCGAGGCGGCCATGGCCGAGCAGCTGCTGGAAGCTGCGCAGTGTGCTGTTGGAGCGATCACTGCTGGCGAGCACGCGGTCCACGAAGTCCGGGCCGGGAAGATGCAGCAGCGAGCGATCGACCGTCTCGCAGCGGTGTGTGAGCAGCGTGTCGGCCTGATCGCCGAGCAACTGCTCGATGTGGTTGAGAGTCGACTGCTTGGAAGTCGACTGCTTGGTCGTGACGGCTATCGGAAACACCTCCTCGAGGTCAGCGTCCCACGAGACTAGCCGAGACGGCTGCTCGTCGGCGACGCAGCATCGCGCCCGAGCAGCGCGAGGTCGGCGTCGACCATCAGGCGAATCAGCTCCTCGAACTGCGTGCGCGGCTCCCATCCGAGCAGTTCTCGCGCTTTTGTGTAATCGCCGATCAGCTGCTCGACCTCGGCCGGGCGGACCAGCGCTCGATCGACCTCGACATGATCTTCCGCGTCGAGGCCGACCTGGTCAAAGGCGATCTCCACGCACTCGCGCACCGAATGCGCGACCCCGGTCGCGATGACGAAATCCTCGGGCTCATCGCGCTGCAGCATCATCCACATCGCCTCGACGTAGTCCTTCGCGTAGCCCCAGTCGCGCTCGGCATCGAGGTTGCCAAGCATCAGCTTGTCGACGAGGCCGAGTTTGATCGCCGCGGCGTGCCAGGTGATCTTGCGCGTGACGAACTCGAGCCCGCGACGCGGTGACTCGTGGTTGAAGAGGATGCCGCTCGTCGCGTGCAGGCCGTAGCTCTCACGGTAGTTGACCGTGATGAAATGACCGTAGGCCTTGGCGACACCGTATGGCGAACGCGGGTAGAACGGTGTCAGCTCGGTCTGGGGAACCTCGCGTACCTTGCCGAACATCTCACTCGAGGACGCTTGGTAGAAGCGCGCCTCGGGGCAGGTCTCGCGCACGGCCTCGAGGATTCGCGTCACGCCGACGCCACTGAACTCGGCGGTGAGCGTCGGCTGGACCCACGACACGGCGACGAACGACATCGCCGCCAGGTTGTAGATCTCATCCGGTTTTGTGGCGCGCAAGGCGTCAACGAGCGAGCGTTGGTCGAGCAGGTCGCCCTGGTGCAACGTGACGCGGCCGCGCAGATGCTCGATCCGGTCGAAGCGCTCGACCGAGGAGCGACGGACCATCCCGTGAACGTCGTAGCCGCGCTCGAGCAGCAGCTCGGCGAGGTAGGAGCCGTCTTGGCCCGTGATACCGGTGACGAACGCCGTCCGCTTCATCGTCTGATCGCCTTCCCGCTCATGCAGCCTACCCGACGTCGCGCTGGCGCTTCGCCCGTGTCGGGCTGAGCTTTTCAGGCCGGCGGCCTCCGTGCGTTCTCGGCCGTCCGCTTCCGGGCGCTTGCGCGATCAGCCCGTGTGCGCCATCAACGGCGCACAAGTCGCTGCGCCGTGTACTGTCGGCCAACGGCAAGCACAAAGCGCGGGTTGTAGCGCAGGTAGCGACGCCATAACCGTCGTGGCTCGTGCGCTAGGCGAAACGCCCATTCCAGCCCGCTGGAGCCGATCCACGCCGGCGCTTGCGTGATCAGACCGGCATGGAAGTCGAAAGCCGCGCCAACGCCGATCAGCATCGGTGCCTGCAGTTGCGGCCGCATGCGCGCCATCCACAGCTCCTGGTGTGGCTGTCCGGTGCCGACCCAGACGATCTCCGAGCCGCTGCCGTCGATCTGCTCGACGATCTTGCGATCCTCGGCCGCCGTTGGCTCGCGAAACGGCGCCCAAGAATTCCCGCCGACGTGTGGTGGTGCGTAGGCGCCGACGATCTGCAGGCCGGGGAAACGAGTCCGCAGGTTGAGCGTGAGCTGCACGAGCGCGCCCTCGCTACGCCCGCCATAAAGGAAGGTTCGCGCGCCGGCGCGCGCGGCGCGCTCGCAGCAGGCGAGCATCAGATCGGGGCCGTAAACGCGGGCCTTGATCTCGCGGTTGCCGAGCAGGCGCAAGGCCCAGACCAGTGGCTGGCCGTCTGGCAGGACGAGCGAGGCGCCAAGCACGGCGTCGCGGATCGCCGTGTCCTCCTGGGCGAGCATCACGAGGTGAACGGCGGCGGCGATCAGGTAGCCGGGCGTGCGCGTCTCGACCATCGCGTCGAGCCAGTCGAGAACCTCACCGTAGCCACAGGTAGCCAGTGGAATCCCAAGCACGGCCGCCCGCGATGGCGGCACGGGTACGACCGGCGGCTGCGCAGCGTCGGGCATCCACGTGTTCTATCCATTCCCGCGGACCCGGCGCGGCGGCGAGCGCTTAGAGGGTGCCGAGCGAGGCCTGCGGCGGTGAAGAAACCAGCGTTATGCTTGCGCGCTTGGTCGGCACGTGCTCGAAGGCGAGCACCGTGAGCCCTCGACCCGCGTCGGCGCTCCGACCGCCCGGGCGAAGTGTCTCTCCAGTGTGCCCGTAAACGCTGGCGATCACCATCCGCTGGATCGCCTCGAGCAGCGACACCGGGGACTCGCTCGCGTCTCCGGCCATCCCGGCGCGCGTCCGTACGACGAGCAGGATCGCATCGCCATCGGCCCACGCCTGCGTAGCCTGCGGCGCGCGGCCGTACAGCGCGGTGTAAATCGCGCCGAGCGCCCGCGCCGCGACCGACCCGAGGTCCTCCGGGCGCGATCCAGACACTCCGAGTTGCGTCACGCGACGACTCCTCGAGACACTGATCTTGGCCACTTCACCGGGCGATCGTACGTGCAGCGCGGCCCGCTTCGCGGGGGAAGAAGTCGCCACCAACTGGTGAAGATCGCGCTGCGCGCGACCGCGCCTCGCTACAGCTCGCCCCGCACGCACACAAACACAGTTGTCTCCCCGGGCACGCGAAGACGCGCAGCGAAGAAGCCCTCTCGCGCGACCAGCTCACCGAAGTCCTCTTCCGGCTCATCACGCGGCGCCGTGAGAATCGCTCGACCGCCTGGGCGCAGCATCCGCGCGATCTCCCGCAGCGGCAGGCGTCGCTCACCCGTCGCTTTGTCGCCGTCGCAGATCACGACGTCAAAGCTCCACGCCACAAACCCGAGCTCGAGCGACCCGGGCGCCCCGTCGACCGGCTCCGTGCAGTGATAGTCGAGCCGATCGAGGTCACTCAGCGTGGCGCGCAAACGCCCCTCGGGCGCAATGTGCAGCACGCGGCTGTTCGCCCCGAGCAGGTCGGTGCGCTCACGCAGGATACGCTCGATCGGCGTATCGAGCTCAGCTTGGCGGTCGACGAGGCATGCAGCAGAGGATTGATTCACACCAGTAATAACGGCAGCAAGAGGGCTTTGCGACCGGTCGATCCAGCCCCTGGGGGTGGTGAAAAATGCGCCCCCTCCGGCCGGTACTCGAGACCTACGCTGGGACCTGCAATTAGGACAGGCCGGGGACGTCTCGCAGCTCTTGCAGGCGGGTGATTGCACCGCTGGAACCCGCCTTCATCAAGGAGTGATGACGATGGACAACGAGCACCAGCACGAGCCGCAACGGAGTGCCGGCGTCGCAAACGACGCCGGCGACTTGGCAGCCGCAAGCGGCGGCCGTCGCCACGCTCGCCCCGATCAGAGGTTGCGTCTCGCCGGCAGCCAGGCAGAACCGCCGGGCGAGCCGACCGGGCGCTCCTCAGACCGCCTCCGGATCATCATCGCCGACCCGGATCCGCTCTCGCGCCGGGCGATCCGCGACGCGCTGACGCTCGATCGCAGCTTTGTCGTCTCAGCGGAGGCCAAGGATGGCATCGAGGTCGTCGAGCTCGCCGTGCACTACCGCCCGCAGCTGGTGCTGATGGAGGTCGGGTTGCCGGGGCTCGACGGGATCAGCGCCTGTCGCGAGATCGTCACGCGTGCGCCATCGGTCCGCGTCGTGATGTTCTCTGTGCCCCAGGACCGCGAGGTCGAGATGCGCGCGCTGCGGGCCGGCGCCAGCGGCTTCCTGTCGAAGAACACGAGCATCGAGTCGGTCGCTCGCGCGTTGCGTTCGGTCGCCGTGGGCGAAGCCGCCGTATCGCGGTTGCTGACCAGCCACATGATCGAGATCCTGCGCCGCACGGCCGAGAACGGCACCGGCATGCGGCCGGTCAAGAGTCCGCTGACGACGCGCGAGTGGGAGGTTCTCGACCTGATCTGCGCCGGCGAGTCCACGCGCGACATTTCGACCAAGCTGTTCCTCTCCGAGGACACGGTCTACAGCCACACGAAGAGCATCTTGCGCAAGCTGGGTGTTCACTCCCGCGCCGAAGCGGTGGCGGCCGCCACACGGCTGCGTCAGCCGGGCTCCGGCTGAGAGCGATGGCGGGCGCCGGCGCTCCGCTGCTGCCGCTCGACCGACGGAAAAACTCCCCGCAAAACGCACACCTCTAGACTGCGCTGCTCTGATGCGGGTGGGCGTGATTGGTCTCGGGTATGTCGGGCTGCCGCTGGCGGTTGCGTTTGCCGAGGCGGGGGTCGACGTCGTTGGTGTCGAACGCGATGAGCACAAGCTCGCGGCGCTGATCGCCGGGCGCTCCTACATCGAGGACCTCGACGACGCGACCGTTACCACGGCCGGCCGGCGACTGGCGGCGACCGATGACTACGCGGCGCTTGTCGACGTCGATGCGGTACTGATCTGCGTACCGACACCGCTCACCGCGCGGCGCGAACCCGACCTCGAGCCGCTGATCGAGTGTGTCAACGCGGTCGCTGCCGTCCTGCGACCCGGCCAGCTGGTTGTTGTCGAGTCGACGACCTACCCCGGCACCACGCGCGAGCGCGTCGTGCCGCTGCTCGAGCAGTCAGGGCTTCGTGCCGGCAGCGACTTCCACGTCGCGTTCTCGCCCGAGCGCATCGACCCAGGCCGCACCGACTACACGCTGCGCAACACGCCGAAGGTCATCGGCGGCCTGACAGCCGAGTGCGCCGAGCGTGCGGAGGCGCTCTACCGCCTCGTTTGCGACGAGATCGTTCAGGTTGCAACGCTCGAGGTCGCGGAGCTGACCAAGCTGCTCGAGAACATCTTTCGCGCGGTCAACATCGCGCTGGTCAACGAGCTCGCGATGCTGACCGACCGGATGGGCATCGACATCTGGGAGGTCGTCGATGCGGCGGCGACCAAGCCATACGGGTTCATGCGCTTCGAACCCGGACCGGGCATGGGTGGCCACTGCTTGCCCGTTGATCCCTTCTATCTCGCCTGGCGTGCCCGCGAGTTCGGCATGTCGACCGAGTTCATCGAACTGGCGGGCGAGGTCAACCAGCGGATGCCGTACCACTGCGTCGCCAAGCTCCAGCACGTGCTCGGCGAGCGCGGGCGCGCGGTACGGGGCGCGCGGATCGCTGTGCTCGGCGTCAGCTACAAGCCGGGCGTCGGCGACCTCCGCGAGTCGCCGGCGATCAAGATCATCAGCCAACTGCTCGATCTCGGTGCTGAGGTCGTCTATCACGACGCACATGTCCCGGCGCTCGAGCAGTTTGCGTTGCGCTCGGTCGCGCTGGCCGACGCGCTGCGCGGCGCGGCACTCGCGTTGATCGTTACGGCGCACGCGGGGATCGACTACGACGAGCTCGCGGGCTCCGTCGAGTGCGTCCTCGATTTGCGCGGTGTAACGCGTGCAAACGGCGCCGCCAACGTGGTGCGTCTGTGAAACCAGCAGAGCTGGCGCCGTGAGCGAGGTCTCGCTCGCTGTCGTCGGGCTCGGGTACTGGGGGCCCAACCTCGCGCGCAACGTCGATGCCGCGGCTGGCGCGCGGCTGGCCTGGTGCTGCGATCTGGACGGCGAGCTGCGTGCCCGCCTCGAGACCAGCTTCCGCGGCGCCCGCTTCACCGACTCACTCGACGAGGTGCTGGCCGACGAGGACCTCGACGGCGTGCTGCTTGCGACTCCTGTTCGCACGCATGCAGAGCTCGCTGTGCGGGTGCTCGAGGCGGGAAAGCATTGCTTCGTCGAGAAGCCTCTCGCGCAGTCGGTTGCTGACGCGCAGCGCGCCGTAGATGCCGCGGTCGCGAGCGGGCGGATCCTGATGGTCGGGCACCTGCTGCAATACCACCCGGGGGTGCGCCAACTCGCCGAGCTGCTCCAGCGCGGCGAACTCGGCTCGGTTCACTACATCTACACCAGCCGGCTCAACCTCGGCCAGCTGCGTGCCGACGAGAACGCGCTCTGGAGTCTCGGTGCACACGATGTCTCGGTGGTCCTCGACCTGCTCGACGAGGAGCCCAGCGAGCTCGACGCGCGCGGCGAGTGCTACATGCGCCCCGGCATCGAGGACGTCGTCTTCGCCGACATGCGCTTCCCCTCGGGGATCGCGGCGCACCTGCACCTCTCCTGGCTTGACCCGCACAAGGAGCGGCGCTTGACCGTTGTCGGCTCGCGCCGCATGGCGACGTTCGACGACATGGAGCTTGAGCGCAAGCTGACGATCTACGACAAGGGCTTTGACGAGAAGGCCGGGAGTTGGGGCGAGTACATCACGCGCTCTGGCGATACGACCAGCCCACGCATCGCCAACGCCGAGCCGTTGCGACTGGAGTGCGAGCATTTCGTTCACTGCATCGCGAGCGGCGAGACGCCGCGCAGCGACGGGCAGAGTGGACTGCGTGTTGTGCGCGTGCTCGCCGGACTGCAAGCCGCCCTCGACCGGACGCGCCGATGAGCCTGCGCGGCGACCCTCGCGCCCCCGGTCTGCACGTCGGTGACGGCGTCGAGATCGGCGAGCGTGTCGTTCTCGGTGCCGGCGTGACGATCCACGCTGGCACGATCATCGGCGGCGACTGCGTGATCGAGGACGGCGTCGTGCTCGGCAAGCGTCCTCGACTGTCGCCCCATTCGAACGCGTCGCGGGACGAACTTGCCGGACTGGTCCTCGGCAGCTCCGTCACGGTCTGCGCCGGGGCCATCGTCTTTGCCGGCGCGCGCCTCGCGGACGGCGTGCTCCTTGGCGACCAGTGCTTCGTGCGTGAGCGGGCGACGGTCGCCGCCGGGGCGACGATTGGCCGCGGCAGCGTTGTCGAGCCGGACGTCGCCGTCGGCGCGCGCGCGCGCGTGCAGACGAACGTCTACCTCACCAGTGGATCCCTGCTCGAGGACGACGTGTTTGTCGGTCCCGGTGTCGTCACGACGAACGACGACACGATGGCCCGTCATGCTGCGAGCTATGAGCTGCGGGGCGCGACACTCCGCCGGGCCTGCCGCGTCGGCGGTGGCGTGGTGCTGGTTCCCGGCGTCGAGGTCGGCGAGGAGGCCTATGTGGCAGCGGGCGCCGTCGTCACCCGGGACGTGGCAGCGCGGACCGTGGTGATGGGCGTGCCGGCACGCGTCGTCGGGAGCGTCGGCGACGAGGCGCTGCTGGCGCACTGGCGCTAGCGTCCCGCCGGGTCGGGCCAGGCGCCCTCCTATAATCGCGCCGATGCCGAGCTCTCCGCTGCCTCCGGTAGAGCTGATCCGCCGGGTCGGCTGGGATATCCACTCGCGCAATCCGCAAGAGGTCTACGTGCAACGCGGGCGTGACCAGTGGGCTTTCACGTGCTCGCTGCTCGGCGACGACTGGACCTTTGCCGGCAAGCGCGTGCTCGACTTCGGTTGCGGCATCGGGCGCATGCTGCGAAACGGGCCCGAACACGACCCGGCGGGGGAGTACTGGGGCTGCGATATCGACAGCCGCAGCATCGCCTGGCTCTCGACGCACCTGTCACCTCCGCTGCACGTGTTCGAGGCACCGGTGGTGCCGCCGATCGCGCTCCCCGATGGTCATTTCGACCTGATCTACGCCTACTCCGTGTTCACCCACCTGACCGACTCGTGGAGCGCCTGGCTGCTCGAACTGCACCGCCTGCTCAAAGACGACGGCGTTCTCGTTGTCACGGTGTTCGGCCCTGGGTGCTCGGAGCACATGGGCATCCCGCTCGACGGCGAGCACGTCGGTATGAACGTCTTCTCGCCTTACACCGGATGGGAGGGCGGTGGGCCGCTGATCTTCCACTCGGAATGGTGGCTGCGCGCCCATTGGGGTCGAGCGTTTGAGATCGTCGAGCTACGGCCGGGCGACCCCTCGGGCCCGCCGCCGCTGTATGGGCAAAGCGTGCTCTTAATGCACAAGCGTCCGGTTGTGCTCAGCGTCGCGGAGCTCGAGCTGCCGGAGCCCGACGAGCCGCGCGAGTTCGCCGCGTTGCACGCGAACATCGCGTCGCTGAGCCTTGAACTGCGCTGGCACGCGGTTTATTCGACGAGCCGTAGCTGGCGGCTGACGGCGCCGCTGCGTGCTGTCGGGCGGTGGCTGCGGCGCCTACGCGGGCGATGAGCACATCGTCACGCGGGCTGCAGAGCCGCATGGATTGCCGCGGAGATCTCGTCGACCTGGGTCGTGCTGAGTACCGGGCTGATCGGGAGCGCGAGGTTGGTGCGCGCGGCCTCCTCGGTGCCAGGGAGGTCGATATCCACAGCGAGCGCAGGCTGGCGGTGGATCGGGCGTCGGTAGTAGCTGCGCGCCTCGATCCCGCTTGCATTCAGCGCCGCTTCGAGCTCGTCCGCGCGCTCACTTCGAACCACGTAGAGGTGCCAGGCGGGGTCGCTGCCGGCGCTCGCGACGGGCAGCGAGACCAGTCCGGCGAGCGCTGACGACGCATAGTGGCGGGCTGCTGCCCGCCGCCCGTCGGCCCAGCTGTCCAGGTGCGGCAGCTGCACGCGGAGGATCGCCGCCTGCAGTTCGTCCAGTCGCGAGTTGTAGCCGAGCTCCTCAAACGTCTTCTTGTCGCGCGAGCCGTGGAAGCGGAGGGCGCGAACTCGCTCGGCCAGCGCTGCGTCACTGGTCGTGATCGCCCCGGCGTCGCCGAACGCGCCGAGGTTCTTGGACGGGTAGAAGCTGAACGTCGCGGCCGTCCCGAGCGCGCCCGGTCGCCCGTCCGGTCCAAGCGAGCCGGCTGCCTGCGCCGCGTCCTCGAGCACCGGCACGCCGAGCGCCTCGATCTCGGCGACCGGCGCGACATTGCCGAACAGGTGCACGGCGATGACGGCCTTGGTCCGCGACGTCAGCGCCGCCCGCACCGTCTCGGCGTTTATGCAGTAGGTCTCCGGGTCGATGTCGCAGAACACCGCTGCCGCGCCGGTCGGCGGGATCGCCTCAGCGCTGGCGTAGAACGAGAACGACGGGACGACGACCTCGTCGCCGGCGCCGACGCCCATCGCTCGCAGTGCGATCGTCAGTGCGTCGGTGCCGTTGGCGACGCCGACCGCGTGTGTGGCGCCGACGTAGTCCGCGAACTCGACCTCGAACGCGCTCACCTCGGGGCCGAGGATGTAGCGCCCACTCGCGAGCACTCGCTCGACCGCTGCGTGCAGCTCGCTCTGGAGCGGTGCCAGCGGCGTGGCTGTGTCGAAGAGCGGAACGGGCACGTCCTTGAACCTACTGGGCGTCGCCGGCGTCTGTGGGCTGCCGCAGCGCGTCGAGTAGCTCGCGCGGCAGCGCGCGCAGCGCGAGCACCGTTATGGCGAGCGCCGCCGTCCCTGCCGCCGCGGCGAGCAGCGAGGAGACCGGCACGGCGAGCGCGACGGCGAAGGCGATGGCGATGGCGATGGCGATCCGTCCCGCCAGCCCGAGGTCGGGGCGCAGCTCCGGGTGGCCGATGAACAGCGCGCTGGCGTAGGCGCTCGCCAGCACAACCTCGAGCGAGAGCGTCACGATCGCCGCGCCCTGCGCGCCGTAGGCCGGAATCAGCGTCGCGCACAACGCCGCCGCCAGGGCGATCATCCCCGCGTTGATCGCGATCAACGGGCCGTACATCCGTACCGCAAGCAAGGCGAACAGGAACACGCCGGCCAGGAAGGTTGCGATGACGCCAGGCCCGAGGATGCGCAGGACCGTGCCGCTCCCCGCGTAGCCCGATCCGCCCATCACGCTGACCGCGAATGGCGCTCCGGCCACGATCAGCAGCGACAGCCAGCCGCCGATCAAAAGCTCTCCTTCGAGTAGGCGTTGCAACGCATAGCGCAGCCGCACGGGGTCGTCGCGCGCCGCACGCAGCAAGATCGGGAAGGCCGAGCCGACGACGAGCAGCGGGATCCCATTGACGACGCTGAGGATCCGAAACGCGAGGCTGAAGATCCCGACCGCGCCGGCATTCGTGAGCAGCGACATCGCGACGACGACGATCTGGAAGTAGACCGCTCCGAGCGCCGTGGCCGCAGCGAAGACGAACGATTGGCTCAGCAGGAACCGCCAGCGCCGCGGCTCAAACGCGGGCCGCAGGGTGATCTGAGAGCGAACCAGGAGCACGGTGATCGTCAACGTCACGGCGAACGAAAGCACGGCGGCGGCAAAGAACGGCAGCAGCGTCGCCCCGGCCACGACCAAAACGACGAGCCCCAGCGCGGTTGTGGCCGGGCCGACAAAATCGAGCAACGCCAGCCAACCGAAGCGCAGACCGGTGCTCAACGGCAGTGCGAGCGTCCCCTGGAGCGTCGCCAGCACGAGGCCCGCCGACGCGATCACGGTGCCTTCGACGACGACCGTGGGGTAGCCGGCGAGCAGTGCGAACAGCGTTGCGGCGACGCCGCCGGCGAGGCTGAGTGCGATCCGCAGGCCGATCAGGCTGCGCATGAACGTGCGCCGCTCACTGTCGGCACCGGTGCTGAACTCGCGCATGCCGAGGTTGGCGAGCCCGCCCTCGCTGAGCGCCGTGACGATCAGCAACAGCGACGTAACCGTCACGTAGCGGCCGTAGCTCTCCTTGTGCAGATGCCGCGTCAGCAACGGTGTAGCAGCGATGCTCGCGGCGACCGCGCCGAGGTAGGCGAGCATCCGCATGCTGCTGCCGCGCAGGAAGATGCCGCCGGCCCGGCGCGAGTCGAGAACGTCGCGTCGGGGTTCGCGCGCGGGTTCTTCAGTGGCTGGCATCGGCCGAGTGTCTCAGAGCCGACGGCTGCGACGCCGCCAGCAGATCCCAGCTTCGGTCCTACGCTCCGCGCGCTGAGATAGCATCCGCCGGCCCGCGAAGCGCGCTGGTCCGCTGGTTCGCAGGGCCGCCCTATGTCCACACCCTCCCGGGCACCCACATCCGCACCTCGCCCAGCTTCACCGCCACACCGCTCGCCAATTAGTCAGCTCGCCCAGCGGCTCCGGCGTCCGGTCGACATCGACTGGTCCGCAGCAGAAGACCGGCGCGCGGGGTGGCTGCTGGCCGTATTGATGCTCGTCGTCGGCGTGCTGCTGATGTACATGGCTCGCGGCACGACCTTCTTCTACGACGAGTGGACCTACATCGTCAGCAAGTTCGGTGGTGGCATCAACTCGTTCCTGGAGCCCCACAACGAGCACTTCTCGCTGATCCCGATCGCGATCTACAAGCTGATGTTCCGCATCGTCGGTATGCGCGACTACCCGCTCTATCGCCTGATCGTGGTCGTCATGCACCTGGTCTGCGTCGGGCTGGTTTACGACATTGCCCGGCGGCGCATCGGCGCCTGGCCGGCGGTCGTCGCGGCGGTCTCGATTCTCTGCCTCTTCACCGCCTGGCAAAACCTGCTGTGGGCCTTCCAGATGAGCTTCGTCGGCTCGGTCATGGGGGGCCTCGCCGCCTGGGCGCTGATCGATCGTGACACGCGCCGCTGCGACATCGGCGCCGGCGTCGCCCTCGGCGTGGCGCTCTCCTGCTCGGGCCTGGGCATCCCCTTCGTGCCGGGGCTCGCGGCCGAGCTGGTATGGCAGCGACGCTGGCGCCGGCTCTGGCTGGTGGCTATCCCGTTCGCGCTCTACGTCGTCTGGTACCTGGGGTACGGCGTGAACATGGTGACGTCGAACACGGTCATCCAGAGCCCGCAGTGGATCCTCGAGATGGTGGCGGCTGGCGTTGGCGCGCTGGCTGGCCGCGACACCGACTGGGGTGTGCCGCTCACCGTTCTGCTGCTCGCGCTGGCTGCCCGACGCGTGGTTGCGGTTGAGCGTCTCAGCCCGCGTTTCATCGGCGCGTCGATCACCTTGCTCTCCTACGTCGTGCTCACCGGCATCTCGCGTTCGACGATCCAACCTCCGGACGAGAGCCGCTATGTGTACCTCGGCGCCGTCTGCGTGCTCATTGTTGGGATCGAGCTGCTGCCCACGATGCGGCCCACGGGACGGGCGATGGGCGTGGCCGCGACGTTCCTCGCCGCGACGGCGCTGATGGGCTGGGAGACGTTGCACAACAACGCGCTGGTGCTGCGGCAGGACTCGGTGACGGTGGCCGCTCAGATTGGGGCGATGCAGCTGGAGATCTCTCACGCTCCACCCAACTACGCGCCGAGCCCGACTATCGCGCCGCCGATCACCGCCAAGGACTACATGCCGGCTGTGCGTGAGATGGGCTCGAGCGCCGGCGACTCCGCGGCAGCGATCCTCGCGTCTGGTCCGGTCGGCCAGGGCGCCGCTGACGGGGTGCTGCTGCAACTGCTGGCTCCGGCGCTGGCACCGCGGCCGCTGCCCGCGCCGGGGGCGCCCGCGCCGGTATTTGACAGCGCCGTCGGCGGGCCTGTCGTCGTGCACAGCCCATCGTGCCTTACGGTGCGGCCGAGCAGCGCTGCCGGCACGTTGGTGGCGCTCACCATGCCGCGCGGCGGCGTCTTCATTCGCAACCATGGCAGTGCGGCCGTGGCGCTGGGGTTGCGCCGCTTCTCTGCGGTGTTCACCCCAATCGCTGGCCAGGTGCTCGCCCACCATGGCGACGCCCTTGCGATCCCCGCTGACGCTTCGGTGCTGCCGTGGTACCTGCAGCTCTCGATCACGGGCCCGACCCAGGTCTGTGGTTTGACCGACTGAGTGCGCGACCGGTCTAGTTGCGCCGCAGAACAGCGATGAACTCGTGACCGTTGCGGGCGACCTGCTCGATCGTGAAGGGCAGGCGCTCTTGGTCGCGAGCGAACTCGAGCAGAAGGCGGAACTCGTCTGGATCCCAGACGTGGAAGTGGATCGAGTAGTCGTGATCCTCCAGCCAGCGCACACGCTCCGGAACGTCTTCGGCGGCAACCTTCTCGACCAGCCGCGCCCACTCCTCCTGGTGGATCGGGCGTGACCAGGCCGGCCCGTCGCGATGGTCGCGCACGATGTGATCGACTGGCGTCGGCGGGCGATCTACATCAAAGGTGTGATGGCGATCCGGGACCGCGAGGTAGAGAACGCCGCCTGGACGGAGCACCCGCAGGTGGTTGGCGACGGTCCCGATCGGGTCCTCGGTGTGCTCGATGAAGTGGTTGGCGATGATGAAGTCTGCCGACGCGTCGGCCTGGGAGCTGAGCGTCTCGCCGTCGTCGATGATGTCGACATCGACGAGCTGGGCTTTTCGTAGCTCCGGGTAGTGGGCGCGAAGATCGGCAACGTCCATGCGATCGACATAGCGAACGTTGACGCTCGCGGGAACGCGCAGCGGACGGTGCAGGGCGCCGATCTCCAAGCCGTCGCCGCGCAGGTATTGCCGCGAAATACGCCGGCGGCGCAGTCGGAAGCCAATCGATTGAACGCGCGAGGAGAGTCCTGCCGTGACGGCGACGGCGCGACGCCGTGTGCCGGCGAACCTCAACTTGGCGTCCATGCTCCTCAGCCCGCCGCGTGCGACGACCAGTAGCGGACCATCCTGTTGAACTCCCTCGCGCTGATCCGTCGGTGGCGTTGGATCGAGCGCCTGGCGCGCCACCACCGCGGGCTCTGGCCGAGCATTTCCGCGAACGCGCGGGCGTGCAGCCCCAGTCGTCGCGCGCGCACGCTTCGGCGGAGGATTCGCAGTTGCGCAAAAACGACGCGCGGGAGGTTTTGCAGCAAAAACAAGGCCGGCGCATCCTTGATCAGCACTGCGAGCAAATTGCGGCGCTGCAACACAAAATAACGCGGGTTCGACTCACCGGCGGTCGTTTCGCCCCCCATGTGGTAGGCGATCGCGCTCGGCACATAGAGACAGCGGTAGCCGAGCAGCTGAGCGCGCAGGCCCCAGTCGACATCCTCGAAGTACATGAAAAAGGACTCATCGAACGGGCCCACCTCCGAGAGCGCCGCCGACCGGTACAGACCGGCGCCGGCGGTCGGCGCGAAGACGTCCTGTTCGAGCTCATATTGCCCGCGGTCGGCGTCGCCATGGCCGCGTCGGTACGCGGTACCGTCAAGGCAGAAGATGTCGCCGGCGCCGTCGAGTTCGTTGCGGCGCCAGTAGTTCAGCAACTTGCACGATGCGGTCCCGGCCTCGGGGTGGCGATCGAGCACGCTCACCAGCTCATGCAGCCATCCGGGGTCGAGCTCGAGGTCGTTGTTGAGCAGCGCCACGTAATCACCTTGCGCGGCTGCGACACCAAGATTTATCGCGGCCGCGACGCCGACGTTCTCGCGGTTGGCGATGACGCGTGCTTGCGGCCAGTACTGGGCGAGATAGGACCTCGAATCGTCGCTCGAGGCATCGTCGACGACAATCAGCTCGAAGTCTGTGTGGCTCTGGGCCATCAGCGAGGGGACGATCACCTCGAGCAGCTTGCGGCCGTTGTAGGTGGGTACGACCGCGGTGACTCTCGGGACGCCCGCGGGGCTAATCGGTGCTCCGAAACGGCCGCCTGCGCGGCTGACGTAGGCTCCTCGAGCGGGGCTCGCCGGCGCGCAAATGCTCCTCGTCAGCCAGGACCAACGCGATCACGGCCTGGACATTAGTGCACGTTCGGTCGCGCGAGCGACGCTGTATTCTCGCCGTCGGTGTCACAACACAGCCGAGTCTCGGCGATGGTGCTCAACTACAACGGGCGCGCTCTGCTCGAGATCATCCTTCCGTCCTTGGCTGGCCAGACTTACTCGGATGTCGATGTCGTGGTCGTCGACGACGCGTCCACGGACAGCTCGCGCGACTACCTGGCGGCCGAGTGGCCGAGCGTCGCTGTCGTGACGACCGGGCCGCGGAACGTCGGCGTGGCGGCCGCGCTGAACGTGGCTGTCGCTGCGGCTCGCGGCGAGCTCGTCGCCTTGCTGAATAACGACCTCGAGCTCGCAACGGATTGGCTCGAGCAGCTTGTTGCCGGCATCGACCGCCATCCGGAGGCGAGCAGCGTGGCGGGCAAGCTGCGCAACTACTGGCAGCGCGACCAGTTGGACGGGACCGGCGACGTCTTCACGCTCTCCGCCACGGCTCACCGCCGTGGCATCGGGGACCGCGACCACGGCCAGTACGAGCACGAGGAGGAGGTGTTCGCCCCGAGCGCCGGCGCAGCTCTATATCGGGCTGCCGCACTCGCCGATGTCGGGCCGTTCGATGAATCGTTCACCGCCTACCTCGAGGACGTCGACTGGGGGTTGCGAGCGCAGCTCGCCGGTTACCGCGCCTGGTATGTGCCGACCGCGCTCGCCTACCACATGGGCGGCAGGACGACCGGTGGCGACACGAGCCCGCTCTACTACGGTCTGTTGCGCCGCAACACGGTCGCCATCCTGGTGAAGGACGTGCCGCTCGGCTTCATCGTGCGCAACCTTCACCACATCGCCTGGCATCACGCGGTCGGGCTCGTCTTGAGCGCGCGTCGCCGGCGCCTGAGCGTGCATCTCGCGGCGTTGGCCGACGCGCTTCGCCACCTCCCGGGGTGGCTGCGCGAGCGCCGTCGGATCTTTGCCGGGCGCAGAATCGAGCTCCGCGAGTTCGACCGTTTCGCCAGTGCGCGGCGGCGGCGGTCGCCGAGGTCCACCCGCTTGGCCCCCAATCGTTGAACGTGGCAAACGCTGATCTGAACCTCCAGGTCGTCTACCTGCTCTGGGCGCCACTCGGGGAGGACGTCGTGCGGCGGTTTGCCGATTCCTACCGCGCTCACACTGCCGGCGTCGAGCATCGGCTGGTTGTCGTCTGCAACGGCTTCGACGGTCCGAACGACGCGCGGCTCGTGGCAGCACGGCGCGCGCTCGAGGGGATCGCGTTCGCCACGATCGTCCTCGATGACCCGGTGCTCGACCTCGCCGCCTACCGGATCGCCGCCGAGCTGCTGTCGCCCGCTCGTTGCTGCTTCCTCAACTCCTTCAGCACGATCCTCGCACCGCGCTGGCTCGCGCACCTCAGTGAGGCGCTCGATGCAGCGGACGTCGGGCTCGTCGGAGCAAGCGGCTCGTGGGGCAGCATGCGCTCCTACGTGCGCTTTCAGTTCGGCTTTGGCGGCGCCTACGCGCGCCCCTTCAGCGACCGCAAGGCGACGAACCGGATCCTCGCTGCGATCGCGCAGCGCAACCTGACCGAGCCACCGCCGTCGGGCTTCCTGGTGCCCAAGCTGCGGACGCTCCGAAGCGTCCTCGCGCTGCAGACGGTCCGCAACGCCGTCGCGCAAACGCGTGGATTTACAACGTTTCCCTCGCCGCATGTACGCAGCACCGGTTTCATGATCGATAGCGAGACCGTCGCCCAGCTCCGACTCGGCTCGCTGGCGAGCAAGATGGCGACCTACCGCCTCGAGAGCGGCGCCGCCAGCATCACGGCACAGGTCCGGCGGTTGGGCCTGCGGACGCTGGTCGTCGATCGTCAGGGACGCCAATTCGAGCCGGACGACTGGCCCGCGAGCCGCACGTTCTGGCAGGGACGCCAGGAGAACCTGATGATCGCCGACAAGCAGACCGGGCACTACGCCGAGGTCGAGGACGCTGGCCGCTACGTCCTCGCGGGCTTCGCCTGGGGCGAGCAGGCGGACATTGCTCCGCCAGAGCCGCCGCCGCGATCAGACGGCGCCCGCGAGCCCTAGCTCCAGAAGCCGGGAAGGGCGCTCAAACGCCGCTTCAACGCCAGCGGTAGCCGGCGGTGGTTGGCTCCCAGCGTCAGTCCGACCAGCTTCGCGCCCTCATAGACGATCGCGTAGGGGATCCAGCGCCGCTGGCCGGTCCGCGACAGCCAGGTCAACTCACCGCGGGCGTAGCGCACGGCTGCCGCGCGCAGGATTCGCCGCGATGGTTGTGCTCCCGCCAGATAGGCCCGCTCGGCCGAGACCCCCGAGTCAAAGAAGCGGCGCAGCGCCGAAGTCAGCGTGTAGTCATGTGAGTGGCGGACCGCCGCCGACGGCTCGTAGACGATGCTGTAGCCGGCGAGCAGGATCCGCCGGCTCCAGTCCTGATCCTCGCTCATGATGATGTCCTCGACGAACGGGAATCGCTGCCACAGGGTGCGCGGCATCGCCGCGTTGACGTTCGAGAACAGCGTCGTCTCCATGCTCAGCTCGGCGACACTCGACGCGCGCTGGCGGCGTTCCTGCGGTCCGTAGAGAAAGTCCAGGAAGTAGACCTCCGGTGGTCGCGCGCCGAGCTGGGGCAGCTGGCGGCCATAGACGCCGCCGACGTCCGACTGCGCCCGTAACGGCGCCGTCAGCCGCTCGAGCCAGTGCTGATCGAGGGGATAGGCATCCTGGCTGATGAACACCAGCAACTCGCCGCGCGCCAGCCCAGCGCCGATGTTGCGTGAGGCTCCATGCGTGAAATCGGCGGCGGCGATTTCACGGATCACCGCGTTGTGTTCGCGCGCCACAACAAGGCTCTCGTCGCGCGAGCCCGAATCGACGATCACGAGCTCGACCTCGTCGCTGATCTCCTGGCCGGCGATCGCCTGCAGGCAGCGTGCGAGTGCCGAGCCGCCGTCCTTGACGGGGATGACGATCGAGATCACACCGCGACACGATACGTTCACGAGCAGCGATGCCAACGCCCACGATCTCGATCGTCGTCCTCGCCTACCAGCAGCGCGATCCACTCCGGCGCTGCCTCGACGCCTGTGTTGCTGCCGGCGGCGAGGTTCCCGGCGAGGTCGAGTTGATCGTCGTCGACAACGGAGGCCTTGCCGAGTTCGTCCGCGAGCATTGCCCGCAAGCGCGGGTCATCGAACCGGGGGGCAACCTCGGCTTCGCCGGTGGTGTGCGCCGCGGCACGCAGGCCGCCGGCGGGCGCTGGATCGCGCTCGTCAACGACGACGCCTACGTCGAGTCGCCGGCCTTCGCCGCGCTGCTGGCGGCCGGCGAGGCGGACCCGAAGATCGGCGCCGTCGCCGCCCAGGTGCGCTTCCTCGCCGAGCCTGAGCGGATCAACTCAGCGGGAATCGCGGTCGACGTGCTCGGGAACGCGGCCGAGCGCTTCGCCGGTCTGCCGCTCAGCGGCGCCGGCGCCGCTGGCCCCGTGTTTGGCCCCAGCGCCGCCGTCGCGCTCTACCGCGCCGAGATGCTCGAGCAGATTGGCGGTTTCGATGAGCGCTTCTTCGCCTATCTCGAGGATGTCGACGTCGCCTGGCGAGCGCAGGCCGCCGGCTGGCTGAGCTGGTATGAGCCGGCCGCCGTCGCCTACCACCAGGGCTCGTCGAGCACCGGCGCGAGCACGCCGCAGAAGTACTTTCTCGTCGGGCGAAATCGCGTGCGGCTGCTGGCGCGCAACGCGACGCGGCGCCAGCTGCTGCGCGCCCTGCCGGGGATCGTCCTCTACGACAGCGCCTACGTCAGCTATGCCGCCATCCGCGACCGCACGCTGGCGCCACTGCGCGGCCGCCTCGCCGGACTACGACAGTGGCGCAGCCTGCGCAGCGAGACCGCGGCGAGCAGGCGCGAGGTTGCGCTCGCGCCGGCGCTCGCCGGCGCCTTGGCGGCCTGGCGGATGCAGCGTGCCTACCGCCGGTCCGCCGGATCCTGAGGCGCCCGACGCACGGTCGCTGCGTTGCCCCGGCCGCTGCCACGCAGCCACCAGCCGGCGCGGGCCAGGGCGCCGTCGAGGAGCGGCTCGAGCTCACGCCGCCCGTGGCGACGGGAGCGCTGAATAACGCGCCGCTTGCCCAGCACGATCGGCATCCCGGCGAGCGCGTCACGCCAGGCGCGCAGCCACGACCCGACGCAGCGCTGGCGGACCGCGACGAGCAGGTTTGCGAGCTGGCCCGCCAGCAGGTCGGGCGCGTGCACGACGAGCGCCGCCGCCGGGTAGTCCTTGGCAATCGTCCAGATCTGGTTGCGCCAGTTGTGGTACAGCGTGAAGTCGCTGATCCGCGGGCCGAGCGAGGCGCTGCCGACGTGGTAGGCGAGCGCCTTCGGCGCCAGGCGGCAGCTGAAGCCCGCGAGCTGGGCGCGGAACGACCAGTCGGCGTCCTCGCCGAGGGCGTAGAACTGCTCGTCGAAGGCGCCGACCGCGGCCAGCGCGCTCGCCCGGTAGAGCGCCGCTGCGGCGCAGGCACCGAAAACCTCGACGTCGGCGTCGTACTGCCCGCGATCGACCTCACCTTGCCCGCGACGGTAGGCGAGTCCAGCCCACGAGTAGCCGTCGCCGGCGCCATCGAGCAGGTCGCGGCGCGTGAAGTCACGCAGCTTGGCGGCCGCCACCGCCGCCTGCGGGGCCGCGCTCAGGGCGTCCACGAGCTCGGCCACGCAGTCAGGCGCCAGCTCGACGTCATTGTTGAGCAGCAGCACGAGGTCCCCCCGTGCCGCTGTGATGCAGCGGTTGATTGCGGCGGTGACGCCGACGTTCTCGGCGAGCGCCACGACGCGCACGTCCGGCCAATGCTCGGCGAGGTGCGCGAGCGTGTCGTCGCTGGAGGCATCGTCGACGACGACGACTTCGTCCGGGAGACGAGTCTGGACTGCGAGAGAGCCGAGAACGATGTCGAGCAGCTCGCGCCCATCATGCGTCGGGATCACGGCGCTGATCATGCGGTCCGCCATATCTTCCCAGACGACATTCGGTCGAGCCGATGCGGTCGGGGCGTCCGACTAGACTGGCTCGTGCGAAATCGCGCACGTGACGGCGGTTCCTAAGCGCCAGTCTGGAAACTAGAAGCGATTGCAGGCCCCGTGAGCACAGTCGAACAGACACCCGCGCGACCCCACGGGGAGGTGACTGCGTCACTGCTCGTGTCCGTCGTCATTCCCTGTCTGAATGAGGAGATCAACATCGAGCGTTGCGTGCGCGAAGCACTCGCCGCGCTCGAGACGGGCAAGCTGAGCGGCGAGGTGATCGTCGTCGACAACGACTCCGACGATCGCAGCGCCGAGCTCGCAGCCGCCGCCGGGGCGCGCGTCGTTTACGAGCCGCGCCGTGGCTACGGCAGCGCCTATCTCGCCGGCTTCGCCGCCGCACGCGGCAGCTACATCGTGATGGCCGACGCCGACCTCACCTACGACTTCGCCGAAATTCCCCGCTTCATCGCCCAACTGGAAGCCGGTGCCCAGCTCGTGATCGGCGACCGCATGGACAACATCCGCCCGGGCGCGATGCCGTGGCTTCACCGCTATATCGGCAATCCGCTGCTGACCGGCTTTCTCAACCTGCTGTTCCGCACCGGGGTCAGCGACGCGCACTGCGGCATGCGCGCGCTTCGCCGCGACGTGCTCGACACGCTCGATCTACGTACCACCGGCATGGAGTTCGCCTCGGAGATGGTGATCCGCGCCGCCAAGGAGCACCTCACGATCGCCGAGGTGGGCATCGAATACCACCCGCGCGGCGGCGAATCGAAGCTCTCGAGCTTCCGCGACGGCTGGCGCCATCTGCGCTTCCTGCTCGTTCACAGCCCGACCCACCTGTTCATCATCCCCGGCGTCGTCCTGGCGGGCCTCGGCACCTTGATCATGGCTCTCGTCGGCAGCGGCTTGGCGTTCTTTGGCCGCTCCTGGGGCGTGCACGCGCTGATCGGCGGCGCGCTGCTGATGATCGTCGGCACGCAGGTCGTGGCGCTCGGACTCTGTGCCCACGCCTACGGCACCTACTTCATGGGTAGCCGCGATCCCTGGTTCGACAACATGCGGGCTCGCTTTCGCCTCGAGCACGGCCTCCTGCTCGGCGGCTCGTTGGCGTTGGCCGGCATGATCCTCGGCGGCTTCATCGTCGCCAGCTGGATCTCGCACGGCTTCGGCTCGCTCGCCTTTGAGAGCCTGGCCGTGGTCGCCGCCTCGCTGATCATCGTCGGTATCCAGATCTTCTTCTCGTCGTTCCTGCTGAGCATCCTCGGCCTGCGTTGGGCGGGCCGCGACACGACTCGATGACGCCACTCAGGGCGGTCCTGGCCGGCGGGCTGTTGGCGCTCGCCTGCGTCCTCGTGGTCATCCTCAGCGGCCGTCAGCTCCAGATCGCTTCGACCGACCGCGTCGCCAACAACCAGTTCGCGACGGTGATCGAGAGCGACCAGCAGCTCTGCCAGCGCAACGAGATCGTCCCCGCACGGACCGTCGCCCTGCGGATGACGCTCGGTGACTACGGCAGGCCCGCGCCAGCGCTGCGAATCGACATCACGGCCCCCGTCAGCGCGGCGCCCGGCGCGCCCTTCGCCGCGGTCTCGCGCGGGCGGATCGCCGCCGGTTGGCACCAGGGTGTGGTCGTGCTGCCCGTTTCGCCCGTGTACCGCGAGGCCGCCGACGCCACCGTCTGCCTGAAGAACCTGGGAGCGGATCCGGTGGCGATCGCCGGCGAGGCGGACAGCTCCGGCGATTACGGTCTCTTCGACGTCGAGGATGGAACCTCGGACTCCGTCGAGGTGCGTATCGACTACCTGCTGCCGGGACGCCCTTCGTGGTTTGCCGTGCTCGGCACGATCGCCAACCGCATGACGCTCGCCAAGGGCGGCTACGCCGGCAGCGTGGGCTGGATCGCGCCGCTCGTGTTGATGCTCGCGATCGTCGGCATGGTCGTTCGCACGCTGCTCGCCGAGGAGCGCCGGCGGTGACGCGCGCCCGCTCGCTCGCCGCGCGAGCCTGCACGGCCGTGCGCCGCGCCGCGGCGCGCATTCCGCGCGCCGCCTACCTCTGTGCCCTCGTCGGCGTGATGAACGCGCTCGCCTGGTCGGTGATCACGCCGCCGTTCGAGGTCCCCGACGAGAACGCGCATTACGCCTACGTCGCCCAGCTCGCCGAGACCGCCTCACTGCCGCGCTATCGCGCGACCTACGTCGGCCTCTCGCCGGCCGAGGACGCGATCCTCGGCGACACCAAGGCCTTCCAGATCCCCGGGGAGAGCACGAACCCGGCACCGATGACGGAGACCGAGCAGCGCGCGATCGAGGCCACCGAGGCGGCCCACCTCAGCGCCCGCGGCTCCGGCGACGCCCTCAGCGCCTCCGCCAACCCACCGCTCTACTACCTGCTGGAGGTTGTTCCCTACGAGCTCTCACCGTCCGGCACGGTGCTCGACCGGCTCGCCTTGATGCGCGCGCTGTCAGCGATCTTCGCCGGCTTCACCGTCCTCTTCGTCTTCCTCTTCCTGCGCGAGCTGTTACCTGGAACACGTTGGGCGTGGCCGGTCGGAGCGCTCGCCGTGGCCCTGCAGCCGCTCTTTGCCTTCATCTCCGGCGGCGTCAACAACGATGCCCTGCTCTACACCTTCGCCGCCGCGACGTTCTTCACCGTCGCGCGGATGTTCCGCCGCGGCCTGGACGAGTGGACCGGCTTGGCGATCGGTGTCGTGCTCGGCCTCGGCCTGCTCGTCAAGTTCACGATCCTGGGCTTCGCTCCGGCGGTCGCGCTCGGCCTGCTGTGCGGGATTTGGCGGGCGGGCCGGGTGGGGCGTCGCGCGTCACTTCGCGGCGCAGCGCTCGCGGTCGGGGTCGCGGCGATCCCGGCGCTGCTCTACGTCAAGCTGCTGGCGCGCACCCTGCCGCCCAGCAGCGTCGGACCGGGAGCAAGAAGCGCGGTGCTCGGCGTACCGACCGGCCTGCGCGTCGAGGTCGAGCGCATCTGGGAGCTTTTCCTGCCGACCCTGCCCGGGATGGGCAATCGCTTCCGCGTCAGCGAGTTCTGGCACGAGTGGTTTCTCGGCCTGATCGGCCGCTTCGGCTGGCTCGACACGCGCTTCCCCTACTGGGTTTATCTCGTGGCGGCGCCGATCTGCGCCGCGCTGGTCCTGGCGGCGCTTGCCGCGCTCGTGCGCGAGCGCGGACGCGTTTGGCACCGCGCCGACGAGCTCGCCGTCTACGTCGCGATGATCGCCGGCCTCTGCATCGAGATCGGCGTCGAGTCCTACGAGACGCAGATCTCTGGCGGCGGCATCTTCGAGCAACCGCGCTACCTGCTCTCCGGCCTCTGCATCTACGCCGCGGTCGTCGCGCTGGCGACGCGCCTACCAGGGCGACGCTGGGGTCTCGCGGTCGGCGCGCTGATCGTGACCCTCGCCCTCGCCCACGACGTGTTCAGTCAACTGCTCGTGATCGCTCGCTACTACGCGTGAGCGTGACGGTCGCGATCCCGGTGCTCGACGGCGGCGAGCTGTTCGTCGGTGTGTTGCGGGCGATCCGTGGCCAGCAGATCGACGCCGAGGTCGAGATCCTCGTCTCCGACTCGGGCTCGCAGGATGGGTCACCGGAGCGCGCGCGCGAGTACGGTGCGCGCGTGATCGAGATTGCGCGCAGCGAGTTCAGCCACGGCGCGACGCGCAACATGCTCCTGCGCGAGGCTCGCGGAAGCCACGTCGCGCTGCTCACCCAGGACGCCGAGCCGGCCGACGCGCATTGGCTCGAGCGGATGCTCGCCGGCTTCGAGCAAGCCGCCGACGTCGGACTCGTCTACGGCCCCTACCTCGCGCGGCCCGGCGCCTCTCCGGCGGTGCGGCGCGAGCTCGAGCTCTGGTTCGGCTCGCTGACGCCGGGCGTCGAGCGCTTGGCGCCGGCCGAGCGCGACCTCCCCGCGGTCGAGCTGATGGGTCGGCGTGGTTTCTTCAGCGACGCCAATGCCTGCATCGCGCGGGCCGCCTGGGAGCAGGTCCCGTTCCGCGATATCCCCTACGCCGAGGACCGTGCGCTCGCGCTCGACATGCTCCGCGCCGGCTTCGCCAAGGTCTATGAGCCCGCCGCCGGAGCGCTTCACTCGCACGACTACGGCTCGCTTGAGCGCTTCCGCCGGGCCTTCGACGAGTGGCGCGGGCTGCGCGACGTCTACGGCTGGCGCGAGCCGGCGAGCCCTCGGTACCTGCTCTCCCAGCTCCGCGGCGAGCTCGGTGCGCTGCGCCGCGAGGGTGCCGGGCCGCTGACGCTGGCGCGTGGCGCTCGCGACCGGTCGCTGCGGCTGGCCGGCGCCGTGCTCGGCTCGCGCGCGCAGTCGCTACCGGCGGCCGTTCAGCGCCGCTGCTCGCTGGAGGGCACCGCGACGAACGATCACGCGTCCGACTCGGAGGCGCGCTCGTGAGCGAGGATCCCATCAACGACACCGAGACCCTCGACGAGGCCGCCGCTGGCGGGCTGCCAAGCATCTGGCAGCGGATCGTGCTCACCTGGCGCTACCACGGTCCGTGGAGCGTCGCCTACCGGGTCGTGACGTTTCCCCTGCGCGCGACGCCGTTGCGAGGCCGGCTCAGGGTCGACCGTCTCGGTGATGCCGTTCTGATTCGCGCGCGTCGCTGGTATCGGCGTAAGGGCAAACCGGTCGCGATTGTCATTCCCAGTTACCGCGACGCCGAGCTGGTGGAAAGGCTGGTGCGCTCGATTCGGCGCACGACGCGCCGGCGCCGCGTGACGATCATCGTCAGCGATGACTGCAGCGGCCACGAGCACGTCGCCGCGCTGTATCGCATTCGCGGGATCGAGGTGATCGAGAGCGACCAGAACACCGGCTTCGCGGCGAACGTGAACCGCGGTATCCGCGCCGCCGACCAGGCGCTCGACGTCGTCGTCCTCAACTCGGACACAATCGTGCGCCGCGGCTGGCTGGCTGTCCTACAGTACTGCTCGCTGGAGGCTGAGTACGTCGGCATCGTCGGCCCCAAGCTGGTTTACCCCGATGGGCGCATCCAGTTTGCCGGGACCGTGCGCAACCTCGCGGCGCCGCAGTGGTTTGACCATCGCTACCGTTTCAAGCCGGAGGGCTTTGGCCCGTCGTCGATTCCCCAGCCGGTGCTCGCGGTGACCGGGGCCTGTATGTACATCCGCCGCGTCCTGCTGGATGACATCGGAGAGCTCGACGAGGCCTATGCGATGGCCTATGAGGACGTCGACTACTGCCTGCGCTGCTGGCAGTCCGGCCGACGGGTCCAGTACGCGCCCTCGGCGGTGCTGGAGCACAGCGAGTCGGTGACGCGTGGGACCGAGGTCGGCGAGCGCGAGCGCGCGTCCCAGCGCTACTTCTGGCAGCGCTGGGGGGACTTCCTCGACGCGCGCAACGTGCGCAGCGGCGACGGTGCGCTGCGGATCGCCTACGTCACCGAGGGCACGGGCGTCGGCGGCGGCCATCGCGACGTCTTTGAGCATCTGAACCGGCTCGCTGACCGCGGGCACGATGCGGCGCTCTACACGCTGGGTCCGGCGCCGCGGTGGTTTGACCTGCGGGTGCCGGTGCACAGGTTCAAGATCTACGCCGACCTGATCGACGCGCTGGCGCCGCTCGAGGCGATCAAGGTCGCGACGTGGTGGAACACCGCCGCTCCGGTCTGGCTCGCCAGCGTGTTACGCGGGATCCCGGTCTACTTCGTCCAGGACATCGAGACGAGCTACTACCCGCGCGATCAGCGCACGCAGGCCGCGGTGCTCGCCTCCTATCGCCACGAGTTTCGCTACATGACGATCTCGACCTGGAATCGCGACCGGCTACGCGAGATCGGTCTCGATGCCGAGCTGGTGCCGCCAGGGATCGATCTCGAGAGCTTTCACGACCGCGAGAATGGCCCACGCCGTGAGGACATGGTCCTTGCGCTCGGGCGCACACACCCGCTGAAGAACTTTCCGCTCACGCTCGCCGCCTGGCGCGCGCTCGGGTCCGCTCGGCCAGAGCTGCGCCTGTTCGGCATCGAGCCCGAGCTCGCCAGTGAGCCGGGGATCGTTTACGAGCAGGCGCCCTCGGACGAGCGCGTCAGCGAGCTGATGCGCGAGGCCACGGTGTTCGTCCAGACCTCCAGGCACGAGGGCTTCTGCCTGCCGGCGCTCGAGGCGATGGCCAGTGGCGCCGCCGTTGTCGCCACCGACGCCCACGGCAACCGCGATTTTTGCCGCGACGGCGAGAACTGCCTGATGCCCAGCGCCCGCGTCGACGACGTCCGAAGCGCGATCGCGCGCCTGCTCGGTGACCCGGCACTGCGACAGCGGCTCGGGACGGCGGGCGTCGCGACGGCCGCCGAATATGGCTGGGAGCGGCGCATCGACGCCCTCGAGCAGTTCCTCGAGGCTGCCGCGAAACCGCGCCGCGTGGACCTCAACGACGCCACCGTCCCCGAGGTTCGCAAGCGCTCGCTCTGACGCGCCAGCCCGTGCGCCGGCTAGCGCGCGGCCCGGCTGCCGCGCCTGCCCGCGCGAGCCGTCACTGCAGGTCCTCGAGGTCGGGTGCCGGGACGAGGTGCTCGGCCATGAACTCGCGGTTCATATTGTGGAAGTGCAGGTCGAAGACCTCGGGCGGCGTCGTGGCCGGCAGCGGCAGTGGCGTCGGGTTGCGCGTGAACCGGCGCAGCAGCCGCGCCTGACCGATGATCAGGCGCCGCAGCCACGGTCGGCTGGCGACCGCCAGAACAGCGCGCTGATCCTCGGCGTCCAGCAGGCCGCCGGGGCGTACCAGCAGCTGGCCGTCGCGACTCATTCCGCCCCACAGCTCGTCGTACTTGCGATGAATCTCGGCACGATCAAGCTCGCTGGTGAGCAGGTCGTTGGCGATGCGGCGTGCTTCGCGCGAGGGCGCGGCCATCGCCTCCTCGTAGGTCTCAACAAGACGCTCAGCAGCGGTCCGCCAGCTCAGCTCGAGCGCTCGCGCCTGGATCAGCCCGACGTGCTCGGCGATCGCCTGCGGATCTTCGAGCAGCGCGATCACCCGCGCAGCGCTCTCCTTGGCATCCCAGGGAACGATCGTCGCCGCACTCTCCGGCTGCAGCTCGGCGAGTGCGGTCGTGCTCGCAAAGATGCAGGGGCGTCCGTAGGCCGCCGCCTCGAACGGCATCAGGCCCAGGCCCTCGCGCGTGCTCGGGTGGCAGACGGCGACCGAGTTCTCGATCAGCCACGCCTTCTCGGACTCGGAGACCCACGGCAGCGCAACCAGCGCATCGGCGAGATCAGGGTTCTGCGCGAGGAAGCGGGTCTCCTCGCCGGCCGATGAGCCGTGGCCCGCGTGCGGGCCGGCAAACACGATCCCCCCCGGCCAGTCGTGCTCGCGGCGCATCGCGGCGAGCAGCTCCAGAGCAAAGACGCGGTTCTTGTGGTGCAGGTCAGCGCCGATCGACACCATGAACGGCTTGCCGGCGAGCCGGTCGACAGCCGCGGGACGGCTCCGCTGGCTACCCGCGGTGTAGGAGTAGGTGACGCCCGGGTAGACGACGACGGACTGCGTCGGCTCCACGAGCTGCTCGTGAGCCGCCGCTGTCGCAGCATCAAGTGAGAGGAAGACGACGCGGTCGGCGAGCGCCAGCGCCAGCCGCGTCACCAGCCGGTGATGCTGCCAGTGCGCGAACGAGGGGAAGTAGCTGGCGTTGTCGTAGGCGATCGTGTCGAGGTGGGTGATCACGAGGCGCTCGCCGAGGCCCCGCAACAGCTCGAGATCAGCGGAGTTGAAGACCTGGAACGGCCGGTGGACAACGTCGCTCGGCGCCAGCCCGGCCAACCCATCGCCGGCCTGAATCACCGTGACGTCGAGCTCGGCGAGCGCGTCGCGGGCGAACTCTGCGATGTCGTGCGGCACGACGACGCGCAGGTTCAGCGAGTCCAAAGCGGCAAGCGCGCGGATCGTCTCGAGCACGATCACGTGCGTGCCGGTCGGCGCCGCCACGAGGCAGCGAGCGTCGATCGTCACAGACATACCGTTCAGCGCCCGGCGCGCACGCGCCAGCGAGGTCGGCAGCGGACGGTCCTGCGCTTGCTCGGATTCGCCGAGCTCGGCGGAGAAGAACGGGTATCGCGTGGCGATCGTCGCGTCCTCTTCGTCCTCGCGCCGACGGGTCTGACCGTCGGCCGTGATCGCGCCCGGCGAGTGGTAGAAGACGAACACGTCATCGGCGGCGACGTGAACCAACCCCAAGGCGACACAGCGCTGCGAGAAGTCGACGACGGCCGCCTCGGCCGAGGCGAACGCCGGATCGAGGCCGCCGACGAGGTCGAGCGCGTCGCGCCGCAGATAGGTGGCGCGTGCAACCGCCGTCGGCAGGTTCGGATAACGATGCAGCGCGTGTGCTGCCACGGCGGCGCTGACGTCGTCGATCGTGCGATCGGCGCTCACCCGGTTGGGCACGTTGCGTTCGGGTACCGAGAGGATTCCGGCGTCGTTGCTGAGCGCGCTTGCGCTCGCGCTGTGTGACTCGGCGTAGGCGGCGCGACGCAGACCTTCCTGCCAGCCCGGCCCAACCACGCAATCGCTCGCCAGCAGGAGGACATCGGCGGGCGCGGCGGCGGCGATCGCCGCCGACAGATTCGCTGCCGCCTGCGGCGCTGCTGGGCGCAGGTGGAGGAGCTCGTGCCCGCCGGCGAGGTCGCGCAGGATGCCGGCGGTGGCCGGGTCCGCGCTCGCAAGCTCAGCGACGAGGATCGGAACATCGATCGCCGTGTGGGCGACGACGCTGGCCAGGCACAGCGCGAAGATGTCGGGTGGAGCCTCGAGCGCGATGCAGACGACGGACTTGCCACGTGGGCGCCCGACCGACTCGCCGGCGGCGAGCTCGCGGATGCTCGATTGCGCCTTTGCGGGTCTCGGCGCGCCGGCGACGGCGCCTTCGTCGCCCTGATCGGTCATTGGCTTAGCATCGTTGATCTCGCGCGGCCGCGTCGGTCCAGAGGCGCCGGCCGACCATCGCTGTCGGTAGCCTACGCCCGTGCCCGACTATCGCGGCAACGGCCGCCCGGCGATCCGCGTCGACGGTGTCTCGAAGGCGTTCCGCATCCCGGAGGAGCAGATGCACACGCTGAAGGAGCGCGCGCTGCATCCGCTACGACGCACTGGCCACCACACGTTCCGCGCGCTCGAGGACGTCTCCTTCGACGTCAAGGAGGGCGAGTTCTTCGGCATCGTCGGGCGTAATGGCAGCGGCAAGAGCACGCTGTTGAAATGCCTCGCCGGGATCTACTCTGCGGACCGCGGCAACATCTGGATTCGCGGCCGGATGTCGCCGTTCATCGAGCTCGGCGTGGGTTTCAACCCCGACCTCGCGGCGCGCGACAACGTCGTGCTCAACGGGATCATGCTCGGCCTCTCGCCGCGTGAGGCCCGCGCGCGCTACGACCACGTGATCGAGTTCGCCGAGCTCGAGGAGTTCCAGGAGCTGAAGCTCAAGAACTATTCCTCGGGCATGCACGTGCGGCTGGCGTTCTCGGTTGCGATCCAGGTCGACGCCGACGTCCTGCTGATCGACGAGGTCCTCGCCGTCGGCGACGCTTCCTTCCAGCAGAAGTGCTTCGACGTCTTCAACCGCCTGCGCGACGCGGGCACGACGATCGTGCTGGTCACCCACGACATGGGCGCGGTCACCCGCTTCTGCCACCAGGCGGTGTTGCTTGAGCGCGGTGAGATCGTCGCTCACGGAGAGCCCGAAGACGTCGCCAACCACTACCTCGAGCTGAACTTCAACCGCGACGCGCCGGAGCACACGGTCGGCGCCGCGCGTGCCGGCAACGGCGCGGCGCGGATCGTCGACGCTTGGTGCGAGGAGCTCGACGGAACCCAGCCCGGGATGTATCTGCAAGGGCACGAGCTGCGCTTCTGCGCGCGCGTCGAATTCGTCCAGGCGGTCGAGGATCCGGGCCTGACGGTCGTGTTCGAGAACGAGAGCGAGGTCCAGGTCCTGGTCGCCAGCACCGCCATCGAGCACGAGCGCACGGGACGCTTCGGCGTCGGCGAGGAGGTGGTGTTCTCGGTCGAGTTCACAAACGTGCTCGCGCCCGGGCGCTACTACACGATCGTCACGATCTCGCGCCTCGGACGCGGCCTCGAGCTGCTCGACCGCTCGGCGCGCGAGATGTCGATCGTCGTGCAGGGCTCGGCGTCGCGGGGCGGCGTCATCGACATCCCGATTCGCTCCAGCATCGAGCGCTCACCGAGCTCCGACCGCCGTCATGCGGAGGTCGGGTGAACACCGTCGACTACGCCGAACTCGGCCCGCCGATCCGTGGGCCGAGTGCGCTGTCGGGTGACTGGCGCCGCTTCTGGCACCTCACCTTCACGATCGCGCGCACGGAGTTCAAGCTGCGCTTCTACGGTTCGGCGCTCGGCTACGTCTGGCAGCTGGTGCGGCCGCTGCTGATGTTCGGCGTGCTCGACCTCGTGTACTCGCTCGGCAAGCTCGGCGCGATCCCCCACTACCCGGCGATGCTGCTCAGCGGCGTCGTTATGTTCAACTTCTTCACCGAGGCCACTGCCGGCGCCGTCCGCTGTGTCGTCGACCGCGAGAACTTCGTCCGCAAGATCCAGTTTCCCCGTCTCGCGATCCCGTTCGCGGTCATCCTGACGGCGTGCTTCAACCTTGGCGTGAACTTCTTTGCCGTCGCGATATTCACGTTTGTCGACGGCGTCAAACCCCGCGTGCAGTGGCTCGAGCTACCGCTGATCCTGATCACGCTGCTGATCTTCGCGAGCGGCGCGGCGATGCTCCTGTCGGCGCTGTTCGTGCGCCTGCGCGACGTCCAGCCGATCTGGGACGTGGTCTTGCAGGTGATGTTCTACGCCTCGCTGATCCTGATCCCGATCGAGCGGATCCAGGCGCACAACAAGCCGATCCTCGGCGTTTCACTCGTTCACCTGTGGATGATCAATCCGCTCGCCGACGTGATGGAGCAGTATCGACACGCGCTGCTCGGGCCGACCAAGGTCATCCTCAGCGGCAAGGTTCCCACCCGCGGCGGCATCTCGGCGGCCGCCGCGATCGGCGGCTACCCCGAGCTGGCGATACCGGTCGGCCTTGTCGTGTTGTTGCTGGTCGGCGGCTTCTGGGTCTTCAACCGTTCGGCGCCGCACATCGCCGAGAACCTGTGAGCTGGCGCTAAGGCGCCGCGAGCCTCGATGGAGATCCTCCAGACAACGCTGCCGGACGTTCTCGTCCTCGTGCCGACGGTCCACGGCGATCAGCGCGGCTTCTTCCACGAGACCTTCCGCCGCGACGATTTCGCCGACGCCCTCGCCGGCGCCGAGTTCGTGCAGGAGAACCATTCGCGCTCGAGCCGCGGCGTTCTACGTGGCATGCACCTCCAGGTCGGCGACGGCCTCGGCAAGCTCGTCCGCTGCGCGCGCGGGTCGATCTTCGACGTGGCGATCGACCTGCGCCGCGGCTCTCCGACCTATGGCGGCTGGGAGGGCTTCGAGCTCGACGATCAGAATCTGCACCAGCTCTGGATCCCGGTTGGCTTTGCCCACGGCTTCTACACCCACTCCGAGCTTGCCGATGTGATCTACAAGCAGACCGCCTATTACGCGCCGACGCTCGAACGCTCGATCGCCTGGAACGATCCCGACATCGGCGTGCGCTGGCCGCTCGACGGCGAGCCGCTGCTCGCGGCGCGCGACGTGCAGGCGCCGCGGCTACGGGACCTCGCCGACGAGCTGCCCTTCGTCTACGGCGCCGATTAGCGCCGGCACGCTGACGGCGCTCCCGATGTGCCCCTGGCATCCTTCCGCGCTGATGCGCAAACGTCTTGCGGCGATCACGTTCACCCCGCGGCAGTTCGAGCTTGCCGCGTTCGGCGCACTGATCGCCCTGACGCTGATCGTTTCCACCGGTGCCGCGGTGCGCCTCAGCGGCTCGGGACTCGGTTGCCCTGATTGGCCGCGCTGCTATGGCCACGTCTACCCGCCGCTCAAGACGCACGCGCTGATCGAGTTCTCCAACCGCTTCGTCAGCGGCCTCGTCGGCATCATGACGGTGATCGCCGCCGTTGCTGCGTGGCGCCGGCGGCCGTTCCGCCGCGACCTCTTGTGGCTCGCCCTACTGCTGCCGCTCGGCGTCGCCGCGCAGGCCGTGCTCGGCGGCTACACCGTCGAGGAGAAGCTCGCACCGGGCTTCGTGATGGCCCACTTCGCGCTCTCGATGGCGATCCTTGTCGCCGCTGTTGCGCTCGCCTGGCGAGCTCGTGAAGGCCCTGCCCGCCCGCCTTACAACTCCGATCGTCGGGCGGTCTGGGCGGTGCGCGCGCTGGCTCCGTTCGCGGCGGTGGTCCTGGTCGCCGGCACCACGGCGACCGCCGCCGGACCGCATTCCGGTGGCGCCGTCGGGCAGACGATCAAGCGCCTGCGCTTCGATGGGGCGGACACGCTGAACCTGGCGATCCACATCCACGGGTCGCTCGCCTTCGCCTTCGGTCTCGCTGCCGTGGCCGTCTGGGTGGTGCTCGAACGACGCCACGCCGACGCCGGGCTGCGGCGCGCGATGACCTGGTTGTGCGTGCTGATCGCGATCCAGGGCGTCGTCGGAACGGTCCAGTACGAGACGCATCTGCCCTCCGAATTGGTCTGGGTCCACGTCGTCTGCGCCACGCTGACATGGCTCTGCGTGCTGTGGAGTGTGGCCGCTGCGGGCCGGCTGGAGCCGCGCGGCGGCCGCAATAGCGCCCAAATTCGGCCCTCCAGGGCCCCTCGTACTAGCTGACCATCCGCGGTACACGCTAGCGTTGGCCCACTACCTGCCCATTTTGGGCTTGTATCCGCCATCAGAGAGGAGCGTCATGACGAAGAACGAGCTCGCTGGCAAGGTCGCCGAGAGTGCTGGAATCGGGGTCGGCCAGGCCAGGAGCGCCGTGGACGCGGTATTCGACGCGGTCGCTTCGCATCTGGCTTCAGGCGGCGAGGTGTCGGTCGCCGGATTTGGGAAGTTCAGTGTCAGTCATCGTGCGGCCCGCGTCGGGCGCAACCCTGCGACTGGCGCCACGATCCATATCGGCGCCAGCAAGGCGGCCAAGTTTTCGGCGGCCAGCGCGCTGAAGAAGCATCTCAACCCGTAGTCTGCTTGGGCGCGAGGTCGGTGGACCTCGCGCCCGCTCGGCAGGGATGCACGCGCCGAACTCCGGCTCCGCAGCTGAAGCGCACCCCGACCCGGTGTGCGCGAGAATCAGCGGATGCGTGTAACGGCCAAGGCCGACTACGCCGTGCGTGCGGCGATCGAGCTGGCTGGGGCGAGCGAGGACGCGCCGCGCAAGGCCGACTCGCTGGCCAGCGCGCAGAAGATCCCGCTGTCGTTCCTCGAGAACATCCTCAACCAGCTCAAGAGCGCCGGGATCGTGCGCTCGCAGCGCGGGCCCGAGGGCGGCTGGTGGTTGCTGCGCGCACCCGAAACGCTGACCTTGGCCGATGTGATCCGGGCCGTCGAGGGGCCGCTGGCGAGCGTCCGCGGCGAGCGACCCGAGCACCTCGAGTACGCCGGTTCGGCGGCGCCGCTGCAGGACGTCTGGATCGCGCTGCGGGCGAACATCCGGGCTGTGCTCGAGCACGTCACGGTGGCCGAGCTCGCGACCGGCGAGCTGCCGCCGGCGGTCAGCCTGCTGGCGCGTGCCCCGGGCGCCTGGACGAGCGGCTGATCCTGTCCTCGACCACCCGCGCCACAGCCGCTCGCGCGGCAGCGCGTCGTGGAGTGTAGGAACACCTCCTAGCGGCCAAAGGTGCGCCTCCTAGCGTTGTGCCTCCGTAACACCGGCGAGCGCACCGCGAACCCGGATGGCGGGTTTAAGCGGGCACATGACGACGTTCACCTTCTGGAGGAGGCTCACAATGAAGTCCAGGTATCTCAGCGCCGCGGCGCTCGTCGCGGCGTTCGCTGTCGCGGCGATCGCACCCGCGGGTGCAGCGGCGCACGTAAGACGCGTCCCCGTGGCGCGCGCACTCACGATCCACGCTCAACCGAACCCGATCGTCACCGGCGACCCGGTGGTCATCTTTGGCCGCCTGTTTGGGCGCAATCACGCCGACCGGTTGCTCGTGCTGTACTTCCACGGCGCCGGCAGCCCGATCGGCTTCATGCCGGTGCAGACGACGCGCACCGACTCGACCGGAGCCTATGAGTTCAGCCGGGCCGACGGTTTCGTCGACACCAACCGCTCGTGGTACGTCGCCTCGGCTGGCGCTGTCAGCCGTGTTGTCAACGAGCGTGTCGCTTCGCTCGTGACGATCACGGCCACCGGTCCCGGTGGAGTCGCCGAGCCGTCCGGGTCGGTGCTGCAAACCGGTCGCGGCTACACCTACACGTTCTCCGGAACGGTCGACCCGGCGGGCCAGACGGTTGCCCTGCTGCAGCGCCAGTCGGCGAGCGCCGGTGCCGACCACTGGGCCACGATCGGCAGCGGGCCGGTCAGCGCGGCCGGCACCTACTCGATTGCCCACACCTTCGTGGTGCCGTCGAGCAGTGGTGGTGACGCCGACGTGCGCGTCTTCATCCGCCGCGACGTCCGCAACATCGGCAGCGCGTCCGAGTCGCTCTCCTACGAGATCGAGCAGACGCAGAACCCGAAGCTGACGATCACGCCGACGTCCTACTCGATCCCTGAGGGTTCGCCCGACACGATCAACGGCGTCGACGCCGCCGGCTCCGGCCAGCTGCTGACGCTCTACGGGCATATCGCCGGGCACGCCCTCCAGGCGGTCGCGACGACCCGGAGCGGCGCCGGCGGGGCGTACTCGTTCCCCGTCAGCCCGGTCAACAACACCTACTACCAGGTCCGCAGCGGCGCCATCTCGAGCGTCGTCTCCGGTTCGTCCGGCGCATCGGGCGTGTCCGGCTCGTCCGGCTCGTCCGTCGCATCGGGCGCATCGGACGCGGCTGACATCGACTCGGCGGTTGCGTTCGTCGGCGTCCGTGACGTCCTCACGCTGACGACGACCCCGACCACGATCAACCAGGGCCAGACGGTGACGTTCAGCGGCACCGTCACGCCCAACGAGACGGGTCACTCGATCTATCTCGAGCGTGAGAACGCTGCGGGCACCGCGTGGTACGTCCTCGCGGCGGGCAAGGTCGGCCCCAACTCGACCTACTCGCTCGGCTGGGCGTTCTATGAGATCGGGACGCAGCAGGTGCGCGTCGCGATCACCGGCGGCCCGTTGAACGAGGGCGCCGTAACAGCGCCGATCGCGGTCACGGTGGACGCGATCCCAGCGGCCGCGCTGGTGCCGGCAAGCGGCTGAGGACAGGAGCTAGACCCCGCTGGCGCGGGAGACAGCAGCGGAGGGGTCGTCCAGCGGGCGGCCCCTCCGCCTTTAACCGTTGGATCTTTTGCGGCGGTCTGTGTGCCGCCCGGCGCCGCTCTTCCCGACCGAGCGGCTGCGGGCTGGCTCAGTAGCCGACTGGGTGGCGCTCGACGTAGCCGGCGAACTCGCCGCCGCCGTCGGCCCAGCGCGAGCCGTCTTCGGACAGCGCGACGGTGTCGAAGCGCCGACCGTTGATCGTCATCCAGGCGTGACCGTCGGTTGCGTAGATCGTGATGTACTGGCCGGGCCCGGGGGCGCCGTAGCTCATCAGCTCGCTCGAGTCCTCGGGCGCGCTCAGCAGGCCCGCGGCGTGCAGGACGTAGGAGACCGAGCCCGAACAGTCGTAGCCGGGAGATACGAACGATCCGTGCCCGCCGCCCCAGATGTAGGGGAGCGTAGCGATGTCGTTGGCGGCGTCGGTCATCTCCTCGAGGCCGAGGGAGACGCTCGATGTCGGACCGCTGGGCGTCGTCGGGGTGTTTGTGCTGGCGGTCGCCGGCGTCTGGGCGACCGGCGTGCTCGTGCTCGAGCTGATGACCGGTGTGATCTGGGTCGTACCGGCGTCGACGGTGGCGGCCGGCGTGGGCGCCGGCGGTGGCGGCGGCTGCGTGTCCTTGAGCGTGGGGCCGGCGCCGAGGTCCAGCGCAGCGCGGGTGTCTTCCCCGACGACGCCGTCGACGGTGAGGCCATGCGCGGCCTGGAAGGACTCGACCGCCGTCTTGGTCTGCGAACCGAACGTCCCGTCGGCCGGCACGTGCAAAGCGGTTTGGAGCGCCGCGACGCCGTTTGGCACCGCCGGCTGCGTTGCCGCGGCCGCCGTGTCGGCGACGGTCGCGGCGACTGCGGTCGCGCCACCGGCGGCGACGACGGCGGCGCTCGCGGCTGCTGGCGCGCTCGCCGCTCCGGCCGTCTGCGTGGTTGAAGTTGGTGCCGTTGTGCCGCCGGTCGTGACGGGGGCTGTTTCCGGCACCATCGCGGCGTGCACGACCAGCCCGCCACTCGTGGTCGCCGGCGTGCTGGCGGGCGCTGCGGCCTGCATCGCATCGAACGTCGCCTCGTCGACGATCCCGTTGACGGTCAAGTCGTGGCCGGCCTGGAACTGGCGGATCGCGGCGGCGGTATGTGAGCCGAGCACGCCGTCGGCGCTGAGGCCGAGCAGGCGCTGCACGCTGGCGACGCTGCCGTAGGTGACCGCGCCGTAGCTCTTCGCCTTGGCCGCGGCCGCCGCTGCCGTGGTGCCGCTCCTCGCTGCGCGGCTCGCTACGCCGAGTGCCGTCTCAAACGCCTTGCGGCCCACGGGGGCCAGGCGCACGACGTGCGCGCTGGCGCCCGCGCGTGATCCGACGCCGCCCGAGCTGCCTTTGCTGATCGTCTTCGCCGACCCCGAGTGGCCACCGGCGAGTGCCGGCAGCGTCGTCGCGGCGAGCAGCGCCAGCGCCGTCGCGCCGCCGGCTGCCGGTATCGAGCTGCCGGTTGCGGCGGCGCGCCGGGTGCGCCAGTAGAGGACCGATTCGGCGAGGTTGTCAGGGTCGCTCAGGTCGCGCGGCGGCGTCAGCATGCCGAGTTCGAGCGAGGCGCGCCGTGGCCGTCCGCGCCGGGCCAGCGAACGCTCTAGCGACGCCGCCCATACGTTGTTACTGGCTAGATCCCGACTGAGCGCCACTGTGGTCTTCCTCCCTGGTCCTACCTGTAAGCCTGCGGGGTTAGCTGACGGGCTCGCGCTTTTGCGCTACGCCACTTTGAGGTGGCGATTCGCCCCATCGGCCCAAAGGGGACCAAATTGGTTCCCCCGCTCACCGGCCACGGACGGCAGGTGATTCGGCTCTTGTTCTTTGCGCGCCGGAGGCTATACGTCCGATCCGGGGTACGTCAAGCAGGAATAATGAAGAGGCGCTTCCTGCAAGTGGGCTTGCAGGTACAACTACTGCATCGTCCCGCCCGCGCCAGTGGGCTTGCAAGCGCCGCTGCTGCAGCTTTCCGCCCGCGCCGCGAGGCATGCCTTGGCTCAGCTGCTGCGCAGCTGGCCCGCGTACGGACCGCGACCGCTGATGCACCACGCGCCGCAGCGCGCGGCCAGCGCGAGCGCGTCTTCGATGCTCCGCCGCTCGCCGAGCGCGAACGTCAGGCCCGCCGCAAAGCTGTCGCCGGCGCCGTAGAGATCGACCACCGGTCCCGGCGCCGGCGCCGCCTCCCAGCGACCCTCCGTGCCGTCGGTCGAGCGCCAGCTTCCGCCGGCCGCGCCCTCGGTTGCGACGATCAGCGCCGGCGGCGGCGTGAGTGAGGCGGCGACCTCGCGCTCCAGCGCGTCATCGACGCTGTAGACGACGGCGTCGGCGGCCACAGCCTCGAGCACGCTGCCGGCCCGCGGTGTGGCGACGAGCACGCGCGCAGCGCGCGCCCGGCGCAGGGCCGGCGCATCGCCGGCGGTCACGTAGACGGCGTCAGCCGCGCCGAGTGTCGACCAGGGGAGCGCGTCGGCGCCGCGCGGCGCAAGCCGCTCGCCGAGCGTCGTGATCGTGCGCTCACCTGTCGCGTCGAGGAAAGTGAAACCGCGTCGCGTGGGCTCCGCCCGCGGCGCGGCGTGGACGGTCACGCCGAGGGCCTCCAAGCCGGCGCGCGAGCGCCCGCCGAGCGCGTCGTCGCCGAGTGCCGTGAACAGGTTGGCGGCGCTGGCGAGTCGCGCGAGTTGCACTGCCGCGACGGCGCCGCCACCGGCCGGTTCGGCCCACCAGTCGTGGGCGTGGACGATCTCGCCGGCGAGCGGCACGTGCTCGACCGACACGAACTCGATCCACTCGACATGTCCGACGACGGCGACGCGCACGCCGCGGATCGTAGTGCGCCCGCTGAGCACGACGGCGTGGCGCAGCTCGCTGACCGCACCAAAACGTTAGCCTCGCGCCGGCAGATGGCTGACTGGTCGACGATCGCCTCGCTCTCCACCGCCGGCGGCACGCTCGTGCTCGCGCTCGCGACCTTCTCCTCCGTGCGCGCCTCGCAGCGCGCCGCGCGGATCGCCGAGCAGGCGCTGCTGATCGGGCTGCGACCGGTGCTGGCGCCGACCAACGCCGACGACCCGCCGATGACCGTGGGCTTCGGCGATCAACACCTCGTCACCGTGGCCGGCGGGACGGCGGCTGTGGAGCTCGCGGACGGGAACGTCTATCTCGTGATTCCGCTACGCAACGTCGGTCAGGGTCTCGCGGTGCTGCACTCCTGGGCGGCGATGCCACGGCAGGGCGCCTTCGTCGAGGGCGTGTCCATGGAGCGGCCGGACCCCGGGCGCCTGCGCCGCCTCCAGCGCGACCTGTTCATCCCCGCCGGCGGCACCGGCTTCTGGCAGGGCCCGTTCCGCAACCCCGAGGATGAAATGCGGGCCGGCCTCGACGCGGCGATTGCCGCCGGCGAGCCGCTGCTCGTCGACGTGCTCTACGGTGACTACGAGGGCGGCCAGCGCACGATCACCCGCTTCTCGCTCATGCACAGCGAGGACGGCAGTTGGATCGCCGGCGTCGCGCGCCACTGGCGCCTGGACGGCGTCAGCCCGCGCGACTGAGCCGATCGCCTCGCGCGCGCGTATCGTGGACGTGGGAGCAATGTGGCCACGATGAGCATCCGCCGACGGCTGGGCTACGCGCTGCTCGACCGCGCGCTCGAGCACAACCTGCTCGCCGACCCGCTGCTGCGCGTCGGCTCGCGCTGGGGCGCCGCGGCGCGCCTGCGCCACGAAGAGCGTGGCGGTCTGGAGGCGCAGGGCGAGCGCTTCGAGCAGCTCGTCGCCAGCATGCGCAGCGGGCCGATCGCCGAGCTTCCGGCGAAGGCCAACCAACAGCACTACGAGCTGCCGGCCGAGTTCTTCGAGCTGTTCCTCGGGCCGCGGCTCAAGTACAGCGCGAGCTACTGGCCCGAGGGTGTCGAGGATCTCGCCGCCGCGGAGGAGGCGATGCTCGCGCTGGTCTGCGAGCGCGCCGGCATCGAGGACGGCATGAGCGTGCTCGACCTCGGCTGCGGCTGGGGTTCGCTGTCGCTGTGGATCGCCGAGCGCTATCCAAACGCGCGCGTGCTCGCCGTCTCCAACTCGGCGGTGCAGCGGTCCTGGATCGAGACCCAACACGTTCGACGTGGCCTGGGCCAGCTCGAGGTGATCACGGCCGACGTCAACGACCTGGCGCTGTCGCAGCGATTTGACCGTGTCGTCTCGATCGAGATGTTCGAGCACATGCGCAACTGGCAGCTGCTGCTCGCTCGCATCGCCGGCTGGCTCGAGCCGAATGGACGGGCCTTTGTCCACGTCTTCTCGCACCGGCGTCTGGCCTACACGTTCGAGGGCACGTGGGCGGCGGAGCGCTTCTTCACCGCCGGGCGCATGCCATCGCACGAGCTGGTCCTGCGCTTCCAGCACGATCTCGAAGTGCACGAGAGCTGGGCGGTCTCGGGAACGCATTACTCCCGCACGCTCGAGGCCTGGCTGGCGGCGCTCGATCAGAGCTCCGAGCGCGCCCGTGAGCTACTCGGGCAGGCGGTCGGTCCGAAGCGCGCCAAGCGGGCGCTCGCCGGCTGGCGCCTGTTCCTGATCTCGACCGAGCAGATGTGGGGCCTGCGCGGCGGCGGCGAGTGGATGGTCTCGCACTACCTGCTCGGACCGCGCTAGCGGCCGACCGCTGCGCGCGGCGAAGCGCTAGCCTGCGCGGCGCCCAGAGCAGGCGCCAACTTTGAATCGGGAGGCCGCGGTGTCCGAGTTTGCAGACAAGACGGTGCTCGTCACAGGCGCCTCGCGGGGAATCGGCCTCGCGACCGCGCAGCAGTTCGCCGCGCTCGGCGCGAAGGTCGGACTCGTCGCGCGCGACCAGGCCCTGCTCGAGGCGGCGGCCGGCTCGATCTCCACGGCGACCCATGTCGTGGCGACGGATCTCAGCGATCCGGTGCAGTGTGGGCGCGCCGTCGATGAGGTCGTCGGCGCGCTTGGTCCGATCGATGTGCTCGTCAGTTGCGCGGGTGGCCTTTATCGCGACTTCGTCGAGGATGTCAAGCTGGCAGAGTTCGAAGAGATCTGGCGCGTTCACGTCGGTGGCGGCCTGTGGCTGACCCAGCGCGTGCTGCCCGGGATGCGCGAGCGCGGCTACGGGCGGATCGTGCTGGTCTCGTCCGAGGTTGGGCTTTTCGGCGCGCCGTCCTACGCCTCCTACTGTGCGAGCAAGTTTGCCCTCGTCGGGCTCGCCGAGGTGCTCTATCACGAGCTCGCCGGCAGCGGCGTGCGAGCCTGCGCGGTGTGCCCGGGGAACACCCAGACGGCGCAGATGGAGGCCGAGATCCAGTGGGGCCCGGCCGGCGGCGCGACCTTCGAGAAGGGGATGACGCCGGAGTATGTGGCGCGGCGAATCGTCGCGGCCGCCGCCGGGCGGGCGCCGGTCGTGATCATCGATCGCCCTTATTTGCGCTCCTTCTTCAAGCTGATGGGCGGACCGCGCGGGCTGCTGCGGACGATCGTCCACGGCGCCTACAAGCCGCTGCTGAGGTCACGTGCCGCCCGCAGCGGCTAGCGCGCACTGATCTGCGTTGCGGCGCTCGCCGGGCTGGTGAGCATGCGCGCCAGCGCCAGCACGACAACCGGCACGACAGCGATCGCGATCACCGCAAGGAACCAGGTCTCGCCGGCGTCGGTGCCCTCACCGAGCGTGTGAACCACGCCGAGGATCCAGGCGAGGGCGGTGAAGCGATGGATGACCTTCCAGCGCGCGACGCCGATCCGCTCGCGCAGGTAATAGGAAACGCCGAAGATCACCATCGCCCAGCCGCTGACGATGCCGATCGCCATGTAGGGCTCCTTGTAGTCCATCTGCAGCGGCACCAGCAGATCGGCGATGCTCGGGTGGAAATAGGAGTCGCCAAGCAACGCGGCGGCGTGCAGGATCAAAGCGGCGATCGCCGCCAGCGACAGCGCCTCGTGGCTGACCCGCAGTTCGGGCCCGCGCGACTTGCCCAGGCGCCCGCTGATCATCAGGCCGACGCCGACCGAGGCGCTGGCGAGCACCAGGGACACCGTGCCGGCGGCCCGGCTCGTGATCCAGTAGAAGTGGGTGCCGATTGCTGTGGCGATCATCTCGCTCTGCTCATGACTGTCTGGTCGACACGGCGGTCGTGGCGCTGGCCTTCGAGGATAGGGATTCGCTGGAAGCGTCGGTCGCGCTTGTGCTCGAGGTCGGCTCGCGCTCCTCGCTTGAGCGCGACTTGCTCGTCGCCGCCGTCAGCGTCGTCTTGGCCGCGGTCGTGACGGTCGAGGCGCCGAAGGCTCCGCTCGCGTAGATCGCGATCCAGAAGCCGAGGAACAGCGTGATCGTGAGCGCGGCGACGCGGCGGCGGAGAGCCGCGGCGCGGCGCGCTCGCGCGCGCAGGCGCCGCTCGAGCTCGGCTGAGCGCGGTTGCCGGCGGCAGGCTGGCGAGTCCATCGGGCCAGTCTCGGTGCGGCTGCTTTGAGCCGCCTATGGAGCGGCTGGGAATTGGCTGAGGTGCTTGTTGAGGCCGAGCGGGCGGTGGCCCGGAATCAGGGCCTAGAGGTGCCCGCCATGCAGCGCCAATGCGAGCAGCACGCCGGACAGTGTCGAAACCGCGATCGTGGCGCGGCCGACGACCGCCCGCTGTCGCGTCGCCGGCTGAGAGGCAGGCGCAAGTGGCGCAACGAGGTGCAGGTCGCGCTCGGCTTCGCGATACGGCTGGGGTTCCCGGTATGGCTGGGCTGACATCGGCGCGACCTCCAGGTGCCGGCGTTGAGCGCCGAGTGGATGCCGAGAAGCGTGTCGCCCACGGCGACGCCCGCGCCTCGTTTGGCGTAGCGATAGAGCACGATTCTCGACCGCCATCGCGCGCCTGGATGGTGAATAACGCGTCCGCTGGTGGCAGAAACCTGCCCAGCGCCGAGCTCAGCGCAACGTCGGCAGAGTGACTCGGCAGGGGTTCGTCGGGCGCTCGTGTGCGCTAGGCGCCGGCGGTGGGCGGAGGCTCGCCTGGCCGCAGCCGGATGAGCTCCTGCTCGCGCGCGACGATGACCTCGGTGCTCAGCGAGGGGGGGAACAGCCCGTGCTCGACCACGCCCGGCGTCGCCGACAGGCGGGAGGCGAGCGCGGCCGGGTCGTCGAACGGTGCGAGGTAGTCGGCGATCAGCCCTCCGTCAGGGCTCAGCGGCACGTCGCGCAGCTCCACCGCCGCGAGCGCAGCGAGCGTCGCGTCGAGACCGAAGCGCATCAGCTCCAGCGGCACCGGCGGTGACAACGCCGGGACGAGCTTCCTCGCCGATGCGATCACGACAAACCGCTCGGCGGCCGCGGCGACGATCTTCTCGCGCGTGTGCGCGGCGCCGCCGCCCTTGATCAGCCAGCCTTCGGGGGTGATCTGATCGGCGCCGTCGATCGCGATATCGAGCCGACTGACCTGCTCGAAGGGGATGATCTCGAGCCCGAGCGCAGCCGCTGCGTGCGCGGTTTCCGGCGAGGCCGCGACGCAGCGGATTCGTAGGCGACGGGCGGCGAGCGCCGGCAGCAGATGGGCCACGGTCGAGCCCGAGCCGAGGCCGACGAGCTCGCCGTCGAGCACCAGCTCAGCGGCCGCGTGGGCGGCTGCGCGTTTTTCCTCTTCGCTGTCGGTCATCGCCGCGAAGAGGCTACGCATCGGTGTCGATATCTGCGGCGCCGCGGGTAGGTACCTCACCACGGTAACGACCATTGCGGCCATACACTCGACCTCGATCGTTATGTCCAAATATTCAGGCTCGATATGGCCGGCGGAGCCGGCTCCAGCCCAGGCCGCGCGCGCTGCGGCGGGGCTTTCCGCGTCCCCTTCGCGCAACGCGCTGCGCGGCTATGCGCGGCTGCTGCGCGGCGTGCTCGACGACCTGCCCTATGCCGTGATCGTCGTCGAGCACGACGGTGAGCTGGCGCTGTGGAACGACGCCTTCGAAGCCCTGCTGCCGACGCCCGCCGCCGGCTGGCTGCACCACGATCTCGCCTCCGTGATCCAGGCTCTAGGGCGCAACATCGTCGATCCCGACGATTTCGACCTCGCGCTGCGAGCCGCGCTCGAGAGCCCGGCGGACGCCGATGAGATCGAGGTCACGCTGCTCGACGGCGGCGCGCTCGCCGTAGGCGTCGCGCCACTACGACTGGGCGACGGTGTCCACATCATCTGCGTGCGCGACGCGTCGGGCGAGCTGCGCGCGCGACGCGAACTCGAACACCGCGCGCTGCACGACCCGCTGACGAAGCTGCCGAACCGCGAGCTCCTGCTCGACCGACTCGCCGTGGCGCTTGCGCGCCGCGTGCGCCAGGACACCTCGGTTGGCGTCGCCTTCATCGACCTCGATGACTTCAAGCAGATCAACGACGAGCACGGCCACGTCGTTGGCGACGAACTGCTGGTCAGCGTCGCCCAACGTCTGCTGCGCGAGGTCCGCGACGGCGACACCGTCGCCCGCTACGGCGGCGACGAGTTCGTCGTGGTCTGCGAGGACCTGGCGAGCGAGCAAATTGCCGGACCACTCGGGCAACGCCTCGCCGCATCGATCGCCCAGCCGGTCACGGTGGGCGGTCAGCTGCTCAGGGTGGGGGCCAGCATCGGCGTCGTCGTCGAGGGCAATCCAGCGACTGACCCGGCGGCGCTGCTCGCGCGCGCCGACGCTGAGATGTACCGCCACAAGCACCACGGCGTGCGACCCCCGGGCGACCCCCCACAACGCTGACCTAGTTCGGTGGCGGCAAGCCCTCATCGCCGCTGCCCAGCAGCGGCAGCAGAGCGAACCGCACGGTGCGCGGCGCGCCTCGCCGCGGGCTGTTCGCCGCGCTCAGCGGTCGGTTCGCGCGACCGCGCTGACCGCGGTGAGCATGATCTGCAGATCGGCCTCGAGTGCGCGCGCCTGCTCGCGCAGGACGACGGCGCTGTGCTCGATGCGCTCAGCTTCAGCCGTCAGCCCGGAGACGCTCTCGCACTGACTGGCGATGATCGCGAGCAGCTCGGCGACGCGCCGGCTCGCGTCGTTGGCCACGATCTCGCGAATCCGTTCCGCCTCGCGCTCGGCGCTGGCCCTGATCTCGTCAGCCGCGGCCTCGGCCATCGCGAGGATGCTCTCGGCGGTCGCGGCCGGCGGAGCCGCGGGCTGCGGTGCTCGCAGGTGGTCCCAGCGGCCGGGCGTGGTTGCCGCGTGGGGCGATTGTGCGACGGGGGGCGCGCTCTGCGGCCGCTCCTCGGCCACGGGCGCCGGGTTCGTGTAGCTGTCTCCGGGCGCCCATCCGGCGGGGGCGGCGGCCGTGGGCTCGCTGACCGGCTGCTCGGTGCTCAGCAGGCGCTGGCCAAGGCGGCGAACGTGTGCGGCGAGCGCCGCGATCTGCTCATCGAGGGCGGGCGTGGCCGTGGGCTCGGCCGCCCCGCCGGGCGTCTCACCGGCGGTCGCGCCCCGCTCGTGCGCCTCGCGTCCCTGCTCGTCGGTTGGTTGGCTGTCGCTCATCGACTCGATCGTCCGGGGACGTGTACGGAGTCTGAACGCTTCGTCGCGCGACGGCTGGTGAAACTCGTACGGTGCCAAAACCCGTCGGCCGCAACGGATATATCGTGAGCGAGGAAGCGACGATGGCCGACGACCCGAGAGATCCGCAACGGCTGGCCCCTGACGAGGTCGCGGCGCGCGTCGCATCGATTCTCGCCACAGCCGAGCGCGATGCCCGCGCGATCCTCGCGGCGGCGCGCAGCGAGATACCGCTCGCGCCGGGCGCGCCCCAGGACGGCAGCGGCGCTTCGCCGGCTGGCGCTCCGGCGCCGGCGCTCGGCGACCTCACACGCGCACTGGACTCGCTCGCGGCGCGCCTCGGCACGCTCGAGGCGAGCACCGACGCCCGGCTCGGCGTGCTCTGGGACGCCGTATCGCCCGAGCGCGGTGCCGCCGCCGAGCCACTTGCGCCCAGCGACCGCGGCGAGCCGCCCACGCCCAGCGATCCCGGCGAGCCGCCCACGGCGAGCGATCCTGCCGAGCAGGAGAAGGAGGCGAGTTCGACGACGACAGCCGGCGGGCCGCCGGCGGCGGCGGCACCGAGCCCGGTCAGCCCTCCGACGCCCGGCGCGGCGGTTCGCCCCTGGGCCGAGCCGGTGCGGGTGATCGACCTCGCGCTGCGTGGCTACACGCGCGCCCAGATCGCGGACGAGCTGAGTGGCGCGATGGCCCCCGGTGAGGTCGAGCGACTGCTGGGCGAAGTCCTCGAGCGCAGCTAGCTTCGCCGCCGGCTCGAGCGTGAGCAAGCCGCCGGGCACTTTGCTCGCTGGCCGCTGCGTTACTCTTGCCTCTCCCGCCCTCGACGCGAGGACTGAACGGTGAGCACGCAAGCCCAGGCCTTTGACAGCAGCGCGACGCAGGAGATCCTCGACGAGCTGGATCGCAGCGGCTTTGTCCACATCCCGTCTGTGCTCTCAGCCGAAGAGGTCGTCGAGCTGCGAGCGATCGTCGATCAGCTCGCGGAGGAGCACTACAACCCCGATCAGGGGTTCGTGCACGCGCTCGGCGCCACCTATCTGCACCCGGCGCTGATGGATCTTGGCGTCGACACTCGCCTGCTCGCCGTGCTGTCCGGCGCGCTCACGCCGAACATCCACATCTACCACTCCCACATCGACGTGCATCCGCCGGAGCAGGACACCGGCACGGCCTGGCGCTGGCACGAGGACGGTGGCCGGCAGACCGCCGACCTCGACTACCGCGCCCGCCTCTCGGTCAAGCTCGGCTGGTGGTTGAGCGACTGTGAGGAGGAGGGCTACGGCAACCTCGAGGTGATCCCCGGCAGTCATCTGTGGACCGAGCCACTGCCGCGCACACCGGGCAAGACGCCGGAGGGCGCGATCCCGGTGCTCGCCCGGGCCGGCGACGTGACGCTGTTTGAGCGTCGCATCTGGCACGGCCGCGGCACGAACGTCTCGGATCGCACGCGGGCGGTCGTCTTCTACGGCTACTCGCCGCGTTGGGTCACGCAGCGCGAATATCCCTCAGCCGAGCAGCTCGCCGCGGCCGAGGGCGATCCGCTTCGCCGGCAGCTGATCGGCGCAGCAGACTGGGACACCTGTCACGTCGGCCGCGCCGAGCTGCCGGTGACCCAGTACCTCGCCGCGCAAGCGGCATAGCGCCGATCTGCGCTGGGCGGCGTTCCCCGCGCTGGCCGGACGAGCGTTGCAGGTAACCTCCTGGCAGTGAGTGGTGGCGGTGCGGCGATCGTCGTTGAACAGCTCGTGCGCGAGTTCCGCAAGGGGCCGCGCGCTGTCGATGGCATCGATCTGACGGTCTCGCCGGGCGAGATCTACGGCTTCCTGGGTCCCAACGGCGCCGGCAAGTCGACGACGGTGTTGATGCTGACCACGCTGCTGCCGCCGACCAGCGGGCGGGCGACGGTCGGCGGCTTTGACATCGTGCGCGAAGGCGCCAACGTGCGTGCATCGATTGGCGCCGCACTGCAGGAGGCCGCGCTTGACCCGATCCTGAACGGTCGCGAGCACCTGCTGTTACAGGCGACGCTGCAGGGCATTCCCAAGGCGACCCGGTCGCGTCGCGCGCAGGAGCTGCTCGAGCGCGTCGGGCTGACGGAGGCTGCCGATCGTCGTGTCGGCGGCTATTCCGGCGGGATGAAGCGCCGCCTCGACCTGGCGCTCGCTCTCGTGCACAGCCCGCGCATCCTCTTTCTCGATGAGCCGACGACGGGCCTTGATCTACAGAGCCGCACCGCGTTGTGGGCCGAGGTCGCGCGGCTCGCTCACGACGAGGGCATGACCGTGTTCCTGACGACGCAGTACCTCGAGGAGGCGGACACCCTGGCCGACCGCGTCGGGATCATCGATCACGGCAAGATCGTCGCCGAGGACACGCCGGCCAACCTGAAAGCCCAGATCGGCAACCCGTCGGTCGAGGTGCTGCCGGCCGACCTCGGCAGCGGCGACGCCATCGCCGAGGCGCTGACCCGCTTCGGCACGCCGATCCGCGGCGGCCGCGGCAGCCTCACCGTTCAGCTGCCGGGCGGCGAGGCGCAGCTCGCCGAGCTCGTCCGTGTCCTCGACGCGGCCGGCCTTCATGTGGCGTCGCTGCACCTCCATCAGCCCTCGCTCGATGACGTGTTCCTGGCCAAGACCGGACGCAAGCTGGAAGGCGCGGCGGACGATCTGGGCGACGAACCGCTCGCCGAAAAGCCGGCGCGGGGCAGGAGGGGCCGGCGTGGCTGAGGTGACGAGCGGCGCCAGCCTGCTGGAGCAGGTCGGGGCGGTGGGCCGCCGAGCGGTCACGCGCACGCTGCGCCAGCGCGCGCTGCTGATCTTCCCAATGCTGTTCCCGTTGATCCTGTTCGCGATCAACGGCAGCGCGCTGAGCGCCGCCACGCGGATCCCCGGGTTTCCCCCGGTGAGCTACCGCGCGTTCGTGCTGGCGGTGCCGTTCATGCAGGGCGCGCTATTCATCGCCGTCACGGCGGGCATCGATCTCGCGCGCGACATCGAGTCCGGCTTCTTCAATCGGCTGGCGCTGACGCCCCTGCGCGGCAGCGCGCTGCTCGCCGGTCAGCTCGCCGGCGCGCTGGTCGTCGCCTGCCTGCAGTCCGTCGTCTATCTGCTGGTCGGGATCGCGACGGGAGTCGGGATCGCGAGCGGCGTCGGCGGCGCCTTCGTGCTGCTGGTGCTGTCGATCCTGATCGCCTTTGGCCTCGCCGGGGTTGGCGCGTTGATCGCGCTGCGTACGGGTAGCGGTGAGGCCGTGCAGGCCATTTTCCCGATGCTGTTCGTGACGCTTTTCCTCAGCTCAGCATCCCTTCCCCGCCCCCTGATCCAGGTCCGCTGGTTTCGCGAGGTCGCCACCTACAACCCGGTCTCCTACCTTATCGAGGGCATACGCAGCCTCGTCATCACCGGCTGGGACGCGCGGGCGCTGGCGATGGGGTTTGGCTTTGCCCTCGCGCTGGCGATCCTCAGCCTGGGGTTTGCGAACGCGGCGATCAAGAACAGGCTGGTGCGGACGTGAGGCGTTTTTTCTTTGTCGCTCGCGCCGTAGCCTGGCGCTCGATCCACAACACGCTCGTGAGCCCCGCGATCCTGGTGCCGTCGATCGTGTTCCCGCTGTTCTTCCTTGCCGCCTTCGCCGGTGGTTTGTCGAAGATCGCCCAGGTCCCGAACTTCGACTACCGGCCCGGCTACACCGCGTTCCAGTTCGTCTTCGTCTTCCTGCAGTCGGCCGCCTTCGGCGGCGTGTTCACGGGCTTCGCGATTGCGCGCGACTTCGATTCGGGCTTTGCCCGGCGGCTGCTGCTGAGTGCTCCGCGACGCAGCGGGATCATCGCCGGCTACGGCGGCGGCGCGCTCGCGCGCTGGTTCGTTACCGGCAGCATCGTCACGATCGCGGCGCTGCTCGTCGGCATGGATGTTCCCGCCAACGGCTCGGAGCTCCTCGGCCTGCTCGGGCTCGGGATCATGGTGAACATCGTCGCTGCGCTCTGGGCCTGCGGGGTAGCGATGTTCCTGCGCACCGAGCAGGCCGGCGCACTGATCCAGATGCCGGTCTTCGTGATTATCTTCCTCGCCCCGATTTACGTCCCGCTGCGGCTGCTCACCGGCTGGATCCACGCCGTCGCGCGGGTCAATCCGGCGACGATCGTGCTCGAGGCTGCGCGCGGACTGCTCGCCAACTCACCGGTCGACGTCGCCTTCGCCTTCCTGCTGCTCGCCGCCGGCGCCGTGGTGATGGTGGTGTGGGCGCGAAGCGGTCTGGCGTCCGCCGAGCGCGCCGGTTAACACCCAGCGCGACGCACCATCTTCGCTGCTAGAGCAGGTGCCCCGCGGACCATCACTAGCGCGTACGCAAGAGATGAGGCCGGGCGGGGGGCCCCCCCCCGCGGGGCCGCGCCCCCGGGCGCGCCCCCCCCCCCCGGGGGGGTTACGCC
>Ga0302325_10000902_pt1 | contig 79217 bp, 58 predicted proteins | sample Palsa_T0_2_FD_201948 | JGI IMG/M metagenome (GOLD analysis project Ga0302325, IMG submission 201948) | Peat permafrost microbial communities from Stordalen Mire near Abisko, Sweden - Palsa_T0_2 | ecosystem: Environmental > Terrestrial > Soil > Palsa > Peat permafrost | place: Sweden: Abisko... | reverse complement strand
ATCCACTGTTTCTTGATATCTTTTGTCTCCCTCAGCCACTGTACTATAATCTCCCTGAGAAACGGTCAGTTGTGTTCCACCATCTTTTTCTTCCAGCTCATACGTCACTGTCAGGTAGTTTTGAGGGAGATCAGGAAGGTTAGAATTGGGATCGATAGTAGTATAGGATAAAAACCGGTCCTGGCGAATCTTTACAATATTACCCTTTACTGCCACCAGTTCAACGCCATTAAAATTACCTTTCCATATCAGGGCACTCCCTTCTTTCCAGTCAGAAAGCGCCTCACATCCAAACATATATTTCTTTGTTTGGTTTGGATTTGTGAGCGCATCCCAGACCAGGCCTGCAGGTGCATGAATATTGATCATATTCTTAACAATTAAAGGCTGACTCATGATGTTTGATATTTATGATGAAGATTTGCAGGCAAAAGGCAATATTAGGTTTTCCGGCCTATGAACTATTGCATTCTACGGATTATTTCTAATTAAATCCGGAGTGATTCCGAATCGTTTTTTAAAGGCATTATTAAAATGCTGCGGCGTGGAGTAACCCAATTCAAAGGCTATTTCTGCTGCCGTCTTTTCGGTATCGAGTAAATACTGCTGGGATAGGAGCAACCGTTGTTCTATCAGGTAACCAAAAACGGTGGTATGAAAAGTTTCTTTAAATCCTTTCTTAAGTTTATATTCATTGAGGCCAACCATTTTCCCAATTTCTGTAAGGTTGGGGGGACAATGAATTCTCTCATTGATAAGGTCCCGCACAGCAACAATTTTCTCTTTATCCTTTGCACTTTTTATAAAAGCATCTTTTCTTTCTTTAGATAAATTGCAGGACTCTGCGCATAATACCAGTAGTTCAATTGCCTTGGATAGCAGGAATAATTTTTGCAAGTCACCGCTATAGCGGCTATGTAGTATCTGATAAATGACCAGTTGGATGGAAGGGTTAACGGCCCCCCACTCTTTCGATAGTATGGTCGCCTGATCATTAAAAATACGGTCTGTAAAACGACACAACTGATCGCTTGCCTTTTGCGTAAATTGTATGAAAAGATCTTTTGGAAACTGGACACCGAAAGTTTCGAGTTCGAGTGTCCGGTTGTGCATCTCCATATCGAATTCCCTCGAATACATTATGTTGTGATGGCCCCCAATAAGATCATAACTGCTGTTCAACTGCCTGCAATGAAAGCTATAATTTCCTTTTAGACCCAAATGGAGACGAACCACATCAGCATGGATACTATTCGTTTTGAAAGACCCGCACTCTTTGAACTTGGAAAGTGCATGACCCATCCGGATGCCATCGAATTCCCAGGTGATAGAATCCCTGGAGCCTTTTTCAAACTCAAGGTGTTGTTTGTTTTCCATTGCTTACTTTAAGGATGAGTCTTACTTTTTTAATTTAATATTGCCGATTGGCAGGTTGTCAAAATAAAAGAAAAAAAACAACATGGAAAAGATGTCAAAAGCTAATCCAGCCTTGAAATAAATTTATGCATAAAAGGCCGGAAATCAGTTACTTGGATTTAGTGAACCAGAAGCTGTTTATAAAATAAAAAGCCAAAGAATACAAAAAATGCCCAATAAGATAACTCCAGTCTTAAACCCACAGGGTACGGATGAAGAAATGCTCAATGATCTGCAAAGAGAAACATTTGACTATTTTCTAAAAGAAATTGATCCGGTAACAGGGTTAATAGCTGATAAAACACAACCTGGATTCCCTTCTAGTATAGCAGTAGTAGGGATGGGTTTAAGCACCTACCTGGTTGGAATTGAAAAGAAATTCATTTCACGCCAAGAAGCAAAAAAAAGAATCCTTAAAATTTTGAGATTTTTTTTAAACGCTCCCCAGGGCGCGGATACCGATGCATCCGGATATAAAGGCTTTTTTTACCATTTTTTGGAAATGAATACAGGTAAAAGGGCATGGAAATGCGAGTTATCAACCATCGATACGGCTTTTTTTATTGCTGGTGTGCTCTCCGCCGCGGCATACTTTTCAGAAAATAAAAAGGATGAACAGGAAATCAGGGAAATATCAAATAGTCTTTATCAACGCGTCGATTGGCATTGGGCTTTGAATGGAGGGATGACCTTAACCCATGGCTGGAAACCGGAATCGGGGTTTGTTCCCTGCAGGTGGGATCACAGTTTTAGTGAGGCGCTTCTGCTGTATGTCCTCGCGGCTGGTTCACCTACTCATCCAATTGATCCCGAAGGTTATCAAAAATGGACATCTACATTCGAGCTAAAAAGGATTTACGATATTGAATACCTGTATGCGGGCCCCTTGTTTATTCACCAATTTTCGCATATGTGGATAGATTTCCGCGGTATACAGGACGAATTCAACAAGCAAGCAGGATTTGACTATTTCGAAAATAGCAAGCGCGCAACTTATGTGCACCGTCAATATGCGATTGAAAATCCGCAAAAATTTGAACATTACGGGCCATACTGTTGGGGCCTTACGGCCAGCGACGGCCCGGGAAATTCAGTAATAAAAATTAATGGTATACAAAGAGTATTCTATGATTATGTCGCTCGTGGTGCGCCATTCGGTCCCGATGATGGAACCGTATCGCCGTGGGCCGTCGTCGCTTCGCTTCCCTTTGCCCCTGAAATAATAGTAGATACTATTCGTCACGCCATCGAGCGACTCAGTTTAAAACATCATCGTTTATATGGCTTTGATGCCAGCTTCAATCCGACTTATCCAGGAAAAGCAGACAACCCAAATGGCTGGGTTTCGCCGTGGCGGTTTGGGATCAATCAGGGACCCATTATTATTATGATAGAGAATTACCACTCGGGTTTGATTTGGAAAACTATGCAGAAATGCCAACCAATGATTGAAGGACTAAGGATGATCGGTTTTTCGGGTGGCTGGCTGAATGACCTGGGAACCCACTGACCGGAAGCGTTTATTGGCCTCCGGCCTCTTTGTCCAATAGGCAGGTTACATTGGGATGTAGCCATAAGAAGCTTGCCGGCAGGGCCGTAGTAACATTTCCGGCAAGCAGTGTTTGAACGATTTCCCTTTTATTTGAGCCACTTATCATAAGGATTATCGATTTGGAATGAAGGATATCTGCTATCCCAAGAGTAAGTCCAAAGGATGGTTTGGTGCCCATTGCCTCGACCATGCTGTGTTGAAGCGTGGTCTCAGAAAGTCTTGCCACATGAATATGAGGTTCCAGTGAAATTGAAGGTTCGTTGAGTGCGATATGCCCATTCAAACCCAATCCTAACAAACAGACGTCTATTGGTCCATTTTTATCCAGCTCAACCTGTCTTTGTTTACATTCTATTTCCCGGTCTTTAGGCTGACTGTTAAAGGCAAAATAACCGGAGCCTTTAATATGCAAGGGTTTAATTAGATTTTCTTGAAGATAAGTTTCGCAGGTTGCAGGATCATTCAAGGGGATTCCACCCCATTCATCCAGTTTAATGACCCTCAATTCGGAAAATAGTTTGGGATGATGGGCATATTCTTGGACAAGCAATTGATAGGTTCTGGTAGGTGTATTGCCAGTGGCAGCACATAATAATAAATTTTTCTTCTCCCTGAGCTGCTTTATGATTAGAGATGCTGCTTGTTGACTAATCCTTTCATAAGAATCCAGAATGCTTATATTCATGATTGACAATTGTTTCGGCTTGGCAAAATAGGATGAAATAGTTAAATTGTGCCAACCATATTTATACAGTGTCATTTTCCATCTGGAAAATCAATAAGACCTAATCCCTATAATAAAGCGCGCCACCATATTCCTGATTAGCTTTTTTCTTTGTGAGGTCGGGATCGGTCAGACCAAAATGATCACGGGCACGGTAATGGATTCTACCACTAATACCCCTTTGCAAAATGTCAGTATCGGCATAAAAAAAAGCGCGTCTGGGACATTGACCGATGCAGAGGGCAAATTCAGGATCAATATTGACAAAAGTGCTCAAAAATTGCTTTTTACCATCACGGGGTATCATGCTTTTTCCCTTGCCCTAACAGATGATCCTGTACAACGGGTTAAGGTATTGCTTTCAAAGGATTACACCTTGCTTCAGGATGTAACCTTCAATGGCAAGAGGGCTAGATACAAAAACAAGAATAACCCGGCTGTGGATCTTATCCGCAAGGTGATTGAGAATAAATCCATAAACGGTCCTTCGGCCTATGCTTTCTCCTCCTATATGGAATACGAGAAGATTCAGATATTAATGGACCAGTCATACGGCGCTGTATTGAGAAATGGTCTCTTGAAAAAATTTCATTTCTTTTTCGAAAATGTAGACAGCACATTGGTAAGGGGGAAGTCTTTGAGTTCAGTCTATTTACAGGAAACCATCTCGAATAATTATTTTCAGAAACAACCCGAAAAGAAAAAAAAGACCGTTTTGGCCAGAAAGAGTGTTGATTTTGGCCAATGGCTCGATATGAAGGGAATCAGCGTAGCGCTAAACAGGATGTATCAGAATATTAATATCTATGATAATACAATTGCGGTTTTTACAATTCAATTTGTAAGCCCTGTCGCCGACTTAGCACCTGGGTTCTATATGTATTTTATCCAGGATACCATCGAGGTTAACGGGGTAAAATTAATAAAGCTTCATTTTGAGCCAAGAAATCCGGAAGATCTGCTTTTTGAAGGAACGCTGTATATTAGTCTGGACGGGAATTTTGCGGTTAAAAAGTTGGAGCTGAATGTTAGCAAACATATCAATTTGAATTACCTGCGAGGGTTTAAAGTTAACCAGGATTTTGACAAAGGCCCGGAACAGCGCTTTCATCTGGCACAGTCCCAAATGATTGCCTTTTTTAGCCCCATTCCAAACGGTCCTCTTGTATTTGGAGAGAGAACAGTTTCCATTTCTCATTTTGAGGATAGTACCATTGGTGAGTCTCAACTCAGAGGAAGCCCTGTGGACAGTCTGCCAAAGGCCGATCACCGGATTGACAGCTTCTGGATTGCTAATCGTCCCTTAGCACTTAGTGAGGTCGAGACCAGGACTTATTCCAACACTGATAGCCTTTTGCGGATGCGATCTTACAACAGGATGATGGACATCGCCACTATGCTGACTGCCGGATATAAATCAGCTGGTAAGCTTGAAATAGGTCCAATAGGTAACTTTTATTCATTCAATCCTGTTGAGGGATCAAAGTTGCTATTTGGGGGCAGGTCAACCACGAAACTTAGCACCCGCTATTATGGAGAGTCCTATGTGGCCTATGGATTCAAAGATGAGCGATGGAAGTATTATCTAAGCGGCACTTATTCCATCAACAACCATTCGATATACACCTATCCATTTAACTACATCAATGTGAGTTATCTAAGAGATACCCGCAATCCGGGTCAAGAAAACGTTTTCGCAGAAGGTAATGGATTTTTATATTCATTCAGCCGGGGAGTGAATACCAAATGGCTATACAATGATATTTTCAGGCTGTCCTATATTCACGAATTCGGAAATCATTTTTCTTATGACCTGGGTTTCAAGTACTGGAATCAGCAACCTGCCGGCTCCATCAGTTATGTATATGAACCCTCCCCAGATCAATTTGACAGTGTTCAAGAAATCAAAACCTCGGAACTATCGGTGACTTTGCGCTGGGCTCCCCACGAACAATTCTATCAGGGCAAGTCGACCCGTTCGGATATCATTAATCAATACCCCATCATCACATTTCAATATGCAAAAGGTATTAGAGGCCTATCCGGAGGTCAATACAATTATGACGCATTCCACCTGAATATTTACAAAAGGCTTTATTTGGCTCCGTTGGGATATTCGGATATCACGTTGGACGGGGGGTTTTTGGGAGGGAATCTGCCTTTCCCATTACTTATCATTCATCCGGCCAACCAATCCTATTTTTACGCGGAGAATGCCTATAACCTTATGAATTACGAGGAATTTGTCAGTGACCATTATGCAGGAGTTAATATTGACCATTTCTTTAATGGATTCTTTTTCAATAAGATCCCATTGTTTAAGAAGTTAAGGTTTAGAGAGGTCATCGCCGCCAAACTCCTCTATGGCGGCGTTCGGGATGAAAATAATCCAGAAAAGAATCCAGCGCAAATGAGATTTCCTTTGACAAACGGAGTCACTTCAACTTATTCACTTGGAAATCAACCCTATCTTGAAGCCAGTATAGGAATCTATAATATATTGTCCATTTTCAGACTGGACCTGGTCAAAAGATTTACTTATTTGGATCATCCCAATACTTCAGGCTTGGGTCTTCGCATCAGCGGGAATTTTAACTTTTAGTCCTCCCATGATGAATAGTCAGGCCAGGCTTTCCTTATTGGCTTTGCTTTGAGGAATGATGCCAGTCGCGGCTCCAACTGGTGAAAAGCTGCCCATCATATTTACTACCATTTTGCGGCTTAAGAAACGATGAAAAAAAAGCATGAGCCTGTTTGGAGTCCCGGATACCGTCTTGGGTTTTTTTCTTTTTTCCAAAGCCCGGATCATTTCCTTGGCCACAGCCAGGGGCGTTTGACAGATGAATTTTGGGAACTTGTCGCTCGATCCGCCAGCTGAGTTATGGAATCTGGTAAGTGTTACTCCAGGGCAAAAACCCAGCACATAAATATCTCTTTTTTTGTTTTCCCACCACAGTGATTCGCTAAAATTGGTCACATACGCCTTGGTTGCGGCGTACACAGCCGTTCCCGGAAAGGAGGTTGTCCCAAGTGTAGAAGCAATATTGACCAGGCTATCTCCTGGCCTGGCATGCTTTATATAGCTATGGGACAAAACAGTGAGGCTATAAATGTTCAGGTGTACCATGCTGATCTGTTCATTCAATGGCATTTCTTCAAAACGCCCGTACATGCCAATGCCCGCATTATTGACGAGGATATCATAGTGGTTTTGACCAATATGGTCAGCAACCAAATGGGCATCCTCTTTTTTGGATAGATCGGCTAGTATATATTGGTGTCCACTGCCTGTGAGACGGGCAATGGCCTTCTCCAGTTTATCCCGGTTTCGAGATACTAAAGTGACCTGGTTTCCTGCTTGCGCAAATTGTCCTGCAATTTCCAGTCCTATTCCCTCACTCGCTCCCGTAATGAGTATTTTTTTCATTTTATTGAATTTGAAATCCAAAGCTATCTTATAAGGTCTGAATTCGATTTGGCATAAATGACATTTTCCATGTGCTTTTGTGCCAAAAATGGTTATCTTTGAATGAGAGAATGTAGAAACATGAAATTGAATAGTCACAAAAAAATAAGTATCCTGGTTTTTGAGGGATGTACGCCCATGGCACCAGTCACTGTGATGGAAATATTCAATAAAGCAGGTGCACTTCATCAACAATTGAATCGTACTTCAAGGCCCTTTTTTGAAACAGAACTTGTTGGCATAAAGACAAAAAGGGTAAAGGCATCTGAAAAATTCAATCTTGATTGCCATTTAACATTGAGCCAATTAATAAAAACAGATATTCTACTCATACCCTCGCTTGATTTTGACATCGAAGCGAAATTGGAGGAAAATAAATCAGCCATCCCTCATTTGTTGAGAATACAAAAGAAAGGCGCCGAGCTTGGAGGGATGTGTACTGGTGCATTTTTACTGGCAGCTACAGGTTTATTAAAGAACAAATCGGCAACAACCCACTGGTACGTCGCTTCAAAATTCAGAACATTATTCCCGGATGTGAAGTTGAAAGATGATAAGATCATTGTGGATGAAAACGGCTTGTACTGCAGTGGCGGAGCCACTTCTTCACTGAACCTCTGTTTGTATTTGACAGAAAAGTATTGCGGTCGGGAGACAGCTAACCTTACCGCAAAAATGATGCAGATGGACAACGACCGTTCCACACAATCGCGATTCAGGATGTTTATTCCTCAGACCCAGCATCAGGATGAGGCCATTTTTTCAGCCCAGCAGGCCATCGAGCAAGACAGCGAAGAAAAATTGACTGTAAAAGGCCTCGCAGGAATAGCTCATCTCAGCAAGAGGAGTTTTATCAGGAGATTTAAGGCGGCCACGGGGAACACACCGATTGAATACATGCAAAGGATGAATGTGGAAAAAGCAAAAAGACAACTTGAAAATAGTAAGAATAGCGTAGAACAAATCATTTATTCCCTTGGATATAATGATATCCCAACCTTCCGGAGAATATTCATGCGATACACCGACCTTACGCCGAAGGAATACAGAGGGCGTTACGGCATATAGAAAATTATGCATACTTTTAAAGAGTACCGCCCAAAATGACCCTTCGTGCTGTCCCCATTCAAAATAATATTGCTTTTATCCTTGTTGATTTCCCTGAACCAGCTAACCCTATCTGCGCAAAAAACCAATTTTTATATTTTCAGAAATATCAGCACGGCTGCAGGCCTTGCCAGTGATCATGTAACCAGCATAATTCAGGACAAAAAAGGATATATATGGATTTCTTCTGGCAACGGCTTGCAGAAATTCGATGGAATGGCATTTACCAATTATCATTACGATCCATATGATTCCCAAAGCATCAGTTCGGACAACGCAGGTTTCCTTCAATTGGACCATGATGGCAATATCTGGATATTTTCGTCATTCTTGGGTTTCAATATATTTACACCATCCTCTGGAAAAAATACAAGGGTCTCTGACCTAAAAGATCCCGCGTTCAAAAATCTCAATAACAGCACAAATGCCTGCTTAGATAACCAAGGAAACACCTGGCTTATTTCTCTCAACACAATTGTCAAATACGAAGCCGTTCATCACAAAATAGTTTCCTACGATTATTTATTGCCAAAAGAAAAAGCTTTTGGCGCTTCAAGATCAATCATATGCGATCCGCACACAGGGAATTTATGGATCAACAATTACGCATACGGTATCTGCATGTTGGATCCAAAAAAGAATGTTTTATATAATAAGATGCACAACCCAGAAAATCTGCCCATTTTTAATCTGAGCTCGGATCCCGGTCTTCTGTTTATAGACTCAAACAATAACCTTTGGATCAACAGCTTTTCGGGTGATTTATACCGCTACAATTTAATAACCCATCAACATGAAAAATTTAATCCGCAAAGCTTAAAAATTCAATCAGGAAAATTGAACAGAATTTTTATCGATTGTATGATGCAGGACAGGATTGGGAATATATGGATGGGCGCCCGGAAAGATGGTTTGCTGGAATATTTTCCTCAATCCAATTCCTTCTGTTTAATTCCTCGAAATAGTCATGCCCAGGGGGGCTTGGATTATATAGAATACTTGCACTGCCTTCTCGAAGACAAAGAAGGAAATATTTGGATCGGATCGGATAAAGGCGTTTCCATTTTTAACCCATCCAGGCTCCAGTTTCAATCTGTAAATCTTCCGGTCGCTAAAAATGAGCTGCAGAGCACTGCAGCAGTCTTGAATTTTCTACAATCGAAAACCAGCGATATTTGGGTAGCCACATATGGACAAGGTCTCCAAATTTTTGATCAGCACTTGCAATTCAAAACGGGTTTCACTTACCGGGAAAATAATCTGGGCGCAATCGGAGATTCTTATAACCGTGTTTGGTCCTTTTTAACACAACCAAACGGAAAAATTTTCATCGGCTGCCAACACGGCTGGCTCTCCATTTATGATCCAAAATATGGGAATTTTATTAATGTCCAGCCGGCGGGATTGAATAAGAGTACCATTTTTAATATGGTTCTGGACAGCGCTCAAAATACCTGGTTTGCCCTATATTCAGGTATTGCCAAATGGGATCACAAAAGCAATAGTTTTTCAAGTTATACCGACCTGCTTTCTTCACACGGCAATACAGAAAATCAAGTTTTTGATATATTAATTGATAACAACCAAATAATTTGGGTTGCAACCCAAACAAAGGGACTTCAAAAATTTGATGCGGTTACTGGGCGTTTCATGAAAGCCTATGTAAAAGAAAAAAACAATCCCAATAAAATTTCAGACAATTCAATCCAATGCATCATCAAAATAAAAGACAGCCTGCTCGCTCTGGGCTCTGCTTCCGGCGGCATCAATATATTTAACACTTTTACAGAACAATTTAGCCATATAACGACCCGAGAAGGATTGCCGAGCAATAATATTACAGCCCTTTATTTTCAAGCACCACATGATCTCTGGATTGCTACCATGCAAGGCATATGTAAAATGAATTTGGAAAACAAAAGAGTTTTCCATTATGGGATAGAAGATGGGATTCTCGTCAATACTTTTGCTGATTGTCTTCGATTTTATAAAACAAAAAACGGAAGGTTGTTATTGGGTTATGTGGGTGGCTTTGTGAGTTTCAATCCTGATAGCATCGGTAGTAAGGAAGCTCCTGCAAACGTGACCATTGAAGGGTTGAAGGTTTTTGATCAATATTTGCCCTCAGACTCGCTACTCGGGAGGTCAGACTCGATTTATCTGTCCTACAGGCAAAATTTCATTACGGTAGAATTTGCATCGCTCAGTTTCCTGGAGCCCCAAAGAATCAACTATTATTATCAATTAACAACGGTGGATAAGGATTGGGTAAATGCCGGCAATCAACGATTTGCGTCCTACGCGAATCTTTCTCCAGGTGGATATATATTTAAAGTAAAAAGTGAAAACAGGGATGGCATTTTTAGCCCCGAGGTAACTACGGTATGGATATTTATCCAACCTCCTTTCTGGCAGACCTGGTGGTTTAAGGTTATTCTGGTTGCCTCAGTGGCGTTACTGCTGTATGGCTTGTATAGATATCAAATCAATCAACTTTTAAAACTGCAGGATATGCGCAATGAAATCTCAAAAGATCTGCACGACGATCTGGGAGCCACATTGGGAAGCATCAATATCCTTAGCGAAATCGCAATAAATAAAATGGAAGCAGGTGAAAAGGATCAGACCAGGTCTTTATTGACTAAGATCAGCAGCCATTCCCGGGAGATGGTGGAAAAAATGAGTGATATCGTTTGGGCAATCAACCCCAAAAATGAAAACGTCCAAAAGATTATTCAAAGGCTAAGCAGCTTTGCCCAGGGCACCTGCGCTTCAAAAGACATTCAACTGGAGTTTATCACCGATGAAGCGGCTCTCAGGGAAGCATTGCCTATGGAATCCATAAAAAATATATACCTGATTGTGAAAGAAGCCATGAACAATGCGATTAAACATGCTGATTGTCATCGGTTGACAGTTACGGTCAAACCCATTCAGGACGGACTGGCAATATCCATTGCTGACGATGGTATTGGTTTTGACCGCAAAATAGCGAAAACTGGAAATGGTTTGCACAATATGGAATCCAGGATTAAAGAATTGAACGGAAGTATGAGTATTCATTCCATGCATAAGAATACTGTCGTGGCGCTCAGAATCCCCATCACCTGAATTCGGTATATTTAAACAAATATTGAATATTAACTTTATGTCCACATGAGCGTAAAGGTTGCAATATTTGAAGACAATGCGAAATTCCTGGAAGCTTTGTCTATTCTGGTTAACGGATCTACTGGGCTTTATCTTACGGGGGCTTATATCAACACCAAGGACATTATCATGCATCTGAAAAAAAATACGCCTGACGTGGTGCTGATGGATATAGGCATTACACCCATCAACGGCATTGATGCCACGAAACTTATAATGGAAAATTATCCGGAAACAAAAGTGCTGATACAAACCATCTTTGAAGATGATGATAAAGTCTTCGCAGCCATTTGTGCTGGCGCTTCCGGTTACGTATTGAAAAGTTACCTTCCCCATGCCCTGTTGGATTCAATCACCGAATTAACCACTGGAGGATCACCCATGTCCCCATCTATCGCTCAGAAAATCCTCAAACTATTTAGGGATCATTTTCATAAATCTAATCTTGTTGATAATTACAACCTGAGTAAGCGGGAAAAGGAAATCCTGAAATTTTTAGTTGATGGGAACAGCTACAAAATTGTAGCGCAGAAATGTGGTATTGCCTTTGAAACCGTAAAAACGCATATCAAGAACATTTATGAAAAGCTTCATGTAACCAGCATGTCGGGCGCAGTAGCTAAGGCCATCCGTGAAAATCTAGCCTGATTAACTGAAGTACTTATTCTGACGATCCGGATTATATTAACTCCACTTCCACACAAATGTCACAAGGATAGTATAGTAAGGCTTCCATTTATGTATGATATTTTATTCGGCATATTGATCCAATTTTCGAACCACTAACAATTCCATAAATTACCGCAATGCTCTTTTCCCCATCCTTGAATCAATGAAAAGAAAAATCAAGCCAATCAACAGGTAAAGCATAACCACCAGAAACATATTAAAAACCACTGTAGGGTATCCATGCACGTTTACATCCATAAAAGGATAAGCATAGTGCCCTGTCATTGACCCACGAATCAATAAATAGATTGAATATGCCAATGGATAAATCGAACCTGGAACCAGGTACTTCCATTTCAGAGTGCCCTTGGAAACAATTATCAGCCAATACAGGACATACAATACCGGTATTATCAAATGAAGAAGTTCATCAGCAATCTGATCCAAGCCTTTAGGGCTCGAGAGGGGTCTTAATACAAGATTGTATACCAATCCGACGATGGTGATATAAACGGCTATTGAAGTCACGGCTGAAGGTTTAGAAAAATAAACTCCAACGCGGGAACCCGGATCTATCAACACTATGCTAAGACTCAAGGCCACCAGCAGATTTGTAAGGATCGTAAAGAAGCTCAGTATTTGGATGACAGACCCTAAAATGGTCCAACCCAGGGCTGTAAATTTATCAATGGCAAGATAAAACTGTAGAATCAGCGCCGCCCAGCCCAAAATGGCCACAAAACACATATACCATTTTGATTTGTTCATTTCAGAAATAGATAAATCTCAGAATAAGATCTAAATAACTATGAGAATTGTGCCTTCTATTTGAAGTAAGAAGCTGGAATATGCTTCCACATATCGTGTGAAAGATGCCCTGTTAACAATTCATAGAGCAAGTATATTGGCCAAAATATATAATGAATGATCAGCAGCACAATGGAATGGTTGTAGTACCAGCTCACCATGAGGGAGTATAAACCCAGAAGGAAATAAATTATACTTTTATCTCTGTTGTTCATTATTAGAATGTTTTACTTATTTACACCAAATGTTTGCCAAAAATTGGAACGCGTCTGCTTAATAAGCAAAAGCTACAAAATTATTCAATGCATTGCTTCGGCCATCCCCATTTTATTCGATTTTTTTCCTCTTACCATCAGGATAATAGGAATACAGAGCAAAAATAAGATGCCCAGGTATAAAAAGACCTCCATATAGGATAATACACCTGCTTGCTTGGTAATGGAATAATCCAACGACTGGTATGCACTTTGTAAAGCCATATTAGGAGTCATTCCTTTATTTATAAAGTTATGTTGTAAGGCGCCAACCCGTTGGCTTACATAAGGATCATTGGTACTAAGTTTGGTGACCAGATCACTTCGGTGAACCATATTACGGGCTGCCATATAAGTGGTAATACTGGCTACACCAAAAGACCCCCCCAGTTGTCGCATCATCCCAGTAAATGCGGCCCCCTGGCCAATCTGCTGGCCTTTGAGTGTCGATAGTGACAGGGTTGTGATTGGAATAAATAACATACCCATGCCAAGTCCCCTTACAATCAACATCCAGAAAAAATTGGATTCACCCGTATCGGGTGTCAGTATCTTATATCCCCAAAAACTGAAAATGGAAAATATCAACATACCAAGGCCAACCAGGTATTGCTGAGGAACCCCTTTTTGAAGCATCTGTCCGATCAACGGCATTGTAACAGCCGTGGTCAAGGCAGCAGGAATCATCAACATACCAGCCTGCTGGGCCGTCCATCCTAATGTAGATTGGGTGTATAACGGAATAATAAAAGTTGATCCATAAAGACCAAATCCTAGAATAAAAGATAACCCGGTACCTATTCTCAAATTGCCGTTTTTCAGCACCCTGAGCTCTACAATTGGATTCCTGAATGTCAACTCCCTCCATATAAAAAAGAAAAAACCAAGAACTGCGGAAATCGTTAAGGTAATAATGGCATTACTGCTGAACCAGTCGTCATCGTGTCCTCTTTCCAAAACATACTGAAGTGAACCTACGCCGACTGCAAGCAATCCGATCCCCAACCAATCAATATCTGCTGCAGCGCTTTTTTCTGCGTATTTGGGACTACGTACAAAGGAAAGGGTAAGTAAAGTGGCAATGATACCGATCGGTATATTGATATAGAAGATATAAGGCCATGAAAAATGGTCCACGATGTAACCGCCCAACGGCGGTCCAAGGGTTGGGCCGATGATTACGCCCATACCATAGATCGCTTGGGCCATTCCCCTCTTTTCTACGGGATAACTTTCCGTAATAATGGTTTGTGAGGTAACCAGCAGTGCGCCGCCTCCAATCCCCTGCAAAAAACGGAATGCTACCAGTTCCCAGATGCCCGTCGCATTCCCGCAAAGAAAAGAACAGACGGTAAAGATCATAATAGAGGCTGCAAAATAATTACGCCTCCCGAATTGTTGGGAAAGCCAGCTGGTCATGGGTACAATAATCACATTACCGATTGCATAGGCTGTAATCACCCAACCCACTTCTGTAAGGGTCGCCCCCAAGTTCCCGCGCATATCATTTAAGGCAACATTGACGATCGTGGTATCTACAATCTCCAAAAGCGCACAAAGTATGGCGGTAACCGTGATGATCACCCGCCTGGATCCATATTCCACCAAAGAGTTTTGCTGTTGTATCATCTTGTTGTTTATTAAAGCTTAATCCAAGTGTACATCCACCTGTACATTCATTCCAGGCCGTAATAGTTTAACCAGCGAATCTGCAGGATTGCTGAATTCGATCTTAATGGGCAGACGCTGAACTACCTTCACAAAATTGCCGCTTGAATTGTCCGGTGGCAGTAAAGCAAAACGCGCACCGGTCGCAGGAGCGAAGGAGCTGAGCTGGGCCTCGAAAGAATGTCCTGAAAAAGCATCTACAGAAATGGTTACTTTTTGACCGATCTTCATTTTGTCCAGTTGGGTTTCTTTAAAGTTGGCAACAACCCAAACATTATTATCATGGACAATGCTAAAAAAAGACTGTCCTGCCTGAAGGTACTGCCCGACTTGCACATTCACCTTAGACACTAGCCCGTCTTCAGGTGCCGTAATCACCGTATAAGAAAGATTCAACTTGGCCTCATCCACATCTGCCTGACGTTGTTTGATCATGGCTTCGGACACATTGATTTGCCTTGAACTGACCTGACTTTGAGATGCTACTGCACTGGTCTGCCGGGCCGCTTGATTTTTTTGTTCTGCCAAAACCTGTAACTGGCGTTCTGCCGTTTGTTTGGCCGCTACGGCTTGTTCATATTGTTGCTGGGTAATGGAATGATCCTTTATCAGATTATCATAACGGTCAAAATCCTGGGTAGCCCTCCAAAGATTTACTTTTGCCGTTTCGATTTGAGCATCGATGGTTGAAACAGCCGCCTGAGAACTGACAATATTTGCGTTTGCAGCGTTAGTAGAAGCTTTGGAAGCGTTCAGGTTCTGGATTGCTGTAGATAATGCAGCCTCAGCCTGATCCACTTTAATCTTAAAATCCCTGTCATCCAGAACCAATAGGGTATCTCCCTTTCTTACCCATTGGTTGTCTTGAGCTTTAACATCGGTGACGAACCCTGAAATTCTCGGGATGACCGGTGTGATATTACCGTCTATCTGAGCGTCATCCGTTTCTTCATGATGTAGGCCATGTATATATTTGGTAATGCCAAATGCTGCTCCGCCGATCACAAGGACTGCCAAAATTATAGGAAATACTTTGCTGCGTTTGGGCTGCTCTGGCTTAGGTTGCTCTGGTTTTAATTGTTCTTTTTCCATGATTATTTGTTATACTGCTTTATAAATAGGTTATTTTTTTTCGGCTGGGTTATTTAAGAGTCCGGCGGTTTGTAAAAGCTTATTAAAAGCAACTACGGCGTCGGCCTTTGCATAAGCATAATTCAATTTGGCCTGTAAAGACGCGACATCAGCATCAAGCAAATCCGTTGTAGTAACCAGGCTGTTATCATATTTGTTTTTTGTAATCTTATAATTTTCTGTCGCCTGGCCGATTGCCTCCACGTACACGTCTATTTTTTTCTTGCTGAGCAAATAATTCTCATAAGCCTGATTAATTTCCATCCGGATATTATCATTGAGCAATTCCTCATTGGCCTCTAATTCCATTTCCCTGGCCTTAGCTTGCTGTACTTTGGCATCGGTTTTCCAAAGAGAGCCAATATTATATTTAACTCCTGCCCCGATTGTGAATGCATTGGTCACAGAAACCAGCTTGGGGATATCCAGTGCGATATAGCCACCGGTCAGGGCAAGGTTCGGATAGTAATCTGCCTTTACAATCTTTGTCTGGGCCCCTGCTGCCTTCCTTTGGAATGACAATGATTGTATGTCTTTACGATTTTGAAGCGCTGATTGTTCATATTCCTCGATTGATTTGACGTCTCCAGCAGTTTGCAGGCTGGTGGAATCCAGGTCTAATTGCGTTTTTTCCGGAAGCCCCATGAGCAGATTCATGGACACATTTGCCAGTTTCCAATTGTTTTCCGCGTCCAGTAGGGATAATTCAATATTGGAGCTTTCTAGCTCTGCTTTCAGCAAATCATTGCGTGCAAGGAGGCCATTTTTTTCCAGATTTGAAAAATCTGTCACCCTTTGCTTGGATTGTGCAAGGCTTTCCCTGACCAGATTCACCCCCGCCCTTGCTTTATATAAATTGGCATAAAGGTTTATTGCATTTTGAATGATTTCTTCCTGATTGTGATCAGCATCTAGTCTCGTCGCCTTCTCCAAAAACTGGGCGGATTCAATCCCTGATTTTATTTTCATTCCGGTATATATGGGAAGGGATACACTCAATGAACCATACATCGCCTGTGACACCTTTATATCGCTTGGATTAAAACCCCCGGAGCTCCCACCACCCGAACTACTGGTTTTGAGTTTTAAATCGATGTCCGGTTGTGTCACATACATGTAGGTTCCACCTATACTGGCGTCCGGTAAACGCCTTTGCAGCGCTTCTTTAAGGGCAGCGGTAGCTTCCTGGATCTTGGCGTAGTTATTTTTCAGTTGCTTACTGTTCTTAATGCTGAGATCAATGGCCTCCTTAAGGCTGAGATTTCTCGTACTGTCCTGTGCTTGTAAAGAATTCAGCTGGATTAAAAGGATAAACCCGAATCCCAAGGCAACGAACAAATTATTCTTCATAAGTCAGTATGGCTTTAATGATGATTTTCAAATTATTGCTTAATAGTTTTTTCAAATAGCACTCAAACTCATCGTCAGAGAGGGATTGAAGCTTGTTAAACTCCCTGTATGATTCCTTATTTATCAGCATTTGTGAGATGGTGCCGAAAAGTGCGCTCAGCACTACTGTAACATCAATCACCTTTTTGAATTCTCCCTTTTTCTGTCCGTCCCTAATCAGTTTCCCAAGCGCTTCCGCATTTTTCTTTTTCAATTCGTTCACGAATTCGATAATTACTGGATTTTTATTGGTAACCTGCTCGCAGATCATAATCTTATAAAACCTTTGCCGCTCCATAATTCCGTCGATCTTTTCATCAATCAGCATTTCCATTTTCTGAAAGGGCTTGAGTGAATCATCTTTGAGAAGCGATTCCACCCTGACCCTGAAGGTACCCATGCTTTTCTCAAAAATGGCCTGCATCAGGTTTTCCTTGGATTTGAAATAATAGGAGATCATTGCAATGTTTACACCAGCTTCCGCGGCAATATCGCGTATGGAAGTCCCGTCAAAGCCCTTCTCTGCAAAAAGCTTTTCTGCCACATTTAAAATTTGTACTTGTTTATCTGTAAAGCTCATTTTTTCCAAAAGAAATGCAAAACTAAACAAACGTTTGATTGATACCAAAATAAATCATCTATTTTGAATTGCATCCTAACTAATTGTCAATCAATTGAATAAAATTCTGGCGCAACCAAAAAGCTGAACTAAGTATATTCACAGCCTATTCAAATTAAATTATTAACTACTTAAAGGCTATGAATCAGTATTTAGGTCAACAGCATTTACTCGTCGCCGTTGATTGTATCATTTTTGGCTTTGATGGCTTTGATATTAAATTACTGTTGATCCAGAGAGGGTTTGAACCCGAGAAAAATAAATGGAGTCTGATGGGTGGATTTATCAATGTTGACGAAAGCCTGAACCAGGCAGCCAACAGGATATTGTATCAACTCACGGGATTAAAAGGAGTATATATGGAACAGTTGGAGACCTTCAGTGAGCCTTTACGTGATCCTGTGGAAAGAACAGTGTCTGCCGCTTATTTCGCACTCATCGACATTCACCGGTACGAAAAGCAACTAAGTCATGACTATCACGCAGAATGGTTTCTAATTAAAAAGAAGCCCAAATTGATTTTTGACCATGACATCATGGTGAATTTGGCACAGAAAAAATTACGATACAAAGCCGCATTACATCCCATATTATTCGAGCTTCTGCCACCTAAATTCACTATTCCCCAGTTACAAAGCCTCTACCAGGATATTTACAATACCACTTTTGACAATCGCAACTTTAGCCGGAAGGTATTGTCTACGGGTCTCTTGATCAAGAAAAAGGAAAAGGACAAAACCCAGTCAAAAAAAGGAGCTTTCTATTATGTACTCAATAAGCGCAAGTATAAAGCAGATTTTCAATCTTTTCTTAAGTTCATTCCCAATCCCGATAAACTTTTGGATTGAAGACAAAACATTTTTTGCTTGTAAAAATTAAGTGTTATATTGACATTAAATAATCACGACTGCTTTACGTATGGGAAATGATGCGTTCGTAATAGGCATTGATTTTGGTACAGACTCAGTTCGTACAGTAATCGTAGATACACGGGACGGAAATGAATTAGCTTCAGCAATTCATATTTATTCAAGATGGAAAGAAGGGAGGTTCTGCGATCCATCTTCCCAGCAATTTAGACAACACCCATTGGATTTTTTGGAAGGGATGGAGGGAACGGTCAAGCAATGCCTTGCCCATGCAGGCCCCTCGGCCGCATCAGCCATTGCTGCAATTTCGGTCGATACTACTGGTTCCACCCCCGTTGCTGTTGATCAAAGGGGAATCCCGCTAGCGCTATTACCCGGTTTTGAAGACAATCCCAATGCGATGTTTGTTCTTTGGAAAGACCACAGTTCGGTTAAGGAGGCGGCCGAGATCAACGCACATGCAACGAAATTTGATTGCAATTATCTGAGCTTTGTCGGCGGCATTTATTCTTCCGAATGGTTTTGGGCTAAACTGCTTCACATTTTACGCATAGATGAAAAGGTTAGCCAAGCTTGTTATTCATGGGTGGAACATTGTGACTGGATTCCTTTTATATTGACGGGAGGAAGCCAGATTCAGGATATGAAAAGAAGCATATGCGCCGCCGGCCACAAGGCGCTATGGTCGTCTTCGTTCGGTGGGCTGCCGCCAAATCATTTTTTTGCTTCGTTGGATCCTCTGCTCGATGGATTCACAAATAAATTATTTACAGAGGTTTATTCCTCCGATCACCGGGCCGGTTCGCTTTGCTCGCATTGGGCGGCGCGCTTGGGCCTTTCTACTTCGGTTCTTGTTGGAGTAGGCGGATTTGATGCCCACATGGGGGCAGTCGGAGGACAAATTGAGCCGTATCACCTAAGCAAAGTAATGGGAACTTCCACCTGTGATATGTTGATAGCACCGATAGAGGATATAGGGGACAGGTTGGTGGCAGGCATTTGCGGTCAAGTCCCTGGCTCTATCCTTCCGGGCATGATGGGTATGGAGGCTGGACAATCAGCATTTGGGGATTGTTATGCCTGGTTCAGGGATCTTATTTCGTGGCCACTTCTCCATTTGCTTCCTGAATCTTCCCTGATAGAACCGGTCATGGCTAGGGAACTGGCAAAAGAAATTTCAGATAAACTGATCGATGAATTGAGTAAAAGGGCGGCTGTATTGCCAGTTGAAGATGGCGGCGAGCTGGCTCTGGATTGGCTGAATGGGCGCCGCAGTCCAGATGCCAATCAATTGCTAAAAGGGACCATAACTGGTTTGCAGCTAGCTACAGACGCCCCCAGGATTTTTAGGGCCATTGTGGAAGCAACATGTTTTGGTGCTAAGGCTATCGTTGAACGTTTTAATCAGCAAGGGATTCCGGTGCATGGTCTGATTGGTCTTGGAGGTGTCGCAAAAAAATCGCCTTTTATCATGCAGATGATGGCCGATATACTCGAAATGCCCATCCGGATACATCGATCCGATCAAACTTGCGCCTTAGGTGCAGCTATGTTTGCTGCAAAAATTGGGGGCCAATACAACTCTGTTGAGGATGCCATGGGTGCGATGGGACCTGGTTTTGATAAAGAATATTATCCCAACAAGGCCTATTGTCCAGAGTACCTCAAAAGATTTAATCAGTATAAACGATTGGGAAACTTTATTGAAAAAGACTCGCGATATGAGTAAATATAAATACATTCAGGAAGAGGCATATGAAGCCAATATCCGTCTGCCAAAACTCGGTTTAGTGATTTTTAATTTTGGCAATGTGAGCGTCTCGGATAGAAAACTTTCTGTTTTTGCTATTAAGCCGAGCGGAGTGCCGTATGCGGATTTATCACCCAGGAATATGGTTGTTGTCGACTTCGAAGGAAAAAAAGTGCGGGGAAATCTACGCCCCTCCTCGGATACTCCTACGCATGCTGTACTTTACTCTTCCTGGGAAAAAATCGGTGCTGTAGTTCATACCCATTCCTTATATGCCACAGCCTGGGCACAAAGTCAAAGGGATATTCCGATCTATGGTACTACCCATGCGGACCATAATTCGGTGGACATTCCATGCGCCCCACCAATGAGTGAAGAAATGATACTGGAAGAATATGAATCCCAGACCGGTTTTCAGATCATAAATCATTTTGGCGATAAGAAACTGGATTACCAACAGGTTGAAATGATTTTAGTAGGCAATCATGCTCCCTTCACCTGGGGGAAAACCGCGGAACAAGCGGTTTATAATAGCTCTGTGCTTGAATACATAGCCAAGATGGCTTACCTGACCGAACAAATCAACCCTAACGCGCCTCGGTTGAAAACGGCCTTGATCAAAAAGCATTTTGAGCGAAAGCACGGCCCGGATGCTTATTACGGACAATAAAATACAACCCCCTAAACCTGCACGACATGGACGACCTAAAAAAACAAGAATTGTGGTTCATCACCGGGAGCCAACATTTATATGGAGCCGAAACCTTACAGCAAGTGGCCCATCATGCGCAAATCATCTCCAAGGGATTGAATCAGACGGCTAAGATCCCGGTAACGGTCATCTACAAACCGACTGTCAAAACACCTGAGGAAATTTATACCATCTGCATGGAAGCCAACTCGGCAAAACAGTGCATAGGTATAATTACATGGATGCATACTTTTTCGCCCGCGAAAATGTGGATCAATGGGCTAAAAATCCTGCAGAAGCCCTTACTTCATTTACACACCCAATTCAACCGCGATATTCCATGGAATGATCTGGATATGGATTTTATGAACTTAAATCAGTCTGCCCATGGTGACCGGGAGTTTGGATTTATTGTGGCACGCATGGGATTTAAGAGGAAGGTGGTTGTTGGACATTGGCAGGATGAAGAAGTGAGGGAACAGATCGGAATCTGGTCAAGAGCAGCTGCTGGCTGGCAGGATTGGCAAGGTGCAAAATTTGTCCGTTTCGGCGACAATATGCGCTACGTTGCAGTTACGGACGGAGATAAGGTAGAAGCCGAGTACCAATTCGGATTTTCGGTTAACACGCATGGCATCGGCGATTTAGTCAAAGTCATCCATGAAATAAGTGACGCCTCGGTAGATTCCTTGGTGAAAGAATATAACGAATCATACTTAGTGGCTGATATTCTAAAAAAAGGAAACAGATGTCACCAATCCCTCAGAGATGCGGCGAAAATAGAGCTTGGACTCAGGGCATTCCTCAATGAGGGTAATTTCAAAGGCTTTACTGACACCTTCGAAGATCTTCACGGTATGGTGCAACTTCCAGGGATCGCTGCTCAGCGGCTGATGGCAAGCGGTTATGGTTTTGCAGGAGAAGGCGATTGGAAAACTGCCGCGCTGGTGCGAGCAATGAAACTGATGGCAAGCGGCCTTTCCGGCGGTACCTCATTTATGGAAGACTATACCTATCATTTTGACCCGGTCAATGCCCTTGTATTGGGATCTCACATGCTTGAGATTTGCGAATCCATCGCAGAAGGAAAGCCGACTTGTGAAATTCACCCATTAGGGATTGGGGGGAAGGGAGATCCTGTAAGGCTTGTATTTGACGGCAAGCCAGGAGCAGCTATCAACGTTTCAATAATGGACATGGGTAACCGATTTCGTCTATTGTTAAACGAAGTGATGGCTTTATCTCCCGTAGAGAAATTACCTAAATTACCTGTGGCCCGTGTGCTCTGGAGGCCTTATCCGGATATGAAAAAAAGCTGTACTGCATGGATCCTTGCTGGCGGTGCACATCACACCGCATACAGTCAAAGTCTGACTGCTGCTCATTTGGAAGATTTTGCTGGAATGGCTGGAATTGAATTTGTACGTATCGATAAGGACACTGAAATTCATTCCTTCAAAAATGAATTACGATGGAATGACGTATATTACCAACTCAACAAATAGCGTGACGCTCCCAGCGATTCACCCTGTTCGTAAACCAGAATATAAAACATCTAACGTCTCGTTTGCATATGCACAACAAACTTGTTTTTGCAGATTTCCTAGTTTTTATAATTTATTTTTTTATAGTTGCCGGCTATGGGTACTGGATTTACCGCAGAAAGAAAAAAAAGGTAACTGACACGCATGATTTTTTCCTTGCCGAAGGTTCTCTGACCTGGTGGGCAATTGGTGCCTCATTAATCGCCTCCAATATTTCTGCCGAGCAATTCATCGGAATGAGCGGGAATGGTTTTTTCGTTGGTGTTGCGGTAGCCGCATACGAATGGATTGCGGCATTGGCCTTGATCATTGTAGCGGTTTGGTTCATGCCGGTATATCTGAAGAACAAGATATTCACAATGCCTCAGTTTTTAAAGACCAGGTATAATGAGACGGTCAGTTTAATAATGACGATTTTTTGGCTCTTTTTATATGTGTTTGTTAACATCACTTCCATTATGTATTTGGGCGCATTGGCGATTAATAACCTGGGAGGTGGCCAGCACCTTCATCTGATTATGGTTGGCCTCGCAGTTTTTGCCATCGTTATTACATTAGGTGGGATGAAAGTGATTGGATATACGGATGTGATACAAGTGTTGGTATTAATTATTGGCGGTTTGGTAACTACCTATATGGCGCTTACCATGGTGAGCGAAAAATTTGGTATGGGAAGGGACGCCCTGGCCGGTTTTAACGAGCTGTTGAAAGATGCGCCAGATCATTTCCATATGATATTACCAAAACCAAATGCCATCACCTCTCAGCAGGATACCAATAAATATTTAATTTTGCCAGGCATTGCCATGTATTTTGCAGGCCAGTGGATAGTGAACCTGAATTATTGGGGCTGCAACCAATATATTACACAAAGAGCACTTGGTGCAAATCTAAATACGGCCCGTACCGGTATTCTTTTTGCTGCCCTGATGAAATTAATGATGCCTGTCATCGTAATGCTTCCCGGTATCGCCGCTTATGTCTTATATAAAAACGGCTCACTGCATGAAGAAATGAATCTGGGTGGAAAATTCAACCAGGACAATGCCTATTCCTCCGTACTTGGATTTTTACCAAATGGCTTGAAAGGCTTGTCTCTGGCTGCCTTGACAGCAGCCATTGTGGCCTCTTTGGCGGGCAAAGCCAATAGCATCTCCACCATTTTCACACTGGATGTCTATAAAAAATATATTGCAAAAGAGGCGACCGAAAAACAAATGGTTTGGATCGGGCGGATAACCATCTTAGTAGCTATGTTTTTTTCTGTTGCTTTTACCTGGAACGATCTGCTGGGTATCAGCAGGGAGGGCGGATTTACATTTATCCAGAAATATACAGGCTTCATCAGCCCGGGTATTTTTGCCATGTTTATCTTGGGCATGTTCTGGAAGCGGACTACAGGCACAGCTGCGATAGCGGGTTTGATTACGGGATTCGTGCTGGCTATTATCTTCGGTAATTATGCTCCACAATGGTTTGGACATGAGACACTGTTATACACGGCTTATATAAACGATAAGGGGATTTATGAAATCCCATTCCTAATTAGTATGGGATGGTCATTTTTCTTTACTGTCATCATCATGGTGACGCTAAGTCTTGCAGGTCCCTCCATCAGCGCCAATGCATTCGCATTGGATAAATCTATGTTCAAGCTTAAACCTTCTTCAATCACGCTCATCGTGCTGATATTACTGGTTCTAATGGGTCTTTACATTCGGTTCTGGTAAAGCTCCATAGCTCAATCCGGCTCCAAAAGCATACAGTGGATTCTTTGAATCATAAGGAAGGTCCTCCTTTTGATTTCTAACCGCCTCCATAGAGGATGGCAATTCGACCGGAAGATGACCTTGTGGTTTGTATTTACCGAATACCACATCAAGCAACGCACGGTCGCTGGCGCCAAAATCAGCAAGTAGTGCCTTGGCACCCGCATTGATCTCGGGTATGACAGCGGGGCGATCCAAATAGATATCAACAATCGTAGGGACCGTCCGGAGCAATTGAAGGATGCTGTCTTTTTGATGCCCCTTGAAATCCAAGTCCCCATGATGAAACATGCGGGACATTGCAATATCACTTTTCACCGGATAAAATGGCGTCTTCAACCTCAAGATGGCAATATCCGCATCCTTAGGCTTATCCACCAATATCCCATATTCTGCAGCCACTTTTCGATCAATATTGAGCACATAGATTTTTAATTGTCCAGTCTTCAGTGGGAGTATTTGGGCGGAATTTTTTAATAGAGTGATCGCCTTGCGTTGAGATGCTTCGCCTGCCTTCTTAAACTCATCCTTACCCACCACTCCCGCCGCCTTTGATGCGTCGATATATGGGTTGTCAAATAACCCCAATTGGAATTTTTGTTTTAATAATCTTCTTACAGATTCATCAATCCTGGTTTCCATCAGTTTACCGGATCTAACCAGTTGTATGATAAATTCCGGACAATTCTCCCCACCAAATTGATCTACGCCAGCGTCTATGATTTTCTTTACCCGCTCTTCGGGTGAAAGTTTTTCTACCCCCCAGGCACGGGCTGGCCACAGCGTGGGCCCCATATGAACATCGTTAATCAAACCCCAATCCGTGCAAACGACACCATCATAATGGTATGTATTTCTAAGTAGGCCCGTAATAATATCCTTATTAAATGCAAAACCCACATTTTCACTAGTTTGACCCATGGGCACCCCATAATAAGGCATGATTGCAGCAGTATGGGCTTCAAAAGCCGCTTCGAACGGAATTAGATGGTATTTAAAATTATTCCCTGGATAGACCTGGCCCTTTTGGAAAGGGAAATGGGGATCCAGCCCTTCCTTTTGAGGCCCACCACCGCTAAAATGTTTGGTCATGCAGGCCACGCTGTTGGAATCGAGCTGGCTACCCTGAAAACCAATAATATAGGCTTTGGCCATTTTGGAAGCCAGTGTTGCGTCTTCACCAAATGTGCCACTGATCCTGGGCCATCGGGGCTCCGTGGCTAAGTCCACTTGAGGGTGCAGGGCTTCACGGATGCCAACGGAAAGATATTCCTGCCTGGCCATATCGGCAAATTGCCGGGTTAGACTAGTGTCACCAATGGCGGCTAGTCCCAGTGGCTCGCACCATTGGGAGAATGTAGCTGCATCCATGGCAAATATGTTATCGCTAAAATGATTTCTTGGATCTGACGCAATGGTCAGGGGTATACCCAACCTTGTACCTTCGGCAAAATGCTGCATACTGTCATACCAGTTGGCAAGTGCAGGTATGCTGGGAACCGCCCAAAGATTGAAATGATTCATCTTCTTTTCGATCATAAGATTTTTACCATTTGGAGCAAAAGCAAACATCCCTTTACCGGGTTGATCTCCAATGGAGCCATCATCATTGACTCTGGCACCGTTGATAAACATCATGCCGGCTTTTTCTTCCAGTGTCATTTGTTTGAGAATATCCTCAACCCGGGCATCTATGGGTTGACGGGAATCTTCATAGATATCCAGTTTCCCGTTCTTATTGAGATCACGGAATGTGTAATGATCCACGGTGATCAGGACGGAAGATTGACGAGCAACCTCAGGGTTAACCGCATTGTGTGGTGTTTCTCCACAGGAGGAGAATAATAGACTGGCAAAGGATATCGCGGAGAGTACCTTGAATTTATTCATAAGAATCTTTTTCATATAGAAACAATTCGCTGTTGAAATTACCTGTTTTATTGTTGCATTCCTTGCGTAGCGCCATTCATGCCTTCCCCGGTTCCTCCCATATTTTTACGCTTGAACAGGGACACATCTAATTTTCCGAATCTATAAGTAAAGTTAACTCGTACAAGTTGAGGATCCCGAAGACGGTCATATTCCTGCGTAAAAAACTGGCTTTGTGAAAATTGATCAGACCAACGGCTTCTAAATATATCGCTTATGCTTACACTTATTGTCCCGGCGTCATTTTTGAAGAAACTCCTGCTGATGGCTGCGTCAACCCCGTAGAAAGACTTGATATATCCCTGGGATGCGCTTTGCGCGCCACCACCGCCTGGAGGGCCCATCATTCCAGAATTCGTATTTACGGGTAGATTAGTTTTGGATTGGTAAAGGGCCGTCACTTGCAATTTAAACTTGTAGGGTAGTTTAAAATTGCTGTTTAGCTTACCAAACCAGCTCCATAAAGCAGGTTGGGAGCTATCAGAAATATTGTTCGTATTGATATATGAATTATATACATTCAAATTGGTGGTAATGTCCCACCAGCGGGTTAAGGTGGTAATCGTCGTCAATTCTGCACCAACCGTCGAACTTGAATTAGCATTTACGTAAGTATTGATGATGTCCGATTTTCCTGTATAGAAATTGGTACCTGTATCCAGGAAACGGGTGATCAGATTTGTAGTCAGCTTATAATAAACAGAAGCTAATATGGTATTATTCCCCTTAAGAGTCTTGAGATAGGAAAACTCAAATGAATTTGTAAACTGCGGCACAAGGTTAGGGTTGCCGCGGGTGATATTCAAACTATCAGTATAATCGGTATAAGGAATCAGCTGGAAAAATCCCGGGCGGTTGATCCGGCGCGTATAACTAATTTGCAACTCTTGGTTCTTTTTAAGTTTTTGACTTAAAAAAAGCGATGGGAACAAACTAATGGGATAAGTGCTCCCGAAATTTTGCCCCGTATTGGCCAGATTACCTGTATAATTTGAGCTTTCGGCACGAAGGCCTGCCTGATATCCAAAATTTTTAATCCCACTGGTAAAAGAAACATAGGCCGCGTATACGTTATTGGTATTGGAGTAGTCAGTCTCTGCCGCGACGATCGGAAGAAAACTATCGGAAGAATCGTTGAATAAATAATTATTGGTATTGCTGACCAAAGCCTGTGAGCTCAGCCTCAGGCCCGCTTCCAATTTGGTCTTGGCATTAAACGGTTTTACATAATCGGTCTGAATGGTGATAAACTTATTGGTGCCTGTGCCCAAAACCTGTTGCAGGCTGGTACCACCAATAGGGCTACCTGGACCCTCGTCAAAATAGTCTGTAGTGTATAATGAATTGTTACTGTTTTTACCGGCAAAATAATTTAGATCGGCTGTCAGTGTTTCCCCTTCTTCAGGAAATAGATGTTTGAAACCGAATTGAAGACCGTCTGCATTAAAAGTCCGGTTGGTGCTCGTATACCGCTGACTGTAATTGGAAACGGATCCACTCGGATACAAACTGTCAGCACTGATATCCAGGACTTCAGTAGGTGTAAATTGCCCATGGACCTTAATGCCGGTCAGGGAAAGCGTCGTGCGGTTGGTCATAAAATAGTCAAGTCCGACACTTCCGAAAATGAAAGCACCATTGTTCTTGTCGTAATCTGTTTGATGGAGCGTGGTTGGCGTATCTGTATAGCTTGTCCTGTCAGTGACCCCGTTTGTGATACCCTTATTTTGATTGGCAAATCCAGCGACAGTAAAATTAAATTTATTCTGGCGCACATTGAAGTTGGCTCCTCCATTGAACGCACCATGGCTATCCACTCCCGCCCGGACATTTCCGTTATATCCCGATTTTCTATTCTTTTTCAGTACGATATTCAAAATACCGGCTCCGCCTCCAGAAGCGTCATATTTAGCAGAAGGATTGGTGATTACTTCTACACTTTCAATCGCATCGGCTGGTATTTGGTCGAGCGTGAGTGTTGTTGGTCTCCCATCGATATATATCTGCGGAGTACTGTTACGGAGTGTTACATTTCCGTCTATATCCACATTCACAGATGGTACATTTTTCATGACATCCAAAGCAGTGCCACCTGCATTGACAATATCTTTTTCTACATTATATATTTTTTTATCGATATCCATTTTAAGCGTGGGTTTGCTTGCAGTTACCACCACGCCTTCCAGTTGTTTGACATCTTGGCTCAGCCGTAAGTTACCCAGATCCCGGTCGATCCCGTTTAACATACTGCTCATATTAGAGAGTGCTTGGGAAGCATCACCTGAAGGCCTTTGTGCACTTCCTCCCATTTTCATTTGAAAATTGAGCGAGGTTTCATAGTTCTTATACCCTACTGCGGAAATCCTCAATTTATAGGTTCCAAAGATGGGCAATTCCTCAAAACTGAATTCTCCATTGGATTTAGTTATTATAGCCTTAATTAATATATCTTTTCTTTTTTTAGAGACCGTATCCATCCGGTTCTGTAAGAGAACGACGGAAGCGCCGTCTACAGGTCTATTAACGCTGTCTGAAACTATTTTTCCATAGAAATGGCCAATACTTGGAGGCGCCTGTCCTTTTCCACCAGCAGCCATTGGGAATTGTGCATACATGGTAAGCCCCAACAAGAGACCCAGCAGACTTATTACAATTTTTTTCATGTCAGTAATTTTCAGCATCAAAATGAAATTCCATGGCAAATCTAAAAGGACATTACATTTCTCTCAAACAAATGAGACAAGGAGAGGAAATTCTGCGACAAAAGGAAAAAATTTCTATCTGCCGCCCTGGCCTGTAATGGCCAGTAATGCATCTTTGTAATTATCGCTGACAGTTACTTCCAGAGTCCCCAAGAATACAAGGTTCTTACGGATGGATGTGATGCGTGACACGGAGATAATATAGGATTTATGCACACGGAGAAATTTCTTTGGAGGCAATTTATCTTCAATTGCTTTCATACCCATTCTGATGATCAGGGGTTTATTATTAACTAAATGAATCTTTATATAATCCTTAAGCCCTTCAATAAGTATTATTTCATCCAATACCACTTTCACAAGGCTGTATTCGGCATTCACAAAAAGATGATCGATTTCAGCTTCCCCGGAAAGCGGAACAGCAGTCTGGTTCCTCAAATTATATAGTTCTATGGCTTTATTACAGGCTTTCAAAAATCTTTCAAAAGGGGCGGGTTTAACCAGGTAATCCACTACATCCAGGTTAAATCCTTCAAGAGCATATTTTTCATAGGCCGTGATCATGATGATCATAGGCTTTTGGGACAAAGACTGGATGAACTGAAGTCCCGTCAGGCCTGGCATCTGCACGTCCAGAAAAATAAGATCGATGGAATCATTTCTCAATACCTCAATGGCTTCAAAAGCATTCTTACATTTGGCTACCAATTCGAGATAGGGCACTTGCCGGATATTATCTTCAAGCAGGTCGAGCGCCAAAGGCTCATCATCCACTGCTATGCAACGAAGTATCATTGTAGTTTTAATTGTAGACGTACTGTGAACCACCCCTCTTCCTTTTCAATGGCTAAACTATGCTTTTTATCATATAACAAGTTGAGCCTCCGGATCACGTTATTGAGCCCTATCCCAGAAGTTTTATCTTTTATTTCAGTAGACTCCCCATTGTATTTGTTTTTCACGCAAAATTCCAACATCCCATTGGCTGCACTTAAAAATATGTCAATTTCCGGCTGGTCGATTAATCCCGTACCATGCTTAAACGCATTTTCAATGAAAGGAATCAGCAGCATTGGCTCAATCAGGAAATGACCCTCTTTAAAATCTTCCATTTTTGTCAGGATTTTCATCTCCTTTCCAAATCTAAGTTTCTGCAGATCAATATAACTGCAAACGTAATCCACTTCTTTTTCTAGCACGACTTTTTGCTCGTCAGATTCATAGAGCATATACCTCATAAGCCCGGAAAGCTTGATAAGTGAAGGTTCCAACCGGTCAGATTTTAACCTTGCAAGAGCAACCATATTATTCAAAACATTAAATAGAAAATGAGGGCTAACCTGGGAGCGCAAAAACGATAATTCGGTTTTCAGATTCTCATTTTCTTTCTCTTTCAGTAACCGGTCACTCTTGACCTTATCTGAAACAATGCGATAAACCGTGCTGATTGACCATATGAAAAGATACGGGAAAATCACCCAGAGGGATTGCCGGTGAAAAGAGAAATGGGAACGGAATTTTGCCTCTCCGGAAAAGAAATTCGCAAAAAATATGAGTGCCAATAAAATGCTGGATAGTATAGATAAATATTGCCAAACCTTTCCTTTGTTCCATGCCAATGGAATCAGAATATTGGCGTTAAAATAAAAAAAGGCAATCTGTATTACGGTGCTTATAATATGAGAGGAATTGAAAATAGCAACCTTCCAATCAATATGTTGTCCGTGTTCATTCGATTGAAATAATAACGGCAGCGTATATAGTATCAACCAGCCCAGGATATGAAACCCGGCTCGCGTCCATTTTATATCATACCATTGTCTTTTCATTCCTTCTCTTATAATGGCAAAAATGCCCAAAGATATCTGTTTGGGCAAAAACATGCGACCAAGATGGTCAGTTTAGAGACGAATAGGTATAAGAGTCAAAAATAAGCGGTCCTGCCGAACCAAAAATAATTATTTATCCCTGGCAGCACAAAGACCAAAAGAAATCTACCCCCACCATGTTTTGGAAAAAAGTTGATTAGCTGGTATTTGTCAAAAAGTGTGAAAAAGGCGCAAAATAAAACACAATAATGCAACTATAATCAGGTCAAAGAAGCATTCAATAGTTTTAGACGGGAAAAGGCAAAAAGGATCCCATTCAACTGGTACCTGATCATTTTCCTGATGCCTTCATGCAAAAAAGGTTCGTGCAATACTTCCCGGTAGGCCCTAACCATAGAAGCCTCATGTGTCGCGCAATATCTTAAAGTGGCCTTTTCTTTCTCCCTGATGGATAATATCCCGTCACCTTGGATATTGGTTTGATGGAATTGTTTTTCTCCTTCTGGATCTTTTGCCACACCTCCCAATGATTGAATTTGGGAACTAAGTTCGCTGGCGTACTGCTTACTTTCCTGAGCAAGACTAAATACCGATTGGCTCAGTTCTTTATTATTAAATGTATTGGCCAGTTGCTCATAGATATTTTTTGATTCATATAGGACTGCCAATAAACTATTGAGTCTATCCAGTATCAACGGAGGTGTTCTATTATTTGCAGAAACTAACATACATACATCATGCAACAGTCATACCATACTCTGACAATGATTTGTCTCGTTTTCCACAAATGAAGATGATAGAAGAAAATTTCACAATAAAATGTGAAAAATGAAACTTCAATTCTATTTCCGGCATAATATTATTTATAAAAGATGAGGAATGTTTTATACTTCACGGTTCTGTTCCTGAAAGTCCGTTGAAAAATAGATGGAAAGACTGAAACTAGATTTGCTATATATCGACCAGGCATGGAATCAGGCGGGCCGATCATAAATTGCTTAACATTGTTAGAGAGCAAAAAGGAAGCCCCATTAACATAAAGGCAGCCGTTAAAAAACTTGCCGTGGACTTTGGTATAAGAGTAGGATATGGAACGGCCTTTTTATTATTGCTCGTCTCATACCTGTTAACCCAGTATAATAATTCTGAATTATTGAAAGAGGCCAAACTGGTCGAACATACCAATAAAATCATCGTTGATTTAGAAGGATTGATGTCTTCTATAAAGGACGCCGAAACCGGGATAAGAGGATTCATCATCATGAAAGACCCGTTGTTTCTTTCCCCTTATAAGAAAAGCAAACCCCTGGTGGACTCATTGATGGGGCGAATCAGAAAGGAGACACAAGACAGTCCCCAGGAAAGATATAGACTAAATGCCCTTGATCAACTGATATCGGGGAAATTTGATGAATTATCCTTCCTCCTTGGGCTATATCCCAAAAATAATTATGAATTAAGTGATACACTTAAAGCGAGGGCCTGGTTAGGAAACAAACAGATGGATAGAATCCGGGTTCTGGTCTTTCAGTTTCAATCGGCCGAGCAAAGCCTATTAAAACAAAGGTCTAAGGAATTAAGTGCCCGAATCCCTGGCTAAGCTCTTCGAACCTTATTTTACCAGCAAGGCAAGCGGTTCAGGATTGGGCCTCACCAATACACAGAACATTATCCTTAACCACAATGGCAACATAAGGGTTGAAAGCGAGCTGGGAAAAGGAACGCAATTTATCATCAGTCTAAATTTTTCATGAACCCGGTTCCTAAAATGCGGTTATAGTTAAAACACCTGACTGATAGCTTCGTTAATGAGATCACGGTTTAATGGTTTGCCTATGAATAAATCGGCGCCCCCTTCATAAGCCCGTTTCCTGTCTGAAGAACTGTCGTGAGCTGAGATCATCACAATCTTTAATTGCGGGTAGTTTTTTTTGACATAAGGTATAAAGTCAAGACCAAAACAATCCGGAAGACGGTTGTCCAGGAATAAAAGAGAGGGGGTATCCTGGCGCAAGGCTATTTCTGCATCATTGAGGGAGTTCACAAAACCGGTACGAAAATTTTTTTGCTTGAGTATTCCGCTTAATAAATAACAAATGTCCAATTCGTCATCGACAATTAAAACCTTCAAAACTTCGTTGTTGGTGCTTTTCTGAGTCTCCACAGTTTATTTTTAAGTCCCGTAAATTTTTATTTACGGCGCAATTTTACTGCCATATATTAGCACATGGTTTTAAACCTTAAATTAGACCTAATATCACAACTTTTTTAGTTTTTTTGCAATTTTCATCAATCCCGAGCATTTTTTTCTACACCCTGTTGATTTTTGTCCACAATTTCATCATGAACTTCCTTTGTTTCGCAACTAAAGTTTCTGGCAAGGTGTTTAGATATATTGGGGTTGGACTAAAACTATTGTTTTTTTACTAAATTTATTACGAAATCGGTTTTATGAAGAGAATCCTTGTTATTGATGATGATATTGATATGTGCAATCTGCTAGGCCGCTTTTTACAGCGAAAAGGCTTCGAAACTGAAGCGGCCCATAGTGGCAATAAAGGTATCGCCAAATTCAAGGAATCAAAATTTGATGCCGTGTTGTGCGACTTCAGGTTGGGTGATAAGGAAGGACGGGAAGTGCTTAAAGAAATAAAAACACTAGATCCCTTTAGTATCGTCATCATTATTACCGGATATTCCGATATCAAGACTGCGGTGGATGTCATCAAGGCTGGCGCTTTCGATTATATCACCAAACCTCTGATACCAGATGAAGTCCTGAATGTCATTAATCGGGGTTTGGATGGGCAACCTTCTGCTTATTTCCCTCATTCTGATGTAGTTGCAGCTGGGAAAAGGAACAGCAGGTCCTTTTCAGAAGGCGATTTCATGATAGGAAGCGCGCCGGCAACCAGGGAATTGTATAAACAAATCGAACTCGTAGCGCCGACCAACTACAGCGTGATCTTATATGGAGAAAGCGGGACCGGCAAAGAAGTCATAGCCAGGACGATACATTCATCCAGCCCTCGTAAGGACAAACCTTTTGTGGCCATGGATTGCGGAACCCTTTCTAAAGAACTGGCGGGAAGTGAAATGTTTGGTCACATCAAAGGGGCTTTCACGGGCGCCCTCAATGACAAAGAGGGTCATTTTGAACTGGCCAACGGTGGCACACTTTTTCTAGATGAGGTTGCCAATCTTTCTTACGAAATACAAGCCGCACTCCTCAGGGTTATCCAGGAGAGAAAATTCAAGCGAGTTGGAGGAACAAAAGAGCTTGATGTCGATATCCGGATCATTGTTGCCTCAAATGAAAATCTTCAGGATGCCTATCGAAAAGGCAAATTCAGGGAGGATTTATTTCACCGCTTTAATGAATTCTCGGTCATACTTCCCTCTTTGAGGAACAGGAAGGAAGACATTCCTCTGTTTGCCGAATTTTTCCTGGCAAAGGCCAATGAAGAGTTAGAAAAAAATGTGGCCGGTTTTGAAGATTCAGTTATGGAGATTTTTATGAATTATTCTTGGCCTGGAAATCTAAGGGAATTCCGGAACGTGATCCGCAGATCCGCTTTACTTTCTCTCTCGGGTTTGATCAATACCAAGGTCCTTCCGCCAGAAATTGCCGATACCAGCATCCATTTTAACTCAGGTGATCAATTTGAATTAATTAATTCAAATCACGTGGTGATCAATAAAGACACTGATCTTAAAAATGCAGCAGCCAGAGCTGAATATGATACCATTATGAATGTCCTGAAACAGGTAAATTTTAATAAGTCTAAAGCCGCAGAAATTCTTAAAATAGACAGAAAAACATTGTATAACAAGATAAAAAGCTATGAATCGCTTTAATTGTTGGTTCCTATAAAGTAAGCGGCGAACATTTCCTTTCTTTTTCGTTTCCTATATTCAATGGTTGGTCTTTCCAACTAATAGATATAATTATCCATTTTACCGTCACTATAACAATTGCAAATAAGTAGCTCTCATCATGAAAATACCAGTTGAGGAAAGGATCAGGTATTTTTTGTTTTGACGGCTTCTGTTGGATTTCTTCTATTTTTGCACCTTATCAATGACTTCCTATTCAATACTTAGGATTAAGCCCAATACTGATTTTTCTGATGAGATATATCTTCTTATTGACTTTTTTATTTGAATCAGCCAGTCTCTGTCTGTCAGCACAGCAAATTCATCTTCTTTCCGATTGCAATCATGCCGCGTTAAGAGGACTGAGTGTCGTGGATGATCATGTGATTTGGGTTAGTGGATCAAGAGGTACCGTTGGAAAATCGCTTGACGATGGTATTACCTGGCAGTGGATGACAGTGAAAGGATTTGAGAAAAGAGATTTCCGCGATGTAGAAGCCTTCGACTCGAAAAATGCAATAATAATGGCTATTTCAGAGCCTGCCCAAATTTTGAAAACCTCAGATGGGGGCAAAACCTGGCAGACAGTCTACATGGACTCTTCAAAAGGAATGTTTCTAGACGCCATGGAATTTTGGAATAGAGAAAGCGGAATTGTACTTGGCGATCCCGTTAATGGCCGCTTTTTTATTGCCAGGACTTTTGATGGCGGGACTAGCTGGCATCAGATTCCCTTTAAAGAAATGCCCTTGGCTGACTCTGGAGAGGCCTGCTTTGCTGCCAGTGGGACCAATCTAAAAAAATTAGACAGGGAAAGCGCTTGTTTTGTAAGTGGAGGTTCTGTATCAAGGTTATTCCTCAGAAATAAAATCATAGCCCTTCCCATTGTACAAGGTCGGGAAACAACCGGGGCCAATTCAGTTGCCGTTGAAGACAATCAAAAATTACAAGGTGGAACCCATCTAATTGTCGTTGGTGGCGATTTCGCCAAGGACAGTTCCCGGGAAAGGAATTGCTTTCTGACCGAAGACGGAGGTTTAACCTGGATAACCCCCTCCACCCCTCCGCACGGTTATCGGAGTTGTGTGGCATATATCAAAAAACTCATATTAATTTGCTGTGGAACCAACGGTGTTGACGTATCGGAGGACGGCGGGAGGAATTGGCGACTGATCTCAAACCAGAGTTTCCACGTTTGCCAAAAAGCAAAAAAAGGAAATGCTGTTTTTTTGGCAGGAGCCAACGGCCGCATTGGCAAATTGGTATGGTGAAATTAATCTTGGCTCTTGTATCAATTTAAACTTCTGAAATCCACCGGGACTAGCTTACTCACGCCGGGTTCCTGCATGGTTACGCCATAGATCACATCTACAGTACTCATAGTCATCTTATTATGGGTAACAATAATAAATTGTGAATGCTCGCTGAATTGACGGATCATATTGGTAAACTTATTCACATTCGCATCGTCAAGAGGAGCATCAACTTCGTCCAAAATGCAAAAAGGCGCTGGTTTTATAAGATAAATTGAAAAAAGTAAAGCCGTGGCCGTGAGGGTTTTTTCTCCGCCACTCAATTGATTGATCGAAGACGGTCTTTTACCCTTGGGCTTGGCTACAATATCGATACCTGTCTCTGCCAGATTTTCCGGATTTTCAAGGACGAGATCAGCGGTGTCTTCGTCTGTAAAAAGAGCTTTGAATACTTTTTGGAAATGGTCCCTGACTTTTTCAAATGTTTCCAGGAACTGCCGGTTAGCCGTCGCTTCCACTTCTTCAATAGTTTGCAGAAGGCTTTCCTTGGCCTCCGTCAAATCGTTTTTCTGTTCCCGGATAAATTCATACCTTTTTTTCATCTCCTGAAAGGCCTCTATTGCCGTTGGATTCACCTCTCCCAGATTCTCCATTCTTTTCTTCATCCGATCTGTTTTTTCCTGGATTTCCATCACCGCCATCGAGCCATTACGTGGTTCGTCAATAATATCTTCAATATTCACTCTAAACTCTACGCTCAACCGTTCTTTCATCCCAGCAAGCTGAAGTTTCAACTCGTTGAGCTGATCCTTGATTTCGCCTAGCCCATGCTCTACTTGTTCCTTTTCTTTTATTTTTTGACGTAATCCCGTCTCTTTTTCTGCCAAAATATTCCGGAGGTTATAATATGCCTGATCTGCCTCATTCAATCTTTTCTCTCCTTCATCTTTGCTTCGCATCAACTCAACCAATTTTGCTTCTGCCGACTCGAGTATTTGCCCACTGTCCAGGATGCTTTGATTTGTTTGTTTTAACTGTGAAGCGTTTAATTCAACCTGTCCACGGAGATCTTTTAATTGACTATTCTTAAATTCCAACTCTTGCTTCAATGCGCTTATGCGACTATATTGCCGGGTCAATTGCAGATTAAATTCATTATATCCGGCGAAAGCAGCATTGTAAGCCGCTTCAGCTGTTTTAAAATCTTCTTCCGCCGACCATGTTTTTTCCTTCCATTCATTTGACCTGTCGACCAATCCCTGCCATTCTGCCCTGACCCTTTCAATGGATAAAGAAGTTTCTGTCAGACTTTGTTGCAGTTCAACCGAGCGGACTTCACTAATATGCTGAATGCTATGGAGGTTTTCAATCTTGTTTTTTACTGAAAACACATCATTGATGAGGTGATGCGTGTCTTCAATCATGGTGTTTACTTTGGTTTCATTCAGTTGCTCCTGGTAACGGAAAATCTCGGATTGTTTCGCTTGCATCGAACTATTCAAGCCTTCCTGAATATTCTCATGTGAACCGATTTCTTCCTTTAATTTTTCAAGGTTTTTAGCGCGGCCTATCTTCTTTCCCTCAAACACGCCGACACTTCCACCAGCTAAAAAATATTCCCCTTTGACATACTTTCCGCTTTTTTCCAATACTACCGCACCGTTGCTACCCAAAAGGGCTTCTTCGTTCTCCGCAATAAAAACATTACCTAACAAATGCGTCACTAATCCCCTGTAGGCTGCTCCGGATTCAATCACATCGATTGCTGGAATCGTACCTGGCGGTTGGGGATGTGGGCGATCCTCTTTTCCAGTAAACTGATCCAGCAGGAAAAAATTAGCCTTGCCTTTTTTATTGTCATCCAAAAGATGCACAGCCTGCCAGCCCTCCCGCAAATCATTCACCACATAATAATCCAAAAAAGGCTCCAGCACATTTTCAACCGCAGCCCGGTATTCTTCTTTGACATCGATGATATCGGATAAGAGTGGCGCATGGTAGTTCCAATCTGGATTGCTATGCAGGAATTTTACGCTTTCGGGGTAACCCTCCATCGAGTCAATAAGACTTTTGAGCAGTTCATATTCATTTTGCCTGGCGTCCAATTTTCGATTTTCATCAGCAAGTAACTGCCGGAGATTATCCCAATCCGCTTGAGCTTCCATAATCTGCCCCCTCACAGTAGCCTGATGGTCTTGCAAATGGCTGACGCCGGTTTTTTTATCAAGCAAATCCTGTTCTTTCTGGTTGCATTCCTCCCCAAGTTCATTCAATTGGGTTCTCCTAATCACGCTTTCCTCCTCAATTTGCCGGATATTGTCCTGAATGTTCTGTATAAAAGTTTCCCCTATCGCTATCTTTTTTTCTGATTCAAATTGGGTGCGGAGGATGTGCTCGTGTTCAACCCTCAATACATCAATAGAAATCCGTTTCTGGTCAAAAGATTGCCTTGCCTGGTCCACTCCCAGCTTTAGCGCCTCCAAATGCTCCTGTAAACCGCCTAACTTATTTTCTTCTTCCAATGCCTGCAGACGGGTCAAAGAGATATTTTCCTCCAATCCACTCAATTGACCTTCGCTCTTTTGTAAAAACTCTTGAAGCCCTGACGCTTTTTCTTTTAAAAAATCCAACCGCTGTGTGGCTAGGTTTTTCTCGTTTTCCATTTCCCGAAGACTTTGCAGTCGCTCATTAAAAGTATGCTGAAAAGCCTGCAAAGCTTTTTCCTTTTCTATGAATTCCAGTTTTTCCTGCTCGAGTGCGGCTTCTTGGCGAGCGATCACTGATTCTAAACCAATCCTCCGGTCGGTCTCCTTTTCAGCATCCGCGTTCAATCCCTTATAGGCAATATTGAATCCTTCTAAAGTCGCTTTTGTCAATTCAATGCTCCATTCCCTGTATTCCTTCTTTATTTCAAAATATTTTTCTGCTTTTTTTGCTTGGCTTTCCAGCGTCTTTAATTGATTATTGATTTCAAACAAAAGATCTTCGATACGGGCCAAGTCATGTTCCGTGGCATCAAGTTTCAGCCTGGCTTCTTTTTTCCGGGTTTTATAAATCGAAATACCAGCTGCCTGTTCAAGCATGCGCCTGCGGCTGTTATCCTTATCCTTGATGATGTCGTCTACCATCCCAAGCTCAATAATCGCATAACTATCTGTAGTGATGCCCGTATCCATAAACAGATTTTGGATATCCTTCAAGCGACAGGAAACATCATTTAGTCGATATTCGCTCTCTCCGCTCTTATAGAATTTTCGGGTGATCGTGACCGTATTGAATTCGGTCGGGAGAAGGTTTTTAGTATTTTCAAATGTGAGGCTAACCTCAGCTAATCCCGATGCAGACCGGCTTTTGGAACCATTGAACACCAGGCTTTCCAGGTTTTCGGAGCGCAGGTGACTGATTTTCTGTTCCCCGATCACCCACCGGATGCTATCGACGATATTACTCTTACCGCAACCGTTTGGTCCTATAATTCCAGTAATTCCTTCATTGAAATGGATATGCGTTTTATCCGCAAAACTCTTAAAACCCTTGATCTCTAAACTCTTTAATCGCACTTGGGTATGGTTTGGTTGCAAAGCAAACCTACACTAAAATGCTTAATACTGATTTCCTCTGTGAATAACTGGTGGATAGGATTATTTGAGGACCAAAGGTCCCTGATTACGCCTTGGATTAGGCGGAAGTCGTCAAAAATGAAAAAAAATGAGTTACATTTCTATCCCAAATCAAATAGCTTCATATGGAAAAGTCATTTATTTTCATACTCCTTATTTTCATCTTTTGTTCGGGGTTTGCACAGAAGCCAGGTAATTTTAACGGCCTGGATATGAACCTTGGGAATATTTACAAACTATCAGATGCGCGTTCCCGTTCTATTGGCCCGGAGAACCTGACTGGGGAACCAGGAAAGGGAGGTATGGCGACTTTGGAAAATGGCTCGGCGAGCAATGCTGCATCTGAGCTCGGACAGGGATGGAAGGTAAATCCATTTGTGGTGATAGAGCCCGGGCAGACTTTTACAATGGCTTTTGTTGCAGGGCCGGGAGTGATCCAGCATATTTGGATGACCCCAACGGGCAACTGGAGGTTTTCAATATTCCGTATTTACTGGGACGATGAAAAAGAGCCATCGGTCGAAACGCCTGTGGGTGATTTTTTTGGCATGGGCTGGGGAAAATATGCGCCGCTCAATTCGCTTCCAATTACAGTAAACCCCGGTAGTGCTTTTAATTCTTATTGGCCAATGCCTTTCCGCAAAAATTGCAGGATCACCATGCAGAATATCAATACAGAAAAAATGGTTCTATATTACCAAATCGATTATGCGTTGACGGAAGTACCGGAAAACGCAGGCTATCTGCACGCTCAATTCAGAAGAAAAAATGGTGTGGAGAACGGAACCTACACCCTGATTGATAGCATTCAGGGAAAAGGGCAATATGTAGGAACCTATCTAGCTTTGGGTACACGAAACAATGGTTGGTGGGGAGAAGGAGAAATAAAATTTTTTATGGATGGTGATTCGCGCTTTCCCACCATTAATGGCACTGGGACTGAGGATTATTTTTGTGGATCCTATGATTTTGAGACCAATTCAAGATTCACTGAATTTTCAACCCCTTATTGTGGGTTACCACAGGTAATCAGGCCTGACGGATTATATGTCTCACAACAGCGTTTCGGAATGTACCGGTGGCATATTATGGACCCCATCAGGTTCGATAAAAGCTTGAAAGTAACTATCCAGGATTTAGGTTGGAAAAGCAACGGAAAGTACCTTATCCAAAAATCGGATATGAGCTCAGTAGTATTTTGGTATCAGGCAGAGCCTCATCATGCTTTTCCGAAATTGCCGACAAAAGATGAACTCGAACAAAATTAGTCGATGCTAATCCCCGGGATGCTCGGCCCTTCTCTGTAATTCTTTAATAGGCATATCGATCTGCTTGCCAATGGGTTTACCGTCGCGATACGTGATTACCTTGAGTATGGATGCCTCTTTGGGAATCGAAAGTAGATCGCTGTATCGTGGATAAAAATTATCCGGATTGGAATTATCAAAACTATAATATATTTCCAGACCGTCCACCTCAGTGGATAATCCAACCTGTAATGTCCCTTGGGCATTCTTACTAGCCGTAAAAATCGGATCAAATAGGGAGCGGGCATACTTTATCTGCTCAACATCCATCCTGTCAAATATGATTTCCACGCGTCTTGTAAAATCATTCCAATTCTTTTTTGCTCTTGGCGTCCAGAGGGATTCTGCAACAGCCAGACTGCGTGGCCATAACATATATTGCATATGTCTTGTATTATAAATCTGCTCTGTCCACAAATTTGCCTGACCACCCAAAATGAATTTTGCATCCACGCTATCTGGAACTGGGTTGAAGTCATACACTTTTTTGAGTCGAAGGGTAGCATACACGGGTGGTTCGATAAGACGGTCACTTTGCATGTAATCCAGGTAAACAAAAGTAGTAGGGCTCATCACCACCTGATGACCCATACGGGCCGCCTGGATACCACCCTGGATACCGCGCCAGCTCATCACCACTGCATTTGGCGCGAGACCGCCTTCCAGGATCTCATCCCAGCCGATTAGTTTTTTACCCTTCGATTCTACAATCTGTTCAACCCTTTTTTCAAAATAGCTTTGCACCTCTTCCATCGTTTTGAGGCCTTGTTTTTCAGCTAGCTGTTTGATGGCATCACTTTTTTCCCAGAAATTCTTCGCGCACTCGTCACCGCCGACATGAATATATCCAAAAGGGAAAAGTTGAGCCAGTTCCGTAAAAACCTTATCTAAAAAATCGTATACTTTTTCATTTGCAGGGCAAAGTGTATTATCAATAAGCGCCTTCATCCCTCCATTCCAGTTCATGATCTCTTCCCCTGATCGTACACGATAATTCTGCGCACCTTCGGTACAGGATAATTCCGGATAAGAGACAATTGCAGCAAGACTATGGCCAGGCACATCCACTTCCGGTAGTATATTAACAAAATGAGCTGAAGCGTAGCTTACCAGGTCTTTAATATCTTCCTGGGTGTAAAAACCGCCATAATCGCGGGGTTCATCTGGGCCAGGGGCAGCAAATTCTCCAAATGTGCCTACTCTTTTTACACTCCAGGCACCTACCTGAGTAAGTTTGGGAAGGCTTTTAATTTCTACGCGCCAGCCTTCATCATCGGTGAGGTGTAAATGCAAAAGATTGAACTTATATCTAACCATATTATCAATAAAGTCCTTGACCTGCTGCTTAGTAAAAAAATGCCGGGAAACATCCAACATCAATCCTCTCCATCCAAAACTGGGATAATCCGTGATTTCTACGCAAGGAACCCGCCACATATCATTTTCCACAGGGCTTTTGCTCTCAATTTCTTTAGGGAGCAGCTGGAATAAGCTCTGAACCCCATAGAATAACCCCGCCGCCTGATTAGCCCTGATGATGATGGCTGAAGTGGTCACTATCAACCGGTATCCTTCGCTTCCCAAAAGGGTGTCCTTTGTCTTATTCAATCTAAGTTGAATCCCTTGTCCAGTCTCTAACTCCTGGAAACTCACGGTATGACCCATCACAATTGAAAATTTTTGCTTCAACTCATTTCTCACTTCCTCTAAATCTGGATGATGGGACAGCCCGATAACAATATTTTTTGGTAAAATAAAATGTCCGGCGCTTTTGACAATACTCACAGGTTCCGGGATAATGCCAATAGGATTATCTGTTTGCTGACCAGACACCGCCGAAATAAACAGCAAATAGGCAAAAATGGCGATCGATCTTTGAGATAATTTTTTCATATAGCAATTTTTATTTTTGGGCCAAATGGAATAACGAAAATAAATTCTAGTTTCTATGCCCGCATACAGGCCACTAATATAATTGAAAAACTTACTTAAACGGCAGGGACCCGAACTTTTGACTTATTTATATTGAAGATCGAGGACCAATTGATTTAGCAAATTGTCCGGGAGCTGCTTAGCTTGGCCCGCGCGATAAACGGGAAATTATCCCTGCAGATGGCCTTATATGTACAAATACCTCACCTGAGGAAAAAAAAGTTCTAAAAAAATGTGATACCTTTGCCGGGCCCAAAAATCTCAAAAAACAAAACATGAATAACTTCATTGTCCCGGTTGATTTTTCAGAAACTTCTAAGAATGCTGCCCGATTTGCCGCGCATATCTCTAATGGAATTCCAGATTCCCATTTAATTCTATACACCGTGTTTGATACCATGGAAGTGGGTGTGGATGGCAGCCCCCTTGAAAATGAGGATGAAGCAAGAAGAACGATCATGGAATTAGCCCTGCAAAGCGTGCAGTCTGAATTGTCGGCCATTACCGACGCAAAGATTTCATGCGTGGCTGAAGAAGATAATCATTTCGTAAATGCCCTGGAGAAATATGTTCTGCATAATAAAATTCAGTTAATTGTAATGGGCATTACTGGCGCAACCCGTCTTGGGCAAATCCTTATGGGCAGCAATACACTTAAAGTGATCAGGCGTAATATGGGTCCTGTAGTCATTGTGCCACCTGATGCTCATTCGACATCTGCTAAAAATGTGATGTTTATTTCCGATTTCAAGGATGTGGAAGAAACCATTCCAGTAAAATCAGTGAAGAGCATTTTGGATCTCTTCCGCCCTACCCTCCACATTGTAAACGTAGACGATGAGCATTATGTGGAACTGACAGAGGAGTATAAAACAGAGCGAAAGAAGATTCACGAGATGTTTTCGGAATATAACCCTGAATATTATTTCATCAGGATGTTCGATTTCATGGGAGCAATCAACCAATTTGTAGAAGACAAGGAAATTGGTCTTATTTTGACCATCCCGAAAAATCATTCTTTCTTTTCTAATCTATTTAAGACTACCCATACATCGAAATTGGCCTATCACAGTAATGTTCCAATTGTAGCGGTCCATTCAAAAAAACATTAGATCCTTTGCGCCTGTGATTCTTACACAGCTGGCTCCTGTTGGCTCATGCAATGGAAACTTCCCAAACCCCAGATGATATCTGTTGAATCGATGCCAATCACTTTTCTTTGAGGGAAGCACTCCTGAATAATCTGTAATGCGCTGTCGTCCTTTGAGGAGCGGTAAATAGGTACTATTACGGATCTGTTGGCAATGTAAAAGTTGGCATAGGAAGCAGGAAGGCGTTGATTTTCAAAATACACAGGATCAGGCATTGGCAACTCAATAATATTGAGTTGTTTCCCATTCACTAAACGCATCTTGTATAAATCCGATAGATTTCGTTGGAGAGGAACATAATTTTCATCATTGTTATTTTCTTCGACCACCGCTAAGACGGTGTCTTCGTTAATAAAGCGCACTGTATCGTCAATATGTCCGTCCGTATCGTCTCCGATGATTCCCTCCCTGATCCAAAGGACCTGGTCAACCCCATAATAGTCTTCCAAATAATTTTGGATTTCGCCCTGGGAAAGATCCGGATTTCGATTCGGATTCAACAGGCAGCAGGTGGAAGTGATCAATGTGCCTTTCCCGTTGAAATCAACTGATCCTCCTTCCATGATGATTCCCGGATAATAGACCGGTAAATGAAAGTGGCTTGCGATCAAAGTAGGAATCTGGTCATCCTGGTTAAATGGCGGATACTTATTTCCCCAGGCATTATATCCCCAATCCACAATAAGCTTTTTAACTGGGCCATCCGGGTTAATCAGAAATGCAGGTCCATGGTCACGGCACCATGCATCATCAGTGGGATGAAAAAAGAATTCAATCTTTTCCAAATCCACGCCGCCCTGCGATAAGCATGCTTCTGCAAATGCTTTCATCTGCTGATTATTCACATTTATGCAAACCCTTTCACTAGAAGTCAACTCTTTGACAAACTGAGTGTAGTAAGGATAGATGGACTGGATTTTTCCAGGCCAGGATGCTTCTTTATGCGGCCAGCTTAGCCACGTCGCTGTATGAGTTGCAAATTCAGCCGGAAAATAATAACCCAATTGCTTTGGAGTGAGGTTATTCTTCATCAATAAACCTCCTTGTAATAGGCTGATAGGAATCGATTCGGCGATCCCTTAAAAAAGGCCAGTGGGTCCGGTAGCTGTCCGTCTTGGCAGTATCGATCTCCTGGACGCCAACTTCTTCCATGGTCTGTGAAGCCTGGTATACCACTCTCCCGAATGGATTGGAAATAAAGGATCCTCCCCAAAATCTCATAGCGCCGTTTTGCTCAAGCCCCACCCGGTTAACGCTAACAACATGTACTCCGTTTGCTACAGCATGGCTGCACTGTATAGTCTGCCAGGCGTTGAATTGTTCCAAATTGGTCTCTTCATCCTGGGAAGCAGCCCACCCGATAGCGGTCGGATAAAACAGGATATCGGCGCCCATAAGCGCCGTGATCCTTGCAGCTTCAGGATACCACTGGTCCCAGCAAATCAATACACCGATTTTTGCAAATTTTGTTTTGAACAATTTGTAACCCAAGTCGCCCGGAGTAAAATAGAATTTTTCATAATAGGCTGGATCATCAGGAATATGCATTTTCCTGTATTTTCCTAAATAGGTTCCATCAGCATCGATAACTGCAGTTGTATTGTGGTAAATACCCTGCGCCCTTTTTTCAAAAAGAGAGACTATAAGTACAAGGCCACAGGCGGAAGCAATCCGGCCAAACTCTTCTGTGGAAGGACCGGGGATCGGCTCAGCGAGTTTAAAATTCTCATAATCTTCCTTGTCGCAGAAATATAGAGACCTGAAAAGTTCCTGAAGACAAACGATCTCGGCGCCTTGAACAGCCGCTTCTTTAATCCTTACAATCGCCTTCTGCATGTTCTTGTCCCTATCAGCCTCGCAGCTCATTTGGATCAGTCCGATTTTTAGTTTTGACATGCTGGATGAATTCTAATGAAGTGCAAAAATAAGTAAAATTGGCGGGCGGCTTTCTGAAAAACGAGCTATGCATTGAAGATATGGAGATCCATAGCATCCTTTATTAAAATTCATTTACATCCAACTTGTCATTAGCAGGGGTCAATACAGGCTAAAAAGTACCATTGTCAGCGCCGTTGAAATCGGTAAAATTTGAAAGTAGAATTGGATGTTAAAGAAGAAAGCATCCATGTGAAATGAATTTTTGACAACACGTATTAAGACCCTCAAGTTCTGTAATAGGGAAGCCGGGGGGTTATTTCCTCCTACCCATCTCCCTTAGAAAAGCTACATGAGAAGCAATGGCATACCTGACTCTTGGATACTCAATATAGACAAGGCCATATTCCTGGCAGGCTTGCCTTATAATTTTGCTGATAGCGGGATAATGGACGTGGGATATTTTGGGGAAAAGATGGTGTTCGATTTGAAAATTCAAACCGCCTACCAACCAACTGACGACTTTATTCTTAGTAGCGAAATTGGCGGTCGTCTTAATCTGATGCACGGCCCACTCATCCTCCAATTTTCCTGTTTGCTCATCGACCACGGGAAAAGCAGTATGCTCTACGGTATGAGCTAATTGAAACACAATGCTCAAGACAAAACCTGCTACGCAGGTAACAATAAGAAAACTGATCAGCCAGGAACTGAAACCTACGACATATATGGGCAAACCAATAAAAAGGAAGGCATGAAACAATTTGAATCCCCAAAAAGTGAGATGATCAGCAATCGACATTTTTTTGAGTGGTATGCCTCCAATCTTATTTCTAAAGTATTTTTTATAATCGGATAAAAACATCCAAAAAAGGTAAAGGAGTGAATAGAGCACCCAGAAATATAAATGCTGGTATTTGTGCATCTTATATTTTTTTTGAGTTTCACTCATCCTAAGAAATGGTTGCGCATCAATATCATCATCCACGCCGTCAACATTGGTAAATGCATGATGGATGATATTGTGTTTCATATTCCACATAAAACTGCTGCCACCCAGAACATTGAGCGAAAATGCAGCAATATGGTTGATCGATTTGTATTTACTGAAACTTCCGTGTGCTCCGTCATGCATGACATTAAAGCCTATAGCCGAAATGACACACCCTAAAAGGACGCTCTCTAAAACGGCCCATACCGCCGGAGGTGTAAAAAAAACGAGATGGGTATAAATAAGTGCGAAACTGACCATCAAAATAACCGCCTTAAGAAAGAGCTTATAATTGCCTGTGGTTGACTTGCCCACTTCACGGAAATAATCGCTTATGCGTTTTTTCAACTCTGTGTGAAACGAGTAGGTGACATTGGAAAATTTTGGTATTGGCATGGAAGAGAATTAATAATGCAAAATAATCTGCAAAGCTATGCTTTTCAAAGGCATTTCATTGTTAAAAACCTGTTTAATATAAACGAATAGCTGCAAAATTTGTTTTACCAATCAGGTATCCAGTTGGATAAATGCATCAAAACTGCGCACCCCAATGATTTTTTCTGTTATAAAGCCCTCAGCATAAGGCACTCCAGTCATTTTTCCAAACATCTGATGTCGCCCGATGACCGCAGCGATGAATTCCGGCCCTGAAATGTAAGTTTGAGGCTCTTCCTGTTTGTATTCAGGAGAATGGAATTGGGAGCTATAGGCTTTAATTGACTCCAGTTTTCTTTCAAAAACCTCTGTTACATCATACACAAAGGAAGGGTCAAAGTACCGGTCCTGAATGTAATGAAAAACGTATTTAGGGCGCCAATGGGCCTGAGAATGACCGCCGGCATCAAGGGTTTCAATTTTGCGCAATCCACTCAAAAAACAGGCATCCCTGATCAAGTGACCGGCCCTTCCATGATCTGGATGCCTGTCATGCAAGGAATTAGCCAAAACAATCTCAGGCTGGTATTTCCGGATAATGGCAACGAGTAATTTCTGATGCATTTCATCGTTTCTGAAAAAACCATCGGCCATACCCAAATTCTCACGGGCGTCTAGCCGCATAATGGAGGTAGCCTTTGCAGATTCCAATGCACGGATCTCTGGGCTTCCTCTGGTTCCTAGTTCTCCCCTAGTCAAATCAACTACGCCAACTTTTTTGCCTTTCAATTTCTCCATCATCAACGTGCCAGCACAACCCAATTCTGCATCATCAGGATGCACTGCAATCGCCAGAATGTCTAATTTCATTGTAATTATTAAGCAGCAAATGTAAAAAAATTAGCGGGAAGACAGACCTGTGATGTCTGCTCCCTTTTTGGCTATTTCGGCATTGTGAAGTAGCTTCGCGGTCTTCATCAATCTAAAATCGTCAATCAGCATGGCATACGATGTAGTTGTTCTGGGAAGTGGACCTGGCGGATATGTGGCAGCAATCCGCGCTTCGCAACTGGGTTTTAAAACAGCAATCATTGAAAAAGAAAGTCTGGGCGGCATATGTTTGAACTGGGGATGCATCCCTACAAAAGCTTTACTAAAAAGCGCTCAGGTCTTTGAAGACATTAAACACGCCAAGGATTTTGGAATAGAAGCAAGTGGCCAGCCTGATTTTCCTGCTATTATCAAGCGCAGCCGCGGCGTCGCTGAAAAAATGAGCAGGGGCGTTCAATTTCTCATGAAAAAGAATAAAATTGATGTGATCATGGGATTTGGAAAACTCAAAGGGAAGGGGCAACTGGAAGTAACGCCGAACGCTGGCGGGGCAGTTCAAACTGTGGAAGGAAAACATATCATTATAGCAACTGGGGCCCGTAGCCGTGAACTTCCGAATCTAAAGCAAGACGGTAAGAAAGTCATTGGATACCGTGAAGCGATGATATTGCCACAACTTCCAAAAACCATGATTGTAGTCGGTAGCGGTGCTATTGGGGCGGAGTTCGCCTATTTTTATCAGAGTATGGGAACTAAGGTAACCATCGTCGAATTTCTTCCTAGTATCGTTCCTGTAGAAGATGAAGATATCTCCAAAGAGCTTGAGAAGATTTACAAAAAAAATGGAATAGATATTCTCACAAAAAGCGAAGTGGTCAGCTTAGACACCAGTGGCGATGGAGTAAAGGCAAAAGTAAAAACACCGACAGGCGAAGTGACGCTTCAGGCTGATATTCTTTTAAGCGCGGTCGGGATCAGTGCAAATATCGAGAATATTGGACTCGAATCCCTTGGAGTAAAGACGGATAAGGGAAAGATTGGGGTTGATAAATACTATCAAACAAATATTGCTGGCCTCTATTCCATTGGCGATTGTGCTCCGGGACAGGCTCTTGCACATGTTGCTTCCAAAGAAGGTATAATTTGTGTCGAAGCTATTGGCTACAATGAAAAAAAATATCCTCATCAACCGGAACCCATGGATTATGGCAATGTTCCAGGATGTACGTACTGCAGCCCGGAAATCGCATCGGCAGGCATGACCGAAAAACAGGCCAAAGATGCCGGCTATGAAGTCAAAGTGGGCAGATTTCCATTAAGCGCGTCGGGTAAAGCTTCTGCCGCCGGACACACGGAGGGGTTTATTAAGGTGGTTTTTGACGCCAAATACGGAGAATGGCTGGGAACCCACATGATTGGGTATAATGTAACCGAGATCATTATCGAAACAGTACTTGGGCGTAAATTGGAAACGACATACGAAGAAGTTTTAAATAGCCTTCACCCTCATCCTACTATCAGTGAAAGTGTCAAAGACGCCATCGAGGTTGCATACGGGGAAGCCATTCATTTATAGATATAATGTCGCGTGAATCTTGAAGTCATTTTCTTCGTGCTACTGCCGTAATGAAGTCTACCTGCTTTCAAATTTTTAATTGAGCAATTAATCCATAATTTTATTGTACAATTATCAAAGGATAATGTTCAAGAAGAATATTGTACAAAGACTCTTAAAAACTAATGATCACGCCCAATTTGAAAAACACCTGGTCCATTTCTTTTTGGAAAGTAATGGGCTTTTCTCTTCTAGGAGCGGCCTCCTTTCAAAATACCTTAAGGGTTTCAAACTGAACGCCTCTTTAACCTCCCAAATTTCAACGCTGGGCATTTCCTCCATTAAGGAATTAGAAAATTGTATGGAACTTATCATTCCTGCACCAGACAGAAAATTGAATGGGGCTTTTTTTACTCCGGACTACATAATTGACTTTATAATTAAGGAGATCAAACCTCAAAAAAAGGATTCAAATTTTGACCCGAGTTGTGGGTGCGGCGCATTCCTGGTAGGAATTGCTGAATATTACAAGAAAACTTTCAATCAATCTATCCGCAAAACAGTAAAGGAAAATATCTTTGGTTCAGATATTTTGGAATATAATATCAGAAGAACCAAACTAATGCTGGCCATCTATGCTTTGCAGGAAGGCGAAATTCTGGAAACTGATGATTTTAATCTATGGCATAAGGATAGTTTAAAAACCCGCTGGAAAAGGAAATTTGACAACATCATTGGCAACCCCCCTTATGTAAAATTTCAGGATCTTTCTTCAGAAAGCAGGAAAAGCCTACCCATGCGCTGGAACACCACAGGGGCCGGAAACTTCAATCTTTATTTTGCGTTTTTTGAATTAGGCCACCAATTGCTCAGATCTGCTGGAAAATTGGCATTCATCACGCCAAATCATTATTTTTCTTCGATTGCGGGAGAATCTTTGAGATCATACTTTCACAAGAATAAATGCGTAACCCGCATCATAGATTTTAGCCATAGAAAAGTCTTTGATGCCAATACGTATACGGCCATCACCTTTTTGGATAAGCGGCCAAATGAATCAATCGTTTTCGACAGGATTGGTGAAGACAGAAGCCCTGAAGTGTTTTTAGCAAGCACGGGTGGCTCCTTGAATTGGCTAGACCAACTTGATAAAAAGAAATGGAGATTGCTCAAAAACGAGGAAAAGCAAAATATCAGCAATATCGAAACTGCGGGGACCCCCTTGGGAATATTGCTGGAAATTAGTGCAGGGATCGCAACACTTAGGGACGAAATCTACTTTATAGACTCTATGCAGGAAAAAAATGGATATTATATCAAGCATACAGACAAAGGAAAATTCCGGATTGAAAAGGAGATAACCAAGGCAGTTTACAAAATATCAGACTTTAAAAAACAGGAAGAGACAAAATTTAACACCCGCAGGATCATTTGCCCCTATCATATCAAAAACGGATCGGCATTTCCCATTGCAGAAAATGAATTCAAAAAGGAATTCCCTGAATGTTACCGGTATTTTCTTTCCGAGAAAAAAGCACTCTTGACAAGGGATAAGGGAAAAGTGAATTTTGATCCTTTTTTTGTCTGGGGAAGAACACAGGGGCTGACCAAATTTGGGAAAAAGATCTTGACCCCAACCTTTAGCCGGTATCCCAGATTCCTGATGACGGGACAAGAACATTCCTATTTTACGAATGGATATGGTATTTCTGCAAAGACAGACAAATTAGATCAAAAGGGAAAAAAAGCAGGAGCTTCGCTCTGGGGTACGGAAAATATGGACATTGTACAAACCATCCTGAATTCCATTGTCATGCAATATTATATCACTAAAACAAGTGTGGCGATCAATGGTGGCTATCCTTGTTACCAGAAGAATTTTATTGAAAATTTCAGCATACCACAATTTTCTGATCGTGATTTAAAAATAATCCGTTCATTCCGCGATCCAAAAGAAATAGATGAATTTTTGGTAGATAAATACTGCCTGAATTTATCCGAATGAAACTCAGTTTTTTTAACTCCTTGGGGTTCTGACTTAAGTGAATTTTCTTCTTATCTTTCAGCCCTCCACTAAAAAAATCATTATGGTTCAGGTCTCTGTCTGGGAAAAGGAAAGTTTTTATGCGGCAAAGGATATCATTATCGTAGGAAGTGGTTTTGTCGGCCTTTGGAGTGCTTATTACCTGAAAAAGGCTAATCCAAAATTGTCCATTTTAGTGGTTGACAGGGGAATCGTTCCAAGTGGCGCCAGTACCCGAAACGCAGGCTTTGCCTGCTTCGGAAGTTATACAGAATTAATAGCAGACGCCTTAAAAATGGGTGAAGAAAAAATGCTTGAGCTGGTTGAGATGCGATATAAAGGTTTGAAAAGGATCAGAAAGGTTTTTCCTGTGAAAGAACTCGATTATGAAGGTGCTGGCGGCTACGAATTGATCATGGACAGCCCTGACAGGGATATCAATACTCTTCGCAGCAGCATGGACAGATTGAACCGGACTCTAAAGCAAGTGATCAAAAAAGAAAAGGTTTTTCACCTCAACGATGCGAAGATCCTGGAGTTTGGCTTTTTGGGAATCAATCACCTTATCGAAAACAGGATTGAAGGTCAATTACATCCCGGTAAGCTTTGCCAGGCGCTTTTAAAGCTGGTTCAATCCATGGGAGTCACCATACTCAACTCAATGGAAATAAAAAGCTTTGAAAAAATCAACGGCAAAATTGAATTAATTACAGACCAGGCAATTAGATTAATGGCAAACCGCCTGCTGATCTGCACCAATGCTTATGCCAAACAACTTATTCCCGGTTTGGATCTGGAACCTGCAAGGGGACAAGTATTAATTACCACCAAAATCCCTCACCTAAAGTTCAAAGGGTCTTTTCATTTCAATGAAGGCTATTATTATTTCCGTAACCTGGAACAAAGGGTATTGTTGGGCGGTGCCCGGAATAAAGCTTTTGAAGCAGAGAATACCTTGGAAATGGCTATCACTGATGGCATACAGGAAGAATTGGAAAGATTCCTCAAGGATGTCATTTTGCATGGAGAAGAATATAAAATAGAGGGTAGATGGAGCGGTATCATGGCCATAGGGAACGATAAATTACCCCTTACAAACGAAATGGAACCCGGAATTTTTTATGCTGTGCGCATGGGTGGGATGGGCGTTGCACTTGCTCCTGAAATAGGAAAGATGATGGCAAAAAAAATATTATCCTAGAGTTTGACCAATTTGTTCACAATTTTGTTTTTCCCACCCACCAAATTAATATAATAGATCCCTCTTTTCAAGGCTGAAATGTCAAATTGCTGTTGTGGCTGCTTCATTTCAAAACTCAAGATTCTTTGGCCAAGATCATTATAGATTTCCATAATTGAACCATTGGAAATTAAATCCGGCACGGCAACAGTGATACGGTTTGATGCAGGATTGGGGTATATACTGATCTCATAATTAGCAGGCAAATCAGCCGAAGAGTTAAGTGATGGTTTTGGAGTGGCCGTCAGTGCGACGGAAGAAAGCATCTCGTAACGGGGTCCACCTGGTGCAAATAAGGCCTGCATGCGCGCACGCTGCCCTATTGTGAAGATATTCATACAATTGTCATTAGTGAAATCCATATAATTTGTATACATATCTCCGTTCGGACCATTATTGCAACTGATATATACCCCATTTGGGCATCCCCTGTCGGCTGTTTCCTGAGGTGGGGTGTCAGCGACATGATCATCTCCGCAATCAGCATCCCCCCAGGTATGGATCAGGTTCAGCCAGTGGCCGATCTCATGGGTAGCTGTTCTTCCACCATTAAATGGAGCAATGACCTTTCCCGTTGTGCCAAATGCCGAATATAAAACGACTACGCCATCTCTTTGCGCAGGTCCGCCTACCACGCTTGAATAACCGAGAATCCCATCCATTAGATTGCCCACCCAGATATTTAGATAACTGTTCGGGTCCCAAGCGTCATCGCCACCCTGATCCGAAAATTTGATCTCATCACTAATGCTGAACGCTTCGATATTTGTGTGCTTACGAATAATTCCCGTGGTGGCATAACCCAAACTATCCACCCTTGCCAAGGCGAAATGGAAACCGCAATTTGCTGCAACTTTACGGAAAACTTCAGGAGCATTGTTCGTATCTGCATTTTGCCTGGTATAATCCTTATTCAGCACATTGATCTGTGAATTCACTTGAGCATCCGAGATATTTTGCTGTGCTGTATTATATACAATATGAACAACCACAGGGATGGTGATCAGGGACGATCCTTGAAAACCAGGATTGCCGCCCGAATCTGCAGCCTGTCTGCTGATATGATCTTTAATAAAAGATTCTATATACTCGGCGTTGGCTAAAGTGCGTGGCGATTTCATGAGCATTTGCTGGCGGTAGACAGCAGAATTACACTCCGCCTGGGAAAAGGCAAACAATCTGCAGCAGATTATCAAGGCAATAAGGAGAAGTCTTTTCATCCAATATCCACTTTTCTGAAAATAAAATCCAGTCCCGAATTCTCATAAGGATGGAATTATTTGAAAAGGCTATTATTTGATATTGGAATTCATATGAATCTAGCTGGAAAAGAATCATTCCTGGTGCCTTGTATAAAAGATAGCCCTGGAATAGATTTCAAGAAATAAATAATGAATAGGAAATTGGCAAGCTATTTCAAAAGATAAAAACGGAGTAAATCATGAATATCACGAAAGGGGACAATCATCAAGTGGAACGATCGGGGCCAGGAGTGGTATTCAGATAATAAGCTATGGTAAAACAATGCATTTTTATCGTAAAATCAAAATTTTTAAGCTATAATTTGGATTCATTCTTAAGAACTTAAGACTGCTAGCCTTATTTTTGTTTCCATATTTGCCCAAAATGATAAAAAAGGTAATCGCTATATTTTGCTTTTTTGCATGCATCGCCTGCCATAATGAGACATCAAGTACCAGCAATCCAGCTTCCGAATCCCCCAATCCTCCCGCTGTAATCAATTATAGCGTGATAAATGCCTATCCGCATGACACCAACTCATTTACCGAAGGATTGCTGGTTCATGATGGCCAGTTATATGAAAGTACGGGCCACACTTCCCAATTCTCGAACTCACGGTCACTGTTTGGGATTCTGAACCTAAAGACTGGCAAGATTGAAACAAAAGTCGAACTTGATTCGGCCAAATATTTTGGCGAGGGCATCGCCTTTCTGAACGGTAAAGTTTTTCAACTCACATTAGATAATAAGATTGGGTTTATATATGATGCTAAGACTTTTAAGAAACTTGGACAATTCGACCTGCCCACTGCCGAAGGCTGGGGCATGACCACCAATGGGAAAGATTTGATTATGAGCGATGGGAGCAGCAATATCAGCTATATCGATCCGCAAACATTCAGACTTGTAAAAGTGCTTGGGGTTTCTGACAATAACGGGCCCATAGGAAATCTCAATGAACTCGAATTAATCAATGGGTATTTATATGCAAATCAGTGGCTAACCAATTATATACTTAAGATTGATACCACCAGCGGAAAAATAGTCGGGCGTATGGATCTATCCTCTCTTAGGCAGGAAGTCGTCGTAAAGTATCCAGATGCCATCGAAACAAATGGCATTGCCTACGACTCGGTCAATAAAAAAGTATATGTCACTGGGAAATTCTGGCCGAATCTCTATGAGATAAAATTTCCCAACTGATCATTTGCCAATAATATAAATCAGTGAGCTGCAACGTTCCTTTTTAAACGAGGCAACGAGATTGGATACCAATCCGGTATAAAGTCCGCCAATCATATTTGGCCGTCCCCTTTTATATCTTTCACTTAATAGGCTGATATAGATGGAATCATACCACATCCGCCGGATGGCAATGAGGTGCAATTGATGTTTTTTCAATAATACCTTCATTGAAAGAGGGGAAAAATGGTAGAGATGCCGGGGCACATCATAAGCGGCCCAATCACCCTTATAAAAGAAAGCATCATGAGAGGTATAATTTGGCACGGCAATAAAGATTTTGCCTGAAGGCCGGATTATTCTTTTCAAATGGCCGACATCATTGTGCAGTGCATGTACATGCTCCAGCACATGCCAAAGGGTAACTGCATCGCAGGAATAATTGTCAATTCCATATAAATGGTCGGCAGCCAATAAGTCTACGCTGTGGGCGATTTTGGCCCGCCGCCTTGCTCCCTCATCCGGTTCCAAGCCTGTTACCTGCCACCCTTTGCTTTGCATATATCCGGCGAAAGCCCCTGTGCCTGCGCCAAGATCCAGCAATTTTCCATTTTTCTGGCCAGTGTAAGCCGATAGAAGACGGGACTTATCCGACAAAGTCTTTTTACGGACCAAATGATACAAGCGGTTTACCCAACCTTTCCCCGTATCTGTATGGGAGATATAATCATCAGCTTGATAATAGGATGAAATCATGTCCATTTCCGGGGCGTCCTGTGTAAAACGCAAAGTACAGCTATCACAAGCCCATATCTCAAAAATTTTTTGGGATACGGTATGGTCCCTGGCGCTGATTGCGGGCCGGATTGCTTCGGACCCGCAGCCTGGGCATTCATGGTATCTTATCATCTATCCAATTCTAGTTTTTGCTGATTTCCAAAGGAGCCAGAATTCCAGCCATTACTTGAAAAATGAAACAGCAGTATGCCAATCGCAAGTATTGCCAGTATCAAAGCAAAGATCCACCATGATTTTTGGCTTTTTTGAAAAGGTTCCTGATGCAGCCATTCATTCATCTCAACGTTCGTTCTCTCCCGGTCACCAACCAAAAGCAAGTGCTGGGCATCCTGACGGATGACTTGCTTTGCCGGCACAGGTTGCAAAAAAAAAGGTGTCCCCAAAGAAGATTCAAATGCAATATTCCCCTCATAATCTTTTATTAAATCACCTACTGCATCCCACTTTACTTTTTTCTCCAGGTTAATTTTTTCCCGGAGTTGATATGAAAACTCTGTATACCATTTGAGCGCTTCATAGTCTGCCATTTTTTTGTGAGCCGCCAAATAAGAAAAAAAAGCCTTGTCTGGTGCATCAAAATATTTATCGAAGCGGAAATAGTAAAGAGGCGGTAAAATATTTTTAGTACTGATATCTATGCTGGATGGAAGCGTTTCCAGATAGATCGTACCGAGACCAGGGATGCTGATGCTTTTGTTCAGGAACAAATAGCTGTTCAATACCTCAAACATGGATCTTCCTATTGTATTGCGAAAGAACTGAATTTTGCGCAGAATAAAAAAATAAGCTGGCGCCTGAGGCCGTGAAAATCACTTATTTCTGTCCGAATGAGTATACAATACCTCCAAGAATATTAAATCCATATGATTGGTATTGATGCCAACGCTCATAGGCGTCATTCAATAGATTATTCATCTGGACCCATAGGTTCAATTGCCTGAAGATGCGGAACTCTATTCCGGCATTTAAATCAAACGCGCCATCTCCCACATAGGCCTTGCCGTCATTTCCTCGCCAGGGAGCTCCGGTAAATGCCCACAGGTCTGAACGGACCCATAAGTCTTTCAGGATCTGCCAGCGAAGGCTAGTCCGGAATTCTAGGGGTAAAAGTCCGAAAGCCTTGGGATTGTAAAGAAGATGACCATATTGACTTATATTCAGGCTAGCTGATATACTGAATTGCTCGCCCAGGGTATAAGCAATTTCTCCATGCATCTGAAATGCCTGAATATCAGGTTCATACCGGATGACAAAAGTCTTTCCATCCAGGCTGTCATTGACAAACAAAGGCATATTCATATAATCATTCAGCCCGATTTTTACCGAATAGGTAATATGGTTGGTCAAAGAACCTTTGAAACCACCATATCTTTCCGTGACTCTAGTGTCAATCAAAAGTCCGGGCTGTGCTAGCCAAGGATTAATGGATTCAAACCGCTGGTAAGTTCCCTTATCATAATAACTGATCCATCCGAATTGCAAAGTAAAACGCTGATCATTTGTAGAAACTTCTGCCAGAAAATCAGGTAAAAGCGCAAACTGCTTGACATCCCAGGAAGGAGTTACGTCAGCTTGAATAAACAGGTTGGTATTCTTAAATTGAAGTGCCGGAGCGACATAATATAGATTGTGCTCGATACTGGGGAGAGTGCTTCGACTGTAATTGGTAAGGTTGGCTGTAAATCCCAGGTTGAATGAGAAATTATCTGAAATTCTTTTTTGAAGCGGCAGATCAAGAACCGTATTTGCTTCAGTCGCTTGTGGGTCATGATTATCACTAAAAACGGCCACCTTGAGCGTCGGATGGTATCCTAACCCATATTCGGTCAGCTCGGTATTGCGTAAACCCAATTGACCAGATATCGTTTGAAATCTTTGCAATAACATGTCTTTGTTGAATTTCAATGTATCCGGCTGATAACCATAAAGAAAATAACTGTCACTTGAAAATCCCACACGCCCGTCCCATTCCAGTTTATTCTGAGTTTTTATGGTCCCGCTTAAAGCCACATCTGTCAGGCTGTTTTTCTGAAAAGGAAGGGTTCCCTTCGAGGTATATTGATCAGCAAAAACATTGAAAAAATTGTATTTCTGATCACCAAAACTAAATCCAGTTTGAACAAAAGGTTGGTACACGGTGCCAATGCCTGCTTTTATATAATTGTCCGGCTCCCATCCAGCAACCGAATCAGATTGCAGGGCCACGGGTTTTAATGCCGCCGGCTGATAGCTCAGGAATAAATACTGGGAAGGAATGTCATAGGACAGGTGCGGTTTTGAAGAATCGACCGAAGGCGTAGTGGCGTTAAAATTAATTTTAACCGCATCTCTCAAAACTGGCTTAAATGTGGACGTAATATCAATCGTTTTCCGTTTTGATGTATCCTGCGAAAATGTAGAAATCCCGAAAATGAAGTTCAGTGTAACTATGAACAAAATCGCTTTAGTATGGATCAATCGCATCATGATAGGTTCAATTCTAATTTTTTTTCAAAATTCAGGGGTTACTCACTTTACTATCTTTTTTCTCCTCATCCATTACCAGGCCTAATTTCTGTTGAGCTTGTTGCCGGAGGTCCTCTTCCTTTGCATTGTCCACAACGCTTTGAAAAGTGGCTTTGGCATTGAAATAATCCTTCTCTTTAAAATAAATATCTCCTAACAACAAATAGGCTCTAGTCACCCATTGTTCATAGGATCCCGATTTATTAATGACTTCGAAGGCGCTTTTTTCCGCATCCTTAAGCTCATTTTGCTGAAAAAGGCAGTCTGCAATCTGAAATCGGGCTTCCGCCCCATAAGCAGCCTTGCTGAGGCCGGCTACCGTGCGGAAATAAGACAAAGCTGATTCGCACTGGTTATTGATTTGATAGGATTTACCGATTGCCATATTAGCCAGGATTTTATCATCCGTTCCAAGGCCTTTCTGATTAAGAAGGGTCTTGGCATTATCTAAGGCATCATTCCATTTTTCCAGTTCATATTGACTTCGAAGCAGTCCCCTCATCGCCTCCATGGTATTTTCCTGGGTCGTCGCAAAGTCTTTGAGCCTGCCAAAGTATTTTTCGGCATTTGAATAATCTTTGAGGTTAAAAAAATTCACCCTGGCCGATTGTATTAATGACCTTTCAGCGAATTTATTGGGTGCTTTATCAGCAACCGCCTCATAACCTGTGACGGCTTTAGTCCAGTTTTTTTGATTCAGGTAGATTTCGCTTTTGTAATAATTTGCCTCCAGGAAATATTTACCATCCGGGAATTTTGAGAGATAATCCTCCATTTTTTGAGCAGCTACAATGAAATTTCCGTTATTGAATTGCACTTCTGCCTCCTGGTAGGCCAGTTGATCCTCCTGACTGGAGGAAATATCCTTACCCATGGATTTTGCAAAATTGACATATTCCCCAGTTTTCCCTTCTTCCACATAGATTATTTTGGCATTATCGAGAGCGTCTTCGGCCTCCGGCGAATTCGGATAGCTTTTTAATAAGGTATTGTACTCGTTTAATGCCTCTGTATTGTTGTTCATATTATAATAAGCAATTCCAGCACGCAAATAAGCTCTTGGCTTTAACACATCGTTCCCTGAGGATGAGATGATGTTTTTGAGATAGGGAAGCGCCTCCTTGAATTGTCCGTCCGAAAGATAGGTGTTGGCAATTTCCATATTGGCATCCGTTATCAAGTTAGATCCGGGGAATTTCCGGATAACGAAATTGAGGAGATTAATTTTTTCATTTCCATTGTTTACCCCTGCGATCATCGCCTTTTGGAAAGACGCATAATCCGAAGCAGGCCATGAATAATCCAATACTTTATTATACATGCTTAATGCAGTCTTAAAATCCCGGTTCATATAAAAGCAATCGGCATATCGTATATATGCATCTTGTTCGAGGGGTGAAGAATTGATCTGGGGTGTTTTTGAGACCTGTGAAAAGAAGCTTTGAGCCTGCTTGTAGTTTTCTTTTTTGAGAAAGCAATACCCCAGGTTGTATTTGGCGTTCAGCGGGCTGACTTCGCCATTTGACACCCCGTTCTTCAAGTATTCAAAATAAAAATGGATCGCATCATCGATTTTGTTAAGGCGGTATGCAACTTCGCCTTTCCAGAAATTGATCTCCGACTGCATCAAGGGAGTTTCAGCGCCTTCTATCGCCTTATCCAGCAATGCCTCACCTGCAGCAAGATTTCCATCGTTAATCAATTCCATGGCACGCCCATACAGAATTCTCGGATAAACCCGCTTTGCATTTTGAGAAGGACTCTGCATACTATCGATCAATGACAGCGCGTCTTTATAATTATTGGTATTAGCCAAGACATTAACAAGCAACTCCCTTGCTTCCTTGTTATAGGTGGACGCGGGATAGAGTTGTAAGAAATCTTTTAATTCACTAAGGGCCAAATCCTGGTAGCCCAACTCAAAAGAAAGTTTTGCGTAATTGTATTTGGATATTTCCTTTTGAGTGGGGTTGCTACTATTGGAAGAGCAGAATTGGAAAGCGCTTCTGGCATTAGCCTTCTGTCCAGTCTTGATATAGGCATCCCCAAGCAGGTACATCGCATTCTGAGCCAAAGAATCTTCTTTGCCACCCAATTGTTTAAAACCTTCGATCGCCTTGTTCCAATTCTTGGTTTCATAGTAGCAATAGGACAATTCATATAAATCTTCCCTGGAGATTTTCCCTGATTGGTTCACATACTTCTCCAAATATGGAAGTGCTTTATCAAATTCCTGTTTTTCATAATAACCGTGCCCAACAAGTTGCCTTAAGTCCAAATCATAAAACTGTCCCCCCTTCCCTACTTTCTCTTCCGCATACTCAATGGCCTTGTCTTTCTGGTCCAGCATGAGGTAGATATTGGCCAGATAATAAGGAACTATTTTCTCATATCCTGGTTTGTCCTCCACCACAGAAAAAGCGCTTAATGCATCCCGGTAATGTCTATCATAAAATGAAATAAACCCGAAATAATAATTCGCATCAATATAATTGGGGTCTTTGGGCAACTGTCTGATGGCATCAAGAAGAGGGCGCGCTTTATCAAATCTTTTTTGAACAAAATAACCATATCCCTGGTGAAACTTTAAGTCAGCAATTTGTCTGTTATCGAGGTTATCAATACTTGTCCCTTCATACAAGCTGACGGCCTTTTGATAATCCTTCTTCCGGAAATAATACTCAGCCAGATGGAAGTTTAACATTTCCACCCTTCCCTTATTGTTTTCAAACTGAACAAAATCCATTGCAGGACCAATCGCATTAGCCTCGTTTTGTTTCAGTGCGCAAACCAGCGTATAGTACTTTAGGTCCTCGGAATTGATGGCATCATTGCTGTAATCTGTTTCTCTAATGGCAGAACCTAATTCTTTAAAAAGAGGATAGGCAAGGCTATAGTATTCTTTTTGGAAATAATCCTTAGCTTGCTTGAAAACAGCCTGGGGATCGTTGATAAATACTGTTTGCTGGGCAAATAAGAAAAAAATATTGAAGCTGAGGAAAAGAGATAATGCTATGCGTTTCATCCGTATAATTTATCATGGGCAATTGATTTCAATGTCCCGGATAGTTTAACGTGCTAAAGATTCTAAATATTTTGCCCAATACCAAACAACGTTCCAAACAGCTGTGGATAACTGTAAGGATTAACATTTCTTTATAGAAGATGAACTATTCTCCCTTTTGTTTAGGTTTGAAAAAAAATTCAATCAATGAAGAAATTCTTGTCTACGCGGTATACGGATACTGCTTTGAATATCGCACTCTTCCTTCTAAGGGTGGCCCTTGGGTTTCTTATGTGCCTCAACCATGGGGTACCTAAAGTGGCCAATTTTAGCATATGGAAATCACAGTTTTACGACCCTATGCATATTGGCTCCCAATGGTCGCTTGTTTTGGTAATTATAGTGGAGGTTTTCTGCTCCATGTTGTTGGTGATCGGGTTGTTTACCCGTCCGGTAGCCCTGATTCTCTTTATAGAAATGTGTATCTTCTCTTTTCTAAACCACAGCGGACGTCCTTTTGTCATATATGAGGGCGCCATACTTTTCCTTGCCGGATATTTTGTTATCCTGTTTGTCGGACCTGGTAAATGGAGTGCGGACGGAATGGCAGGTAAGTGATATTGAAAAAGGGCTCTCAAGGCTAAATGAGCTTCCAACAGTGGAATCGACTGTTTGCTTCAAAAAAAAATGCATACTCGGAGACGGTCCAAATCCCTAAAGAAGAAAATGAAAATCCCGGATAGTGAGAAAGCTTACTTAAGCTCGGTGATGGTCCGCGCGCCAAATCCTGATCTCTCTTTTTATTGCTTCGTTGTTGAGTCCATCTTCAGCGGCTTTTTTAGCAAGTATTATAAATTCCTCATCAGAAGCAAAGCGCAAGGCAATAATCTGGCTGATGCGCAGCCGGCTATCTATTAATTTCCCGGTTAGGGCAAAGTGCCTTAGATTTTCTTCGGCCCTGATAGCACGGTCCTGCACTTTGAGCGGAAAAACACGGATATAGACATATAACAAACAAAATATCAAGGCAACCAGGCATATCAAGGATGCTGAATATAAATTACTTTGATCGTGAATGGACCTAAAAAGATTGACTATCGAGCCAATCAGCAACGCAAGTATTGCAAAGGAGGCTATTAAGTGAAACCCAATCACCAACCGTCTGTGATTTTCGTATTTTTGTTGTTGCATATCAATGCAGTTTTGGCCGAAGTTATTTAAGAATATCGAGGAGCCCGAATATCTTTTCTATCATACTGGAATTATTTCCATCGTAGTTGTTGACGATAACGGCAAAAATGTATTGATTTCCATCGCTTCCGGTCTGATAACCCGCAAAACTTTTAACACCGCCGATTGAACCGCTTTTCATTTTCATGCCATTGATCTCTGGCAGTGAGTTGTAGAATGAACTGAACCAAGGATGGGCGTTGGCTTTGTAAAGGGCTTTGACCAGGGCATCGGCGGTTATCCGATTTTGAGGGGATAGACCACTACCGTCGATCATATTGATCGCGGAAAGCTCAATACCCTGATCGTTCCAGTATTTCTTAATCAGCTCCAACCCTTTTTCGGTCGTGCCCGATCCTGTCTTTACATACGCAATTGTTTTGACCAGCGCCTCTGCGTAGAGATTGATACTTTTTTTCAGAAACCAGTAATTCATACTGTCCAAGGGAGGAGAATAATGCACGAGGATCGTCTTCTGCTGTTTGGGCCAGTGCTGCCCGATCTCCAATTGCTCCGAATATGCCTGAAATCCTTTTACCACCTGAATATTATTGCGAATTAAAGCTTTTTCCAGCGACCTTCCCATCTCTATAGATGGATAGGGTAAGGAGCCAGAGATGGTAAAAGTTTTTTCGCCCATCGGAATTGTTCCCAGAGTGAACCCCCCCGTAGCATAGGGCGCCAAATAAATATATCCATTATCCCCGCTGCCTTGCTCACCTGTCTTGACCTGGTTAATGAATGTTTTGACATCAATTTGGGGCTTTAATCCGATGATTCGGGCAGGATCTCCGATTCTCATACCGGGTTGAAAAATCATGTCATATTGATTTTCATGCCAATTAATTCCCCAGCAACCAGCCCCATAATAATTACCGATATCCTGCCAAATCCACCCGTCAGGAACTCCCTGAATATCAAATTTTGAATCGTCGAGCAGGATCCTGCCTGCAATTTTATTGATATGATTTTGTTGAAGAGAAGCTAAGATTATCCCAAAAAACGGTTCTTCTTTGGTCTCGGCCCATCTCCAGCTTCCTAACGTAGGGTCACCACTCCCCGTCAAATGTAAATTCCCATTGAGGATCCCCATCTGAATATTGCCATCTATTCCCAATTCTGTTTTATACCTGTAGTCAGCTCCCAAAAGTTCAAATGCTGCAATACTGGTAAAAATTTTTTGACAACTGGCAGGTGCCATACCGATTTGGGAGTGATGATCATACAATATTTGCCCTGTCTTGCCATCAGCCACACAAAATGCAACCAATCCATGCCTCATCTGGGAATCGGCTTCCATTTTTTCAATGGCCAAATCAAGTTTCTCTTTTATGGATTGAGCAATATTATTACCGCCCAGAAAAAGAGAAACCAACAGCATCATTCCTTTCATATTGATGAAATTGTTCCGTCAAAACTATGATTCTTTGGATTCTGCCAGTTCATTTTGTTGATACCAGGGTAACATAAATTTTTAGTGTTGATATATCCATAACCACAACGAATAACAAATCCTGCAAGTTTTTAAGTTGTCTAAACGCCATCTTAATGATTTGTGCCTGGTTAACCTGTATTTTTGGACCCCGGTGAAAGTTTATTATGATCTATGGATATTCAGACTTCCACGGTTACATATGATTAATATTAAAACAAACCAACAGATGGAGAAATCAAATCTCAGATCCCTGGCTTGCCTAAGTGATACGTTAGATAATTTGACAAACCACAATACCTTTTATGCCTTTTAAGACAATACAGGCTTCGATCATTACCATCGGAGATGAATTACTGATTGGACAAGTTATAGACACCAATAGCGCATGGATGGCTCAGGAACTCAACAAAATAGGAATCTGGGTAGGCCGGAGGGTAGCGGTAGGGGATAATAATGATGCGATCCGCCAAGCGCTTGATCAAGAGGCCAAAGAATCACAGGTCATCCTCATCACGGGGGGCTTGGGACCAACAACAGACGATATTACGAAGCCGCTATTAACAGCATATTTCGGAGGAAAATTGATAATTGATGAAAAGGCATTAGCCAATGTAAAAAACATCTTCGAAAAGATTCTGAAACGCCCGCTGACCGGTCGCAACCTGAAACAAGCAGAAGTTCCGGATGTCTGCAGGGTTATTCAAAACAAAAGAGGCACAGCGCCGGGAATGTGGTTTGAGAGGGACGGGAAAATATTTGTTTCAATGCCGGGCGTACCAAATGAAATGCAGGGCATGATGTCTTCGGAAGTGCTTCCCGAATTGCAGAACATGTTTGTACTGCCAGTAATTCTGCACAAAACCTTACTGACAGCCGGCATTGGCGAATCTTTTTTGGCTGACCATATTGCCGAATTCGAATCAGCTCTTCCTGCGCATATTTCAATAGCCTACCTCCCCAATTACGGAATGGTGAGATTGCGGCTGACCGCCAAATCTGATGATAAGGAAAAGCTCGAAAAAGAATTGAATGAACATTTCGGGGTTTTGAAAAGACTTGTTTCTGAGTGGATTGTCATAGATGATGACCTTTCTATCCAACATGCCGTCGGCCGCCTGTTAAAGGAAAGAAATCAGACCTTGTCGACAGCTGAAAGTTGCACCGGTGGTTATATCGCCCATTTAATTACATCGATACCGGGATCCAGTAATTACTTCAAAGGGTCCGTCGTCAGCTATTCCAATGAGGTTAAAGAAACACTGCTTCATGTCGACCCAATAACATTAGCGACATATGGAGCGGTTAGCAGGGAAACTGCAAGGCAAATGGCAACAGGAGCCCTAACTGTTTTGCAGACCGATTACTCGATTGCAGTTACAGGAATTATGGGTCCTGACGGAGGATCGCCTGAAAAACCGGTGGGCACTGTGTGGGTGGCAACCGGCAACCGGCACAGAATCATAGATCAACAATTCCATTTCCGATTTGATAGGATGCGCAATATTGAATTGACTGCTGCCAATGCCCTGAATTTACTAAGAAAATTTATTGTGGCTGAATCCCCGCTTTAAAGCCAAATAATTACCTTTGACTGCAACCATCACCTAAAATAAAACCTTTGTATGCCGCTCGTTGACCTGGTCATGCCAAAAATGGGTGAAAGTATCATGGAAGCTACCATTCTAAAATGGCATAAGCAGCCTGGTGATACTATTAAACAGGACGAGACCCTGTTAGAAATCGCTACAGATAAGGTGGATAGCGAAGTCCCTTCCGCTGCCGAAGGTCAGTTGGAAGAGGTGTTATTTAAAGTAAATGATGTTGTTCCCATTGGGTCCGTTATTGCCAGAATCCGCACTTCAACTCCAGAATCCAGCAAACTGCAGCCTCCTGTTGGGGGGGAACCGGATGCGTCCAGGACTAGCGTCAGCAGGGAAGAAAACGATAGTTTACCATATGTGCGGTCATCCAATGGGAAGGGTCCGGCGGCAGCGGGCACTAATCGATTTTATTCGCCCCTTGTCTTGAATATCGCTTCAAGCGAAGGAGTAGGTTTGGGAGAACTTGAAACCATTGCTGGCACTGGAAATGAAGGCAGAGTCACCAAGAAAGACATAATTCAATATCTGCAGTACCGGAAGACTGGCGGTGGCAGCCAGCAAATGCCTGTCGAGAATCCTGTGGCTGGGGACCTCAAGTATGTTGATCCATTTTCTAAAGAAACAGCGGCAAAATTCTACGCAGAAGACCCTCGAATAGGCGGTCTTGGTCCCGATCAGCCCCGCTCCTCCAATTCCTCAGTATTTGGTCCTAATGTGGAAATTATTGAGATGGACCGCATGCGTAAGCTGATTGCCGACCATATGGTCCGCAGTAAACATACCAGTCCGCATGTGACCAGTTTTGTGGAAGCAGATGTAACCAACCTGGTTTTATGGAGGGATAGAGTAAAAAAAGAATTTGAAAAAAGAGAGGGGACAAAACTCACATTCACACCCCTGTTTTTTGAATCTATTGCCCGCTGCATAAAGAAATTTCCCTTGATCAATAGTTCCGTCGAAGGAGACCGGATTATTGTTAAGAAAAATATTAATCTGGGGATGGCTACCGCCCTACCGAGTGGTAATCTGATCGTTCCTGTGATAAAAAATGCTGACCAGTTCAATTTAGTGGGCTTAGCCAGACAGGTGAATCAATTGGCAGATAGCGCGCGAAACAACCAGCTCAAACCTGAAGATACCCAGGGAGGCACTTTTACGATGACTAATGTGGGTAGTTTCGGAAGCCTGATGGGCACGCCGATTATAAACCAGCCGCAGGTGGCAATATTAGCAGTTGGCGTCATAAAAAAGCGGCCTGTCGTGATTGAAAGTCCTCAGGGTGATGCCATCGCCATCCGTCATATGATGTATTTGTCTTTGTCTTATGACCACCGGATCGTAGACGGAAGCATTGGGGCAGGTTTTCTTTCTGAAGTTGCAAAAGACCTGGAAAGTTTCAATGTTGCCCGTGAAATAAGTTGAGGATGCTTCGGTTTTTGGTTATTCTCTGGCCTTCCTCATCTTAAATAATAATTATATATAATAATTATCGTCCCAAAAGCGTTACTCCTCTAGTATTTTGTTGTTCCTGGGAAATGATTCCATTGATTTTGAATAATATTTTCAAAAAAGAATGCTGAATAAACATATTTTTTGTAAATTTATTATATTGCTTATTACTAAACCCGTTGGATACCATGAAAACATTATCCGAAACCTGGTTTGCAGATGGCTATATCGATTTTGAGCTGAAAAAGTATACGCTCCTCGCTTATTTACAAGAAGTAAATAAATACTTTACGCAGAACATGCTCTACCCCCAACTCGCAGATGTAATTTTCCACTACAATAACCTGATGGCTTTCAAGGAGAATAAGAAATTCCTTCAGGAACAATTTCCAAAGAAACTCACGGGCATACAAATCGAAAAACTTCAGGTCCTCTATGAACAAATGATCGACGATGACGAATTGATACAGGAATTGGAGGATATTATCAACTTTTCAGCGACTAAGATGAAAAAAGCAATTACCAATGGAACGGAGATATATGAATTCGTGGAGGAAAAATTAACCATTTTCCCAGTTGGTATAATTCCCTTGGATGTCAATGAAGGATATTTTTTCCTGAGTGAAGGGACTTATAAGGATACTCATGTGTACCAGTACCGCTTAAGTTTTTTTGAGAAACATGAAGAAAAATACCGGAGCATCCGCACGGAATACATCGATTGCTGGCAGCGCAATCTGGTCAATACATATGACCACATGAAAGCAGAATTGATAAAAATAAAATCTGACCTGCCCAATCCCGCGGTATATTCCATTGAGACTGAATTGAAATTTCCAATGGAAGAGACCTTGCTTCCAATTGCTAAAAGAAGCTTGGTGAGATATATCTCCAGCCAGGCGGCTTAGATCTCAACGAAATCCTGCCGTTGATTTTGCACTATACTTTTCCCCTATTTTTCCAAATACTCCACATTTGCAATAGGATTGCTGTCATAATCAAGGCGAAGCCAATATAAAAACCGCCGTGCAGATACCTGTTCTCACCAAATACGGCAAAGGCCAGAAGGATGCCATACACTGGCTCGAGGCTGAAACTTAGATTTACGGTGAATGCCGAAATGGTCTTCAGCGCCCGGTTGAAAAGAGTAATGGCGACAACCGTGCAAAGAAGGCTTAGTACCAGTAGCCAAAGCCAATCCTGGGGGTTGGGAAAGAGATGGGTGGCAGGGAACCAATGAAGGTAGAGTGGTAAAAAAAGACTCAGGAAGAGAAAACCTCCGCTCAATTCAAAAAGGGTAAGCGATTCCACGTCAATCCTTTTGAGTAGACGACGGTTCAAAATCGTAAAAATGCTTCCAAGCAAGGCGGAAATCAAGCCAATGATGATTCCCGTCTTATAATGAGGGTCGAAATGAAAAATGCAATAGATCCCTGCGATCACAATAAGGCCAAACCCCAATTCCGACTTCTTTACCCTGATGCCAAAGATAATAGGCTCCAAAAGCGCCGTAAAAAATCCAATGGCGGAAAAACAAACCAGGGCAATCGAGACATTGGCATACTTGATACTTCCATAAAAAAATACCCAATGTAAGGCGGCTATGGACCCTATAGCAAAAACGGAAAGTATATCTTTGGACGTGGTGCCATGGACCTTTTTGCCGGTATAATGCAATATCCAAAGAGCAGCCGAAGCGAGCATTAACCTGTACCAGACCAATAAACCTTCATTGAGCGTGATCAGCTTACCCAGAATTCCGGTAAATCCCGCAAGGAAAACAGCGATATGTAATTGAATAAAAGCCTTCTTCATGGAGAAAAAGAAGCACAGCCTTATTTGCTCTCGACCATTACTTCTTTAGAAAAACTGGTGATGGGACTGGTCTGGCTATCCAAATTTTTTACCCTATTTCTGTAATTCTTGAACAAGGAAAGCCAACGCAGCTTTAAAACACCGAGAATACCTTCTTTGACAATTCCCTTATTCATTTTGGATACCCCATATTTCCGATCCTCAAAGATGATCGGTACTTCTTTGATTTTGAAACCAAGTTTCCAGGAGGCAAATTTCATTTCGATTTGGAAGGCATATCCTACAAATTTGATTGCATCCAGATTAATGGTTTCTAAAACCTCTTTCCGGTAACAAACAAAACCGGCAGTTGGATCTTTAATGGGCATTTGGGTGATAAGCCTTGTATAAATGGATGCGCCTTTTGATAATAAAACCCGGTCTCTTGGCCAATTCACATTCCCGCCGCCCTGTACATACCTGGAACCGACGGCCATGTCAGCTCCCTGGAATTTGCATGCTTCATAGAGCCTTTGCAAATCCCCAGGATTATGAGAAAAATCAGCATCCATTTCAAAGATGAAATGATATCCCTGGTTGACCGCCCACTTAAATCCATGGATATAAGCGGTTCCAAGTCCCAATTTCCCCTTGCGTATCTCCAGGAAAAGCTCCTGCGGATAAGTAAGTTGCAATTTCCTTACAATTTCTGCCGTTCCGTCCGGTGAGCTATCATCTATGACAAGTACATGAAAATCCTGATGCAGCGAAAATATTGCTTTTATGATATTAGCAATATTCTCCTTTTCATTAAATGTAGGTATGACAACAAGCTTTTCCAAACGCAAATGCAAAAGGTTAAGATACAAAATTACAATTTATAATTGGTAAGATTTTCTAACCCTTTTTTAACAAGGTGCGGTTTAAGATCTCTGTCAGTTTCTGCTTTGTATGCATCGGGAAATCCCCTTTCATCATCCAATCATAGTACTGGGGCTCGGCTTTCAGCACTTCGGCGACCGGTCTTCCCTTATGCTTCCCGAAATTAAACACCTCTATTCCATTTTCCATGATAAATCTTCTGGCAAAATCTACGATATTCTCATCTCCGGTTGATTTGCAGATACTTTCCACAGTTGTCCCTAATTGAGGATATTTTTCGAGTTGGGCTACCAATACTTCCCAGGTGGCAGAGGCATCTGCTTCTGCACCATGTGCGCCCACTAATTCCTTATTGCAATAAAACCGGTAGGCAGCGCCTAAGGTCCGCTGTTCCATCATGTGGAAGACGCGCTGTACATCCACCAACTTTCTGCCCTTGGTGTCCAATTCCATTCCCGCCCGCAAAAATTCCTCCACCAGGAGGGGTATATCAAAACGATTGGAGTTATAGCCAGCCAAGTCGCAATTATCCAGAAATTGCTTTAATTCATTGGCTACCTGACGGAAAGGGGGCGCGTCCTTCACCATCTCATTGGTAATCCCATGGAGATCAATTGAACCCTGGGAAATGGGGATTTCCGGATTGATCAGTTTATGTTTGATTATTTTTTTCTCATCGGGCGTAATCTTCACAATGGCAATCTCGACGATTCTGTCCGATCCCAGATTTATACCCGTGGTTTCCAGATCAATAACGGCCAGTGGCCTGGTTAGATGTAGCATGCAATCTTAGTGGTTGTTAAATTGAAACGTGGGCTATTTTGTAATTTCTTTTGCAAATGTAATTATATCTATTCCATCAAAATTGCCGGAACTCATCAGCAGGAGGTTGGCGTCTTGGAAAGTCTGTCTTCGAAGCCAGTCACTTAATTCCTCTTTTTCCTGAATCACGATAAGGCCGTCTTTCCCAAACCCATCGATTACCTTTTCTTTGGCCAAGGGCGGCATTCGTTTTAATTCCAGGGCGTGTCCGGAATAATAAACTACCGCCAAATCTGACTTATCAAGGGTCCCTTTATATTCTGTCAAAAACTCCTGATTCAGGCTGCTGTAGGTATGCAATTCTAATACCGAAATCAATCGGCGGTCAGGAAATTGTTGCTTCACGGCGCTAATTGTGGCCTTTACTTTTGAAGGGGCGTGTGCAAAATCACGGTAAACGCTTACATCTGCGTTTCTTCCCAACAATTCCAATCTTTTGGAGGCACCCATAAAACTGGAGGCTGCATCCAGGAAGGTTCGAGTGTCCATACCCAGTTCTTGACAGGCCAAAAAAGCCGCATGCAGGTTTAGAAGATTATGATCTCCGAATATGCTGAGTTCAGATTGGAACCCTCCTAGTGTCACAATGGTGTTGCCATTTACAATACGGCGGTCTGGAATCCCGTAGGCTTTTTTCCGATAATCCGCATCGTGCTGGTCTACAAGTTTTCTTAGGATCTCATCCGTTTCATTGTAGATCAGAATTCCTCCAGGCACAATTTTATCCAAAAAAATGCGGAACTGCTGAAGATAAATATCGAAACTTGGGAATACATTAATATGATCCCAGGCAATTCCGGTTAGGATAGCTATATGGGGAAACAATAAGTGGAATTTGGGGATTTTTTCTAAGGTACTGGCCGGGTATTCATCTCCTTCACAAATAATGATTGGTGCGTTGGTGATATTCACGGATTGATCAAAACCTTCCAGCTTTGCCCCTACCAACCAGTCCATGTCGATGCCGCCTTTTTTCAGCGCATGCATGATCATCGAAGTTGTGGTTGTTTTGCCATGACTTCCACCAACCACAACCCGGGTCTTGTTTTTACTTTCCTGATACACATACCCTGGAAAGGAATATATGTTCAGTCCAAGGGATTGAGCCTTCAGAATTTCCGGATTGTCAGCCTTGGCGTGCATCCCCAGGATGACGGCGTCCAAGTCTGTTCTTATCTTACCTGGAAACCATCCCATCTCCATGGGTAATAGTCCCTCGGCAGCCAGATTTGAGCGTGCAGGCTCGAAAACCTCGTCATCGCTGCCGGTGACCAAATAGCCCTTCTTTTTAAGGGCAATCGCTAGCTGGTGCATCACACTACCACCGATGGCTATAAAATGTACCTTCAATTTCAGGGAATTATGTTTAAATGTATTGCAGACCAAAGGATTAGCAAAAAAAATCTCTTTTGGTGATGGGCCCCTTGCATTTATCGATTTTTTATTGTTATTTTGACTATCATTTTATCCCATTTCTATCCATCCTTCGAAAAAGATTGCTTTCTTTCATTTCCGTTCCTCTGAATGACCTGGCGTCCAATCCTCACCAGGAATTTCACACTTTAAATACCCAAAAATGAGAAAGACAATTTTGATCCTAGTACTAATTGTAGCTCTGACAGAAGTAATTACTTCATGCGCCAGCTATAATAGAAGTTCCGGAAACGGATGTAAAGCGACACAAGGCTATGTAGGCTATGGCCATTGATCGCATCGCATTTATCTCCCCATATTTTTCAGGAATAGGAAAGGAGGCCCTTTTTTCCAATCGATATTGGATTTTATAAAACTTGGGCCAGCGGAAAAGTTTCCCAGAATAATATCGATTTTTCCATCTCCATCCAGGTCACCGGCATCCATAGTGAGCCAGTGTCCAGATTTTGCCTCCGGCAATGTATAAGGTTGGAATTCAAAATTGCCTTTATTCTCGAGATAAACAAATCCTTCCTCCGGTTGATGGGCATAGTCGGCGAAAAAAGCAATTGTTGCGATATCAAGATCCCCGTCACCATCAAAATCCTTTGCAATTGCCTTATAGCAACCATTGATAGGGAAAAAATATTTTTGTGTAAAATGATTTTTCCCATCATTCAAAAATATATATACCCCGTGATATGGCTTCAGCACAGTGGAATAATCTGCATTGTCTCCGCAGGTATATAGTATATCGGGATAACCATCATTATTGAAATCATCAAGTTCAAAATAGGAGGATCCGTATATAGGAGGAAAACGCAATACTTCTTCTTCTTTGAATTTTCCATGACCCAAATTTGTAAATAAAAAAATCCCTTCTTCCCCCTGAGCGAACAGAACCCAGAAATCAGGTAATCCATCATGATTGTAATCCTGGACATAGGCCTTGATTGCCCCCGGATAAGCGCGGATAACATGCCGCTGATATTTACCGCTGCCCTTATTTTCCATCCAGGATAAAGCGCCAGTCAAGTTACCAAATTCGCAAACCAGCCAGTCCGTCAGGCCGTCCTGATTGAGGTCAACCGCTGTTACCTGAACAGGCCGGGCTAATGAATCGAATAAAGGCATGGGATCCACTTTCATTTTGCCATCTGCACTAGTCAGGATATTTATTGCTTTTCCGAACTTCCCGTTATTAGGATTCAAAATACCGATGTCGCATGCAGTCATCCATTGTTTATGGAAATCCATGGCAACAACGGGTCCGCTAACCTTCAGGGAGTCTGCTATCTGTAGCTTGCCGTCAAGGCGGATAATTGTTTTCCGGAATGCGTCACCCAATAAAAGAGAATGCTGGGGATTGGTCGTATCGATTTGCAAAAAGCAAGTGGCAGGGTTATCATATTTCAATTCTGGTATCATCGGTTTGAACAGCGGTAATTCATCTTTAATATTGAATTGACGCTCCTGTTTTGCCAACGTGTCGGGAGAGGTGGCAATATAATAGTCCATCAGGTGTTGCCAGTCATCGGCGCTCAATAAAGGCTGGGAGGGATAAAACCCCGGGCTAAGGTATTGATCATTTTTGCTTGAGGGGTAATGCTGAAATCCGAAATTAAAAATACCTAACCTGGGACCCATATAAGGCAGTACCCCTTTTTCCCAATGTTTTGAATCCAGGACCGAGGGGTCCGGTAAGGCATGACATCCCTGACAATATTTTGCGGCCAAGGAGGCGCCCTTTTCGATATCTGAACCGGAAATCTCGGGATGCGTGCTGTTTCTATGGTAATGACTACATCCTGCTATTAAAACGCCATAAAATAAAAATAGAATGGCGATGATTGTTGAAGAAGACTTCATCGGGGCTATGTGATTTATTTGTACATCATCAGTATTGTTCATTTAATCTGGACCTTACGGGTCCGGCCATGAAAATCAATTAAGTCGACGCTGGTCACATTCTCATCCAGGTTTATAAATCTTGCAGATTGGGATAGGAAGGATGAACCATAATATAGTTCTTCTTTCCGCACAATCCCATTTTTATATTTTATCAAAGCGCTCACATCCATGGGCCCGGTGCGCAGGCATTTAATATTCTTCCTAAGTTCAAAAATTTTGAGGGGACCCCTGTTCTGGGCCGCCACCAATAAGCACTTCCCACCATCGCTTTCCAGTTTCGCAAGCGCTTTGCCATTCCCAGGAATGAATATTCCACTTTGCAAAATTGAAAGCGGGCTGAAATTCCCCTTGCCATCGCCCTTAAGATACAGGCCGTTCAGTGCGTCGTAGCGGCCAATATTTGGTTCTGTACTATAGTCATTTGTGTTCATTACCAGATCCAAATTGCCATCTCCGTCAAAATCCCCGGCTACCATTCCATTGATCGCCGAAAATTGTGCCTGGGCCGGCAGCGGAATCATTGAAAATTTACCATTTCCCAGATTATGAAAGAGGCAGGATTGAAAATTATTCGCCTTCAATATCAGGGCATTTTTTCTGTCATCGGCTGAAAGTACCTGATTCATATTTGCCGTAGCAAAAGATTTGTAAGTGGGAAATTTCCTGCGCATGTTATTGATCTGTCTGAGCAGATCGTCGCGGCCCTCTGCAGGAAATTCCTTCATTTCACCGTTGACGTCTGGGAGATATAATGATGGAATCATATCATATATTCCATTATTATCGAAATCTTTGGCATAAACACGCACTGGAAAATCATTGGTGGCCCGGTAAAAGGAATTTCGGCCAAGGTTGCTCACGATATAGTCTGTGTAACCGTCATTATCGAAATCGCCTGCGCAAATGCTATTCCACCAACCAAATTGATCGCCAATACCGGTCGATTCAGTTACGTTTTTAAAGACCCCGTGGTCATTCCTTAAAAAGGTCGGCGACATCCACTCACCTGCAAGTACCAAATCGGGCCATCCATCATTGTCAAAATCTGTCCATATACCGTCGCATACCATTCCAATGTTGATCAGGTCTTTGGCTACGGTGGCAGTAACGTCAGTAAAATGGATTCGGCCGACCTTGGAATCATTGCGATAAATAAAACTGGAAACTGCCTTGGGGTAATTACCAGGATCAACACGACCTGAGATAAACAGATCAAGTTTTCCATCCTGATTGTAATCTGCCGCCCTAACACAAAATTTACTGGTAAAGTTTTCTGGGAGTGCAAGTGAGTCCGGAGTAAAATTCCCTTTCCCATCGTTAACATACAAAATGTCTCTGTAAGCGGAGCTATTGTGTTCATTCTTGTAGCCTCCTGACGCGACGTAAAGATCCAGATCGCCATCACCATCGGCATCAAATAATAAAACCTGCAGATCTTCTGACATTTTGTTCTTAGACACTGCATCTGGCAAAAGCGGTTTTTGGATGAACATGCCTCCTGGTTGCTGTAAGAATAATTGTGCACTATGATATTCTGAGCCCCCCATGACGATGTCATCCAAACCATTGCCATCAATATCGCCTACGGCAATCGAAGGTCCATATTCTGATAATTTGTGAGGCAACAATTTCTGGATGTTAAAATCGATATAATCCCGCTGTTCATGCTGGTAATGGATACGGGTTGATGATGTGATTTCTCTGAATAGGGCAAGAGAATCAATCTTTGGACTTGCGAATGAGTTAGGAAGATTGGCATCCCGGATATTGACTTCTAGCACCTGATTGGATGGGACATGCTGTAATAGTTGCATCGTACCATTGGGCCATTTAATGATAACAGAATCTACCGTTTTCAAATCACCCAATCCGAAATGTGCGATATCCTGGATAGTTGAGAGATAGCCCCTGTAAGGGGTATTTTCATACACCTGCTGTTTACCCCCATCATAATGTAACTCGGCCCAGGCGCCGAATCCATTTCTGTTAAGACTATCCCCATCAAACTTAATTTGAAGGTAATGATGGTTTTCAGGATCCTTTTCCCTGGTCATATTCCGGTAAATATGCGCTTCATCGTTGATGTTATTGACGATCAGATCAAGATCTCCATCATTATCCAAATCCGCATATGCCGCGCCATTGGAAAAGCTGGGTTTCATCAACCCCCAATCCTTGGAAACATCTGTAAATGTCAGGTCCTTATTATTTCTAAAGGCAAAACTGTGGATCTTGATCTGCGGAATCTGCCCTAAAATCATTTGTTTGGATGCAATATTGGTGGCCTGTAATCTAAAATTGATAAAATCATGATCATTCACGTCTTTTGGATAACCATTGGTCACAATGATATCGCGGTATCCATCATTATCAAAATCAGCAACCAGGGGTGTCCAGCTCCAATCCGTAGCCTCGATGCCGCTAAAAAAGCCTATTTCGCTGAAAATAGGATCTCCTATCGAATCATTTTCATTGACTCGGGGTCCCTGATTAAGTTGAAGGCTATTCCTTGCGTATTGGTATTGGTAGCCGAAATAATCGGTATTTTGGTAAATCCGGTAGTTGATGCTGTTCTGAAATAATTTTTTTCTATAATTGTCCGGAGGATCCATATCAAGTTCAACCACATCGGCAAGTCCATCGTTATTGATATCTTCAATATCCTGGCCCATCCCATTGGCCGAAGTGTGTTTAAAATAGTCTTGAATTTTATTAGTGAAAGTGCCGTCATGATTATTAATATATAATATGTCGTTCCCGATAAAATCATTACTGACATAAATATCTTTCCAGCCATCATGATTAATATCTACAATCGTAACATCATGTCCGAATCCCTCTGTCAAGATACCCGCTTGTTTTGAAACATCCGTAAAAACGGGATGCTTTAGGGAGTCATTCCAGTCATTTCTGTATAACCTGCCCGTGCTCGGAAAAGAGCCATCCGTAATAATAGGTTTGTACACATTGGCATTATACCCCTTTGGAATGGCATTCACCGTCAGGTACATATCCAAGTCCCCGTCATTATCATAATCAAAGAATGCCGCCATCGTGGAATAAAGGGTATCGCCTAATCCATATTCCCGGGCCATCTCTTTAAAATGTGGAATTCCGTCTTTATCCAGGCCCTGATTGATATACAATAAATTCCTTCGCTGTTGGGGATTGGACTTAATGGTGACGCATACATAGATATCCGGCCATCCGTCATTATTGATGTCCACCACGGCAACACCGCGGCACCATTCCCCCTCCCCTCCTACACCTGCTGCTGAGGTAACGTCATCAAACTTGAAATCTCCTTTATTCAAATAAAGTTTATTTGAGACAGTATTTCCAGTAAAATAAATATCAGGCAGTCCGTCTCTGTTAAAATCACCAATCCCCACTCCGCCACCGTTGTAGATATTTGTCATATCAAGTGGATTGATGGAATCATTTTCAATGATTTGGTTATTGAAATGTATCCCGGAATGGTCTGAAGAAATTGCCTCAAACAAAGGCTTGTTTCGGGAGCAGGAACAAATGAAGAGGAAAAGGCTCAATAATGGCAGCAGGACCGCTCTAAATCTGAAAGAAAACTTCATACGCAAATTCTCTAAGCCAAATTATGAAAAAAAGAGGTTTCTGGTCCGCTATCTTTTGTTAAACCGAATAAAAAGAGGCAGGGTTCTTCACCCTGCCTCTACACTTAAGTTCTATTATCTACCCGATTTAATTAATAACCAGGTATTTGTTTCAGGTTAATTGTTCCTCCCGCATTTTCAGCATCGATCTGCTGCTGCGGAATGGGGAAATATTCACACTTGCCAGAGGTGAACTTCAATCCGGATGGGAATTGAGCAGGATGCCACTGGTTTTCAATCTGCGCATATGTATTCAGCGTGCTGGCTTCAAAATTGGAACCTGGAGTTGGATAAACCGAGTTTCCAACCAATTGCCATCTGGAAAGGTCAAAGAAACGCTGGCCTTCTTCTGCCAGTTCAATTCTTCTTTCCATAATGATTGCCTGCATGGCTATAACGCCAGTAGAAAAATAACCGGCAGGATAAGGGTTAATCACATAATTGTCTGCAGGTATCGTGCCGCCTTTGTAGGTATAAGAAGGAGCGTCGAAAACACCATCTTTATAGACCCAGCCAATATTGCTGGCAGCGCGTGTACGAATCATATTTACATAAGTTTCTGCTTGAGCCAGGTTTCCTGCAATCGCATTGCACTCAGCGTCCCAGAGTAACACATCAGCGTAACGGATCAGGTTAATGTTAACCGCATCCAGTTCTACATTCGCCCAATTGCTCGATCCATCAGACAAGATGCCTTGAACTGCTTTCGCGTATACATTCTTTTTTGGGCTGAAATGACCATCGTCTGACGGGCTGCGAATCCAGGCGTCTCCGGGATCAGCACCCCAGTCCAAATAAGGAACACCTGCACGTCCCATCGTAATATCGATCCTTGGATCCAAAGCACCTGCATAAGGAGTGGCAGATTGGTCGCTTACATGAGGAGCGCCATTGAAAGCACCTGCTCCCACGAGGGGTAAAGGTAACCCTCCAGTTGTTTTGAAAGCGTCAGCCAAATCCTGTGTAGGTGTATCGAAACCACAGCATGCACCAGGACCAGCTCCATATGGGAAGTTAAGGTCATCTCCAGAAGCTTTGCCGCCTGCTGGACCAGAACCATCATTAACGGACATTTGAATCGCAAAAACTGATTCAGAGCTGTTCTTAGCTGCAGATGCGGGATTAAAATTTTGCGCATAATTTGCTTGCAGCGCGTAAGGTGTGCCTGACGCGGTTACTCCGCTGGAAATCAATTGATCCAATAAAGGCTGTGCTGCAGTATATTTTCCTTCAAACATATACACTTTTGCTAAATA